>OGHO01001486.1_pt1 | contig 22388 bp, 38 predicted proteins | sample 1571421 | NCBI WGS metagenome assembly OGHO01 (sample SAMEA2581937, study PRJEB24529) | metagenome | biome: Human gut stool | place: China | collected 2011
GGGGCAGTTCCTGCAGACCGCCTGGCGGCGGTTTCGACTATTTGCAAATTCTGCGAAAGATATCAATTGTAAGTTCTGCGGCGTCCCTTTTCCTGTCGGCTGTGTAGCCGTGGCGTTTACTTTTCAAGGCTTTTTCTGCCTGTTTAAGGTTTCCAATGCCCCAAGATGCCGCTTTGTTGAGCTTTTCCCATTCATTCGGCGCAACTTTTACGGCTTTAAGGGTTGTAAGATTGATTTCAAAATTGTCTTTGTCTTCCGGGTGTAAGTCCTCGCAAACTGGAATATATTCATGTGTTCCCATGTTTTCGCCAATTCCCCAAACGAAAAAGCCAGTCGGGATTTTCTCCACGATTTCAAAAACGTCAATTCTTTCACAGAGTGAAGAAGTGCTATAGATTTTATTATTTTCAATTTTCAATGTTGTCATATTTTTCCTTTCTGGTCTGCCATCATCAGAGCCGGGCGACCATCCCGCGGCTGACGCTCCAGGGCGGAGCGTTTCGGCTAAAAATCAATACTTGTATAAACATTTAAAATATATCTGTATTTATTTTCTTTATCGCATCCGAGTTTTAAATCTTCGATGTGAAAAATTGCATATTCTCCGTATTTCTCGCGTAAGTCCTGAAACTGGTTATAAATGGTTTCAAACTCTTCTAAATCGTCAATGTGGATGATATAGCGCTTATGCTCCGGATTGTGAATTATATAATTGTCGTTCGCCTGTGTTGCACTTGAGAACAGCGCTTCAACCTGTACCTTGCTTTTCCGGTTGTCTTGAGTCTTTCTATCAATCATGTAAACAACGGCCCATTTCATAAATTTTATATAATCTTTCATATTGGAAAACCTCGCTTTCATTTCTATTGTTCTCTTGTTGATATTATAATAGCAAATATAATGCACTTATACAATTGACAGAACAAACAAAATAATGCACTTATACATAATGCGAAATTGTGCAAAATATATAATGCACTTATAAATTGACAAAATAATGCACTTATTATATACTTATCTAAAGAATTATGAATATAAGCGAGGTATAACGCATGAGCGAAATAGAATTGAAAACTTCGGCTGCACAGAGAAAAGCGGTTCGAGAGTATGAAAAGAAGAATGATAGAATAAACGTAATTTTTCCGGCTGGAACAAGAGACAGAATGCAAGCGGTTGGAGTTAAAAACCCTAGCACATTTATAAAAGAAGTTGTTGCAGCAGAATTGGAAAGAATGGAAAAATATAGAAAATAATGCACTTATAACATTGAATATATAATGCACTTAATATATAATATAGGTATCGAATGAAAGGAGATACCAAAGATGCAAATAGAATACAAAAAGAAAGCAGTAAAATATATTAACTCTTGCGACAGAGCTACCAAGCAAAGGTTGAAAATTGCGATAGAAAAATTGCCGCTTGGAGATGTGAAAAAGCTAGCTGGTTTAGAAAATGATTTTCGCTTGAGGGTTGGAGATCTTAGAATATTATTTTCAATCGATGAAGATATAATAATTATAAATGACATACTACCAAGAGGACAGGCATATAAGAGAATATAAAGGAGGGTTAAAAATGAGCAAAGAAGCGTTAAAAAATATAATTGATTTAGTACCTGATGAAGATATAGAAACACTTTACAGGGTTATTATTAAATTTATCCCAGAAGATAAACCGGAAGCGGACGAACTGGCAGCACTTGAAGAAGCCAAGGCAGATAATAGCAAATTAACACCACATGATGCTATTAACTGGGATTAATAGAATTAAATGTTTTATACAGGGCGGCTTTTCTGGCTGCCCTTTTTATGTCTCCAGAAAAGAGAAAATGCCAGGAGCAAATAGAAGATTGCAGATAAGAATATGATAGAATAGTATTAGTTTTGATGCATTGCAACACCCATGCAACAAAGTGCAACATTTTTGCAACGTAGATATAGACACTAGATATAGAGAAAGAGTATATTGTATCCAGTTAAGTATATTATAATATTTATTTATAAACAAGGTAATATATTATTAATTATATATAATATATATATATATAGGCCTTAAGATAAATTTAAAAATAGTGTATTGACAATAAAATGATATAATGATATTGTTTTACTAAATCAAATAGGCATTCGGGCAACGGGCGGAGTTAGATAGATTTGTCGAGGTCCCGAAAGAAACGGAATTCATGCAGCCGGTACAGTTTAAAAAAATTGAATTGTACCAGTTGCATTTTTTTATTTTAAGTATTCCAGTACTGGAGAGAGGAGATATATATTATGCCTGATGTAAATACAGTTATTACAGAAAACGGAACAGAAGTATATGAGAACGGTATATACTTATATCTTGACCAGTATATCGGAGAGCACAATATCGAGGATATGCACAAAGAGCCACAGAGCAGATGGAACGCAGCTTTGTTATATATTAATAAAAACTTATTTAAACTTCACCCGGAAATATTAAAGAGTGAAAACAGAGTAAGTAATACATATGACATTAATATTATAAATGCTATATGTGATATATATATAGAATTATGTTATGAATATGATAAAGAAGTGAGTATATTAGGATTCTGTAAATTAACTGGAATAGTACAAGATACTATATATCAATGGGGCAATGAAACCACGAGACTCGGTTCATCAGCTTCAGAGATATACAAAAAGCTTTCCACTGAAAGAGAAGAATCGCTTTCGAATATGCTCATATCTGGCAAACGAAATCCTGTCGGCTTACTTGGAGCATTAAATAGGCATTACGGTTGGAATATGGGACAGCCAAGAGGTGGGATAACTGAAAAGCAGCAATCAATAGAGCAGATCCAGCAGAGATACAAGCCGGCTGAATTGTCTACAAATGACACACAATTAGAACCACCGAACGCAGATTTTTAATTGTAAATCAGACACACAATTCTATACAATTTAGAAATTCAGTAAAATCAAGGCTTGCGGGGATTTAAGAACCGGATAACTTTTCGTTTAACTGATGTTTTGCGAATAGATAAAGAAATCCAAAAAGAATTGTTTGAAATGTTTTTGAATTGTTCACGGTTTAGGTACTGGGGGCGGGGGTCTACCAGGAACACACCCCGGGCGGCAACTGAACCCCTCAAGTAAATTTAAAACAAAAAGACCACATCAAGCAAGAGGTATTGTTCTATGAGAATTAAAAGAGTGGGAAGTACATTTGGCTTTTATACCAAGAAAAGAATATATGCTTTACAGTTTACTTTTAAGAATCCGTGGATATTGCCAAGACATGAAAAACATTATGGACAGAATATTGACATGAATCTGTATGGTTGGTTATTTGTATATTTTGGCTATTTTAATTAAAAATCCTTTTCACATCAGATAAAAATTCAAAAGTTACATTCGATAACGGTTTTCAAAAAAATTTTTAAATAAAAAAGGCTTTAAAGGAGCATATGCAATATGAGTATTCCGAGAGTTAAGGTCGTAAATCCAAATGAAGGTTGGATTGGAACTGAGTATTATATAGACGGTAAGAAGATTGAACGTGTTAAAAGCGTTGATTTTCGAGTTGCAGTTGACGAATTTCCGATGTTTACTTTTGAAACCATGGGAATACCGGATATAGACATGAGCGGAGACATTAGATTCCGATTCACACCAGAAACAGTTCAACAGGCTGTGGCTGTTCTGCAGAATGAATTGATTGCAAACAGAGATTTACGCAGCACTTTCCTGAAAAGTATGCTAAGTGCATTAGATGATAACTTCTGGAATAGCAGAGAAACCACCGGAGATCAGCTTGATATTGGCTACGATGATTTCAGAGAAGCAGCAGAACTTATGTTGAATCGTTTGATTGGAATTGAGAAAGAAGAGGAGAATTGATATGCCAGAATGCAAACAGTGCTGTGGTACTTGCAAGTATGCAAATTATGATAAAACAGATGGTTATGAATGCTCAAACATAGAAAGTGAGTATGATGGCTGCTTTGTAGAGTATAAACATAGTTGCGAGGAATGGGAGAACAAAGATGAATGAAGTAATCATGAAAACAGAGTATTCCAAGGCATTCGATGAAAAACGTAAAGGATTAATTGAGCAGAGCTATTATAAATACGGACCTGCACATTTGAATTTTGCAACCGGAAACGTTGATGCGATTGGAAGTTTGAAAAAATGCCTTACCAAATTCGAAGAAACTGGGAATCTTGAATATCTGTGCGATGTTGCAAATTATGCAATGTTCCGGTTCATGTTTCCACAGGAAGAAGATTTCTTTCAGCATACCGGTTCTGACGAATCAGCGGGAATAATTGGTATAAGTGTAAAAGAGATTGAAGAATTTAAAAGAGAACATAGTTTTGAAGATGAATGAAAAAATGGAGAGTGATTAAAAGGTGAGAGTTGTTTCACAGAGTAAAGATTCTTCTTTTGATTTCGACAGAACCGTATTCTGCAGAAATGGACGTTACATATTTGCATATATGAATGATGTCAGAGAATCGATAGGTAGCTATCATGACAGCAAACAGGCAGAAGAAGTTTTTATACAGATGAATCAAGAAAGCACCAGTACAAAAAATATTTTTTAAGCCGGAGAAATAAAGATGATTGTGAGAATAATTTTAAAAAATATAGTAAGTCTCTTAGATTTGTTCCTGATTTCGTTGTTGGCTTCATCTAAGGTAGAAGGTACAGAAGCAAAACATGGAGTTAGTTTAATAATTGTGCTATTGGTATTAAACATGTTGCTAATTTGGAAATAAAAGTGCGAAGTACAGTTAATTTTCAATCATACAGAAAATGGAACTGGAGAAAGAAACTCAAAGGTTCGAATCCTTTTACTTTGATTGCCGGATAGTTTTTGATTGTTTTCTATCTGGCGGCGTTGTTATATACCATTGTTTGGCATAGAGATACCTTTCAGCCACTAGGACGATTCTGTTAAGGACGGTGCGAGACCGTCCGGTGGTTATTGCCGCAAAAAGCGGTATTAGACGTAAGCCTATATGGTGATGAGTGATGGTCACTCCATAATTTGCTGACGAGCAATCCATATAGCAGTCAAACTTGATAGTTCGGGTGCCTATCCCACGGTGCCTGAGCTATGAAAAGAGTTGCCGGTGAAAGGCTTCAAACCGGATAGTGCGATGCATGGCACGAAAAATATTATTGCTAACCGTCTGATGGCGGTTATGGGGAAGCGGCAACGATTGGCGGTGTTGCGGCTGACTGTAAATCAGTTCCTAAGTGGTAAACATTGGAGGTTCAATTCCTCTCTTCCCCATGAGCGAAAACATCCATTTAGTCCCGCGTAACCGGTTTGCGAGATTATCCTAGGTTATTTGGATGTGAATAGCAAAGACTTAAATTGCGTCACAGCAGACGTGGATTGGTGTCACAATCGACCGCGTGTCTTTGATCGGTTAGTCAAGTGGCCAAGACACCACCCTTTCACGGTGGTAACACGAGTTCGAATCTCGTACCGATCATTAGCAGGATAGAGAAGTGGCAATCTTGCAAGGTTCATACCCTTGAGACCGGTGGTTCGAATCCACCTCCTGCAATTTTAATGGCTTGTAGTTCAGTGGTAGAACGCCTGACTGTTAATCAGGGTGTCGTGGGTTCAATCCCCACCTTGCCAGCTAATTATTGGTTCAAGTAGGCGACAAGGCTTGATTAAATGGACGGTACAGAAAATACGCTGCTAAGTCCTGCCAATAAATTATTCGCAGATATGGCGTAACGGTATCACAGTAGTTTGTTAAGCTATATTTTCCAAAAGGAGACAAATATGGAAGAGATATGGAAACCTATGGTTTATAAGGACATAGACTTGACCGATAGATTTTTAGTATCGAATAAAGGCGAAATATACAGCCTAAAATCAAATAAGATATTAAAGCAAACGCTAAATAAATCGACGGGGTATTATGCACTGTGTGTAAGCCTTGGTGGAAGAAAAAATAAAAAGGCAATAAAAACACATATTGCAGTTGCTTCAACTTTTGTTGCTGGATATAAAAGAGACTTAGTGGTAAATCACAAAGATGGAAACAAACAAAATAACGATGAAACAAATCTTGAATGGGTCACATGCAAGCAAAATGTAATTCATGCGATAGAACACGAATTAAAAAGAACTAAAAAAGGTTGCGAAGCGTATAATTCAAAAATCAAAGAGGATGATGTAAGAAACATTAGAAAAAGATTGAAAAATAAAGAAAAACAATGTGATATTGCAAGAGACTATGATGTAAGTAGAGATGTAATTTATCATATTGCACATAATCAAACCTATAGAAACGTAGTATAAGTTTTCGGAGAATAGCATCAATGGCAGATGTGGCGGGTCGCGACCGTTGTTCCAGTTCGATTCTGGATTCTCCGATTTTGAACATTGAAAATTGAATATTGGCGGTTGAAGTGGTATAATTCCCTTATCACAAATGATGGGGGAGGAATATTATGTATACAAAAGAAATAGAAAACACATTAGCTATTTCAATTTCCAAGGATTTATTGCTGAACATGGAAAGTATTTTGAAAAATTTTTTCACAGATATTCAATGTGTGGCTACTTTGAAAAATAAAAACAGAAAAGAGTTTGAAACCATAAAAGAATTATGTGAATATGAAAATGCTTTAGAAAAACGAATTGAAAAACTTGAAATATCAGCATATAGTGTAAAACAAGAGAGTGTTCATTTGCTATTTGAAGCGAAAGAAAAGACGTCTATTTGTGGAATTATATCGACAATAGACTATGTTAAGACAGATGAAATTTATGAGAAAATTAATTATGCAATAAGAAGAAAAAATGAAGATCCAGTTTTCTCAATACTGGCAAGTACTGGATATAAAGATATACTCTTTATAATATCTCCTATCATTTTGATGATATTTTTAATAATGCACAACAATAGTGTTATTAGCATAGACTTGTCACCACAGTATTTTATAGCATATATAGAATTGATTACGATCTACATGGGAATTTTAGCTGTTTTATATAAAATAAAAAAGTATTTTTTTCCAATAATTGTATTTGATATTGGAGATGAAATAGGAAAAAATGAGAAAAGAAAATCATTGAAAAAGAACTTAATGTGGGCAGTGCTTGTTGCTACTGTAATATCTGTTTCTGCTAGTTTCATATATGCGAAACTTTCAGGCAAATAGTTTATAACCAACCGTCAATATTCGATGGTTGGTATTTTTTTACGCAAAAAATGAGGTATAAACATGATTTGGAATTGTGTAAATTGTGGCGCACCAATCGAAAGAAATAAGGAAGCGTGCCCTTACTGTAAAACTCCATATGATGTAAGTGGCTTCAAAGCTGAAATAGATGAAATGTTCGGAGAACTTACAATTGGGGGAAGAACATGCAAAGTTTACCTCGGAAATGTAGAGCATCATCAATTGTTTGGAGAGCCATACCGTGATATAGATGGTATTTTACATCGTGGAAATCCGAAAACGCTCCGTAAATTTACTTTGATTGAGGTGTGAATATGTGTGATTTTTGCAAAGATTACGAAAATAACAGAATATTTGGTGCTGATATTCCTATCAAAAAGTGCACCAATGAGACAAATTTGACAAGAGCAAATGTTTTTAAAGACTGCGAGGATAAAGTACCAAGTATTTTAATTAGTCAGTCTGTAGTGTCAATGGGATATTTTAATATTGCGTTTTGCCCTATGTGTGGCAGAAAGTTGGTGGAATAATGACTCTTGCAGAAGCAAAGAAAAAGTATTATCCAACATACAAATATGCACTCGTTAGAGCCGATAGCTGCAAACCGCATAGCCTTTATGTTGATAGAAAAACAGCTGAGGAAGAAAGAAATGATTTATGGAAATGTTATGGTGCTGTGCTAATTGTTATTGATTTGTCAGAGGTGGAAGAATGGAGAACAAAGCTAAAATAATCATTCATAAAAATAATCAACTTGAATTATTCATAAATGATAAAAGGGTGGAAAATGTTACTTATACAGAAATGACACAATGAAAGAAATAGACATTACGCTACTTGCTTCAGAAATTGAAATTATTAATATGCAAACAGGCACAACAAACAGATACCTACAAAATACAGAGAGAATTTGAAAGGTGGATGAAAAATAAGCATGGCAGAATTAATGGAATCAATAACAGATGAATTGACTGAACAGCTGGGATATGACGCATATCAGCGAGAAATTAAGCAGGATAGTGAAATGTCTCTGGTTGAATTTGCAGAGAAGATTGCACCATTTCCGCTTTCTGATTTGCAAAAAGAACTGCTTCGGAAATATGAAGAAGAATGTACTAAGGGCAATGATGTTGTTCTTGTACAGGCGTCAAGAAGTTGTGGGAAGCGATTTATTATGCAAGTGGTTGATGAATGGAAAAAGTTACATCAATTATCTGAACATCGTTGTAGTCGTTGTAACCGCCTGTTAGGCAAATTCAACGGGCAGGCTGAAATCAAATGTCCGAAATGCGGGAAAATCAATAGAATCGGGGTAGAATGATGAGTAATTTGAAAATATTTACCAAGAATGTCGAACAGGAAGCAGTAGATCAGATTGAATTATTACTTGCGCAGGATGCGTTCAAAGACTGTAAGGTTCGTATCATGCCGGATGTTCACGCAGGAAAGGGATGTGTCATTGGATTTACAGCAGACCTTGGGGAAAAAGTTATTCCGAACATCGTTGGTGTGGATATCGGATGTGGAATGCTTTGCGTAAGCCTTGGTCAGACAGATATTGACTTTGAAAGGCTGGATAATGTGATTCGCTCTTATATTCCAAGCGGAAGAGCTGTGCATGAGGGAAGAATCGTCAAATTTGAGGAATTGCAGGATTTGAAGTGTTATAGAGAACTACGAGATACAAAACGGCTTGAGCGGTCTATCGGCACTCTTGGTGGTGGAAATCACTTCATTGAGGTTGATGTTGCAGAAGATGGTTATAAGTATCTTGTTATTCATACTGGTAGCCGTAATCTTGGAAAACAGGTTGCTGACTATTATCAGAACCTTGCATTTGAACTTATGAGCGGAAAAGATAAACTGTATGAAGAACAGGACAGACTTATCAAAAAATACAAAGCCGCCGGAAGAAAATCTGAAATTCAAAGTGCGATAGCAGAATTGCACAGGAATTTCAAGGCGGTTAATCCGAATATTCCAAAGGATTTGTGCTACTTAGAGGGCAAATACAGGGAAGATTATCTGCATGACATGAGAATTTGTCAGAAATTCGCCTACATAAACCGTGTTATGATCGCTCAGATTATATGCAACCACATGGGATGGGGCGTTGATGCAGATATGCCGGATTACTTCGAGTGTATTCACAATTATATTGACCATGATTCAAATATTGTCCGTAAAGGCGCTATCTCTGCCAAGTACGGAGAAAAGGTTCTTATCCCCATCAATATGCGTGATGGATGTATTATCGGCACTGGCAAAGGAAATGAGGATTGGAATTGTTCTGCACCGCATGGAGCCGGTAGAGTAATGAGTCGGACAAAAGCCAAGGAATTAGTATCGTTGGAAGAGTTTGAAAAGGCAATGGACGGAATATATACAACTTCTGTTAATCAATCTACAATAGATGAATCTCCGATGGCATATAAGACATTGGATGAAATTGTTGAGAATATCAAAGATACAGTTGATGTGCTGGCAATTATCAAACCTGTATACAATTTTAAGGCAAGTGAATAAATAAAAAGAGCACCAGTTGCAGAGTGCCATGTGGCACATATGTAGAGAGAGCCTATTTCCAAGATAGAAGGGAGGTAGGCTCTTTTTGGTTTCAGAACAGACGCGGGGAACCGCTGACAGTATAAAAAATTACATAAAACAGCATGGAATTGAATACCGGTCACTATTTGACTTGTTGGACGTGGCGAAAGTGGCATTTGAAAAGGAAAACGACACGGAATGGGCGCTGAAAGTTACCTCGTATATCAAAGAATGCTGTACTTGGGCGATTCAAAACAGTATTGAAATCCTGCAGATGGACGATTTGTACTGGAAAACCTTGAAAGCGGAAGCACCGTATTACTTCGAATCGTTCATGTTCTACATGGAAAAGAACAGACCGCCGGAAGAAAGATTTTATGAACCTCGTATAAATCCGCTACGGCAGGTGGCTATTGCTATTCAAGACTTGGCAGATGATAAGCTGGACGAACTTTTTATCAATATGCCATCGCGTGTAGGAAAAACCATGATTGTAAAGTTTGCTTTCCTGTGGTGGGGAAGTCGCAACACAGAACTTTCAAATCTCTATACGGCATATTCCGATAAGATCACCAAGGCATTTTACATTGGTGTACTGGAAATGATTGACGACCCGACATATACCTATCATGAGATTTTTCCGGACAATATCATCAAAAAACAAAGTGGAGATGATCTGACTATAGACTTGGTTCGGCAAAAATCTTATCCGACATTTACGTGTCGTTCTATTTATGGAACGCTGAATGGTTCGTGTGATTGTAATGGACTTGGAATAGCAGACGATTTGTTCAGCGGACCAGATGAAGCCGTCAGTGTTGACCGGCAGGAAACTGTATGGGCGAAATTTGATAACAGTTTTATGAAGCGTCTGAAAAGAAAAGCCAAACTTATCAACATGGGTACAAGATGGGCGTTGGGAGATTGCCAGGGACGCAGACGTAACTTGCTTGAAAACAGACCGGAATATAGGAACAGGAGATATCGTATTATTTCCATTCCTGCATTAGATGAGAACGACGAATCAAACTTTGATTATCCGTACAATGTTGGTTATTCCACAGAAGATTACAAAATGATGCGCGCGTCGTTCGAGGAAAACGACGATATGGCTTCATGGTATGCACAGGATCAGCAGCAGCCAATAGAAAGACAAGGCGCACTGTTTACAAGTGGACAAACTCTTACATTCAATCCGGAGTGCGATCTCCCCAAAAGAGAGCCGGACAGAATCTTTATGGCGATTGATGAAGCGTTTGGTGGCGGTGATTATGTTTCTGCACCGGTATGCTATCAGTACGAAGATGTTTATTACATCATGGACGCTGTGTTTGATAATGGAGATAAAAAGGTTACGCAACCACTTATTAAAGATATGATCTTGAAACATAAGGTGAAGGCGGCACGTTTCGAGGAAACAAAGACCACGGCATCATACAGGGAAGATATAGAAACAGAACTGAAAGAAGTGGGTTATCGACTTAATTCATACGGAGAACCGGCACCAAATAATGTTAGCAAGAGAAATAGAATACTCGACAAGGCGCCAGAGATAAGGGAAATGTATTTTCTGGATAGTGGTCACAGGTCAAAACCATATCAAAAGTTTTTACAGAATATATGGGGATACAAAAAAGAGGGAAAAGTGAAACATGATGATGCACCGGATTCAATGTCACAGTTGTGTGTTATGAAGTACGGAGTGGAAACAAAGGTTGAAATTATCAATAGTCCAATGGGGTAGGGGGAGACATATGGAAGTTTGGAAACCGGTACGTGGGTACGAAGAATACTATGAGGTAAGTAATTTGGGGCGAATACAATCTGTAGATAGACTGACTGTTTTTAAGGATGGAAGGAAACGAAGATTTTATGGAAAAATTCTTGCAACAAGAAGCGTAAACAATAGTGGCTATTTGACGGTAGGATTACATGACTCTGGTAAAACGAAGACATTTCTTGTGCATAGGATAGTTGCAGAAGCGTTTGTGAGCAACCCGTATGGAAGAGATGAGGTGAATCATATTGATCAAGATAAGCTTAATAATTCGGCTTCTAATTTGGAATGGTGTACCCATAAAGAAAACACGAATCACGGGGATGAGATTGAGCGAGGAGCAAGAAAACAGAGAAGAAGTTTCTACCAGCTCGATATGGACGGAAATCTAATAAAAGTATGGCACGGATTTAAGCAGATGCAAAGAGAGACGGGGTATCAAAGAGCTTCTGTTTACAGATGTTGCGTTGGTCAGAGGGAAAGCTATAAGGGCTATAAATGGAAGTATGCGGAGGTGGTTTAATGGTCTCAAAGGAAATTTTAGTACAATATGGTGATTTACAGGAAGAAGTAAAAGAAGTGCGCGAGAGGATTTCTCAAACCGAAAAGCAGATTATGAAAATCGAGGAAGAAGGAAATGTTATAGATACGGTAAGTGGCGGAAATGGTGGCATACAGCATTTTAAGATAGAGGGTTTCCCATATCCAGAGTATAGCAGAAAGAAAAGCCTGTTATATGCCAGAAAAGCCACGCTTGCAAATCTTGAACTTGAACTGCTTGAAACACTGAATCAAGTAGAAGAATTTATAGCAAGTGTAGATGATAGCCGTATGCGCAGAATTATAACGCTCCGATTCATTGACAATCTGTCTTGGAATAAAGTCGCAAATCATATCGGCGGTGGCAATACAGAAGATAGTGTAAAGAAATCTTTTTATCGCTTTATGGAGAAATAAAGTTGTCCTATATGTCCCGAAAAAATTTGATATAGTTAAAATAAGCAGAAATGCAAAATGATAAGTCGTTGGAGAAATCCGGCGGCTTTTTCTATACCATGAATTGAGGTGAGACTGTGAGCGAAAAGGAAAGAAACATTGAATATCACGGAAGAATCAAAATTTATACGGATGTGAAAAAAATCACATCGGACAATGTTATTGATGTTCTTTCACACGCCATGATTAAGCATGAGCAGAACCGCACGCAGATCAGATACCTCATTAATTTCGAAAAAGGCGAACAGCCACTTATGCGCGAGAAGAAAGTTCGGAAAGACATTGATATTAAGTCAATTTCCAACCTTGCGCACCAGATCACAGAATTTTGGCTTGGATACTTTTGGGGAAATCACATGGCTTTCGTCCAGAAGTCGGATAAGCACCCAAAAGGTAGTAATCCAACAGATAATGATTCGGCAATCACGCTTTTGAATGAAATGTACGATGCCGAGGACATGGAAAGCAAAGACCAGTTGCTCGCCTATTATCTGGAAGTATGCGGCACTTGTTGCCAACTTATCGACATAAAGAGAAAGCCGGATGATGAAGATGCGGTATTTGACCTTGTGACGCTGAATCCGCTGTATTCATTTGTGGTTTACTCGTCAGATGCTTATGAGCGACCGATGATGGGAGTTTCGTATTCAGAGGACGAAAACGGTTCAAGAATTTTTACCTGCGTGACCGATGATGCAATTTACGAAATCTGCGATATGGTGGAAATCGTAAATGGAGCAAAGAAAAACGAGGGCATGAAACTGAATGAATTGGAAATTCCAATCAACCCATTCGGTCGTGTGAATATCGTTGAATTTGAGCGTGCCACAGACCGTACAGGAGTATTTGAACGTCAGCTTGATGAATTAAATGCCTTGAATATTTTAGAGTCTGATTTGTGCAATGACGTGGCACAGACTACGCAGGCAAACTGGTGGGGAAATGACATTGAACTTGATAAAGACGATGACGGAAAAGTAAAAGGACCGCAAGCAGGACAATGGATTTTGACGAAAACCAACGGTTCCGGGAAACAGCCGAACATCAAAGGGCTGGTTCTTAATTATGATTACACTGGCGTGTTATCCAATATCCAAGCGAAACATGATGGAATCCTTGAAAGGACATTCACACCAAAGCAGACAGAGCAAAGCGGCGGCTCCACAACCGGAGCAACGAGTCTTTCGTCTGGTTGGACTGCGACAGAAGCCGTTGCGTGCAAGCAGGCTGCAATCATCAAACGTGGATTCAAGGAAAGAAACCGACTTGCATTGATTGCGATTAAAAAGTCTCCAAGCACGGAGCCTGATAGCCCGTTGCTGGATTTGAAAAACAGTGATATTGAGATTCGACCAATCCGGCAAAAAACTTTCGATATGTCGACAAAAGTGAACTCGTTGGCAACAATGATTCAGAATCAGATACATCCAAGAATTGCAATGGAAACTGTTGATTTATTCAGCAACCTTGCAGAAGCGGTCGAAGATTCTGTACCGCAGATTCTTGAATATCAGAAGAAAATGAGAGAAAGCGGAACTTCCAAAGGGAATACGCAGCAATCACCGGACGCTGAATTGAAAGCAAATATCAATCCGGATTCAAAACGGATTATGCAAGATTCGTCAGATCAGACCGGTAATAGTCCGCTGAAAGATTTATAACAGTTAATCAGCACTCACAGAAATGTGAGTGCTTTTTATATGCACTAGGGAAAGCGCAATACAAATTTCGCAGAACTGAAAACGTTAGGGAAAACGGAAAAATCGCAAACACAAATGCTCGTAGGGAAACGAGGGTAATTAATCGCAGAAAGTTGAGGTAACAAAGATGAAAAAGAAAGATATTCCAAAAATGAATTTGCAGTTTTTTGCAGAACCAGCACCGGAACCGCCAAAGGACGAACCAAAGCCGCCAGCACCGGAATCGCCAAAGGACGAACCTGACAGTGGTAAAGACGAGCCACAGCCAAGCCTTGAGGAACAGCTGCGCCAGATGCGCATTGAAAACGCAAAGCTGAAAAAGGCGCAGGAAGATGCAGCTACGGACGCTTCTAACTGGAAAAAGAAGTATAACGCAACCCTTAGTGACGCTGAAAAGCTGGCGCAGGAGAAAGCTGATAAGGAAGCCGAGAAAGATGCTGAACTTGCAAGACTTCGTAAAGAAAGCGCAGTTTCAAAGTATGAAAAGAACTTCTTGACACTTGGTTACTCACAGGAATTAGCCAAGAAAGCTGCCGAAGCGCAGTTCGATGGCGATACAGACACATTATTCCTTGTGCAGTCGCAGGCGCAGGAAGCCATTGTGAAAGCAAAGGAAGCAGAGTGGTACAAGAAAAGACCGGAAATCAATACCGGTGCAGGAGATGGATCAAAAGATGACCCATTCTTGCAGGGATTCAATTCATAAAAATTTTAAGAAAGAAATGAGGTAGAAAAATGGCAGTAGTAAATTATGCAAGCAAATATGCCCCACAGGTAGACGAGCGTTTTTCACTTGGTTCTCTGACCGGAGCATTAACCAACAACGCATATGATTTTATTGGCGTTGAAACAGTAAACGTATATTCCATTCCAACTGTTGGAATGAACGATTACAAAACAAGCGGTTCAAATCGCTATGGTGACCCAGACGAATTAGGCAATTCCGTGCAGGAAATGAAACTGACACAGGACAGATCATTCACATTCACCATTGATCGTAAATCTTATGATGACGCGCAGATGACAATGGAAGCTGGAAAGGCTCTTGCAAGACAGATTGCAGAGGTTGTTATTCCGGAGGTAGATAACTACCGTATTCACAAGATTGCAGCATCAGCAAAGGCAGCAAACATCATTACAAGCGCAACCACAAAGACTAATGCATATGAGAACTTCTTATCTGTACAGGAGAAGTTGGATGATGCAAAGGTTCCGGCTGGAGGTCGTATCTGTATTTGCCGTTCTTCTTACTACAAGAACATCAAGCTTGATGATGCATTCACTAAGAAGGGTGACATGGCAACGCAGATCGCTATCAACGGTGTCGTTGGTGAGATTGACGGTGTTCCGGTAATTAAGGCTCCGGCATCTTACTTCCCGGCAAATGTTGACTTCATTATCACAAACCCGATTGTTTGTGTTGCTCCAATCAAACTGACAGAGTACAAAATTCATACAGATGCACCTGGTATCTCCGGATGGTTAGTAGAAGGACGTATCAGATATGATGCATTTTGCCTGGAAGAGAAACTGGATGCTATTGGTGTTCATGCAATAGAAACATTAGCATCTATCGCAATCTCTACTCCTCCAACAAAGACGGCGTATAAGTCAGGCGAGAAGTTTGACACTACCGGAATGGTTGTAACCGCTACATATGGTTCTGCAACAACACAGGACGTAACGAAGTATGTTACCTATTCTCCGGATACAATAACTAAGGCTGGTGATGTGACTGTTTCTTATACCGAGAATGGAGTAACCAAGACAGCTACACAGGCGGTAACGCTTGATACCTAAAAGGAGTGATCGCAGATGGTTTGCTATGAAAGAGATGGCGTAACCATGGTGGTACATGAAAACATGGCGCGCGTCATGGAGTCATGTGGATACAGAAAAGTGGTGGAGCAATCCACCGCTCCTGTACCGGAACAGCCGACCGCGGAAACGTCAAAGGAAGAAAACAAACAGTATTCCAGATCGGAGATTGCCCGAATGAGCACAGCAGACCTTAAGGAAGTTGCATCTTCTTTAGGACTGGAAGTAACAGAGGAATCTACTGACAAGGTGCTGAAAGAACAGATTCTTGAAAAATTAGGTCTGTAAAATGAATTGAGGTGGCAGGATGGACGATTTCATCACGGAAATCAAAGAAATGATAACTGAATACGATGCAGAGATCAGTGTTTCCAATCTAACTGTTAATCTTGCCATTGAAGCATTTGAAACACTTAGAAATTATCCAGATTCGTGGGACAATGAAAAGAAACTTGCGGATTTGGAGAAAAATAAAGCAAAAATTGCAATGGCGGCAATCGAGATTGATTCAAAGAATGGTGCAGAAAACCAACTAAGTCATTTGGAGAATGGGATTTCAAGAAGTTATAGCGAATATCTCATGGCTTATAAAGGAGTGGTTGGATTTGCTAACTGTATTTAAAAGAAAGGTTTGGTGATCCTTACATCTCCCAACCGCAGGGTTAAGCGGTAAAGAAGATTGTGCGTGACGAAAGTCGCAGGCGGTGCACGTTAAGCGGTGGTGGGCGGTGCGCCATATTTCTATTTTGGAGGGAAAGGCATTATGAAGAAATTATTTATTTCACAGCCCATGAGAGATAAAACCGACGAAGAAATCAAGGCAGAAAGAGCCAAGATTATTAAAGCGGCCACAGAACGTTTCGGAGAGGTAGAGGTTATTGATTCGTTCTTTGAATCAGCACCGCATGATGCCAAACCATTATGGTTCCTTGGAAAGTCTCTGGAATTGCTTTCGACTGCCGATTGTGCTTATTTTGCAGATGGTTGGAAAGATTACAGAGGGTGCAAGATTGAGCATGAATGTGCTGTGCAGTATGGCATTGATATTGTAGGCGAATAACTTCTTGTAGCAGTTTTCCTTTTGCTGTATAATGGCGGTAAAAGGAGGATTACAAATGATAACAGGAAAGTATACAGAGGGTTATGAAATTTTGGAAAATGATACCGTGTTACTCCCAAGTAAAGTATCAAATTTAAGACTGCATTTCAAATTTGAAGAGTTTGAATTTGATTTACAAATGCAATTTATAGTAAATGAAGAAAATCCAGAAGAAAAATTAAAATTAAAAATCGAAGGAACATTGATAAGGGTCGAATGTACCAATTTTAATAATCCTCTTGGAACAGGGACTATGGAGCCAATAGAAATTGCAACTATTGATGGGAAGAAATTGTTTATTCATTTTTGGAGTTATCTGCTTGGAAATAATGAAGATAAAAAGCCGAAAACAAGAAGGGTAGAATATACAGTTTTGATTGAAAGGTAGGTGCAATATGGCAAGCAAGTTGAACAATAAACTTTCTGGGAGTGATAATATCACAAGCGTTATATCATCAGAAAAATTTGGTGAGTATGATGCTGAATTGCAGAAAGAAATATTAAATAAAATGGACGACAGTCAAAAACGCGATGGTGGTTTTATGGGAAAATTATTTGGAAACAAGAAAGAATTGGCATCAATGAATATTGCACTCATACTATGTGTTTTACTCTTGTTGACTGCTGCATTTGTTAAAAGTGAACAATTATGGAATGGAGTTTTGCCGGTGGTGGGTGCTGCACTTGGGTATATATTCGGAAAAGGTGGGGATAAGTCGGAATAATGCGTTCACTAAAAAAGAACAAGCAACCGTTCTATTACGCCACCTACGATGCCGAAAAAAAGGTATATGACCGTGACGAGGACGGAAATATCAAGTACATAGAGATTGACGGAGAACAGATTCCAGTCGAGATAGGAACAGAACCAGGTTATAAAGACCCGGTTCTTTTTTATGCCAACATTTCCGCAGGCAAGGGTGATGTGCAGGCTGATGTGTTCGGAAGTAGCGTTGACTATTCCCGGACAATATCTACCTGCGATATGGATTGCCAGATTACCAAGCTGACACGGCTATGGATTGGCTGTGAGCCACAATACAACGAGGACGGCTCTGTAAATGGCGATAGTGCCAACTATGAGGTTGCTGCACCGCCTGCGAAAAGTCTGAATGGAATTGTGATTGCGATTAAGGAATTACCGGAGGGTTGATGTATGACATTGTCAAAATTAGCGAAAAAGTGTACGGCTTGCCCGAAAGTTGATTCGTGCGACCATAAGAGAATGGAAATGTGCGCTTTGGCTGAATTACCACCTAAGATGTGTGCAGATGCCGGACTGACCGCTTCCATAAGCGCATCAGCACCAATTTTACGAGAGAGGATTGAAAGCCCATTAAGCCCATTTGCTTATCGGGATGAACTTGAAAAGGCACTGAATGAAGCACATTTCGGAAGTAGATTTATGACGTTTGGAGCATAAGGCATGGTAAAGAAAATTTCATTCGGCTTATCCGTAAAAGAGATTCAGAACGCTATCAAGGAGATTAAGGAATACCAGAACAGCCTTGATGGAAAATGTGAAGAATTGTGCCACAGATTGACCGCAGAGGGAATATCTATTGCAAAGGTTCACATTGGGAGTAGCGGTTTTGGTAAATACATTCACTTATCCTCTGAAATCACACCGGAGAAAGCCGGGTGCAAGGCAATCTTTTATATGGAAGATTCACAGAAGATTGTGAGCAAATGGCAGAATCAAGACGGTGTGCAGAGTAAAGAAATTTCACCGGCACTGATGTTATGTTTCGGATCTGGATTGAAAGCAGAAAACCCAACCGGCGTGCCTGGGGTAGGGGCTGGAAGTTATGGTGAGCATGGCTTAGACCCTAATGGCTGGTGGTATATGGATTTAAATGGTGTTTGGCATCATTCCACGGGAATCGAACCTAAAATGCCAATGTATAATGCCACAAAAGAATTAAGGAATAAGGCCATAGAAACAGCAAGAGAGGTGTTCAAGTAATGGCAGGATTTGAATGGAATACATTTTATACACATTTGGAAAAGAAGATGAAAAAAGCGTATCCAGAATGCAAAGTCGGGCGGTATATTACACCGAAGCAGACGGATTTTCCGTACTGTGATGTGGCTTTAAGCGATATATCTGGTGGAAATTACGATTTGGAAGGTAACGAGGGAGCACAGACACCAATGATTACCGTATCGGCATATGATACTGGAAGTATTGCTGATAATACCTGTTATACGATTTGCAATAAAGTAAAAGAGATTATGCTTAAATATGGTTGGCAGTGTAAATATGGTCCATTACCTGTTGCAAATGCAGCGGACCCAAATGTAAGCCGCTGGGTTGCAAGATTCCAACGCATTTATGCAGATGGAGATGAGATAAAAGAGATAAATTAAAATGTTCTCGACATTTATGTCGGTAACATATAAATGAAACTTAGAGCCGAAAGGCTCTTATTTTTTATGCACCGGACACCCACTCGAGAGGTGTTCGCTGACCGCTCAAAGTTATGCGGTAGAAAGGAAGAAGAAATGGCAGAAAAAGCAGTAAGTACAATTAATACCATTCTTGAAATCAGTGAGGATGGAAAAGCATGGGAAAAGTTATGCCCAATCAAAAACTATCCGAAATTAGGCGGAGCACCAAACCAGCTTGAAACAACTGACCTTGAGGATGAATCACAGACATTCATCAATGGTGTGCAGTCTATGGATTCCATGGAATTCAAAGCTAATTATCTGTTAGAAACATACAAAACAGTATTAGCAAAGTCAGGAATTCCACTGCATTATCGTCTCTCAATGGGAAAAGATGGAAAAGACGGTGTGGCAACCTGGGAAGGAGAACATGCTGTTTATGTTAATGAAGGTGAAGTAAACGGCGTTCGTGAGATGACAATCAATGTTTCTCCATCCACCAAGATTTCAATTGGTGATAAGACTGCATGAACAACAGAAGAGACGGAGAAATCCGTCTCTAAGCTGCCAGCAGAAAATGAAGAGGTTGTAACAGAACCGGAAGAGCCGGAAAACAAGGAGGAAGAAGAAAATGGCAACAACAGTAACAATTAATAACAAAAAATATGATGTTCCAAAGTTAGGATTCGGTCACATGGAAATGCTGGAAAGCGAAGGATATGATGTCCTTGCAATGTTCAGGAAAAATCAGATTTTTGCACCAGCAAGTGCTTTTATCATGCTTTGCGCTAAATGTGATAGAGAAGAAGCTAACCGGTTAGCAGAACAGCACATTTATGGTGGCGGCAACATGAATGAAATTTACCAGGCATTTGTAAATGCAATTAAAGAATCTGATTTTTTCAGAAAGGTTCTCGGTATGGACGAGAACAAGAAGAGTACGAAGAAATCTGCGACTGCGGAGACGGAAGTACAGTAGTTGAATTAGCTTCTACAGAAAAGTTTTTCACAAATGAAATTTATAATGTATGGCTTCCGGCAGCAATTAGATATGGGATTGACATGAGGACATTTCCTATGTTGAATCCAAGAATCATGAATGCATATCAGGACGCCTTTACTGAAAAGAAAAAGCAGGAAGCACAGATTATTGATTTGTCTGCATATTACAATGGAATCTATTGCCTTAGAGCGATAGGTGCAGCATTTTCTAAGAGTTCAAAATATCCGTCACAGCCATATAGCTTGATGGATAAAGAAGAACAGGAAGAAGCAGAACCATTAAGCGAAGCAGAACTGTTCAAATTGTGGGCACTTGCTTGGAATAAGAAATTTGAAGAAAAAGAACATTAGGGAGCGGACGTGTCACAGCGTCCGTTCTTTTTATCTGGCTATCGAATGGAAGATAGTCACAAACCTTTAATAGTTATAAGGAAGTTGGTGAGCAGATGGGAGCAGCGGACATTGACCGTTTAGAGATAGAAGTTGAAGCACAGGCAAAAGGAGCAAATCAGCAGTTAGATGCGCTCATTAGCAAATTGGAAAAGGTATCTTCTGTACTTGGCGGCGCAAGTGGCAAAGGACTTAATTCATTTGCAAGTGGAATTTCTAAGATTTCCGGACATACTGCAGCTATTGAAAAGATGGCATCAAGTATGGAAAAGTTGAAAGATGGTCTTTCCTTTGATTCTCAGAAACTTACTAATATTGCATCCGGAATCAGAGCACTATCTGATTCAGCAACCGGCTTTAAGGGTGGAAAATCAGCAGAAATTACATCCCTGGCAAGAGCATTAAGCAAATTCTCAGAGGTAGATACGAATTCTATGTATGGAGTTACCTCTGCATTACAGAATCTGTCTAATGGCTTGGCAGGAGCACAGAATATTAATGTCGCAGGAGTTACAAGTATTGCTGCAGCGTTATCAAAACTAGGTGGAAAGAATGCCACTACCGGCACCGGAAATCTTATCAAGATTAAAGATGATTTGGCGAGCTTTGTTGCAGGAATGAACAATATCGGAGCCATGACATTTGATGTAACAGGACTGGCCCAGCTTATACCAACACTATCTAAGCTGGGTGGCAAGGCATCTACGCAGGCAACAAAGAATCTGCCTACATTGTCTGCACAGTTGCAGAGTTTTGTTCGGCAGATGAACCAGATTGGTGAATTAAAATTCAATATGTCTGGAATGAATGAAATGGCATCCGCTATTTCAAGGCTTAGCGGTGTGGCTGCTGGTAGAGCAATTACGAACCTTCCATTATTGGCGAAGAATCTCGCAGAATTAATGGAAACCCTGTCAAAGGCACCGGCCGTAAGTAACAATATAATTGAAATGACCAATGCTTTGGCTAAATTAGCTTTGCAGGGTTCTAAGGTAGGTTCCACATTAAGCACGATGGGTAATAAAGGTAGTAAATCAACCTCTATATTATCCGGATTGTTTTCCTCTGATGGAAAGGCTGGCAAAAGTTTAAAGAGCTTTTCACAGATTGCAGGTGCATTCTACGCTAACTTCTTTATGGTTATTCGAGGATTTAAAGGCCTTTGGAATACAGTGAATTCTTCAATGGATTTCCTTGAAACTGTAAACTACTTTGAAGTAGCCATGCGTAAGCTTGGTGATGATGCTGCAGCGAATTGGCAACAGGCAGGATATGATTCTGCAGAAGCTTATGCATCGTCATTCTCTTCAAGAGCAAAGCAGCTTACAGCCAAGATGACCGGATTTGATATTGATACAGATGGTAATGCTACATATACCGGACAGAAGAATCTTGGAATGAATCCGGATACTGTAATGAATTATCAGGCAATGTTTGCACAGGTATCCGAATCTATTAGATCGGAAGAGCGTCGTGTAGG
>OGHO01001524.1_pt1 | contig 21958 bp, 20 predicted proteins | sample 1571421 | NCBI WGS metagenome assembly OGHO01 (sample SAMEA2581937, study PRJEB24529) | metagenome | biome: Human gut stool | place: China | collected 2011
TTATTTCGCTGTATTTCTTTCTGTTTACGCCAGAGCTGTATTTCATTTTTTCCTGCCGCGCCTCTCCGGCGGGCGCGGCAGCTTTTTTGTAGTATAGCACAGGGCCTGGCAGGGCAATGTTAAGTTTTTCTTAAATTTTCCACCATCCGGCCGCCTTGAGCCTCATCAGCTCCCACCGCCGCGCATCACACGCCGGCGCCGCCCGGGCTCTCACGCTGAAATTTTGTGTACACGGACATGAGAAAGAGGGGGCGCGCCGCGCTCCCTCTCCCTCCGTCTCCCGCCGCCGTGAGGCGTCTGGCCCTCAGCCCTGTCCCAGAAGGAGCAGGATCAGGCCATAGACCACGCTGGCGCTGATGCCGAACACCAGCACCGGCCCGGCCACCACGAACAGCTTGGCCGCCGTTCCGGTGATGAGTCCCTCGCTTTTGAATTCCAGCGCCGGGGAGACCATGGCGTTGGCAAAGCCGGTGATGGGCACCAGAGTACCCGCCCCCGCCCGCTTGGCGATCTTGTCGAACAGGCCCAGCCCGGTGAGCAGCGCCGCCGCCAGGATCAGCGTCACCGAGACAGCGGTCCCCGCCTGCTCCCGCTCCATCCCCAGGCTCTGGTACCACTCCAGCAGCCCCTGCCCCACGGCGCAGATCCCGCCTCCCACACAGAAGGCCCACGCCAGGTCCTTCCACAGGGGAGAGGGCTGCGCCTTGCCGCGCACCAGCGCGTCATACTCCTGATTGCTCAGATCCATCTCCGTTTCCCCCATTCCCGCCTCAGGCGGAGTGATGCTCTCCAGTATGCCCCATTCCGAAAAAATCATGCGCTCCGCATGACCCGGGCAGACCCGGCATACAGTGGAACAGGCTGGACAGACCTCCGGCCCAGCCGGAAAGGTGTGGATATGGAATGATATATGAAAAAAAGCAGCTGATTCCAGTTTTCTGCCTGACGCTGCTAGCTGGGATGGGCCTGCACGCCCTGTACAGGCTCTGGCCCAACGCAGTCACGGCACTGTTCTCTCCCGTGCGGGAGAGCCTGTGGGAGCATATCAAGCTCCTTTTTTGGCCCTATCTGGCTGCCGCACTTTGGATCTGCCGGGGCCGCCCCACCGCTCTGCGCCCCTGGCTGCTGGCCCTTCTGCTGATGTGCGGACTGCTGCTCGCCCTGGGCTATATCTACCACATCGCTCTGGGGGGCGAGCACCTGACCTTTGATCTGGCCCTCTACCTCATGACCCTGCTGCTGGGCTTCGGACTGCCTCTGCGCTTCTCCGGGCCGTTCCGCGGCCTGCGGTGGCAAATCCCCCTGGCGGCCGCCGCAGTTCTGGGCCTCCTGCTGGCGGTGTTCACCCTGTATCCCCCGGATGCTCCCCTCTTTTGGGACCTGTCCGGCCTCCGGACCTGGATCTCTCATCCCCTTTAACCTCTTCCCCTCCCGTCCCTCCTCTGCTATACTGGAGACAGCGATCAGAGAGGAGGATGTCCATGGTCCTGTTCGCTCTCCGGGGGCTCATCCACCGGGAGCAGGCCCGGCAGCTGCTGGCCTGGTCAGTCCGGCGGCACTGGGGGTTTATTTCCCTGCCGGAGCTGGCCCAGTGGCAGCGGGGCAAGCCCTATTTTCCCCATCTCCCCCGCTGTCAATTTAATCTGTCCCACAGTGGTACGCTGGCCCTGTGCGCCCTCTCAGACCGCCCTGTGGGAGTGGACATCCAAATGGTCCGCCCCGTCTGGCGGGACAGTCTGATAGACCGGTCCTGCACCCCTGGGGAGCGGGCCTGGCTTCGCTCCCGTCAGGACCGCCCGGAGGAATTTGCCGCCCTGTGGGCCGCCAAGGAGTGCCTGGGCAAGCAGAACGGCAGCGGTCTGCCCTATCCCCCCGCCCGGCTGGCCGTCCCTCTGCCCCTGCCGGGTGCCCCCTTCAACCCAGAGGAGGTCTACCTCTCCCAGGGGCGGTTCCTCCGCTTCTACTTCGGCGATGGCTGGGTGGGGGCCGCCTGCGGCCTGGAGCTCCCACCCCAGGATATTGTTTGGATCGACGCAAAAACTCTGAATGAAAACAGATAGCCGCCGGCTGAGCCGGCGGCTATCTGAGACTGTCGAAAAAGTGGCACAGCCACTTTTTCGAGGAGGATTGCACGAAAGCTTCGTCTCGATTTCTTGTGAAATTGTCGGCGAAGCTTTCGTGAGAAGTGTCATTTCCGAGGTACATGCCCCCGGAAATGACATAATCCAATTTTATTCCGTCGCCTCCGGGCGACGGAACTCCTTGCAGGAGGGCTTTTTTGACAGTCTGTTTTATCCTATCATTTGATTCAGATGACCCCGGCCAGCACCAGCGCAAAGGTCACAAAGGTGGCCAGCAGCGCCAGGGCAAACAGCAGGAACCCGGCATTGAGGGTCTTGCCCTGTCCGCTCTGAGAGGGAGGCACCACTCCGGCCCGGCGCAGCGCGCCCACCACCGGGGGGTAGAGCAGCAGGGTGGCCGCCATGTTCATCCCGCCCTTGGCCAGGTTGAAGGGGAGAAACAGGGTAGGCAGAAGGGCGGCCACATCCGCCCGGGAGAAGTTGGTCATATACAGGGGGGTGATGAGGTAGTTCCACAGCAGCATCACCGCCACCAGGCACACCACGCCGCAGGCCAGGCCCAGCACCGCGCCCTTTTTGGTGTGCATCTTTTTATAGAGATAGGAGGCAGTGCAGCAGAAGGCGCAGGTGGCCAGGGCATTCATAATGAAGCCGATGGGACCGGTGGTGCTGATGGTGATCATCTCGATAAATGCCACCAGAATGGAGATGACCGCGGCGGCCAGAGGCCCGAAGGTAAAGCCGCCGATGCAGATCACCACATCCTTGAAATCGAAGTCCAGGAACATCACGCTGGGCATCAGCTTGGACACCAGCATCACGATATAGGCGATCCCGGTGAGCATGGCCATGCTGACCAGAGTCTTGGTGTCCCAGGCGCTGCGGGCCTTGGGACGGACGGCAGAGGAATTTGACATAGACATAAAAAACACTCCTTTTGTTTTGGTACACCAGAAAGCACAAGTCTTCCAGGTGCAAAACAATAAGGAGGTGCGCTGAACGCCTGCGGGTCCTGCAGCCGTTCCATTGTTTTCACACATCTTCTTCCATCCGGACTATTACCGTTGGTCCCGGAGTTTCACCGGGTCAGCGGGCGCAACACAACTTACTGAGATCGCGCCCGGTCGCGGACTATACCGCCAGTGGGGAATCACACCCCGCCCTGAAGACTGTTCATTCAGTTGTCCAACCCTCATTATACTCAGATCCATCCAAATTGCAACCCCGATTTTGTCTCCCCGCCTGGGCGGTGTCAGAGGAATTGCATGGAAAAATGACGGAAACAGGAAATCCACCTCGGGTATAGAAGGCTCCGCCGGGACGCAAGATAGCTGCGGATGTTCCATCCAAGAAGATCATCCAAAGCAAACAGAAAAAAACAAAACAAAAAGGAGAGACAACAAAATGTCCAGTAACAGCAACAGCAGCAACAAGCTGGTCGTGCCCAGCGCCCGCGAGGCCATGAACAAGTTCAAGATGGAGGCCGCCAACGAGGTCGATGTACCCAGTACCTATTATGAAATAATGACTGACGAACAATGACCCACTACATAAGCAGACCAAAAAAGGCAGGATGCCCGCGTTTCTGATATGCTCCCTTCATGATGACAGTTTGTTTTTCACTGTCTCTCATAAAGGGAGCATATCAAGGTGTCCTGCCTGCTCTTTTTCTTCCCCGATCATGGCTCGCTGCAATTTGGCTCCATATATAATGGCAAAGCGGAACATTCTCTCTTCCTCAAGTGCCATCAAGGCATTCTCAGCTCTGTCCAAATCTTCAAGGAGATCATCCGGCACGCCATACTGACGCAGTTTGTCCACGATGTCCCCGAGATGCCTTAAGGCCACATCGTACTCCGGAGAAGTGTTGTTCCCTAACTCTGAAGCAGGTATACAGCGGCCACAGTAGAGTTGCTGAAGCATATCCATTTTCATCACCCATTATATCAGACACCCCAGTTGCAAAAGTGCAACACATGATTTTAAGTTTTTCCAATATTTTTTCAGGCCATGCTGTCCGTTCTTTTGGACACACCTTCTTGTACCCTTGGATTATGATCCGAGAGGAATCACGAAAGAGAGGTTCCAGAGATGTATGTTCTGATAGATATGGAATGGATCAAAAACTGCCACGGGCAACATTGGCCGACACAGCTTGCCGCAATTCGTGTCAGCAAGGACTGGCAGGCAGTGGATTCCTTCTCCGTCCTCTTCCGCCCGAAGGATAACACATTCCAGCAGTGGAATCACATGGCCTTTTCCGGATGGACCCGAGAGGATTTCCTCAATGGTTATGGACTCTATCCGGCCTTGGATGCATTTGAAAATTGGCTTTTGTCTGACGATATTATTTGCTGGTGGCATAAGGAGGCCTGCGACCTATTCAATACGTTCACCAAAGTGGCGCAGATCCGTGATCGCATAACAAATGTGTTGCTTCTTGATGCATACATCTACGGCTTCTTAGCCGGTCAGAAGAATTCTGTTGGCAGTCCATATAAACTTTGTGCAGCGAGAGGAATCGAGACGCCGGAACCGGCTCACTGCTCACGCAACGATGTTCAGGCTATTCAGTCTCTTTTGGTGGGCATTGGTTTCGAGCAGCGGAACCTGCTTCAGCCGCCAAAGCAGTGGGTAAAGGATGCCACCGCCATGAAAGGCACACCAGTGTATCCGCTGCTCTATGATCCCGATACTAAGCTGCTGCACCTGTCCGACTGTGAACTCCTGCCTGATGATCAGTACTTACCCGCATACTTCTCCTATAAGACTCCGATTCGGAGAAAGTACAAGCCCTGCGTATGTTGCCGGGATGAGTTCTATGACGCTCTGTGGGACCGCAACCAAGATTCCATCGCCCGTTCCGATTACAGGTATGTCTACTCTAAAATCTCCAATGTATTTCACACAAGAAACTGTTCTCATATTCTCCTTGCCTATGATATACAAGGTACAGTATCCTATGAAACCTGCCTGAAGACCGACCGCCGTCCGTGTAAGCACTGCAATCCTCAGCCAATCGAACACAAGCGCATTTCTCTCCCTGTAAAGCAGAGCAGCCCCCAGAAGGTAACAAATCGGAATTTAAACGGAGACGAGCGCAAAGCTCTTGGCCGGTTCAAGCGGGCAAAGGAGGAACGAGAGGCTGCATTTAAGAAGGGAGATCTCACGGAAACCCAGCGCAACACCGTGATGGTACTCTCTCAGCCTGGTCTGGCATTCTGGGCCAGTAAGGGATACAGCACCTTCCACCGAAGAAACTGCCCGAAAATCTCCGGTCTCAACCAATTGAAGGGGTTTGCCAAATACCAGGATGCTGTTCGTGCCGGTTATTCTCCATGCCGGCATTGCAGGCCCAGTCCAAAGCAGGATGTCAAATTCTCCATTCCCATCACCAATCAGGAACGGTTTGGCGAAACCACTGACACTCTGATTCAACTCTGCACTCAGCACTGCCTGCCCTTCGAGTATGACCTGCGGTATTTCACGCTGCAGACCATAGTCGGCAAATGGCGCATTGATATGAGTCTGCGACCTGTCCATTTGGAACATATCAATCTGGTCAAAGAGCGTGGGAACACGAAGAAGTTTCATACCCAGCCCCGCCTCTTTTTGTTGCTGAAAGATACCTTCGATTATATCATGCGGCACGACAGGTCACTGATCGAATCCACACAAACCGAACAGGCTGATGCCGTGCTGGCAATGGGCTAAGATGACATACTGCAAAATCTGTGTTATAGTACAGTCAGGAACCAAAAACAACTACTTTGCAGAAAGGAACCCGAGTCATGAAGACCATCTCTTCCACTATCTTCTATAATGGGCGAATGGTAGCAGGCTATCTTCCAGAGTGAGGAATATAGCTTTCGCGAAGCACGCTCATAACTGTCTCTGGAGCGCACATAGATAAAGCGAACATCATAGTCGCTGTCTGGGGAGGCAAAACCCCAGGCGCGGCTTCCGGATTCAACTGCCAACAGGATACGGCAGTTCTCCCGCAGTTCGATCTCGTTGAGTTTTTCTTTGATCAAAGATTCCACAGTATGCACCGCCTTTCATAGTTTTAAATCAGTCCGCCGCCTTGAAGTTGTAGACGGGACGGATGCGCTCGACGATTTCTGCAGTCGGACCAATCTGAGCAGCGATCTCATCCATGCTCTTGTATGCCATGGGAGACTCATCCAAAGTATCAGGCACAACACAGGTGGTGTAGATGCCCTCCATCTCCTTCTGAAACTCTTCCATAGACAGGACGTTAAATGCTGCCTTCCGGCTCATCAGCCGACCGGCGCCATGAGGTGCAGAACAATTCCATTCCTCGTTGCCCTTACCAATGCAGATCAGGCTGCCATCACGCATATTGATGGGGATCAGTAGTTTCTCACCGGCCTTCACAGAAACCGAGCCTTTTCGCAGGATCATAGCGTCGGTATCAATATAGTTGTGGATGGTGGTGAATGCCTCAACTGCGGTAAACCCCATACCAGACATGATGACATCGACCATAGCCTTGCGGTTGAGCATCGCGAACTGCTGGGTGATCTTCATGTCATGGATATAGTCATCAAAAAGCTTGCCTTCAACATAGGCCAGATCCTTGGGGATACTCAGGTCCTGTTCCCGCTTTAACGCTATGATCGTTTTCTGGATCTCCTGGGAACGACCTTCACCCTTGAGCTTTGCGATTGTTGCCTGAATCTGATAGTTGGCCCCGCCCCAGAGGGCTCTGCGTCCCTCGTTCTGGTAGTACTCAGCTACTTCGGTGCCCAAATGCCAGCTCCCGGAGTGGACAACCAGGAAGAGGCAGCCATCCTCAGAACAATCCACCTCAATGAAGTGGTTGCCGCCGCCCAGAGAGCCGATGCTCCGCATGGCTCGATCAAGGTTGACCTGATCGGCGCAGCGGAGCTGAGCAAGGTCAATCTCGGCGTTCAGCGCATGAGGAATGTCTCTTATCTCGCGACCATAAGGGATCTCCTTGCGAATCAGTGCATCCAGCTTCTCAAAATCGCTCTCTCGCTCACGAAGCTCCACAGTCTCCATGCCGCAGCCAATATCGACCCCAACCATGCCAGGTACGATCTTGTCCTGGATCGTCATGGTGGTTCCGATGGTACAGCCTTTGCCAGCGTGGACATCGGGCATGATCCGGATCTTACATCCGGCAAACTCTGCCTGATCGCACACTGCCTTGATTTGCGCCTTAGCTGCCTCCTCCAGCTCGGGAGTATAGCAGACAGCAGTATTATATAAACCTTGAATCGTAATCATATCGATCTCCTTTTCATTCACACTCTTTTATTTTACGGAGAAACAGCCCATACAGCAACACTTTCCGCAGGGTAAAGAAAAAGCAGGAGATGATAACACATCTGCTATCACCTCCTGCATCAGCTCCATTATGCCACGATTGCTGCATAACGCTCGGAGCCCAGAACATCCATCATAAAGGCATAAGGGGACAGGATGCCAGCCTTCAGCATGGGGAAGATTCGGGGATTACAACCGGACACCAGAGCGACACCCCGGTCATTGACCTTGACGGGCTGCTGCTGATTTCGGCTAGCCACATTCCAGAACACCACTTCAGGCAACTGATATCCATTCTCCGCGAAGAGCCGCTGTGCATACTCGAAGTTGGTCAAGGAACAATCTTCAGTGCAGTAGTCGAACTCCATATCGGAGATGATGTAGATCTTGGCGGGCATCTCGAACTGGGGCATACGATTCTTCACAGCAGTCTTCAGGATCAGCTCAAACACTCGCTGGATGTTGGTGTTTGCAACCTCATTGAACTGGTGGCAGTACTGTACCTTTTCGTAGATGTCTTTTCCCTTGATCTCCACCAACTTGGGGTTCTTGGAGAATGTAATGAAGTAATTGTGGAATGCGCCGGTGTTGCGCTCGGCATAGTAGATACCCAAAGACAGCGCCACAGTGGCGGGGATGGGATCAGCCCCATAATACATGGAACCGGAGCCATCGATGACAACCAGGGCATTCTCGCCGCCAGTAAAGTCTTCCTGGGCCTTCCAAGTTGCATCAATGGCCTTTCTTTCCTGATCCGGGATATTGCCTTGATTGAAGAAAGGCTTGATCAATTCGTAGGGCGTCAGGGCGCCGGTGTGGAGCTGCTCCGTACCCTCGGCGACACGGTTCATAAATGCTTCGTACCGATCGCCATCATTTCGCATAAATGCCTTCCGATACTTGAACACGGCCTTGGAGGGCTGCTTGGAGTAGTCAAAGGTGTAGTCTTTTTCGCGCAGGTTATTCTCGATGATGCTAATCTTCGCGCGCAGGGCACTCAGCGTTTTGCGGTACTGGGCGTCGTTCATACCCAGCGCCCGGGCAATGCGCTTTGCCATGCGGACAACATCCTCATTGGACGCATTGACAGAGGGCAGCCACTTGGCCAGCAGAGACACAGACTCGCCAGCCTTCAGGGCGGCACAGTCAGCGTCCAGCTGCTTTTTGATGAGCTGCAGCACCTTGTCCTCGCAGGTCGTGCCCATCAGGGCCAGCAAATCATCGCAGCGGCCATACTCCGCGATGTACTGGATGTTTTTCTCCAGGGATCGCGGCTCGTTGCTGGCCAGCCACTTGAGAATGGTACGGAAGACGCGACGCTCGCCGACGCCGCCCCGAATATCTCTTGCGAAGAACAGAGTCTTCATGGCCAGATCCGCATTCTCGGCATAAGCACGGAGGAACCGATCTGTGATCTCCTCGTCGCTTTCTCTGCGAAGGCCGCCAATGGTGGCGAATAGATCCAGACACTCAGACTGGGTGGACCGGTATGTAGCAGCGCCATTTTCCGTATGGGTCATATTCGCTTCCTTTTTCAGAAACTTCAGCATGAAAATCACTCCTCCGTGATCGAATTGATAAAACAAGGCACCATCAGGGATTTGAACCCGCAAACACGATTTGAAGTCGTAGATGTTCCCAATGAATTGCTGTTGGCATCTTTTACAAAGCGCATTCTTTATCTCAGGGAGACTATTTCGTCTGACCGAGGCAGTGTCTATGGTTTCCAGCCATATACTTGGGATTGCTGGTTACGCTTTTCGTGGTCTTAGAATACTACCTGTGAAGAGGAAAATCACGGAAAAAAAGTTGCGAACTTGTTTCCGTGTTGTTTTTATGTGGGATTTGACGTAATATAAATATGAATCTATTGCAGAAGAACAATTGCGCAGGATGGATCAGCATGATGAAAATTCTGCCGATTGGTGTTATAATGAACAAGAATTTTCTGTGAGCGTCTTCTATTCCAATTTTACGGGAAAGGATGTGCAGCCATTGCTCAATATCTTCTTTGGCGATATGCCAACGGCAATTTATAATACTGAGGTGTTTTTCAAAAACACCTATGAAGACAACTGGCTGCTGGATGACTTTGCAAAAGAGGTTATTATGGATGTTGATGGCTCTGAAGTCATTGATGCCCAGCTGATCAAGAGCCCGGTTCTTGGCATGATCCCTCCTACAGATTTGTCGGGCGGTGCCAAAACACTTCTCCTGATCAAGAACTGCCCCGAAAAGGTTTTCAATGCATCTACTTGTGGGGACAATTGTGCGAAATATATCTTAAATCAATGCGACATAGATAATTTCTTCCGTACGGGCACGAACGGAGTTCATGCGCCGCACCCATTCCATCTGATTTTCGACTTTAAGCTGTTCCGAAATGCTCTCTTGCGCTGCCATCTGATTTACTAACCGAAGAACAGCTCCTCCGCTTGCCGGTCAACTTCAGTCAGATAGTTGTTCAGCTTGCCGCCCAGCAGCAGACTGGTATAGATTGCTTTGCGGTATGCCCTGATGTACCGTAGGTGCCGCTGGCCCCATATACCGATAGGAGCAAATTCAGGAACAGCGAGATTTGGAAGGAGATAATCGCCTTCCTGGCGGTAGATTCCGCCCATTTGTTCAAACGTTGACTTTTCCATTATATTTTCCTCCGATATGTTGAATTTTCCTGCAATTCAATCACTCTCGGCTGTCTGCAAATAGTAAGGGAGAGGCAACTTCCTTACGTTACCGCTCCCCTGGGCTTCGATTTGGTTTTGGGTACAAAACCGGGGGCTGGCATCGATCCTGTTACGAGACTCCAAAAAGAGCTGCTGCAAAATACGGTTTTCAGGTCAAAAGGAAAAAATTCATCTATGAAAAAAGTGAGCGAGAACCGCCGCTGCGGCGGTTCTCGCTCACTCTTTCTTTGGCGTTATTTTTGTGACAGGCCCACCGTGGTGAATGGCCCCCAAATTTCATGTCGCTTACATGACTTTTCCGTGTGACCGCTGTTGATCCCTGATTCAGTCCAAATCAACGGTCAATTTTAGTCCAATATTCATATACGCCATCGTTCTTGCGATTGAAGTCATGTCCGTTCGTGGCCTCCTGCACAGGCAGATAGTACCACACATTGGGGTCCGTGTTGTCCGGCCATGTCCTCATACCTGGGAGCAGGTCGCTCTCATCTTCCGGCAGGCGGCCCAGCACCCGGTTGATCATCATCATAGCCTCGGCACGTGTGATGAGGTTCTCCGGACGGAATGTTCCGTCCTCATAGCCAGCGATCCAGCCGAGCGCGGACGCCCGTTCAATGAACGCCTCCGCCCAGTGTCCACTGATGTCCGAGAAATGACAGACAGTCTCGACCTCAGATTGGTCGAACTGTGCGCACACGGTCGCAAACTCCGCTCGCGTAATGGGCTCGTTAGGCGCAAATGTCCCAGCGGTGCGGCCCTCCATGATCCCCAATCTGGAAATGGTGGAAACCGCGGTATTGAACCACATATCCTGTTCCACATCTCCAAAGGAATTGACCTGACTCTCGTTTGCGCTGCGTACATCGTCCTCCAGCAGCCGGTAGAAAATCATAGCCACCTCAGCACGGGTGATCTTGTTGTTCGGGCGGACCATGCCGTCCGGATACCCGTCCACATAAGAGAAGTGGTTCTCCCCATTGAGAATATCCGGGATATGGAGGCCAGGCTCTTTTTTCCAGCCGGCATAGACTGTTTTATCGCTGGTCATTTTGATTTCGGTGATACGGTCAGTCAGCGCTTCATCTGCGTACCAGCCGTTGAAGGTATAGCCCTCACGGGTCGGGAGCTTGTTCAACTCCACGACTGTATTGCGCCGGTAACGCTCATCCTTGTACTCAGTCCCGCCGTTAGATTCATAATGCAGGTCATAATAGGTGCTTCCGCCGCCGCCATCGGTGGACTTCCGCCGGTATTGCGCAGTGAAGGTCATATCATCAACAATGAGCAGATCCAAGATCTGACTGCTGTTATATGTCTTTCCGTCGCTCCCCTGCCAACCGGCGAAATCATAGCCAGCATCCTCATTGACAACAGGAGCCGTGCGCGCATCCGTTCCAAACACAGTACCTGACGGCACGGAATAGCTGGTAGTACCGCTCAATGTGCCGTGGTCGCCTGGCAGGAACGTGACCGTGTGATTTCGTGTCTTCGGAGCCCAGCTTCCTGCCAGAATCACGTCACTGTTGGGCATTGGAAACGTCCCATCAGCAATTTCGATCCCGTCCGGCGATTGGATCCTCCAGCCTGAGAAGCTATAATCCTCCAAAGAGGGATCCTCTGCTACTGTGACGGTATCCAAATACCAGTGCCGTTCCGCCTCCGGCAGCGCCGGGGTATTCTCCGGTACCGTCCCATCATATTGATAGGAGACCTGAAACGGTGCGGAATCATATTCCCGATAGGTCATCCATGTTTTCTGATCTTCGCTTTGGGCAATATACAGCTTCGGATTTACTTCCAGCATGGCCGCGCTGGGAACAAACCACTCGCCGTCCGAAGCCGTCTTTGCGCCTTCTTCGCCGCCAGCGTTTTCTCCAAATACCACCAGCCGTGTGCCCGGGACAGACGCCGGTTCCACATGGTAGGACGCTCTACCGCTCAGTACAGAAGTAACGCTGACCGGCGCCGTCTGTGCCGCTCCTGTATAACTCCCGTCCACATGGATGTATTTGTTGCCGGAGGCATCCATCGTACTATCGCTCTCAAGCAGAACTGCCACATCGTCAGCCACGGCAATTTTGGCTTCTCCGCTCAAGTTCAAAAAACCGCTTTCATCAGGTGAATTATTGACCACGATGCCGTTGCTGCACGTCTTATTTCCACCCTTCAGTTTGGCCTGTGCCTGATTGCCAGAGATCTCACCCCCGGTCAGATCCAGCGTTCCTCCCAGGAAAAAGCCGCCGCCGATTTGGCTGGAATGATTCTGAACGACCTTTCCGCCGGACATGGTGGCGTGAGACTCGGAGAACAGCGCCACGCCACCACCCTGCCAGGCCTCGTTGCCCTGGATCGTTCCACCGGAAATTTCTACGTTTTCTTCCTCTGTCACGCCGTACAAAAAAATACCGCCGCCATAGCCGCTTCTGAGCGAAGCCGAATTATCCTCGATCTCCGCGCCGGACATATAGAAATAGGATTCATCAAAAAACATGGCAATACCGCCACCGCTGCCAGAGGTCACCGTGTTCTCAGAGATTTCTCCGCCTTGGAGGCTGATCCTGATCTCCTGGTTCGTGCCACCCGGAAAGTCCGCACCCTGTGGAAAGGTCAGGATGCCTCCTCCATAGTGTTTGGCGGTGTTTTGGGTGATGCTTCCACCGGTCATGGTAAAGGCAGCTTTGCCGGGGTGTATATCGTAAGATCCCGGAATTCCAGTTAGGGGCGCAAAGTCCGCAATGTAGATTCCGCCGCCATATCCGTTGTCATCTGAATATGTTTCATTTCCAGAAATCGTTCCGCCACGCATGGTCATCGTTGAGCAGATCAGCGCGACGCCGCCGCCGCGGCTGCCCGCGTTCCCTGTGATCTCTCCGCCATTCATGGTGAATACGCTGTCATTTGCAAGGAAGACGCCACCGCCATAATGGGCGCCGTTGGTACTGTTGTTTTGGATCACCGCACCGGGCTCCATGGTCAGAGTCATGTTGCTGCCAAAAACGGCGCCGCCCATATTGTGTGTATAATTGTTTTGGAGGACACAGCCATCTTTTAAGGTGAGACTGCAAGAGGTCCCATACCTGTTGCCCACGATTTCCGCATCCCAAAACTCATCAGACTCATCAAGGGCCTCGCGGTTCCCATCGATGATGATGTGCTCCAGCGTCAGGTCCGCTCCGTCCGCAAGGGTGATCATGGCGACAGACCCACGATAGCCGGCATAGCGCATGATCTTGGCGTCGCCATATCCCTCAAGGCTCCACGTCTGCTCTCCCTCAACTTCGACGCCCTCACAGAGATAGATCGTTCCATTCTCCGCAAGCAATTCCTTGGCTCGTTCAAATGTCGCAACGGCTTGCTCGGCAGAGGTTCCGTCATTTTGGTCGCTGCCGTCGCCGTCACTCCAATAAACCTCAGCCAATTTTCCTGTTGTGGAAGGTGTTGCGGCTGTATCTGTGCCTTCGGCTTCCGCACCGGCAGCCTGGTAAAACTCCAAATTCTGTACTTTTTCTGTTGCAAATGCTGTGGTCGGTAACATTGTGACCATCATACACAACATAAGAAGACAAGCTAAAATCCGTTTTTTCATAGATGTCAATTCTCCTGTTGCATACTTGAAGGAGGCGGTGATCCCCCCTCCCTCAAAAGTCGTTTTTGATTTTGTTCCTATCGGATCCAGTTCGGCGCAGAGGTCAGTCCGGGTCAGTACTCCTGTCCGCCGCCCTTGTGCGCAGGATCGTGTCCCCAGCCCCGTCTTGTGCCCTCTGCCGTCCCCTACGGCGCGTCTCTTGACAGATATGACAGGGGATCCGTTTTGTCTCCCTCAGTTGGGATCCGCCTCAGTACCTCTGCGGCCTCCTCCTTTTTAAAAGCCATCCCGCATCACCTCTTTCTATCCATCCGCCTGCTGCCAGGATCCTGAATTGGGAATGACATGGATAGGATCGCTCCATTGCTCATTGTCCTCTTGGAGTCAGGATCAACCTTCCGCCCCTTCATAATTGGAGTCTTGCAGAGACGAAACCGTACTTTATAGGAAAATATATCAATTATTTGTTACAAAATACAAGGCATTCCTCAATTTTTCAGCATCAGATCCAAAAAAAGGACTGCACCTAAACCGGAAAGTGTCCAATTTTACAGAAAAAATGGAAAAGACGCATACCGGCAGGCGTATACCGCACAAATCCAAGCTCCATTCCCCCGGATTTGGATCGCAGCCAAAAGATCCACGCCTATTTTTACTTAAATTTTACAAAAAAAGTATGTTCTCCCGGTGTGAATCATGTTATACTAAACCATAAAACCTCTAGAGGGAACATATCCAAGAGAAAGCAGGGAAGCGCATGCCAAAGATGGTAGACACACGCTATACCCAGGACCGGGAGCTGTCCTGGCTCCGTTTTGACGAGCGGGTTTTGGAGGAGGCCAGAGACGAGGACGTCCCACTGATGGAACGGCTGAAGTTCGCCGCCATCTTCACCAGCAATCTGGACGAGTTTTTCATGGTCCGGGTGGGCTCGCTCTATGACATGACCCTGGTGAAGGAGCCCCATATTGACAGCCGCACCGGGCAGACGCCGGAGCAGCAGCTTCAGGCCATCTTTAAGGCGGCAGGCCACCTGTACAAGCAGCGGGACAAGGTGGTGGAGCAACTGGAAAGCCGGCTGCGGGCCTGCAACATCTGCCGGCTGCCGGTGGAGGAGATGGACGCCAAGGAGCGCAAGCAGGTGGAGAACTGGTTTCGGGATGAGGTGCAGCCTATCCTCTCCCCTCAGGTGGTGGATGCCCGCCATCCCTTTCCCCATCTGTCCAATAAGACCCTGAACGTGATGCTCCGGCTGGAGGCGGACGGGCAGGAGGCCCTGGGCCTGATCCCCGTGCCCCAGAGCCTGCCTCCCTACTTCATTCTGCGGGAGCGGGGCCTGCGCTATATCCTGACGGAGGATGTGCTGCTGGCCTATGCGGACAGGATGTTCCCGGCCTTCTCCATCCGGAGCCGGGCGGTGATCTCCGTGACCCGGAATGCCGACATCAGCCCGGAAGACGAGGCGTACGAGGTGGACGAGGACTACCGCCAGCACATGAGGAAGATCGTCAAAAAGCGCAACCGCCTGGCTCCGGTCCGTCTGGAGGTCCAGGGCAGTCGGGATGAGAAGGGGCTAGACTCCCTGTGCCGCCGTCTGAACCTGAGCCGGGAACAGGTGTTTTTCTCCAAAGCGCCTCTGCGGATGGGCTATGTCTTTGCCCTGGAGGGGCAGCTGCCCCCGGAGAGCCGCGCCGCCCTGTGCTTCCCGCCCTATACTCCGCGGCTCACCGCGGCCCTCCGCCCGGAGGAGAAGGTGCTGCCCCAGGTGCTGCGGCACGATGTACTGCTCTTCTACCCCTTCCAGTCCATGGACCCCTTTCTCCATCTGGTGCGGGAGGCGGCCTCCGACCCATGCGTGCTGTCCATCAAGATCACCATTTACCGCCTGGCCTCCAAGGCCAAGCTGGCGGAGTATCTATGCGCAGCCGCCGAAAATGGAAAGGAAGTCACCGTCCTGATGGAACTGAGGGCCCGCTTTGACGAGCAGAACAACATCCAGTGGGCCGAGCGGATGGAGGAGGCGGGATGCACCATCCTCTACGGCGCGGAGGACATCAAGGTCCACTCCAAGATCTGCCTGATCACCCGGCGGGAGCGGGGGCGGCTCCAGCACATCACCCAGGTGGGGACGGGCAACTACAACGAGAAGACCGCCCGGCAGTACACCGACCTGTGCCTGATGACCGCCCGGCCGGAGCTGGGGGCAGACGCCGCCGCCCTGTTCCAGAACCTGGCCACCGCTAACCTGGAAGGGACGTATGAGCGCCTGCTGGTCTCGCCCTACCAATTGCGGGACCAGTGCATCAAGTTCATCGACCGTGAGATCGCCAAGGGGGATCAGGGTTATATCTTCCTGAAGCTGAACTCCATCACCGACCGGAAACTCATTGATAAGCTGGCCCAGGCCTCCCAGGCCGGGGTGGAGGTGGTGATGAATGTGCGGGGGATCTGCTGCCTGCGCCCGGGGATCCCGGGCTTGACCGATCGCATCACTGTATTCTCCATCGTAGGGCGCTATCTGGAGCATACCCGGATCTACCGGTTTGGCCGTGGGGAGGATGCAGACCTGTTCCTCTCCTCCGCCGACTTTATGACCCGGAACACGGAGCGGCGGGTGGAGGTGGCCTGCCCCATCCTGAACCCGGAGCTTCGGCGCAGGGTGTTCCACATCACCGATGTGTTGATCTCCGACAACGTCAAGGCCCGCCAACTGGGGCCGGACGGACTGTGGCATCCCAGGCGGAACGGAGCGCCGCCCTGCTCCAGCCAGGAAGTGTTCCAGCGGGAAGCGGAGGAGGAGGCCGAACAGCTCCCCCAACACACCGCGCGCTCTGCCCGGAAGGAGAGCCTCTGGCGCCGCCTGTTGGAGCGGCTGGGCCAGGCCTGACAACAGGAGCACCTTAACAGCAGGGCGCCCCCCCCCCCTTTTTTGATGCGGCGGGGGCGTCTGAGTTTTCAAACGATCAGGCTCCCTCTTCTGAGGGCTGGAGCGGGCGTCTCGCACCATACCAGATGGCGGCTGCTTTCAGGGCCAGAAGGAGCAGCCCCAGAGGGCCGAAGCCGTGGCGGAACAGCAGGGCACAGACCCCCAGGCTGTACAGGGCCTGTGGGAGGTGGACCAGCAGGAAGCGGCGCTCCCACGGGACGGCGGCAGCCCCGCCGCTCAGGAGGAACCGGCGCTCTCCCCAGAGGCAAATAATATGGATGACGGGGAAGAAGCCGATCGCCAGCAGATCCCCCAGCAGGGGCGTCCAGTGGACTGTGAGATAGAGGAGAAAGAGGGTAAGAAATTCCAAGTCAAAAACAGCGTGGACAGGGATCAGAGGGCGGAAACGGGACAGAAATCGGCCAAGCTCCATTCCGAGGTCACTCCTCTCTGTATTTGATTTGTATGACTGTACAATAAATATCACATTCTCGGGGAAAAAGCAATTCACAATCCTTACAAAAAAAGGAATCAAAGCGCACAAATCTTCCAAATACCGGGGTGGACCGAAATCCGTTCAGCGGGAGGAGTCAGAGTCCGCCAGTCCGGCGATCAGGGGGCGGACAGTCCGGCGGTAGAGGAGAAGAGTCGCTACGCAGGTGATGGCCTCCGCGATCAGGAAGGACAGCCAGACGCTGTCCGGGGCCAGCCAAAGAAGCAGGGCGGCGATGGGGAGCAGGAGCAGGATCTGCCGCAGCAGGGCGATCAGCAGGGAGCTCCCGCTGTGCCCCAGGGACTGAAAGGCGGCGGACAGGATGATGCTCACGGCGGCGATGGGGAAGGAGAGCGCGGCCATACGCAGGGCGGGAACGCCCATGGCGGCAGCCGCTCCACCGGCGTGGAAGCAGTACCGCAGCAGAGGCCCGGCGGCCAGGGCCAGCAGGACGGCCCCCGCCACAGCGGCGGAGAGGGCCAGCCGCACCCCGAAGCGCACCGCCTGGGAGAGGCGGGGGGCGGACTTTGCCCCGTAGTTATAGCCGAGGATGGGGATCAGGCCGCTGTTGACCCCGAAGATGGGCATGAACACAAAGGACTGGATCTTGAAATAGACCCCCAGCACAAAGACCGCCGTGTCCGACCAGAGGGTGAGCAGCTGGTTGAGGCCCAGGGACATGAAGCTGGACAGGGACTGCATCACCACGGCGGGGGCGGCGATGCGGAGCAGCTCCGCAGAGAGGGCCCGGTCGGGCCGGAAGCCCCGGAAGGAGACAGAGAACTGCCCCCGGATGCGCCACAGCAGGAAAAAGCCGATGCAGGCCCCGGAGATCTGGCCGATGACAGTGGCCGCGGCGGCCCCCACCACCCCCATGTCCAGCCCAAAAATGAACACCGGGTCCAGAACGATATTGAGGATGGCCCCGGAGCCCTGTACGATCATGAAGCCGGCGGGGTGGCCGGTGGTCTGGAGCAGGCGCTCAGTGAGAAACTGCATACACATCCCGATGGACAGGCCGCAGCAGATGCGCAGATAGGAGGTCCCAGCCGCCGCCACCGCCGCGTTGTCGGTGGACAGGCGGAAAAAGAGGGGCGCGCCCAACAGGGCGAAGGCCAGGAACAGCAGCCAGCACAGCCCATAGAACAAAAAGCCGTGACAGGCCACCCGGTTGGCCTCCTCCTTCTGCCCGGCCCCCAGGCGCTGGGCAAACAGGGCGTTGAAGCCAACCCCGGTCCCGGCGCAGAAGGCTACCATCATCAGCTGGACCGGATAGGCGTAGGAGAGGGCCAGGAAATCCAACTCACTCACCTGGGCCACATAGATGCTGTCCACCAGATTATAGATGGCGCTCATCAGCATGGAGAGCATAATGGGGGCGGACATGGTCCACACCAGCTTGGGGACCGGAAGAGTCCCCAGAATGTTGTCGGCAGGGCGGCTCATCCCGCAGCCCCCTCTCCATAGCACGGTCCGCTGGAGCGGATCCGGTCAAGTGTCAGTGTCATGTCTGCGGCCCCCTTTGATCCTGATTAAGAATATCAGTTCAGATAGGTTCAGCTAGATTCAGTGTAATGGATTTTATTTGAAGATGCAAGCCTCTTTCCCGCCGGAAATGGCCCAATCCGGAGAAAAATAAGAAGCGGGCCCCGCTCCTCCGGTTCAGAGGATCGGGGCCCGCTGTTCTCTCAGCTCACAGAGCGGAGTCAGCTGACCAGGTTGGTAAATACCGTCAAAACGGCAGAGTTCGTAAAGTCGATGAACATACCGCCCACCAGGGGGACTACAAAGAACGCCTTGGGCGCGGGGCCGTACTGGTTCTTGATGGTCAGCATATTGGCCATGGCGTTGGGGGTGGCACCCATGCCGAAGCCGCAGAAGGCGGCGGTCATCACGGCGGCCTCATAGTCGGCGCCCATCACACGGAACACCACAAAGGAGGCAAACAGGTACATCAGCAGGGTCTGGACCGCCAGAGTCACCACGATGGGCAGAGCCAGCTCAGCCAGCTGCCACAGCTTCAGGGTCATCAGGGCGATGCCCAGGAACACATTCAGGCTGGTGTTGCCCGCCACATCGATGGCCTTCAGGGGCAGCTCCTTACCCATGGCGTCGGCCACGTTGCGGATGATCAGGGCCACGATCATGCCGCCGATATACACCGGCAGGTTGATGCCGATCTTGGCAAAGGCGTTGGTGATATAAGTGCCGATGCCGGTGGCAATGATGATCAGAACAAAGGAATCCAGGAAGGTATTGCTGTCCAGCTTCTCCGACTTGGTGAGATAGACGGTCTCGGGCTCGCCCAGCTTCTCATCCTCCGCCGTCACATGGGGCTTCAGGTTGTACTTTTTGATCTTCCATCTGCCCAGAGGGCCGCCCATGAGGGAGCCAGCCACCAGTCCGTAGGTAGCGCAGGCCACAGCCACCGTCAGGGCGCCTTCCACACCGGCCTTCTGGAAGGTATCGCCGAAGGAGGCGGAGGTGCCGTGACCGCCCACCAGGGGCACGGAACCCATACACAGGCCCATACGCCCGTCCAGATCAAAGAGACCGGCCATGCCCACGCCCACCAGGTCCTGCATGGTGACCATGATGGTGGCCAGCAGCAGGAAGATCATGACAGGCAGCGCGCCCTTCTTCAGCAGCTTGATGCTGGCGCCGAAGCCCACGCTGGTGAAGAAGAAGTCCATAAAGGCCACGCGCAGGGTCTCATCGAACTCCAGGGTCAGGATCCCGGTCTGATAGGTGACCAGGTGCAGGATGGCGAAGATCAGTCCGCCCACCACCGGGGCGGGGATGCAACAGCGCTTCAAGAAGTCAACGTGATTGACGATGAAGCGTCCCAGGAGGAACAGCAGCATCGCCAGGGCCGCTGTCTGCAGCATATCCATTTGGATCGTCAGCATAAGTTTCCTCTCTCCTCTTCTTTTTTGTTCAGCCGATCCTCGGCTGTTTTATACTTCGTACCTCATTTTATGCGTCAACTTCAATTTCCTTCAAATTTCTACAACATGAATTTTATTTCCCGCACTTTCCACAATTCCAAACATTCATTTTTGAACATTTTCACGACATTTCCAGTGAAAACGCCTTTTCTCCGTGGTTTTCCCGCCTCTTTATGAAGAAAGCACAGGGTTTTCATCCAAAATTTACGGCATCTTAATTGGAGTGGAGCGCAGGAAAAGCGGCGCGGCAGGAGGGTGTTCCGGCCCTGACCTCCGCCCCCTGGCGCAGAACGAAAAAATATTCCGTCTCCGGAATAATCTTCCCGGGGCGGGTCCATACTAAGGGGCGAGGTGATGTCCATTGCAGTACCGCGATCTGTACGCCCTGTTCCGCCGGGAACCGGAGGCCAAGCGCTATTTCGACGCCCTTCCCGTCCATGTGCAGGACCGGCTCCGTACCCGCCCCAATGGGATCAACTCCATGGCTGATCTGAAGGACCACGCCGCCGCGCTGCTGCGCGGCGGCAGCGAAACGGAGGGATTTGAATGGCAAAGAAAGGCATGAAGCGCCCGGAGAATACCGAGCCCGCGGCCCAGAACCGGAGTCAGTCCGGCGCCCAGAACATGGCCCGCGGTTCCAAGGGCAATTCCGCGCCCACCCAGCAGTCCTGACCCTATCCCCCGCCTCCGGTTCCGGGGGCGGGGATCTTTTTGCAAAAAAGCCTGCCCTCCGGGACATACTAGACCGGGGGTGATGGAACCATGGAGCCAAGAAAACGAGAGGATCCCCGCGATATTTTGGGCGAGGATCTGCGCCTCAATCCCCAGCTGCGCCTCTGCGCCCGGTTTGACGGCGCCAGCATCGCCGAATTTCCCGTGGCCGCGCCGGGGGAGATGGGCTTCCGCGTGGTGGACAACTGCGCGGAGGAAAACATCCAATAGACAATAGAAAACTCCGGACCCGGGCGAAATTCGTCCGGGTCCGGGGCCGTTTTGATCACTCTACGGTGACGCTCTTGGCCAGATTTCTGGGCTTGTCGATGTCGCACCCACGCATCAGCGCCACATAATAGGCAAACAGCTGCATGGGGATGACCTCCAGAGAGGGCAGGAACATGGGATGAATGTCCGGGATGGTCATGGCGCTGTCCACCAGGGCGTCCAGCTGCTCCCTGTGGCTGGCGGTGGAAATGCCGATGACGTCCGCGCCCCGGGCCTTGACCTCCTTCACATTGCTCATCAGCTTGTCAAACAGCGTATTCCAGCTGGCCAGAGCCACCACCAGGGTGCCGTCCTCGATGAGGGAGATGGTCCCGTGCTTCAGCTCGCCGGCGGCGTACGCCTCCGAGTGGATATAGGAGATCTCCTTCAGCTTGAGGGAGCCCTCCAGCCCCACAGCGTAGTCGATATTCCGCCCGATGAAAAAGACGGAGTCGTGGTTGAAGTAAATAGAGGCGTAGTACTGGATCTCCTGGGTGTGGGCGAGGATCTCCTCCGCCTTGGAGGGGAGCAGGCGCAGCTGGGCCACCAGCTCATAGTACTCCTCCGCCCCGATCCGGCCCAGCAGCTCGGCAAAGTAGAGGCCCACCAGATAGATCACCGCCAGCTGGGTGGAGTAAGCCTTGGTGGTGGCCACGGCGATCTCCGGCCCTGCCCAGGTATACAGCACATCATCCGACTCCCGGGCAATGGTGGACCCCACCACGTTGACAATGGACAGCAGGCGGGCGCCCAGGCGCTTGGCCTCCCGCATAGCGGCCAGGGTGTCGATGGTCTCTCCGGACTGGCTGATGACCAGGGCCAGGGTCCGGTCGGTCACGATGGGGTCGCAGTACCGGAACTCCGAGGCCAGAGTCACCTCCACTGGGATGCGCAGCAGCCGCTCCAGGATGTACTTAGCCGCCACTCCCAAATGGTAGGAGGA
>OGHO01001539.1_pt1 | contig 21797 bp, 11 predicted proteins | sample 1571421 | NCBI WGS metagenome assembly OGHO01 (sample SAMEA2581937, study PRJEB24529) | metagenome | biome: Human gut stool | place: China | collected 2011
AAAGAAACTGCCTCCCTTTGCGGAAACTTCATTGTTTTTAAGGTCTGTACTAACACTTAATCCGCCAATATTATCTGTTGGATCATTGTTGTCGCTACCACACGCTGCAAACAGGGTAGGGAGTAGTACTAATAGTAAGGTTTGGATGAATTTATGTTTCATAAGTTAACTATTCGTTAGTCTTTAATCTCTTTGATTAAATAAATAATGGTTGGCAAGTGGTCGCTATATCCGTTAAGCCATACACCTCCGGCATGTGTTCTTTTGGGATATCCTTTGTACTTTCCTTCTTTTTGGAACATATAATCTCTTCTAAAGATTTCGTTTCTGTAATATTTCAGTGTACTTCTGTCATTACCTAATAAATTTCCTGTAAATACGATCTGATCAAACAGATTCCATTTACCATCATACATTAAAGTACCGTTACCCTTCTTTAAAGTGTCCCACCAGGGATTATACAAATCATGTTCCTTTGTATCTTGAGTTTTGCGTTTTGCTCCTAATGCAACAGCCATACTTTTGTCCATTGGATCGTCATTCATGTCTCCCATGATGATGACCTTTGCATTTGAATCCTCATTTAATAAAGAATCTTTTAAGGCTCGGACTTGTTCTCCTGCTCTTTCCCGAGCGGGTGATGCGGCTGCACGTGAAGGCCAGTGATTTACGATAAAGTGCACCTTTTCACCGGCAAGTGTACCGCTGGCAATAAGGAAACCACGGGTTTTATAGGTAGTATCATTATTCTCATAAATATATGGAGCGAGTTTGCTGGCAGTGAGGTGAAAGAATTTCGGATTGTAGAAAAATGCACAGTCCACACCACGCCGGTCCGGACCTTCATAATGAACAATTTCGTATCCTCTGTCAGATAAAGCAGGTTGTTTGAGCAGGTCTTCCAATACTCTTCTGTTTTCAACTTCCGACATACCGATAATAGTTGGTCCTAATGGTAATTTGTCTGTCGATAGCTGACTTAATATTTCAGACATGTTTTTTAGCTTCGCTTCATATTTCATGGAGTTCCACTTATTTTTACCATTTGGTAAATATTCAAAGTCGTTTTTGCCCGCGTCATGAATTGTATCGAACAGATTCTCAAGGTTATAAAACGCTACGCTGTAAAGAGCATACTTTTTCTCCTGTGAATAGCTTGTTATCGAAATAAACAGTAACAGGCCCCATACCGTTAAAAACTTTTTCATTATTTATCTATAAATTAGGTTTCTGAATATTACATTGGTTTGACAAATATCTAAAAAGAAAACGGAAAAACAAGTATTATCACCTATTTTTTCTTTGTTTTTTCTTGTAATATCCCTTTTTTTTTGTTGTTTTGTACTCTCGCTGTAATATAACTGTGAATTTTCGTGCTACAAATTAACACTAATAATAATTTAAATTATGAAACAAAGATTAGGAATAGTGATTGCATTGTTTTGTCTTTCGCCAGCTATTTTTGCTCAGCAGAAGGCCGAAAAGAATGCACGTGAAGATAATGCTTCTTTCACATTCACTGAATCGCAATTGAATGAAGATGATGATGCAGCTCAAAGTGCATCTGCTTTTGTCTCTTCCAACAATGATGTGTACCTTTCTAATGTCGGCTACTTGTTTAGCCCGATGCGTTTTCGCGTCAGGGGCTATAATTCGCAGTACAGCGATACGTATATTAATGGTGTTCTGTTCAATGATGTAGAAACCGGTCGTTTCAGCTATGGAATGATTGGAGGATTGAACGATGCGACACGTAATAAAGAAGGTATCGGTGCTTTTGAAATTAATAATTTCACCTTTGGCCCTATCGGTGGAGCTACTAATATCAATATGCGTGCCAGTCAATATGCAGCAGGATCAAAATTAAGTCTCTCCGGCTGTAATCGTAACTATATTCTGAGAGGTATGTATACCTATTCTACAGGTTTATTGAAGAATGGCTGGGCATTTACAGGTTCTCTCGGATATCGTTGGGCTAACGAAGGTGTTATTGAAGGTACATTCTATAATGCGTTCTCTTATTTTCTGGCAGCAGAGAAAGTCTTTAATGACAAACATAGCTTGTCTATAGCTACATGGGGGGCTCCTACAGAAAGAGGACAGCAAGGTGCCTCTACAGAAGAAGCTTATTATCTGGCTAATAGTCACTATTACAATCCAAACTGGGGTTATCAGAATGGTGAAAAGCGTAACTCACGTGTTGTACGCTCTTTCGAGCCTTCTGCTATCGCATCTTGGGATTTTGATATCAATAAAGAAATGAAGCTGAAGACAAGCGCAGGATTCAAATATAGTAATTATGGAACAAGTGCACTTGGATGGTCGGGCAATGCTGCCGATCCTCGTCCGGATTATTATAAGAAGCTGCCTAGTTCTATCTTTAATGTATATGATAAGTCGACAGTGCCGAGTGAAGATGAGTTGAATCTGTTCAATGAAGTAACAGAGCGCTGGAAAACCAGTAAGTCTACTCGTCAAATTGATTGGGATCAGATGTACTTTGCCAATCAGCAGGCCAATGCATTGGGAAAAGAGACCTTGTATTATCAGGAAGAACGTCATAATGACCAGTTAGCTTTCAATTTCAGTTCGATCTTCAATCATACGATTGACCAGCATAATAGCTATGTGGTCGGTTTAGCTGTGAATACTACTAAAGGTATGCACTATAAGAAGATGAAGGATTTGTTGGGTGGTGATTTATATACAGATGTTGATAAGTTCTCTGTCCGTGATTATGGTTATAACTCTTATGTGATTCAGAATGACTTGGACAATCCTAACAGACGTATCGGTGAAGGTGATAAGTTCGGTTATGACTATAATATCTTTGTAAATAAACAAAATGTATGGGCGCGTTATCAGGGTGATAACGATGGACATTTCAATTATTTCGTATCAGGTAAGATCGGATCAGTGCAAATTAGCCGTGATGGAAAGATGCGTAATGGTCGTGCTCCTAAGAAATCTTTGGGAAGCAGTGGCACAGCTAAATTCCTGGAAGGTGCAGTGAAAGCTGGATTTACATATTCTATTAACGGTAATCATTCATTGATCCTGAACGCCGGTTATGAGAACCGTGCTCCGTTGGCATATAACTCATTCATCGCTCCTCGTATCAAGAACGATTTTGCACATGGTTTGAGAACAGAGAAGATTTATAACGGTGAATTGACTTATCGTTTCAATACTCCTATTGTTTCAGGACGTGTCACTGGATATTATACTCGTTTTAATGATCAGGTTGAAATGGATGCTTTCTACAATGATAATGAAGCTCGTTTCACTTACCTTTCTATGAGCGGAATTGATAAGGAAAATTGGGGTGTGGAAGCTGCTGCAACTTTTAAACTCATGTCCAATCTGTCATTGACAGCTATCGGTACGTGGTCTGATGCCCGTTATATGAATAATCCTACGGCTGTTCGTACTTATGAAAGTGAAAGTGAATCTAATATTGACCGCGTTTATTGTAAAGGACTTCGTGATAACGGAACACCGTTGTCTGTATATAGCCTCGGACTGGACTACAGCGTGAAAGGTTGGTTCTTTAACGTAACAGGAAATTATTATCACCGTGTTTATCTGGACTTCTCTACTTACCGTCGTTTAGGTAGTGTATTAGGAAAGTATTCTGATGGCGCTGTAGATGCTAATGGTAATCCGGTAGGCTACAATGTACCGGAGCAGGAAGAATTGAATGGTGGTTTCATGCTTGACGCTTCTATTGGTAAATATATTCGTTTGAAGAATGGAAAGAGCCTGAGCATTAACCTCAGTGTGAACAATATTCTTAATAATACGAACTTGCGTACTGGCGGATATGAGCAGAACCGTGATGATAGCTATGATGACGGAGAAGCACGTACATATGTTTTCTCTAAGAACTCTAAGTACTATTATGCTCCTGCTTGCAATGCTTTCTTGAACATTGGATATAGATTCTAAATAAATGGGCAAATTAATACAAGGAAATGATATGAAAAAGATAACATTTATTTTATCTGCCGCGTTGTTGCTGACATTAGGCGTTTCGTCATGTATGGACGACTTTGATACGCCTGTGACAGGGAACGCTTATGGTAATAACACTATAAAAGAGCAACGGACTATTTCGATTGCTAATCTGAAGGAAAAATACAGTTCAGTAATTTCGGCAAATCAGTTTCAGACAGTTACTGAAGAAACTCGGATTTCCGGTGTAGTAGTAGGTGACGACGAAAGTGGAAATATCTACAAACAGCTGATTGTGGCTGATGAAACAGGAGCTATTGTGGTAGGTATTAACTCTACTGGCATTTATGCTAATTGCCCTGTTGGACAGAAAGTGGTGATTGACTGTGAAAACTTGAATGTGGGTGGATACGGAATGCAAGCTCAGATAGGTACTACCTACAAAGGAGCCATTGGACGTATGGACCTGGCTGTATGGTTGGATCATGTCAGAGTAATCAATAAACCTCAATTGTGGTATGACGAGCTTATTCCGATGGAACTTACCGGCGCTCAGCTGAAAGCTTATGATAAAGACTTGGCGCCTGTACTTGTGATGTTCAAGGATGTTACAATTAAAGAAGCGGATGGTACTGCTACTTTTGCTCCTGAAGATTTGAAGGATGGTGGTAATGGAGTAAACCGTACATTGGTGTTGGATGATAATTCAACATTGACGTTCCGTACCAGCACTTATGCTAATTTTTCAACCGAAGTGATGCCGACAGGTAAAATTAATGTGATAGGTATTCTGAGCCGTTATAATAGTACATGGCAAATTGTAGCTAGAACATATAGTGATATTCAAAGAAATAACTAATAAAATAAATATTCAACTATTATGAAAAAGATTCTAAATGCTTTATTCTTGACTATAATAACGTTAGTCACATTTAGTTGTAGTGATGTTCCTGCTCCTTATGATATCAATGGAGGAGGAAACGGCGAAGGACCTGCCTTGACCGGAGATGGTACGAAAGAGAATCCATATGACATAGCAAGTGCTATGACGAAACAGGATAACTCAGAAGCTTGGGTGATGGGATATATTGTAGGTTGCATTAATGATAAGAGTATTTCGACTGATGCTGTATTTGCGCCTCCTTTTACAAATCAAGCAAATATATTGATTGCTGCTGATGCGGATGAAACAGATTACAAGAAATGTATCCCAGTACAACTTGTAGCTAATACTGATGTGCGTACTGCATTGAATTTAGTTAATAATGAAGGAAACTTAGGTAAAGCTGTTGTAATTAAAGGACAGTTAACTAAATACTTTGGAGTTGCTGGTCTTAAAAATCCTACTGCTGCAGTTCTTGATGGCAAAGATATTGGTGATGGTGGTGATACTCCTTCCGGTGACTTGGCTTCATTATTGGATCCTTCCAATCCTGTAGCAGAAGTAACTAATACATTTGATGATGCTGAAACTGATAAAGAATATGTAAAAGAAGGATATGTAAACTTTGCTGAAGCTGGTGCAAGAACTTGGAGAGGTAAACCATTTAATAATAATGGATTAATTCAGGCAACAGCTTATGGAAGCAAGGAAGCTTCTGTTATTTCTTGGTTTGTGACTCCGGCTGTAAACGTGGCCCAAATGGCAGTAAAGAAAGTTACATTTGATTGTATTTCTGCTTACTATAAAGAAGGAACTAAGCTAGAAATATATTTCCTTGAGAAAGATGGTACTAATTTGAAATCAACATTAATTAATGTTGGCACTCTGCCTCAAAGTGCAGACGGTTATTCTGAAGCTGTAACATTGAGTGGTGATCTTACAAGTGTTGGTGATAAAGTTGGTTTTATTGGTTTTAAATACATTGGCAGTGAAACTGCTAGTGGAACTTATCAGATTGATAACTTATATGTAGGTGTAGAACCGGGTGAAGGCCCTGGTCCTGGACCGGATCCAACAGGAAGTGGAACAAAAGAAGATCCGTATGATGTTGCTTCTGTTTTAACTTTGTCGACAGCTACTGGAACGCAGACAGCTTGGGTGAAAGGATATATTGTTGGTGGTGTTAAAAATGGTAATGATGCTAATACTGTAGATGCGCCAGAAGATGTGGTTTTTGGTTTAGATGACATTCGCTCATCGGCAATTATTATTGCAGGTTCTAAAGATGAAACTGATTATACAAAATGTCTAGTGATTGGATTTGGCGGTGATAGTCAAGCCGCAAAAACAGCATTGAATTTGGTTGATAATCCTGATAATTTGGGAAAAGAAGTGCTTCTTTTAGGCACTTTGAAATATGCATTTGGTGCTCCGGGGATGAAAACTATTACCGATCATGAGCTAGTGACTGGAGGTGGAGAACCGGAACCTGGCAAAGTATATACTAGTAATATAGAATTACCTACGAGCACTACTACAGATGCTAATAAAGCTTCAGGTGGTAAGGTGATTGTTGAAGGACAAGAGTATCCTATTTTGAAACTAGGAACAAGTAGTGCATTAGGCTTTTGGAATTCTCCAGCATTAGCAGCAGGTGCAAGTAAATTATCTTTCTTTGCTGTTGGTTGGACTGGTAAAACAGGTCAGTTAACAGTGGTAATAGAAAATGGTGGTACATTTACAGGGGGGGAGACTAGTAAAATTATAGCTTTGGATGGAAAAACAGCAGGTGCTGCAGCTAATTCTCCGTTTACAATTACACCTGCAGAGACTGATTATTATGACTTTACAATGACTGGAATAACAGCTTCATCAACTATTAAGTTTACTACAGATGGAGCACCAAGTGATAAACGTGCTATAATTTTTGGTATTAATATCAAATAATGTAGTCATATATATAACCTAGAAAGAGGTTGTCTTATTGACAGCCTCTTTTATTATCTTAATAAAATAAGGAAAGTTCTCTTTAATAAATTTCAGTTTTGGTATATTCTAATTCTTATATATGATCTTTTAGAGAAGTTATCAAGACTGAATAATGGAGTAGTATAAAATTGTATGAAATGTAATATTTGTATATTATTGAGTTTATTGTGTATAAGCTTAGGGGCATGTGATAAAGATGAGGAGAATACTTCAGGAGGGTTTGTTATTGGTGATATCGAACTTCCGGCATTAAGGAACGGGGCGAATGATATATTTCTATCTCCTACTACAACATTTAGTGGAGAAAAGGTTATCACCTATAGTATGGAGTATGACAAAAGTAAAAAGCACGCTCGCTGGGTAGCCTTTAAATATTATAATGTAACAGGACAAACAAATTGGAACCGTAATGACTGGAAACAGACAGAATGGGGTGGTGATCCCTGGCAATCTGATCCGAATATTTCCCAGTCTGATCAACGAGTACAAAGTGACTTTGGAAAGCAAGGCTATGATCGTGGGCATATTTGTGCTTCTTCAGATCGTCTTTATTCAAAAGATGCCAATGAGCAAACTTTCTATTATAGCAATATGAGTCCTCAGAAGAATTATTTTAATGGAACTAAGGGTATTTGGAATGATTTGGAAGGGAAAGTTCGTACTTGGGGGCGAAGTAGTACTTTTCGTGATACTCTGTATGTTGTGAAAGGTGGGACTATAGATAAAGAAAACCAAATATGGACATATATTGGTGGAGATAAATCGAAACCTGTTCCTAAATATTATTTTATGGCATTACTTTGTAAAAAGGGGGAAACTTATAAAGCCATTGGTTTTTGGCTAGATCAAAGTACTACAGTAAAGCCTGCATTATCTGAATGTGCTAAAACAATTGACGAACTGGAAGAATTAACAGGTTTGGATTTCTTTCATAATTTGCCGGATAATTTAGAGGAGGCTGTAGAATCTAAGTACGCAATATCTGCTTGGACCGGACTGCAATAGAATAAAACTTGTTTGTTATAGATATAATTAGACCTTCATCTTCCACTTCTTCCTATCGATAGGAGATTAAAGTGGGGGATGAAGGTTTTGGATTATATAGGAATATGCTCTGATAGCTTAGTGTTATTGAACTCATATTTAAATAAGACATAGATTAGTTGTATAATGGTTTTATAACTTTTGTCTATTACTGATCTTCATCCACAATTTTTCCCACCATCCACTTTCAGCTTTACTTAGCATATCAGAGGTTATCGTGATTATCTTCTCTCTTAACTTGTTCTGTTCGGTTGCCATCGCATACTGCCTTTCCAGCACTGAAATTCTACGCTTTTTGTATTGAAGGTCTTTTTCTTGTAGCTCAATGACTTCCATATACAGTTTACACACTTCAGACTGATTGATACAGAGTTGTTCTAGTGTGCGGATATATCCTGTTGTGGGAAGATTCTTGCGCAGGTATATAAATCTCTGAAGGCTCTTTTCGTCTATGATAAGAGTAGTTTCAGTGAAATATGCGGTGATTGCTTCCATTTCTGCCCACAAACAGATGTCTTCTTCTTTGACTCCGTACTTGTGCGCCGCTTCGTCTATGCTAATCCATTTCGGCATAGTGTTTCTTTGTTTATGCGTTTAACAAAAAAGAGCGAATAACTCTTGCCAAGCATGGTGCAACAAGCATCCCTGCATTTTGCTTTCTAGTCGGAGGGTTATGGGGTATGGGGATTATGTAAGGGAACCGACCGGATACAAAAGAGGCATGGATGCTGTTGAACCATTATCTGTACTCGAGGCCTAGCAAACCCTTGCAAAAGACAATGATAACAACAGACATCCACGCCAATCGTTTATATATAACACATCTCTTATTGATATGTTGATATACAGCCATTCACGTGGAGTATCTGTTGTATCATCTCTCTTTGCGTGAAATTGCTAGTTTCGAGTACGAGAGACAATACATTATTAATACTCCTATTTAAGGAATAAAAAACACTACCCGCTTATTACATCTCGCTGATGCGCAGAAAGTGTACAGCAAAGATATATGTTTTTTCGGAATAAAGTGGGAGAATGGGAATAAATAAAAGAAGTCTGGTATTTAGAATGATTTTTTGTGTTTAGGCGATGTTATTTCAAGGTGTTGTTTGCCATTAATATCACTTAGCACATTTATCTCCTTCGTAAAGCAACGCTTTGTATCTTCAAAAGCTATGCTTTATGGTTGCTAAAGCATTGCTTTAAATAACCATACAGCAGATGTTACGAGTGTCGCCTTCACCTTCACTTTTTCCTCTCAACCTTTTATTTATCAGTGATCTCGGGTGAAGGGACGGCTATTCACCTAGTGAGTGGAGAAAACATTGTAAGTGTTTGAAATAAACTATCAATGGTTTGAAACAAACATTGGGAAGAAAAAAATAATCTATTAGCATCTTTTTATTAGGTTATAGCTAATACGAATATCATTATAGCAAAAACAAATTAGCTTATAGCAAAGTGAACGATGTCTTTATGATTACATATGAAAATTGGGTGAAGGATCGGTGAAGGGCGATATGCTTCACCCGTTATCACTTATGAATAAAAGGTTTCGAAGAAAAGGTGAAGGCTACCCTTCTATTTGAAAATTTATAGTATGGCGTATAAAAGCATCTGGCTTTGATGGGAAGGGGGGGCAGCGCAAGAATTTCTGACATTATACAACTCATACCTCATACAAGTTGCTTGGTATATGGTTGATGCAAGCTCAAGAGAAGGGAAATCAAGGTGATGCCTGCATGGAAGTGGATGTGCAATAAAATGAAAAACGATTCTCTGATATATCAGGAATTACTTGATATTAATGGCAAATAAAATATGGGTTCTAAATATAATACCTTTTAGTGTATAACTTAATCTCTCTTAGTGAATGAATTAATTCGTCCGTCTATAGGCAAAGTTGCGTTTGCCTATAGGCAACCTTTCGTCCGGCTATAGGCGGACGAAAAGATGCCTATAGCCGGACGAATTAATTTATGAATGCGGTGACGTTATTTTCTACAGAGAAAACCTTTATTCAATTATGCCGTTGTTCTTAAGATTTTGAAGATGTATTTATAATGTGCAGCCAAGAAAGACCTCTGCCATTCTATGACCTAGAAATCGGTTTCTCTTTTCGTATAATCTTTTTTATCTCTTCTTTTACGATTCTTAACTCCGAAGATTTCGTAACCATAAAGAAACCATCTACTTTTACCCCGTATTTGTAAGAAATTGAAAGAAACTTCGTCTAATAAACTAAAAACTAAAACGATTCCAAACATGAAACACAGATTGTTGCTACTATTACTATTCGTGTTCACCGCAGTGATGACAGGTTGGGCACAAAACTCCGCTACGCCGTCCTATACTGTCAAAGGGGTACTTTTGGATTCACTGACTCAGGATGGAGAACCATACGCTACTATTAAGATTACTAAAAAAGGAGCACCGGACAAGGCTGTCAAGATGGCGGTGACGGGTGCCAATGGTAGGTTTCAGGAGAAACTGAATGTAGGTGCGGGAGATTACGTCATTACTATTTCTTCGATAGGCAAGGCGCCCGTCACGAAAGAGTTCACTTTGAAACCATCGGTTAGAGTCATTGATTTGGGGACAATGCTCTCCGCTGAGGCTAATAATGAATTGAAAGGAGTGGAAGTCGTGGCGCAAAAGCCTTTGGTCAAGGTGGATGTAGACAAGATAGAGTATAATATTGAGGATGACCCCGACTCGAAATCAAACAGTATATTGGAGATGCTTCGAAAAGTGCCTTTAGTGACAGTGGACGGAGAAGACAACATACAGGTGAATGGTAGCAGTAGCTTTAAAATACACGTCAACGGGAAGCCCAACAATATGATGAGCAACAACCCGAAAGAGGTGTTGAAGAGTATGCCCGCCAATTCTATTAAATATATCGAGGTGATAACATCGCCCGGAGCTAAATATGACGCTGAAGGAGTGGGAGGTATTTTGAATATCGTAACAGTAGGCGGTGGATTCGAAGGATATACGGCAACATTCCGGGCAAATGCCAGCAACTACGGTGTCGGTGCCGGCGGCTACGCAATGGTGAAGCAGGGGAAAATGACTGTCTCTGCCAATTACAACTTTAATTACAATGACCGGCCCCGTGGATATTCGGACAGCTACCGTGAGAACTATGAGTCGGATACGGAAAAATATCTTGAATCAAATAGCAGTTCCAAGTCGAAAGGCAACTTCCAGTATGGAAACCTGGAAGGCAGTTATGAGATCGACACCTTAAGGCTGCTGACGGTGGCTTTTGGAATGTATGGCAGCAATAGTAAAAATTATGGTGATGGATTTACCACCATGTATGGTGCTAACCATGAGGACATAGCCTACAGCTATCGGACCGGCAATCATGGAGATGGCTCCTGGTATTCCATCAATGGAAACATCGACTATCAGCGCACGTCCAGAAAGAACAAGCAGCGGATGATCACTTTCTCCTATAAGATCAATACGCAGCCTCAGACGAGTAATTCTAATACTGGCTATGAAGATATTCACGCCAAAGAGGAGGTGGATGACCTTGTGAAACGGTTGCTGTTAAAAAACAGCCAGTCGGACGGCAAAACGAATACCATGGAACAGACCTTCCAAGTGGACTATACGACTCCGATAGGCGAGTTGCATACCGTGGAGGCAGGTGCGAAATATATCTTCCGTCGCAATACCAGTGACAACAAACTTTATGAAGCAGCCGGAGGAAGTGACGATTATTTATATAACGAAGACCGCAGTAGCGACTATCGTCATTTGAATCATATTTTAGCCGCTTATCTCGGATATACATTGAAATATAAGGATTTCACCTTCAAGCCGGGAGTGCGCTATGAACAGACTGTGCAGCGGGTGAAATATATCGTTGGACCGGGTGAGAATTTTCACACGAACTTCAGCGATCTGGTGCCATCCGTTTCTCTTGGCATGAAGCTCGGCAAGACTCAGAATATGCGTGCAGGTTATAATATGCGTATCTGGCGTCCGGGCATCTGGAATCTGAATCCTTATTTTAATAATCTGAATCCGATGTTTATCACCCAAGGTAACTCGAACCTGAAAAGTGAAAAAAGCCATGCGTTCGACTTGTCTTATAGCAATTTTAGTGCGAAGTTCAATATCAATGTGTCGCTGCGCCATTCTTTCAACAATAACAGTATTGAGAATATAAGCCGGTTGATTACGGCGCCCGAAGGGGAGATGTTTGATAATGATCCTACACACATAGCACCGGAAGGAGCTTTGTACAGCACTTATGCCAATATAGGAAAGAGCCGGAACACAGGAATGAGCTTGTATCTGAACTGGAACGCGTCTCCTAAAACGCGCCTGTACGTCAATGGCCGTGGAAACTACAGCGACTTGAAAAGTGAAGCGCAGGGATTGCACAATTATGGATGGAACGGTTCTTTCTATGGTGGCGTCCAGCATACTCTTCCGTTGAAAATACGGTTAAGTCTGAATGGTGGTGGTAGTACTCCTTATATTAATCTACAGGGAAAAGGTTCCGGCTATTATTATTATAGTTTGGGTGCGAGCCGTTCTTTCCTGAAAGATGAGCGTTTGAGCCTGAATGTGTATTGCAGTAATATATTTGAGAAATACAGAAGCTATAACAATCATACGGAAGGCGTAAACTTCCTGTCGAAGAGCAGCAGCAAGTGGCCGAGTCGTAGCTTTGGAGTCAGCATCAGCTACCGGATTGGTGAACTGAAAGCTAGTGTGAAGAAAGCTGCCCGAAGCATCAATAATGACGATGTGAAAGGTGGTGGCGGCGAAGGTGGGAATACAGGTGGAGGAGGTGGTCAGTAGACCACTTCCACGCACGCTGTGATTTCTTTATTTCTGCCTTACATCCTGCTTATTGGTATTGAAACCTAACTTGGTAAGTCCTGCCTGTACATCGGGATGACTCATGAAGAGTTTCCATAACAGCCCTGTCCGGTAATTCTCGATCATGACTGCAATTGGTCCCTGGTCGATGGCAAGGTAACGTTGCGGATACCAGTTGTCTGTTTCGCTGAAAGCATCGTAGAATCCGAAAGGACCGAAGACTTTGTCCCCCATATTATACAGGTGGCGCATCACTTGCATCGAATATTCCGGTGTATAGACGATGGATGAAAGGGCGGCGGTGGGAGAGATAACCCCTTTGTCATCCTGTTCATTCGGTGAATGAGCAGCGTATCCGTCGACGGAATAGCTGGCGGTCAGTCCCCAGCAGTCCGGTCCGAAACCTTTGTAGTGTTTGGGGTTGCGGATGCAGTAAGCACGGTTCACTAATGTCAGATTGCGCATTTCGTGGAAGTAGCTGGGGCAGTATTCGTCTTTCAGACCGACGGGGTCGAGTCCGAGGAAGGAGTATTGTGCCCAGAAAAGCGGTCCGGCTTCCGTGCCCTGATAGCGGAGATGCAGTTCGATGCCTTCCACTTTATGCGGGGAGACGATAGCTCCGTTCTGCGCCCAGCCATCGTGATAGACGGCTGCCGGTACTCCGTGGGTAGGAGAGGCTGCGGCGAGGATATACATAATCATACATTCGTTGTATCCATGTATGGGGAAGTCCATTTCCCAGCCATAGGTGGGGCTCCAGTGCCAGTATAGCACATTTTGGTCACCGTTGCGGTACCAGTTCCAGTCAACGTCTTTCCATATTTGGTCAATGCGTGCTGCCAGTGCTTTTTCTTTCTCATTACCGTTGATGTAATACTGGTGTACGGCGAGCAGTCCTTGCATCAGGAAGGCAGTTTCTACCAAGTCACCTCCGTTATCCTTCTGTCCGAAAGGTTTCACCTTTCCTGTATCGCCATACCACCAGTGCGGATATGCTCCGTGAAAACGGTCCGCTTTTTCGAGGAAGGAGACAATGCGCTCCATTCGTGCCAGACCTTCTTCGCGGGTGACGTACCCCCGGTCTATTCCGGCAAGGATAGCCATGATGCCGAAGCCGCTGCCGCCGGAAGTGACTACATTGGCATCATTCTGCGGATATACCCCGTCTACATGATACCGTTCGGGGGCAAGTCCGCTGTTGGGCTCGGCACCTTCCCAAAAGTAGAGAAAGGTGCGGTGCTGAACGGTGTCCATCAGGGCGTCGTCCGTGAGCTCGGAACTGGCGGTGGCTGGTCTGCCGGTCTTGTTTTTGCAGGCTCCTGCTGTCAGTATCAGGCAGAGGAGCGAAATATAGAGAGATAATTTTTTCATTGATTGTGGATTTAAATGAGAGAATAAAATTTAGGCACGGATTACACGGATTTCACGGTTTTAAGAGATTTCGCAGTTAAAGACCGTGTGAATCTGTGTAATCCGTGCCTATTGTACGATTTTTATTTTAGCGTGAATCGTGCGGATTTCACGTCCCGGCTGTTTGTTCCGATCATTACTTCGAACTCTCCCGGTTCTGCCACCAGTTGCAGGTCGTAGTTGTAATATCTCAGCATTTCCGGCGCAATCTTAAACTTGACAATTTCCGACTGTCCGGGTTCAAGGAATATCTTCTGGAAGCCTTTCAGCTCTTTCACCGGACGGGTAGTGCTGCCGACGAGGTCACGGATATAGAGTTGTACTACTTCCGATCCCGGCCATGTACCGGTATTGGTGACCATTACTGCTGCCGTCAGTTCTCCCGTCATGTCGATGGTAGAACGGCTTAGGTCGATATCACCGTAAGAGAAGGTAGTATAAGACAGTCCGTATCCGAACGGGTAAAGCGGTTCATTGTCCACATCCAGATAATTGCTGCGGAACTTTTCGAACCACTTGCCTTGTGCTAGCGGGCGTCCCGTATTCTTATGTGCATAATACAGTGGAATCTGACCGACATTCTTCGGGAAACTCATTGTCAGTTTTCCACCCGGATTGACATATCCGAAGAGTGCGTCGCCGATGGCATAAGCAGCTTCGCTGCCTCCGAACCATACGTTCAGAATGGCGGGTACGTGTTCCTGCTCCCAAGTCAGCGTCAGCGGGCGACCTGTGAATAATACCAGTACGACAGGTTTTCCGGTTTTAAGCAACTCCTTCAGCAGGTTTTGCTGTACATCCGGAATGTTCAGGTCTGTACGGCTGCTGCTTTCTCCGCTCATCTCGGAAGATTCTCCGAGAGCCGCAATGATGATATCCGACTGGTTGGCTACCGTCAATGCTTCGTTCAACAATTGCTCGTCTGTCCGGTTGTCACGGTTCAGCGAACGTCCGAACATCGTGGCGCGTTCTTCGTAAGAGGCGTCGCTGATCAGATTGCTCCCTTTGGCATATAGGATGTTTGCTTTTCCGGCAGTCATCTCTTTCAGTCCTTCTACCAGTGACGGACATCGGTCGAGTACGGCAGCTACGCTCCATGTACCCGGCATGTTTGTCCGGCTGTCGGCTAACGGACCTATCACGGCGATGTTACCTTTCGGGTTAAAAGGAAGAAGAGGTTCGGCAGGAGTTCCCGGACGCAGGGTCACGTTGTCATTCTTTAAAAGAACAAAGCTTTCTGCGGCAATTCTGCGGGCAGCGTCTCGGTGCGCTTTCGTAAAGATATCACGTGCCGGACGTTTTAAGTCGCAGTACTTGTAGGGATTGTCAAACAATCCCAGTTTATATTTTGCTTCCAGGATACGGCGGCAGGCAGTATTCAGTGTTTCCATAGAAACTTTGCCTTCCTGAATGGATTTCTTGAGTGTGCTGACAAAGCCTTCGCTCACCATATCCATGTCTACTCCGGCATTGATGGCACGTGCGGAAACCGTTTGCAGGTCGCCGATACCGTGGTCGATCATTTCGGAGATTCCGGTATAGTCGGTTACCACAAATCCGTTGAACCCCCACTGACCACGCAGTACATCCGTCATCAGCCACTTGTTGGCGGTAGCGGGCACACCATCTACTTCGTTGAACGAAGCCATTACACTACCTACACCGGCTTCTACAGCCGCTTCGTAAGGCAGCATATATTCATTGAACATCCGCTGGCGGCTCATGTCTACCGTATTGTAGTCACGTCCGCCTTCTCCTGCGCCATACAGTGCAAAGTGTTTTACGCATGCCATAATTTCGTCATTCCGTTGCATGTTCTTTCCCTGATAACCGAGTACCATCGCTTCGGCAATCATGGCTCCAAGGAAGGGATCTTCACCGCTGCCTTCGGAAACACGTCCCCAACGAGGGTCGCGTGAGATGTCCACCATCGGGCTGAATGTCCACGAGATACCATCGGCACTGGCTTCTATGGCTGCGATACGTGCCGATTCTTCTATGGCGGTCATATCCCAGGTGCAGGATAATCCCAGCGGGATAGGGAACATGGTTTCGTATCCGTGAATGACATCCATACCGAATAGCAAGGGGATGCCCAGACGGGATTGTTCTACCGCCTGTTTCTGCACATCGCGTATTTTTTCTACTCCTTTCAGATTGAACAAGCCTCCTACTTCGCCCCGTTTGATTTTGGCGGCGATGTCGCTGCTTTTGGCTTGTCCCGTAGTGATTTCTCCGGTGACAGGTAGGTTCAACTGACCTATCTTTTCTTCCACCGTCATCTTTTTCATCAATGCGTCGATGAAGCGGTCCATGTCTTGTGGCGACTTCTGCGCTGCCGCACTCAGGAAGCCGGCAGCGAGCAGCAGAAGTGAAAAAAATATTTTCTTATTTATCATATCGTTCTATCAGTTTGATTTGAATATTAATTAATAATCCGGATTCTGTACCAGTACTCCTTTGGACTTGTCAATTTCTGACTGAGGCAAAGGCAATAATGCGTTCTTATCCTGGTAGTTTACTTTCCCGGCAGCGTGCAATACTTCCGAGGCGATCCCCCAACGTACAAGATCGTAGAAACGGTCGGGCTCCAGCCCGAGTTCCACGCGGCGTTCGTGGCGGATGGCTTCCCGCAATTCTCCCTGATCGTTGGTCGTTATTTTGGGCAGTATATTCGTATTGGTGCCTCTGGCACGTGCACGTACCATTTCCAGATAATCCACCGCTTCTCCGGGGATATTCTTTTCGTTGGCAGCTTCGGCAGCCATCAATACTACATCCGAATACCGGATCAGGCGGATATTCACCCAAAAGCCTTTGTTGGTGTATTCCTTACGCAGTGCGGGGTCGGTATAAGCTTTTTTGTTGAAGTAAGCTCCCATAGCCGGAGAGACGGGGGATTCACCATAAGGTTCGTTGGTGTTTTCCGGGGTGATCGGTTCATCGTCCGTTTTGCGGAAGTAGAGCAGGGTGGCGTTTTTACGCGGGTCACCTGTCTCGTAGGCGTCTGCCATCAACTGGGTTGCCATGTGCCATCCCCAGCCTAAGTCCCACTGACCGGCTCCGCGAACGCCTTGCACTTCGCAGAATTGGCTGCCGATAACGTCACTCTGTGGAAGGGCGGCAGTGGCGGTACATTGCAGTTCGAATATAGAACCGCCGCTGTTCTCTCCGTCGTCGGTGAATATTTCGTTATACGGAGTTTTCAGATTATATAAACCTTTGTTGATAACGTCTGTAGAGGCTTTGTACATGTTGTCCCAGTCACTGCGCATCATATAGGTGCGGGCATGAAGTGAACGGGCAGCTCCCCAAGTCAGGCGTCCGGTATATTCGGTGCTCCATGTTTCGGGCAATGACTCTTCCGCAGTTTTCAGGTCGGTATCGATCTGCTCGTAGATTTTATCGGCGGTAGTCTTCGGGATGTTGGCTTCCGAGGCATCGTTGATCTTGTAAGTCACCAAAGGTACTTCGCCAAAAGCTCTCACTAGATTGAAGTAACAATAAGCACGGAAGAAAGAAGCTTCCCCTTTGTTGATGATATCTTCGGTTTCTGTTTGTCCGGCAGTCTCTTTCTCGGCAATGGCGTCGAGGATATCATTACACTGGTAGATGATGGCGTAATTCTTTCCCCAGTATGAACCTAGCAAACCGTTGGTCGGGGTGTATAAGAAGTCATCGTACATTTCGGCTACATCCGATCCGTCACTCGGGATACTTCCTTTCTCGGAGTCTTCGGAGCGTAGATAATGGATAGCAATGGCGGGAGTACCGGCGGTGATGTCGAAACTACGCATCATGGTATAGACATTGTAGATTTTACCGTTGACCAACGCATTGGGATTATCGTCTTCGGTGAATTGTCCCTGCGGACTCCGGTCCAGAAAGTCGCTGCAACTGCTTATCAGCAGAGTGGAGGCGGCAATAAAGGTGGAAAAAAGATATTTATTTAGTTTCATACAATTATAGATTTGATTCATTAAAGTTATATTCCGCATGGAAACCTGGCTGTGGCACCTTGTCACCCGCATGGAAACTTGGGTGTGGTACCTTGCCACGCCACTAGAAGGTCAGGTTGATGCCGAAGGTGTAGACAGCAGGTACGGGGTAGCTGCCGTCGTCTACTCCGAAGGTGGTGGCGCTACCTCCCAGTTCCGGTGTGTAGCCGGTGTTGTGCTTCCATGTCTTCAGGTTCTGTATGTTGACATAGACTTTCAGTGCCTGCAAGCGTATTTTAGCAAGGAGGGCCTTGTCGAACGAGTAAGCAAGTTGCACGTTACGGATACGGAAGAAGCTGCCGTCTTCGATATAATACTCCGAATTCAGGTTGTTGATAGAATGTTTGGAGTTCAGCAACGGCTGGCTGTTGGAGGTACCTTCTCCGTGCCAGCGGTCCATGCGCTGTGACAGATAGTTGAACTGTGCAAAGTTATAATTGTCCCAGGTACGGAAAATTTCGTTACCGTGCTGTCCCATCATATCGATGCCCAATGACCAGTTCTTGTAGTTTACTCCGAGAGAAAGACCATAGGTGAAATCCGGTGTCGGGTTACCTATCATTGTACGGTCTTCCGGGGTAATCTTACCGTCTCTGTTCACGTCGGCGAATTTCAGGTCACCGGGAGTGACTGTGGCAAGGGTATTTTCGGGTGATGCATCGATGTCGGCTTGCGACTGGTATACGCCTGCCACCTTGTAACCGTAGAAGAAACCGATAGGATAGCCCGCCATCGTGTAACTCTGCTGTTTGTCTCCGGCGATAATGGAGTATCCGTCCTGAACGAGGCTCTTCACCTTATTCTTGATGGTGGTCAGGTTGGCGCTGACAGAGTATCCCCAGTCACCGATCTGGTCACGCCAGCTGGCTGCCATTTCAACACCCATGTTTTCGATTTCTCCCAAGTTGCCGATGCCGGGTACTGTTCCGGAGATACCGGGCACTTCGGCAAGCAAGTCTTTGGTCCTTTTCTTATAATATACTCCTTCGAAGTGCAGACGGTTGCGCAGCACGTTCGTTTCGAAACCTGCTTCCCAAGCTTCTACTTTTTCCCAACGCAGATTGGGATTGGGCAGATAGGAGAGCTGGTAACCGGGATAGATAATGGACGGCTTGCCGAAAACAGCCGAGTAAGCATTTGACAACAGCGGTTCGGCGGGATAGGCCCTGTCCAGATTCTGATTGCCTAATGTACCGTAAGATGCTTTGATTTTCAACATATCGAGCCATTTGATATCCTTCATGAACTCTTCTTCGGTCATCAACCAACCGCCGCCTAGTGAGAAGAAGTTCTGCCACTCATTGCCGGTGTATGAGAAGGCGGAAGAACCATCGCGACGGAACGAACCGTTGAACAGGTATTTTCCTTTGTAGTTGTAGATCACACGTGCCAGCATGGATACCGTAGTCCGTTCCCATTGGGTACTTCCGTTGGTAGCTGTTGCGGCATCACCGATGCTGACAAACCATTTGTCCGGATCGTCAGGAATCACCAGACCGACACCTTGCTTGCGTGCTCCGTCCAGTCGGCTCAGTGAATTGTAATACGTCGTAAAGCCGGCTGTAGCGGTCAGGTTATGATTGCCGTGATCAAAACTATTGGTGTAAGTCAATAGATAGTCACTCTGCACTTTCGTTTCATTTTCCTTGAACTGGCTGACTTCTGTCTTGCCGGTTCCCAATGTAACTACATCTCCTGCGGCAGTATCGTCATACACCTTCATGACAGGCAAATATGTCCGTCCGTTGTTGGAAGCATAGTCCATGGAGAACATCGCTTTGAAGTTGAAATGTTTCAGGAAGTCCACTTCGCCATAGATATTACCCGATGCCCGGTAGTTTTCGGCTTTAGTCGTATTGGCTTTCAGATCGACGTCTACCATCGGATTGTTGATCTGTGCTTTTTGAAATTCGGGCAGAACACTGTATAAGCCATATTCCTTATTATATACCGGTGCGATAGGGGCAGCACGAAGAGCGCCGAGCACCTGTTTGGAGTCTGCCGGAAGCGTGCGTGCTCCGTTGAACTGGAAACCGACTTTCAGAAAGTCCGTGATCTTATAGTCATTACTTGCATTGATGGTCACTTTACTGAACTTCTCATGCTTGATGTTTCCCTGTTCGTGAGAGTAACCTACGCCCAGATAGAAACTGTGTTTCGGCGAAGCTCCGGTAATACTGATATTATTGTTGGTGATGAATGCAGTCTGGAAAATCTCATCCTGCCAGTTGGTGTTCGCGTTCCAGCCGCTGAAGTCGAACGGAGTGTCCTTCTGATTGGCAAGCTGTTCGCTGTATAGCTCCTGAAATTGCGGACCGTTGACCAAATCAACCTTATCTACTACTTTCTTGAAACCGAAAGAGGTATTAATGTTAACCAGTGTCTGTCCTTCTTTGGCTTTCTTGGTGGTGATGATGATGACACCATTCGCACCGCGAACACCGAAGATAGCCAGTGATGATGGGTCTTTCAGGATCTCCATAGATTCGATGTCCTCCGGATTAAGGAAGTTGATGTTGTCATTGAATAGTCCGTCTACCACGTACAATGGTTTGTAACCATTAATGGAGTTTGTACCACGGATACGGATTTCGGGATCGGCACCGGCACGTCCGGAGTTTACGATTTGTACACCTGCCACTTTTCCTTGTAAGGAAGATAATGGGTTCGTTGCAGGTTTGTTGGCAATTTCTTCTCCTTTGACGTTGGTAATAGAACCTGTCAAGTCTCTTTTCTTCGCGCTACCGTATCCGATAACGACAGTCTCGGCTAGTACCTGCGAATCTTCTTTCAGGGTGACGTTGATCACATTCTGTGCTCCTACTTTGACGCTCTGTGTAGTCATTCCTACATAGGAGAATACCAGTACGTTTTCTGGTGTGACAGAGATTGAATACTTACCGTCCATATCGGTGATGGTTCCGGTGGAAGTTCCTTGTACGAGCACCGATGCACCGATCAGCGGTTCATTGGCGGCATCTGTTACCGTACCGGTCACTGTCTTTGTCTGTGCAAAGGCGGATACGGAGGTCAGCAACAAGCAAGTGAGCGCCACTATGCTCTTAAACCTGATGGTTTTCTTCTGAAGATCTTGTAAAAGTCTAGTCCTCATTGCATTAAATTTTTCCATTCGTTACTATTTAGGTTGAAGTTTATTCTGCCGTCTTCCGGCGAAAGTAACAAAGTGAACAAATGAAAGGCAAAAAAGATTAGGGAAAGAGAGAGAAAGGGCAATTTTAACATTGTAATTATGATGTGTGAAAAAATTATTTGTCTTTTTGTTGCTTGTTTGTTTTATTCTATTTACATTTGTAAAACGAAACGAACTATGAAGCTACTTCTTTCTTATATTATAGGGTTGTTCCTGATTTTGTCTCTCTCTGCTTGTCATGATGGAGGTAATGCAACTACTCTTTTACATCAGGCTGACTCGCTGATGCAACAGTTTCCTGATAGTGCTTTGATGATCCTTGAATCCATTCCTCATCCTGAAAAGTTGTCCGGTTCTGAAAGAGCTGATTATGCAATATTTTTGACTCGTGCAAGAACTAAGTTGTATGTTCATGAGTCAAATGATGCATTGATTCGGTTTGCAGTAGATTATTATAAAAGAAGCTGGAATAATGAGCGTAAGATGCAAGCCTATTATTATCGGGGTTGTGTGTATCGAG
>OGHO01001546.1_pt1 | contig 21721 bp, 13 predicted proteins | sample 1571421 | NCBI WGS metagenome assembly OGHO01 (sample SAMEA2581937, study PRJEB24529) | metagenome | biome: Human gut stool | place: China | collected 2011
GGGATACGACGTGAAAGGTATACCTGCCGATCAGGCAAAAATTATCGTTTGCGATAATAATTTCCACGGGCGTACGATCACGATCGTGACTCTTTCAAACGATCCTTCTTCTTATGCCGGATTCGGACCTTTCACGCCGGGATTCGTGCGGATTCCGTATGACGATATTCCCGCACTGGAAGAGGCTTTAAAAGACCCGAACGTGGCCGGGTTCCTTCTGGAACCGATACAGGGAGAGGCCGGGGTTTACGTCCCGCATGATGGTTATCTGAAAAAAGCTTATGACTTGTGTAAGGCGCATAACGTGCTTTTCATGGCCGATGAGGTGCAAACCGGTATCGCCCGCACGGGTAAAATGCTAGCCTGTGACCACGAGGGAGTGCGTCCGGATGTGTTGATCTTGGGTAAAGCGATATCCGGAGGTTTAATGCCTGTATCCTGCGTGTTGGCGGATGACGAGATCATGTTGACGATTAAACCGGGAGAACATGGTTCTACTTACGGCGGGAACCCGATTGCCGCCAAAGTGTCTATGGCTGCCTTACAGGTGATTAAAGACGAGAAGTTGGAAGAGAATGCCGAGAGATTAGGTAAGATCTTCCGTGAAAGGATGAAAGCTATCAAGTCTGATATGGTAGAACTCGTTCGCGGTAAAGGATTGTTGAATGCCGTGGTTATCGCTCCGAAGAACGGGAAAACAGCTTGGGATGTATGTTTGAAGTTGCGGGATAACGGCTTGTTGGCCAAACCGACTCACGAGCATATCATTCGTTTCGCACCGCCTTTGGTGATCAACGAGGAGCAATTGCTCGAAGCCATTGGCATTATCGAGAAAACGTTGAAAGAATTCGAATAGGATTTCTATTAGCGAAAAATATAACAAGAGCCGATCTCGTGCCTGAGATCGGTTCTTGTTTATAATTTTGTACAATCGTTTTAATACTGGTACGTGTATTTGAAAATGTAGATACTATATATTTTCTTTACTCTAGTTTCTATCTTCTTTCTATCTAGTTTCTATTTAGCTTATATCATGATGGAAAAATCATGGGTTTTGCTTGGTCATTTTGAAATAGAGATTGTATTTTTGCAGAATAGTACGTGTATCATTTATTTTTAGTATTTACTGATGCTTTATTTTATTATCGTATTTATATCTCGGGATTTTTATGTAAGTTTGTTATCATTTTAAAATTCTGTTTATGTCGGTCGGATTCGAATGTTTGTTGCAGGGGGTGAATAATAAGGATATGAAAGCTTGGGAAGAGCTTTATGCCGCTTATTATTCCGTGCTTTGTTCTTACGTGAACGGGATCATTCGAGATCGGGATACGGCACAGGATATCGTGCAGGATTTGTTAGTGGCGGTCTGGAAATCGACCAAGCAGTTTGGGGACATGAAAGAGTTGACTTCTTATCTTTACCGGGCGTGTTATAATAATGCGTTGATTTATATGCGGAATGTGCAAATACGTAAGGAAATTGAACAGAAGATTGTGTTGGAAATGGAGGAGTTTTCGGATGAAATGTTTGCCGTGACGGTGAGAGATGAAATGTTACGACAGCTTTACTTGTACATGAAAGACTTGCCAGAGGGTGCCCGTGAGATTATGGAATTGAGTATTAAAGGGTTATCCGGGCCGGAGATTGCCGAAAAATTGGGGATAACTATACACACGGTGAAAACTCAAAAGAATCGGAGTTACAAGTATTTGCGGGATAAATTGAAAGATTCGGTTTTGCTGTTTTTGCTTTGATATGCCCCCTATTGACTAAAGAGTTACTTCGTTTGTTAAAAAAAATGCTCATGAAATGGTCATATTCTTTGATTGTTATTTGGTTTATAAAATAAACTAGTTTATATTTGTGATGTAAAAGGAATGAAAATTCCTTTTTTATGAAAGATGTGGTTTATTTTATAAACTGATTTATGGATACAAAACTGATATTATGGAAGAAAAGAAAATGACAGAGAAAGAAAGTTTAGAACTTGTATCTCGAATGATCCAGGCTACACGACAAAATCTGGTGAAAGGTAGCGGAAATTATTTCCTGGTTTATGGCTATACGGCTTTGGTCTTATCAATAGCGATTTATGCGTTGTTTTACGTGACGGGTAATACGTTGTGGTCAATAGGGTGGTTCTTGATGTTTTTGCCGATGAGCGTTATCGCTTTCAGGAAAAAGAAGAATAAGCCTTTGGTGGTTACGTACACGGACGGTATGGTAAAAAAGGTATGGCAAGTGATCGGTTCTCTTTTTTCTTTGACTATTTTTGTCATGCTGGTATTAATGTTCATTGCAGGCAAATGCGATTTCGTGTTAATGCTTCCGTTATCTCTATTATATGCCGGTATAGGTACGGCGATAACGGGGCTTGTTATTAAGGAATCTTGTTTAGTTTATGGTTCTTTCGTGGGGTTTGTATTTGCCGTATATATGTTGATGTCATATACTTTAAATGGTGGCACTGAAATGATTTGGAATCTGTATTTCGGTTTGTCATTGACTGTTATGATGGTAGTACCGGGGCATGTTTTAAATAATAAAATCGAAAAGTTATGAGAGAATTAGATCCGCTATTGCATTCACAATTACGTTTGGCGATAATGTCTTTACTCCTGTCGGTAGAGGAAGCGGATTTTGTGTATCTTAAAGAAAAGACCGAGGCAACGGCCGGAAATTTGAGCGTGCAGTTGGAAAAACTTGATACAGCCGGGTATATACAGGTGACGAAAGAGTTTGTTGGAAAAAAGACTCGTACTTCATGCCGGATAACGGATACAGGAAAAAAGGCTTTGGAGGACTATATTGATGCGCTAAGGGAGTATATTAATTTATAGGTAATATAGGTATTTTCTTACAGGGAGGACTTTAATCGGTCCTCTTTTTTTATTCTTATCCTAATTTTATTCTTGTTGATATTTAGTGTGATAGGAATGGATATTCTTTTTTTTTTATTAAAGTCGAAAAAAAACTTATTTTTTTGTCATACTCTTAACACATTCATGTATTATATGATTAAATGATCGTTTTTTCATATCAATGAAAAATATCATTCATGTTAGAAGGTGAAAAAATAAGTTCTTAATATTAAATGAGATATAAAAGATAGAGGGGTGAAAATCAACAACAATGGACGTTATCAAAAAACGATCCTTTATTGATTGAATTGGTAGAGGGTTAATGTGTTAATATATAGTGATATATCAGGTTAAAATTAGATAAAATGAGACGGGATTTATATAAAGTAATGGAATTATTCAGGAAATCTTTTTCCGGCGTTCTGAATGCTGGTGAGCAGGAGGAGTTGGAGGAGATTTTGCGGGATGATTCGTTGCGTGGGGTCTATGAACAATTGTCGGATGAGGAGTTTATCGAGGATAAATTTAGGGAATTCGAGGGGTATGATTATAAGCCGGCTTTTGGAAAATTGAAACAGTACCGGAGACGATCAAGTGTTCGGCGGTGGACGATGTGGAGTGCTTCCGCGGTGGCGGTTCTCGCTTTGTGCTGTTTCTTGTTTTTATCAGGAGAGGAAAAAATGGAGGGAAAGAATGTTCCTATCGCAGCCGAGCATGTTATTCCTGCCGGAAGCAAGTCTGCTGTACTTAAATTAGCGGATGGTAGGGTCGTGAAGATTGGTCAAGAGTCTATGAGTATCCGGGAAACGGGAGGAAGCGTGGTGACCTACGAGGGGGGATTACTTTCATATTCTTCGGATTCGATAGTTCCCAAGGAACTTTTTAATGAGTTGGAAGTGCCTGTCGGGGGAGAATGTTTCGTGCGTTTGGATGATGGTACGGAGGTTTGGTTAAACGCTGGGTCCAAGTTGAAGTATCCGGTGGCGTTTTCGGGTGAAGAGAGAAGAGTGATATTTTCTGGGGAGGCTTTTTTCGAGGTAAAGAAAGATTCTCATCCTTTTATCGTGAGCATGGAAACGGGGGAGGTTACCGTGTTGGGAACTTCTTTTGGTGTTAGTGCTTATCCCGGAGAAACGGATTACACGACGTTGGTTTCGGGAAAGGTTTGTTTCCAGTCAAAAGGGAATAAAAAGGTGATTCTATCTCCAGGAGAACAGGCCGTGCTTCACCCGTCGGGTAAACTGGAAAAGCGGGAGGTGGATGTTGAGGAGTACGTGGGGTGGAAAGACGGGGTGTTTGTCTTTAAAGAGAAAACCTTGTCTGAAATCATGAAAATATTGGAACGGTGGTACGGTGTGAACGTGATTTTTCAGGATGAAAGTTTGAAAGAACTGGAATACACGGGGAATTTGGAGAGGTATGATTCGATCAACACGTTTTTGCAATTACTGGAGCGTTTAAAGGAAATACGGTATGAAATAAAAGAGAATACAATTGTTTTATTTAGATAAAAAGAGAAAGACAGACAACAAATTTCTCAGGTTCGGAGTCTGCCTCTTCTCGATTTATAATATTAATATAAACTACAATAATATGAAAAAAAAACGATTAATTAGGTTTCCCGACCTATTAAAAAGGTACAAGAAAAATTTAATGATTATGAAGTGTTGTATCATTTTTATCTTTTTGTTCAGTTTGAATCTGTCGGCGAACGTCTATTCTCAGAAGAATCTGGTGTCGCTTGATTTGTCGGATGTGTCAGTTGAGCAGTTCGTGAAAGCGGTAAAACAACAGACGGAACAGCGTTTCATGTATAATTCGAAACTGGTGAATAAGGCCGGAAAAGTTTCCGTGAAGGTGAAAGATATGGAGTTGGAAGAGGTTTTGAAAATGGTGCTAGAGAAGGTGAATCTGGAATTCGAATTTTATAATAATGTTATCTTGATTCGAGCTAAAGAGGACGTGTCGGCAGCCCAACAGAAACGTTTGATTAAAGGTAGTGTGAAAGATGATAAGGGGCTACCGCTACCCGGTGTTACCGTGTTGGTGAAAGGGACGATGACGGGAGTTGCCACTGATATTGACGGGAAGTTTGAATTGAAGTGTGATTCGGATACGCCTGTCGTGTTGGTCTTTTCATTCGTGGGGATGAAGAATAAAGAGATCACGGTAGGGCAGCAACAACAAGAGGTAAATGTCGTGCTAGAATCAGAAGCGGAGAATTTGGAAGAAGTGGTAGTTACCGGATATCAGAAAATTTCGAAGGAACGGGCTACCGGATCGTTTTCCGTGGTGACGGCAAAAGATTACAAGGGGAAGATGGAGACGGATATTATGTCTCGGATCGAGGGGTTGGTGACTGGATTGGTAAATTATAACAAGCAGGTTAGCATCCGGGGAGTCTCTACCGTATATGGAGATCGTGATCCTTTGTACGTGGTAGATGGAGTGCCTTACGAGGGGAAGATAGAGGCGATTAACCCGGCGGATGTGGAAAATATCTCCGTGTTGAAGGATGCTACCGCAGCTTCAATCTACGGGGCCCGTGCGGCTAACGGGGTGATCGTGATCACAACCCGAGGCGGAAAAAGCGGTAAGACCAGAATATCGTATGATGGTAGCGTGAAATTTAAACCTCTTCCGGATTTGGATTACTTGAAATTAATGAATAGTTCTCAGTTGGTGGATTTGCAGGTGGAGGGATTCGCATATTATCATACTCCTTATGACAATTTGAACAAAAGGTATTCGTTGAATGAGGTGCAAGAATTATTGTACATGGCGGAACAAGGGCAATTGGGTGAAACGGAATTACAACAAGAACTGGATGTTTATCGGAATTCGAATAATAAGAATCAAGTTAAAGACCAATTTCTGAGGACTGCTATTACGCATCAGCATAATTTGACACTTACGGGTGGAACCGAGAAAAATAATTACTTGGTTTCTTTGAATTATTACGGTAATAATCCTTATGAAAAAAATCGTAATGATGAGAGACTTGGTTTCACATTGAAAGAGAATGTGAAGTTCTTTGATTGGCTGTCTGCAGATTTCGGCGTGATTGGCAGTTTCACGAAGGATAGCGGGAAGAATGGTTTTGATAATATTTCTTCAAGTGGTTCCAGGAGTAACACGGAGTTGTCTTTATACACGGGTGGAACTTCTTACCAGATGTTGAGAAATGCGGATGGAAGTTCCCGTGAATGGAGAAAGAATAAATCGGATTACGAATTAAATCGTTTGGAAAGTCTCGGTTTGCAAAATGAAAGATATATCCCGTTGGAAGAAATAGATCGCCAGCATTATAAGGATAAATCTTCTTATTATAGATTGCAGGCTGGGTTTAACGTGAAAATTATTGATGGTTTGACTGTTGATTTAAGATACCAGACCGAGAGTACACAAATCAAGAATCGTCAGTTGTTTGACAAAGATTCGTATTACGTGCGGAATATGGTGAATGAGGCGGCGACAGTCAATACTCAAACCGGGGAAGTGACCGAAAATATACCTTCCGGGGGACAATTATTCCAAATCGAGGAGGATATTTATTCTTACACGATGCGAGGACAGGTGAATTTTAACCGGGTTTTTGAAGAGAAACATAGCGTGGTAGCTCTGGCGGGTGCGGAACGTAGGTTGATCCGGGATACAAAAACACAAGTTTATAAAATGGGGTATGATGATCATAGCCTTTCATATAAGCCGATTAATCCGTTAATATTAAGTCCAATCAGTAGAACGGAAAGTCTTTCCGGCTCCTATAATTGGGTAGATGAAAATTGGAATAACTTTAGTCAGGATGAGGATCGGTATGTTTCATTTTATGGTAATGCATCCTATACGTATAATAATCGTTATTCCGTTACCGGAAGTATTCGAATGGATCAATCCAATCTTTTTGGTACGGATCCGAAATATCAATATCGTCCGTTGTGGTCTGTTGGAGCCAGTTGGTTTATGGCATCAGAGGAATTCATGAGTAATGTGAAATGGATAAATCGTTTGAATTTACGTTTGACTTATGGTATTAACGGTAATGTTTCTAAAGAATCCGGTCCTTACCTGACGGTGAAGGATTACGGTTATAACAGTTGGACGGGGGACTTTAGTGCTTATATCGAGAATCCGCCTAATCCACAACTGCGTTGGGAGAAGACGGCGGTGACCAATTTAGGAGTGGATTTTTCATTTTTCAATTCACGTTTGAATGGTACGGTAGATTATTATATTCGTAAGAGTACGGATTTGTTAGGAAATCGAGAGACGGATCCGACTTTGGGGTGGAACAGTTTGTTGTTGAATTATGGTAGTTTATCGAATCGGGGTATAGAGGTATCGTTAAGCAGTAAGAATATAATCAAACCGAATTTCGAGTGGGGTACAAACTTAAATTTCTCTTATAATAAAAATAAAATAACACAGATGACAAGTAGTGGAACTACAGTGTTTTCTTATGTGAAAGGAGTGGTTCACACGGAAGGGCGACCGATGTATAGTTTGTTTAGTTACAAATATGCTGGATTGGATCCTGAAAACGGGGCACCATTGGTATATGATAAGGATGGTAATAAAGTTTCAAATGTTGGGTCAATAGAAGAACTGGAATATTCTGGAACGACACGTCCTCCGTATAGTGCTTCTTTGATTAATCGTTTGCGATACAAGGGGCTAAGTTTGTCTTTCATGTTCGTGTATAACGGAGGTCACGTGTTAAGGGATGAGGTTTCACCTTATTTGTCTGGTGGTTCTACGACCAATATTTCGAAGAAAGCGGTGAACCACTGGCGTAAACCGGGTGATGAGAATATCAAAGGTGTTGCTCCGGCCATGAACAGGAGTGCTTCCTATACTTTGAAACAAGTATGGTATGCGGCTAACAAGCATGTTATTAAAGGTGATTATATTAAGTTACGGGATGTAACTTTAAGTTATGATTTACCGAAAGGGTGGCTTAAAAAGACCTATTTGAATGACGTTTCCGTGAATTGTCAGATCAGTAACTTGTGGCGTTGGGTGGCTAACGATAGCGATCTTGATCCAGAGGCATATACGACCACTGGTTACGGTTGGGGAGCACGAACTTTACCTGTCCCGACGACTTGTACGTTAGGTGTATCAGTAACATTCTAAAGCATTAATTATTATGAGAAACAAGATATATTTATTATTATTGTGTTTTGCGGGGTGTTTTATCTCGTGTGATAGTTTTTTGGATGTCCAACCCAAAGGTATCGTTATTCCGAAAAATTATGAGGACTACGAGAAATTGATCAATTATGCTCAATTATTAAAGGCTTCCGATTCGTACCCGAATTTTATGACAGATGATGTTTACCTGCCAGATGATGGGGATGTGAATTTTAACGACTTGGAAGTACCTAATCGGAATTTATACACGTTCCAAGCGGAGATATTCGGGGATGCCGAAACGGATGGTTTATGGGAATATTCTTATAATCGGATTTATTATTACAACACGATTATTGAAGATGTGATGAACGTGGAAGATGCCACGTTGGATAAAAAACGTTCGCTACGTGCAGAGGCTTTGTTAGGGAGAGCGTTCGAATACTTGACTTTGGTAAATGCATACGCAAATCATTACGACAAAAACACGGCTGCGACAGATCTGGGAGTACCTTTGATGTTGGATAAGGATATCAATAAATCCAATTTGGAGAGGGCAACGGTTCAACAAGTGTATGATCAGATATTGACAGATTTGGACACGGCGGCTCTTTATTTGCCGGATAAACAAAAAACAGCTTACCGGGCATCCAAGCCTGTGGGGTTGGGGATGTTGGCACGGATGTACTTGTATATGGGTGAATATAAAGAAGCGTTGAAATATGCAAAATTGTCTTTAAAGGAAAATAGTTCGTTACTCGACTTGAAGAATTATTCTGTGGTTGACCCGGAAAAAAGCATCGGTCGTACGGATGTTCCTTATGGTGCGGATAACCCGGAGCATATCTATATCCGTTTGGCTCCTTGGACCTTCGGTTTTTCTGGTTCAGCATTCGGTTCCGATGAGTTAGTGGCTTTGTTCGATCGTGATAATGACATGCGGTTTAAACTTTTTTTCTCTAATTATGCTTGGGGAGTGAATTATGACCATTACTTGTGGCTGCCTTATATCTATGCCAATATGGCGATGTCCGTGCCGGAAGTTATCTTGATTGCGGCGGAATGTGAAGCCCGGGTGGGAAGTAAGGATCAGGCGATGCTTTATTTGGATCAATTGTTAGAGTACCGGATTGTCGGATACCAGTCGCAAAGTGCGGCCACAAATCAAGAGGCGTTGGATAAGGTGTTGACGGAAAGACGGAAAGAAATGTGTATGTTGGGATGTACCCGTGTGATTGATTTGAAGCGTCTGAATCGGGAGTCTCGCTATGCCAAGACGATTACTCACGTGGCAAACGGGCAGACTTACACGCTGGAAGCGAACAGTCCGAGGTATATATTCCCGATACCCCCGAAGGTGTTGAGTTTCAATCCAAATATGGAGCCTAACGAGAGATAGATAAGAGTTTATAAAAGTTCATAAGGTTCATAAAGTTTGTCAAGGCCATAGCGGGAGTTTAATTTTGTGAATCTTATGAACTGGATTTATAAATAAAACAAGATAAAGATGAAAAGTATTGTATGTTTGTTGGTTATGGCGGTTGTATGTTTCTCGTGTTCAGAGAAAAAGACAACCGTGCATTTGAAAGGACAGTTAAAAGGAATGGGACCTCAGGAAGTGATGCGTTATAATGGGGCGGTTTCAATGGTGGGAGATAGCCGGGATGTCTTGTTAAACACGGATTCGGAGGGAAGATTTGACACGATTATCGAGTTGAGCGAGCCTGAATATTTCTCGATTAGTCGCAACACGCTTTACCTGACTCCGGGTGATGATTTGGAAATGGTTATTACCGAAAATAATAACGAGGCGGAATTCAAAGGAATAGGGGCAGAGGCGAATACTTACATGAAAAAGCGGTTATTCCCGAAAGGCGGTTCTTTTCTGGAAGGCGGGAGAAATACCCGAACTGATTTTGCTTCGACAAAGGTATTGATTGATAGTCTGGCATCGGCTCGTAGGGCTGAATTGCAAGCACTAAAGAATGTATCCCCGGAGTTCAAGCGTTTGGAAGGGGCCCGGATTCTGGCTGATGTCGTGAATAGTTGTATTTGTTACGCTAGCTACGGGAAAGAGTATCAATTTGATTGGGCTGCTTATCAACGGATGACTCCCGAAGAGCAGGAGGTCGTGGGGAAGAAATTGCAGGAAATGCGGGAAACGTTCTATGCGGGGATCGCAACCGATATGAACCGGATGTACAGGGAATTGACAGATACGGCCTTGTTGGACGTGGCTGTCGTGCGGGATGTGCTTTCGTATGCAGGCGAGGATAAATATGGTTGGTTTGAAGGCATCGAGTTGCCGGATCGGACGCATGAACTTTACGAGGCTTATGGTAAGGTGGGAGCTTTACGGGAGAAAGTAAATCTGGAGAACGTGGAGGCTGCCCGGAAGTTTGTTGCGGAATCTAAAAATAAAGATATTGCCTCGGAAGTGAAACATAAGGTCGATCAGGCCGGGAAACTCGTGCAAGGACAACCCGCTTTTGATATCGTGATGGAAGACGTGGACGGGAACATGAAACGGTTGAGTGATTTTCGGGGAAAGGTGATTTACGTGGATTTGTGGGCTACTTGGTGCGGACCGTGTATACAAGAGTCTCCGGCTTTTGAAGCTTTAAGCAAGAAGTACGAGGGAAAGGATATTGTGTTTGTTCCCATATCCAGAGATACCCGGAAATCAGATTGGAAATCTTACCTGAAAAATCATCATAAAGAGCTAACGCAATATAATTCACAGGATTTAGCATTGAAAGATGATTGGTGCATAATGTATATTCCTCGCTTTATCGTGATTGATAAAGACTTTAAGATCGTGGACGCTTATGCACCCCGGCCGTCGGAAGAAGAGGCGATAGTTCCGTTGTTGGATTCGTTATTGAACTAGAACCATTTAGAGGAAAATAAGATGAGAATACTTTTTATTGTTTTAATGGTATGCGCTTCGTGTTTTGTGACTTGCGGGCAACAACGGGTGATAACGGGTGAAGTCGGGCAGGTTAAAGTGAACGTGATGTATTTATATGACGTGGAGAATGAATATAGAGGAGTACACCAGCAGATTGATTCTGCCGGGGTGGAAGACGGGCATTTCGTATTCACGTTGGGGGATAAAGCTCCGGCTCTTTATTTTGTAGGGGATTCGCCTTATCATGGCGGCTATTTCTTTCTGGACGGGCAAGAGATCGTGTTGAAACCGGAGACCGTGACGGAAGAGAATATCGTTTGGACCGTGACGGGTTCCCCGTTGGATCAGGTGTACCGGGAATTCAACCAACGGGTATATGCTGAAACTTTCGGGCGGGTTAAAGATTCTTTAAACGCTCTTTTCTGCAAGGCCCGAGAGAGAGAAGATCGAGCCGAAATGATGAGAATCAAGAACGAGTCCGAACCTTATTATGACGAGGGGTACAAGAAGGAGCGTGCGCTTGTGAACGAGTATATCCAGAAAAACAGGGAGAATCCTTTCGGGATGTATCTTTATTATTTCAGGGTATTCCAGCACAGGGATTTTCAAACAGTGGAAGACATAACCTCGGAGAAAAAGTACGTGAATGGTTTCGGCGCGAAGTCTTCACCTTACATACCGCGGATCATGGAGCGATTGGGACAGTATGAAAAATGCGCAATCGGGCACGAGGCCCCGGAAATCGTGGGACGGGATACGTTGGGTAACCCGCTGTGTTTAAGTGATTTCAGGGGTTATTACGTGATTGTTGATTTCTGGGACTCGTATTGTCACTGGTGTCGGGAGGAGACCCCGGCGTTGAAACGGGCGTTGGAACATTTTAAGGATAAGAAGTTTAGAATACTTGGGGTGTCTTCCGACCGGGAGAAAAAGAGATGGATGGACGCGATTCACGAGGATGGTAGTTATTGGGATCATTTGATACTGAATAGGGGGGATGACGTGATGGATCGTTATTGTATCCAAGGAATTCCTCATATTATCCTGATCGGCCCGGACGGGAAGATTCTGGCGAAGGAATTGAGAGGGGAGGATTTAATAAAAGTACCGGAGAAGTTCGTCAAGTAGATATAGTAGATCGTAAGATTATTCCATAAAAATTCATTAGAGGTTACCTCATTTCGAGATAACCCCTAGTGAATTTTTTCTTTTTTTTGTCATACTTTTTATCCACTCATGTATTATATCATTGAATTGTGCATATAAAAGCATAATAGACTTAAAAGTGATGGAATACATGAAACAACGTTTATATGATATAATAGAGTTATTTAAGCGGTCTTTTTCACCTTCTTTTTCGGAGGAAGAGAAAAAGAAGCTAGAAAACGTATTACAGGATGATTTTTTGCGAAAGGCGTACGAGCAGTTGTCTGACGAGGTGTTTATAGAGGAGAAATTCAGGGAATTTGACGGGTACGAGTATAAGGTGGCTTTTGAAAAATTAAGAAAGTATCATCATCGTGTGGTATTTTGGCGTTGGACTGCGTGGGGAACTTCTGTGGCAGTTATTATCGTTCTAGTTTTGATGTTTACACATTCGGGAATAAAACCTACAAATAATCAATGTAAGACAGTGGCCGTTCAAGAACGAATTATTCTTCCCGGGAGTAAGTCTGCTGTATTAAAATTGGCCAATGGTAAAATGGTTACGATTGGGAAACAAGCTTTGAAGATTATAGAGGATGGCGGGAGTGTGGTTAAATATGAAGAGGGACAACTTTCTTATTCATCAGACATGTCTTTTGATAAAGAGTTATACAATGAGTTAGAAGTTCCCCGGGGAGGAGAGTGTCAAGTGCAACTGGATGATGGTACTAAGGTCTGGTTGAATGCTGAGTCTCGATTGAAATATCCGGTCGTTTTTAACGGGATGGAACGAAAAGTCGTTTTGTCGGGAGAAGCTTATTTTGAAGTGAAAAAAGATACACATCCTTTTATCGTGTCCACGGATATTGGTGATGTTACGGTACTAGGAACATCCTTCGGTGTAAGCGTTTATAAAGGAGAGATTGGGACAACTACGTTGGTTTCCGGTAAAGTTAAATTTACTTCAAAAAATGGGATGAATGAAACATTGTCACCCGGAGAACAGGTCTCGGTTGCTGTATCGGGGTTGGTGGAGAAAAGGATGGTGAACGTGGAAGAATATGTTGGTTGGAAAAGTGGACTATTTGTTTTTAAGAATAAAACATTGGAAGAAATTATGAATATGTTTGAACGGTGGTATGCTGTCGAAATTATTTTCCAAGATGATTCCTTGAGACAATTGGAGTTTACGGGTGATCTTGAGCGGTATGGTAGTATTAATACGTTTTTACAACTACTGGAACGATTAAATGAAATAAGGTATGAAATAAAAGGAAATACGATTATGTTGTTTAAATAAAGGAAACAGACGACAAAATTCTCAGGTTCGAAGTCTGTTCCCCAAATATTTATTGATAAATATTATATTACAAAGTTATGAAAAAAAAACGATTAGTTAGGTTTCCAGACCTGTTAAAAAGGTATGGGAAGAGTTTAGTAACTATGAAATGTTGTATTGTATTAATCTTTTTGTTCAGTTTAAATGTATCGGCGCATGTTTATTCTCAACAAAATTTAGTCACATTGAATTTGTCGAACGTATCGGTAGAGCAGTTTATTGAAGCTGTAAAACAGCAATTGGCTCTTCGTTTTATGTACAATTCGGATGTTGTTCAAAAAGCGGAAAATGTCTCGATAAAGGTGGAAAACAAGCCCTTAAAACAGGTTTTAGATTTAGTGCTGGGGAAGGTGAATCTGGAGTATGAGTTTTTTAATAACGTGGTTTTAATTCGGGCAAAAGACGAGAAGAATGACGAACAACGACAAAGAACAGTGAAGGGGAGTGTGAAAGATGAAAGAGGAACTCCTTTACCGGGGGTAACTGTGGTACTTAAAGGTGAAAATCTGGGCGTTGCGACGGATATTAACGGTAATTATTCACTTTCTTTCTTTGAGAAAAAAGACATGGTTATCGTGTATTCATTCGTGGGAATGCTTCCGTCGGAAGTTAAATATACTGGGCAGGACTCTATTAACGTGGTATTGAAAGAGGAGGTTGAAAAGATCGACGAGGTGGTTGTAAATGGTTATTTTACCAGAAAGAAGGAGAGCTACACGGGAGTTTCCACTACTTTTTCCGGAAGTGAACTGCGGAAAGTGTCAACAGGTAATATTCTAAACACGTTGTCCATGTTGGATCCTTCTTTCGTGAAAGTTGTAAATAACGAGATGGGAAGTGACCCGAACACGATCCCAGATTTCGAGATTCGTGGTTCCAGTAGTTTGAAATCGACTTTTGAAGGAAATCCTAATATGCCGACATTTATTATGGATGGTTTTGAGGTTTCTGCCCAGAAAGTGTTTGATTTGGACCCGACTCGTGTTCGTTTTATAACGATATTAAAAGATGCGGCAGCCACGGCAATTTATGGTTCTCGTGCCGCAAACGGGGTCGTTGTTATCGAGACCGAATTACCGAAAGCCGGGAAATTGCAACTTTCATATAATGGTAGTGCCAATTTTGAAATTGCGGACCTTTCTGATTATAATTTGATGAATGCCAAAGAAAAATTAGAGTATGAAGTGCGTTCGGGATTGTATGAAACGGAAGGGAAGAGTCCTGAATATGCAGATGATAATCTGGCTTCTTATAATCAAATATTGAAATTGGTCAAGGAGGGAAATGATGTGGATTGGTTGGCTATTCCGGTCAGGGATTTAGGGATTGGACACAAGCATTCTGTTGTGGCGGAAGGTGGAAATGAAACATTTCGTTATGCTTTGGATCTTTCCTATTCGAATACCGTGGGTGTAATGAAAGGTTCTAAACGTGATAACTATGGCGGGGGTGTTCGTCTTCAATATAATCTGAAGAAATTGAAGTTCATGAACTATATGTCTTTTAGTCACTTGAAATCGATAAATTCCCCTTACGGTAGTTTCAGTTCGTATACGTATTATAATCCCTATTATAACCCTTATGACGAGGAGGGGAATATAAAGAAAATTCTTTACTCTTACCAGTATTATGACGGGGGAGTAAAGACAAAACCGATGTACAACGAGTTGTATAATGCCACGTTACCATCTAAAAATCAGTCAGTAGGGAATTATTTTATGAATAATTTCTCGGTTGAATACGATATCGTTCAAGGACTGAAGTTAAAAGCGAATTTATCATTGAGCGTTGATAATAACAAGTCGGATGCTTACGTGTCGAACGAGAATACTAGCTTTATAGGTAAGGAGCAGAAAGGAATGTATTCGCAATCCTTATCAAATAGTTTTAGTTATGATATCAATGTCGTTTTGACTTATTTCAAGAATTGGAAGAAACATTTGTTGAATGCCGGATTGATTTATAATTTACGTGAAAGTAATACGGATGCGACAAGCCTGTCTGCGGTTGGTTTCCCGAATGAGAATATGGATCATATTTCTATGGGAACAAGTTTCCCGGAAGGGGGAAGACCTGGCGGAAGTTATGATGTTTCCCGTTTAATTGGTTTTGTTGCTAACCTCGGTTACACGTATGATAATCGGTTTTTGCTCGATTTTTCTTTAAGAAGTGACGGGTCGTCTTTATACGGGGCCAATAACCGGTGGAGCACATTCTGGTCTTTGGGTGTCGGTTATAACTTGCACAATGAGAAATTTATGCAGGATATCACGTATATAAACTTGTTAAAAGTGAGAGGATCGATCGGTACGACCGGGGGACAGAATTTTAACCCGTATCAGGCGATGACGATGTATTCTTATAATGATAGTCGGATAAGCGGAATTTCTTATAACGGTTATATGGGGGTTTTGTTAAAAGCGTATGGGAATAAGAGTTTGAAATGGCAGAAGGTTGAGAAACGGAATGTGGGTTTGGATTTTGAATTACTTGAAAGACGGTTGAAAGGTTCGTTTAACGTGTATAGCGATCTTTCTAAGGATGTACTTATTGATGTCACCGTTGCCCCGTCATTAGGTTTTTCTTCTTATAAAGAGAATTTGGGACAGGTGAAGAATAGTGGCGTAGAGTTGACGTTAAAAGGAACCGTTATTCGCGATACGGATAAAGATATAATCTGGGATTTGATCTTCAATTTGGCTCATAACAAAAATAAAGTGATGAAGATCAACAAGGCGTTGACGGCTTTTAACGAATCGCAGGATGCGGATGTGAAAAATAAACCGATGATAAGGTATAAAGAGGGATTGTCCCAAAATACGATCTGGGTGAACGAGTCTCTTGGTATTGACCCGGCCACGGGAGAAGAGATTTTTCTCGATATGAACGGGAATAAGGTAAATGAATGGAGCTCGGCAAACTACAAGCCTTTTGGCTCGACCGATCCTAAAGTGTACGGAACAATCGGAACGATGTTCGTCTATAAAAAATGGGAGTTGAATGCGTACATGTATTACAAATATGGTGGTTATTTATACAATTCGACTTTGGTAGACAAGATCGAGAACGTGAACCCGAACGAAAACGGGGATAAGCGAATCTTGTATGATCGCTGGAATGCTCCCGGGGACGTGGCTAAATTCAAGAAAGTCAGTGATGTTTCCGTGACGAACCCGACTTCACGTTTTGTTGAAAAAGAGAATTATATACAGCTTCAATCGTTGTCCCTTAGTTATGATTTTAGTGGTGATCAGCTTCGTAAAATGGGTATTCAGCGTTTAAAAGTATCGGCTATCGGTAATGATATATTTAAATCATCTACGGTAAAGATGGAGAGAGGAACCTCTTATCCTTATGCCAGAACGTTCTCGTTATCTGCTCAAGTAACTTTTTAATTTGATTGTTGTATGAAAAAATTAATGAATAAATCTATCATTCTTTCACTGATCCTGGCACTTACTTCGTGTAATGATTGGTTGAATGTTTCTCCTAAAACGGATATGAAAGCTGAAGATCTGTTTTCGACGGAAGCGGGGTTTCGGGATGCGTTGATTGGAGTTTATGCTCTGATGTCAACCAGCACTCTTTACGGTAAGAATTTATCCTATGCCTATATGGATGCTTTGGCTCAATATTATGCAAGTCCCCGTAGTAATACATCGACGGGATACGATCATAGTTTGAAAAATGCTGCCGGATATAATTACACGGAAAAAGGGGAAGAATCAAGGATATTGTCTATTTGGTCAAGTCATTTTTCCGCGATAGCCAATATAAATCAAGCTTTACTATTTATTGATGCCAAGCGGGATGTATTCACGTCCGAGGATATTCATCATATTTATAAAGGAGAATTTCTAGCCCTTCGAGCCTTGCTTCATTTTAATGTTCTTCGACTTTTCGCGTCGTCGCCGATAATGGATAATCAGAATGGTTTGAATTCTCTTGCCATTCCTTACGTGGAGGTTTACACGAATGTCGCTCAGCCACAGTTGACGGTAAAGGAAGTGTTGGTAAAAATAGAAAAAGATTTACTTGCGGCCAGGGACTTGATGAAGGATCGGGAAACTTTTAACAACACCGATTCATCATCACCAATGTATAAAAGAAGAGAACGGATGAATTATTATGCCGTTACGGCTCTTCTGGCTCGGGTTTATCTTTATGGAAATGAGAAAGAGGCAGCTTTGACTATAGCGAAGGAAATTATCGGAGAGGTAGACGGGGAAAATCCGACTTCTTACATGTTGGCTACCAGTGCGGCAACTGCAACAAATCCGATGTTCCAATCCGAGTTGATATTTACTTTGGATGTTCAGAAATTGAAAGATTTGAGCGAGAGTAGTTTTGCGGAAACTTCGCTTTCGGATGTGTTACTGATGTCGGTGAAGGGTAAACAAAACATTTTTAATGCGGGGGGCTTGGAGAATGATTTCAGATCTTCCTGGTTAACATTAACATCCAGTGGCAACGAGTATGTTTTGGCAAAGTATAACGGGATGAACTACATACCAATGTTCAAATTGTCAGAGCTTTATTTGATTGCTGCGGAATGTGCGAATGGGAAAGAGGCGTATGGTTATCTGAATAAATTGAGAAATCATAGAGGATTAGTAAGCGTTGAAGAGACACAAAATATAGAGGATTATATTTATCAGGAATACAGGAGAGAGTTTTTGGGAGAAGGACAATTGTTTTTTTATTATAAACGTAAACTATTTGATGCTATCGGGGCAGAAGATAATGTGGGGATTGAGGACTTGAAAACTGTTTATAATTTACCGATACCGACATCGGAAATTGACTTTGGTAACATAAAAAATTAATAGCGATGAAAAAAATATTCATACTTTTTATTTTAGCCGTGCTTTGTTCTTGCAGCAAGAATGATAGACTAGTTTATGATTCGGGCATGCATGATATATATTACCCTGTCGTGAAAGATGGCCGGGATAGCGTGTTCGTGTCGTTATTGACAGCAGATGGCGTGTTAACAACAACGGTAGATGTTAAACTATTGGGGGATACCTTGCTTGCTCCGGCAAAATTTAAGGTCGAGGTCGTGAAAGAAAAAACCGATGCGGTAGAAGGAGTGCATTACGAAAAACTTCCGGAGTATTACGAATTTCCGGCGGGAGAATTTGTATACAAGATGCCCGTTAATCTAATAAAGGGAGATAAGGGAATCACGGAGGAAGCCGTGTCGCTTACCCTGCGTCTCGTGGGAACTTCTGATTTAGGGGTTGCTTACGTGGATAGAGCCGAGATACGTTTGATCATTGCCGATATGGTAAAGATGCCTGAAGGAACGGGATATTATGGTGACATGACGGCGTTCAAAAAATTGTTCGGTGAGTACTCGAGAAAGAAACATGAAATGATTATTGAAATGACGGGACATGATTTCTGGGATGGTAATTATGGTTCTTATGGTGGTGTATATGGGATTGCTTACGAGATGGAATATTATACTCCTTATGCCAGAAAATTGTATAAAATAATTACGCAGAACGAGATTAAAGACGAGAACGGGAATATCATGCAGGGGTGGATGGTTCCCTAAGATTTTGATTTGTTGATCTTAAATATAGAAATCATTATGGAGAATTTAAAATATATATTGATCTTGGTTTTATTGCTTCAATTTTCATGTGTTGATGATAACTCGAAATTTGGAGGTGTTGATATTGATGCCATCACGATTGAAGGTATTGAAGAATACAAGGAGATAGAAATCGGTTCGAAGTTGGAAATAAAACCGACTGTAACCACGAAGTTTGGTGATAAATCTGAACTTTCTTACGTGTGGTATAAATACAATAAGGAACAGGCCGTGGCGGATACTTTGTCACGGGAAAAAGATCTGGACGTTATTATAGGTGATGTCTTGCCGGGAGTTACGACCACTTTAGTATTTAAAGTGATTGATTTACAGACAGGAGTTTTTGCCATGAACAAATCTTCTTTTGTAACAGTGGGTAAGTATTCTGGGGGAACACTAATGTTGTGTCGAGTTGACGGGGAGAACGATCTGGCGATGTTAAAAAAGGATGGGACAACTCTTTATGAAAACATCTATTCCTACGCGAATGACGGGACCCGTTTGGGACAAAAATCCAAACGTATCATATTAACTGATTCTTACGTTTATAATCCGCTCGGACATAAGTCCGTAATCGTGACTTGTGATGATGAAACCGGTGGTGTTTATCTTGATCCGGTGATTTTTACAAGGAAAAATTACATGAGAGAGAAATTTATCATGGGAGAAGAGATGGAAGGGGATTTGGTTATTACCGGTTATATCGGACACACCTCCGGTGACTACTTGATTGCTAATGGTAAAGTGTATAATAGGCTGAACGGTGATAATGCGAAAGCGGACTGGAATCCGGAACTTGTATTCCTGACAGACCCGAAAGATTATAACGCGGCATCTTCTATTGGCGAGTCGGTAGGACTCATGTTTTACGATAATCTGCATAATCGTTTTATGGTAAATAAAAGTGAGGCGGGATATTTTAGTTTTATAGCAGGTGCGGATTATGATTTTTCCAAGTACGATCCTAATAATATGGGAGATGGGGTTGAGTTGGTTATTATGGGGAATCAAAGTACACGGACAGATTTTATGTGGGAATTGATGAAGGATACGAAAACGGGTGATTATATTCTTATAAAGAGTAAGACCGGATTCAATTCATCTTGGAAAACGATATTCGTGTCAGAATTCAAACAAGTACTTTCCAGAAGCGACTACCCTCATTTGTATGAAGCATCGAACTTTATAGCAGGTACGAAAGTATTGTACGCAAACTCTTCTCCCTGGAAAGATTACGTGTTAGGTGAGAAGAATGTGTTTTTTTATTTGAGCAATAATAAAATATATGCGTTTAACGTCGGGACACTTTCAGATGGAGTATTGATTGATGGGGATGCGGAGAATTGCACGATAACGGGGATGGATTGTACTGAGATAAAAGATCCTCAGGGCGTGGAAGATACGTATGTACAACTTACGGTTGCCATCAAAGATCACGGCCTGTCTGCCAAACCGGGAGGGATCGCTGTTTATCGTTTGAATAATGTCGGGGGACTTTCAGCGGAGAAAATGTATGCCAAGACTGGGTTCTGTGATGAAGTTCTTTACACGGTCGAAAAACTGGATTAACAAGATAATGAAAAGCCGGTCCCTTTGTGGATTGGCTTTTCTTTTACAAAAAGCTGAGCAGCAACATCACGTTCAACAAGGTAACGATTCCCCCGATCACGTACAGGAGCCATTTGGTATAGGCCGAGTTTTTGTATTTGCCCATGACTTTGGAGGAGGAGGTTAGGTATACTTGCGAGAAGATCGTGATGGGTAGCTGGACACTGAGGGCCATTTGCGAGTAGATCAATCCTTGGAACGGGTTAGATATCACCATAATCAAGGCAAAAGCGATGATGAGTGAGGTCAGCACGCCGATGCGGGAGTGGCTGTCCTTGATATCGTAGGGTTCTTTATATATCCCGGCAAAGATAGACCCGGCGGCCATCCCCGAGGTGATCGTGGAAGATATGCCGGCAAACAGGAGGGCCACGGCAAAGATTACCGCTGCGTTACTACCCAATAAGGGCGTTAACAGGGAATTTGCCTGTTCGAGTTCCGTGACGGGAGTACCGCTTTTAAAGAACGTGGCGGCAGCCAGAAGGATCATGGCGCTATTGATAGCCCAACCGATAACCATGGATAGGATCGTGTCGGCGTACTCGTAGCGTAATTGTTTTTTTATGACTTTATCGTCCTGAATATTCCATTGGCGGCTTTGGATAACTTCCGAATGGAGAAACAAGTTGTGGGGCATCACGACGGCGCCCAGCACGCTCATGATAACAACCATGGAGCCTTTGGGAAAAGCGGGTGTGACCCATGCCGGGAGAGCCGTGTTCCAGTCTATATCTACGAGAGAGAGTTCGTAGATAAATGACAAACCGATAATCGAGACGAACGCGATAATCCATTTCTCTATAACCCGGTAGGTGTTGGAAAACAGCATGATAGCCACGAAAATCATCACGAGTAGCGAGCCTGCCCGGATCGGGATATTAAACAACATTTGCAGGGCAATAGCACCTCCAAGAATCTCGGCCAGGGACGTCGAGACAGATGCTAGCATGGCTGAATACAGGATTCCTTTCGCGTAACGGGGCTTCAAATACTCGCTGGCGGCTTCCGACAAGCATAATCCGGTAGCGATACCCAGGTGCGCCACGTTATGCTGCAACACGATCAGCATGATCGTCGAGAGGGTCACCATCCACAAGAGCGAGTACCCGAATTCAGCC
>OGHO01001594.1_pt1 | contig 21168 bp, 18 predicted proteins | sample 1571421 | NCBI WGS metagenome assembly OGHO01 (sample SAMEA2581937, study PRJEB24529) | metagenome | biome: Human gut stool | place: China | collected 2011
CTTTGTCACCCCCTCTTTTTCAGGAGAAACAATATCCAACCCATAAAGAACATGCTTCTCTTTTAAGGACAACACAAGATTAGAACCCACGAAACCATGGATACCTGTAACAAGAATATTCATAAAATACACTAATAAAACTATCGACACTCAAGAATTGAGCGTGCCATTTCTTCCATTATATTTTTCCGGGCAAACTTTCTAACAAAATTTCCCTGATCTTTATCACACCCTTCAAATTTTAATAATTGCGTCACCATACTCTCAACATCAGTTGGAGCAAATAAAATATAATTATCCAGATTTTCTCGAATAAACTGGCTGGCATACCCGCCTACACCTGCAATAATAGGTTTACCAAATGCTGCATATTCAAATAATTTTGACGGAAGAACTTTTTTAAATGCTTCCAAATCATTCAAATGCAAAAACAAAAAATCAGAATCATTATAATATTCTATTAACTTATCTCTTGATACCGGATCTAATAATTCGACATTATGAACCCCCAACTCTTCCACCTTATCTTTCAACAATTTTTTTATTCCCCCATCCCCAATAATCCTAAAGAAATACCGATTCCCAAGCTTTTGAGCTGCCATGGGAACCACTTTTTCCAACCCTTGTCCACTTCCAATATTTCCGGCATAAGTAATCACTTTCACCTTAGAATCTCGTTTGGTAGGCTTCGGAATGTTAAGAAAAATATCGTCGATTCCATTCGTAAAATATGAATAAACAGGCTTGTCGTATTTTTCAAAATACGCCTTAAATCCTTCCGATACTAAATTAATATGCTTTGCTTTAGAAAAAGTATATCGTTCAATCCATTTAAAACAAATCCCTGCCGGAATCTGAATCATTTTCCTTCTCCGGAACACATCTTTTATTGTATCCACAAAAATATCGCGTATATCCAAATACAAAGGTATTCCTTGCCTCCCCGCAATCCTCCTACCTAAAAAGGCCGTGAATAATCTTGAAGACGAAGCATACACCAAATCATAACGCTCCTTCCTTGTCAATCTCAAAGCTTCTTTATAATACACCCGAAAAGACTTGGCCTGATCAATAAAACCACTTTTATGTTCCGGTATGCGAATCCGATTTATCCTGTAATTTCCCTTTATGACCTCTGCTTGTCCCTCAACATGGAAAGAATTATAACGATTAGGTTGCGTTGTAATCACATGAATCCAACCATTCACTCCTGCTTGTTGCAATAATTCTCTGAACAATGGCGTGTTACGAAATGATCCGGCACATAAATCCGGTTCGAAATAAAAAGTCAAGAATAAAATCCTCATTTTATAATAGTCTCTAACCTCCTGTCAAAAAAAATTCGAAAACTTTGTCGTTCCACTCTTTTATTAAATTCAGAAGCATACCAAGACGAAAACGATTCGATTGTACGCATACCATTCAACTCTATGCAAAAATCCGATCCGGTAATTATATTTCCGTTTAAAATAATCTTTTCTTCAGGCATGAAATGCAGATAAGCACACCCCTCTCCGTCAATCTCGTCAACAATCCGGATGTTCTCTTCTATTTTCTCTACCCCACGAGTATGCAAAGTACCCAAACGCTTGTATCCATCATGTTGAACTACCACCCGTTCCTCCTCATCACAAATAACTCGCACCCTTGCCCGACGGGCAACACGATGTCCGGCCCAAACCTGACTGGAATTTTGTCCGGACACGACAACCGTATTGTGGGCGGCCGTACTCCTTTCATAAAAACGAGTATCATTCACTTCGTATGTAGAGGTTCCCGTATCGACAATAACGGGTCGTCCATTGATGTACAACTCAAAACTAAAAGTATCCGCATGTGCGTGTCCAGGTTGATAATCCGGTCCAACTTCTCCCACATCCATCAACAACTCAAACTTCCCAAATTGTAATTTCCGATATCCGGACTCCTTCAATTTTACTTTTTTACAACATGTGATACCTAACCGTTGCCCGTATTCCATCAAATCTTTTGCCACGGGAGCAATTCCAAAAGCAGCATCATTTAATAACGGAATCTTTCCATCACGATAGATAATCTCCCTCAACCATCCCAACATGGTTTCTGCCTTCTCCCTCAAAAAAACTTCTAACTCTCGCCCGAACAAAGTATTGTTATGCACCAAATTGTAACAATCCAACACCCGATACAACATAATACAATGATACATCGGACTTCTTTCAAAATGCCCTCCATCCCCTAACACCTGTTCACGTAATTCCGGTACCAATATTGATTTTGCCTTTTTATAAAAAGCACTATCATTAAAATAATATGCTCCGAATAACAATGCAAAACCATTTTCCAGCAAATGATTTCCCAGCAAATGATATTCAAGCTTACCGAGCAACACATTCAATTGTGTATACAGAGTCGTGTCTATATCAACCTCCTCTATATTATGACTCGACAAAAAACGAATCCAATTTACAGATCTTAACGACAAGGGATAAGGTTCCACTCCCATATTGGCTTTCGGAAAATGCTGAATAAAATCACGAATCAGTCGCATTCCCTCCTCCACACTTATCACTTCCTGATTTAAAAATTCAAAATAATTCAAATTATACCCCCATAACCTCCCCAATTCAACACATTCCCAATCAACCTTCTCACCAAAAGACTTCTGCAAATTCAAGAAATTAAACGTATTATTTCCCAAATACGTTTTTTCATTAGATAGAGACGGAACAAAATTTAAAACCTGTGCAACCGGAACAATGTCAGAAATTTGCAAATATTGAAAGTAAAATCGTCTTCCCCACAACTTTACACGATAACGCCACTGGATCGGTTTTAAATACTTAACCGTATTCCATAATATATCAATCCTACTGAAAATTGACATTTATTTCAAAGAACAAGACGACAACAATTATCTGACCTCGATCCAGGCCTTTTTCTTTAAACTCTCGATACAAGCAAAAGAAGCTCGGGTTGTATTCACTATACTTTCATATGGAATCAACGCCTCTCCTCCTTTCAGAACCCGGTCATTCAATAAAGCAAATTGACGCTTATGTCCTTTATCCATAGTCCCGGTCATCTTCGAAAAACCTTTCACACCATAACCTTCCAACTTTCTCCAATTATCCAAAACCAGCACCTTCCCCTGCGAGAAAACCTCTACTCGTTCTTTTGCATAAGACTTCGAACCGTTAGCAAAATAATTAACCACGGCATTTGTACCATTCTCATATTTGAGTAAGATTGAAACATTATCCGTATTCTCTTGCGGGTTCTCACCTAAAGCATTCATGCAAACAGCAATCACCCTACTATCAGCAAGGAAAGAGCATAGATCAATAAAATGACAAGCTTCCCCTATGATTCGTCCTCCCCCCACTTCCATGTCCTGAACCCACATCTCCGGCGGAATATAACCGGCATTCATCGTTGCCACGATATTTTTAGGACCACCGCCAAGCAATGTTTTCATTTTTTCTGCAAATGGAGAAAAACGACGATTAAAACCAACCGTCAACGTGACTCTATCATTTGCATCCATGTACACTTTTTCAATATTTTGCAATTCTTCTTCATTCAAACAAAGCGGTTTCTCGACAAAAACACTTTTACCCGCCTTCAATGCTTCAATTACCATTGAAGCATGCATATTATGTCGCGTTGTTACAAGTACTGTATTTACTTCCGGATCACTCAGCATGACATGATAATCAGAAGTCGCATTCTCCGCTTTAGCTTTCTTGGCCAATACTTTTGCCGTCAACCCCTGTGCGCTGGCAATATATTTTATCGGAGTATTCACTTTTTGCAAAGCAGGAATAATCGTTGCTGAAGCAAAATTTCCCGCACCGATAATTCCTAATTTACCATTTCCAACCATTACACGTTTCTCTCCAACAGAAACAACTCGTTCTATGGTTGAATTTACAGGAAATTTTAAAATCGAAGCAATAGATCCATGTTTACGCATATTCCCATAAATCTCCGAATAATCAGCCAAATCAACTACTTCTGTTATCAAAGGCTGCACATCCAACACCTTCGATGATATTGCCCCAAGTATAGTTTCAAAATTTCTCTTCTCGGTCCATCTCACATACGCCAACGGGTAATCATGGCCCTTATTCTCATATTCCTCATCATATCTCCCGGCACCATACGAACAAGACACCTGAAAAGATAACTCCTTCTTGTAAAAATCATCCCTTCTCATGTTCAAGCCAATCACCCCAACTAACACCACCCTTCCTCTCTTACGAGACATCAGACAAGCCTGATGAATCACCTCGTCCCCTTTAGCAGATGCGGTAATTAACACCCCATCCGCACCAACACCCCCGGTCATTTCTTCAACATACTTCACTGGGTCAATCCCACTTTTAGGATTAATCACGTATATACCTTTATCTTTTGCAATATCAACCTTTTGCTGGTCAAAATCTACCCCAATCACTTTACACCCGTTCGCCCTCAACAACTCTGCCGCCACTAATCCGATCAGTCCCAAACCGATCACGACAACACATTCTCCCAATTGAGGATTTAATAACCGAATCCCTTGCAACCCGATAGAACCAATTACCGTAAATGTTGCCTCTTCATCCGTTACATTATCTGGAATTTTAGCCACCAAATTCTTGGGGACACAAACGTATTCCGCATGATTCCCATTAGAAGCAACTCGATCTCCAACCACAAACTCCGTAACTCCTCTTCCTACAGCCACAACTTTCCCCACGTTACAATACCCCAATGGCAACGGCTGTCCTAACTTATTAAACACGGCCTCCAAAGTCGGTTGTAAACCATCCGTCTTAATTTTATCCAACACCTGTTTCGCCTTGTCCGGTTGCTGCCGAGCCTTATCAATCAAATTTGCCTTTCCAAACTCTACCAACATCCGTTCCGTTCCCAACGAAACTAACGTCCGAGTCGTTTGAATCAAAACGCAGCCACTCTTTACCTGTGGAACCGGAACTTCCTCCAAAACCGTCGCTCCTGATTTAAGATCTTGTATAATTTGTTTCATCTTATATTTCAGAAATAATTAATCGAATTTTACCTGATTTCGTACGTTTTATCTCGTCTACATACTCAATCTTTACTGCCACATCTCGTGGGATTCTTGTATAAATTTCATTTAATAAAGCATTCTCTTCTTTTTCATCATACCCTTCTCCTTTCACAACCTTTACAATGATTAAATTCAAAGCTTTTTGAACATATTGAGCAGCCTTTATTTTAGTTAGATATTCAAAATTATCTAACCCAGTAATTCCGATTCTTTTACCTCCAGGTAACTTTATATATTCCGTACTACGTCCATCAATCATCAAAACCTGCACTTTACCACGTTCATCATATCGAATACGAGCAACATCTCCTGTATCATATCTAATCAAAGGAAAAGCCGGATTACAAAAACCAGTACCTATAATACGACATAAATCAGGTTCTTTGTCACTCAATGGGATAAACTCTACATAAGCAAAGTCTTCATCGACATGTATAATGCCATTTCGGTCCTCACTAAAATTGGCAACTTCCTCTGCTAATCCATAATGTTGATGCACTTTAGCTCTAGGAAAAACTTGTCTTATTAACACTCGATAGGAGTCCAATAAATTATCAGATCCTGTTGTTACAAACTTAACACAATCAAGAGGAGGTAGCCCCCTTTCCTTTATAAGAGAAGATAATAAATAAACATTACATGCATATCCATGTAACCAAGGCAGTGACCTGTTTTTAATTTCATTATAATACAATTCTATTGTATCTAATGACAAATGTAAATAACTAAACATTATTTGTTTAGCCGCTTTATTTATTCTCCAATAAGGAGGTTTTTGTTGGCTTTTAGATACGATTATTTTCCCTCCGAACCATCCACACCAAGTTCCTATTTGAATACCTAGATTTTTTCTATAACGCCACCAAACCGCCCATTGACGTACTTCCGCATCGACTGCCATTGGAAAAAACAACCCCGCACCTGTTGTACCACTTGTACCAATCTCTATAACCTCTCCTTCATATCTAGGATTAATGATCTGCTTTTGATTTTCAACAATATCATTTTTTGACAATATCGGTAACTTCTGTAACTCTTTATAAATATTTTCTCCATTAATATCAAAACCACATTTACAGAATAATTTTTCATAAAATGGAACATTCTTTGCCTCCTGCAAAAAATGTCTCAATTCATCTATAGGTATAACATTCTTATTTTCATATAATTCTAAATACTGATAAAATTTTTTATCGTACCTTCTTTTATTAATCCAATAGCCCTTTACACCACACATCGCATTTTGTAAACACACAGGTAATTTGTAGTATATTCTATTCAAGATACTTAATTTTTCTGCCATACAATAATATACAATTATTTTATAGTGCCTTTTAAAATCTCCTTGTACAAAGAATAATACGCCTCATTTTGATTCTTTTGGTTAAAATATTTTACAACTCTATTTCGACACGCCAAAGAATAACGAGTCTTAGAAACTTGACGTACGACATCTACACACCGTTTAATACCCTCTATATCATGAGGCTCCACAACAAAGCCGGTTTCAGTAGTTATCAATTCTGGTGATGCAGTAGAATTATACACAACAACAGGTGTTCCACAAGCCATTGCTTCTACTGTCGTTAATCCAAAAGTTTCCTCTACAGAAGGGTTTATAAATAAATCTGCTAAAGAATACAATTGAGCTAATTCTTCTTTATTCTCTGTCCTTTCAATACCTATAATATTTTCTGGAAGTCTGTTAATTTGCTTTTTAGATAAACCAACCAATACGATCACAATATCATCTGATACACATTCTCTCAAAAGAAAAAAATCATTTAAACCTTTATTTTCCCAAACATTAGCAATTCCCAATAATAATAATTTTGATGGAATATTATATTTCTGCTTTATTCCTTCAAGATTACGTTTAGGTTCAAAAGTAAATGTATCTATACCATTATAAATAACATGTATTCTTTTCTCTTTAAAAAAAGATTTCTTCACAACACCTTCTAACCAATGAGACACTGGTACCAATGTTAAATCATTAACATTAATAAACAAATTCTTTTTCAAATTATAATTATACTCAGATCGATCTAGTATTAATGGCCAAAATTTTTCTCGCTTAATTTGTGGACAACGTGAACATCCTGTTTTCCATTTATTACAATTAATTTCTACAAAATGTCCACAATGTCCTGTCATACTCCAACAATCATGTAATGTAAAAACTATTGGAATATTTTTTTGTGCGAGATACTTAAATAACACCTTAATATTTAAGTAACATCCATGAAGATTGTGCAAATGAATGACATCAGGATTAATTTCGTCTATTTTTTTCAATAATCTTTTTGTTGCTTGTATTGAAGCCAACGCAGAACGATCAAAGAATTCCCGTTGAATATAATGCCACAAAACGGAAGTCGTATTTCCAATCTTTATTAATTTAGATTTACTACCACGTGGTTTTCTCCCATAAGCAATATAACTTTCCCAACCATGCTTCAACACCTCTTCTCCTATAGCCTCCACAATATGCCCCGTTGAACCATAATTGACCACAGTATTTATTTGTAATAGTTTTTTCATTATTCCAAAGCATCTAAAATTGCGACTTTCAATTTTTCTAACTCTCGATCTGCTGAATAATCATTTAGAAAATCATCCATCCGTTCTATATAATATGAATAATTTCTATCAATTTTGTCTATAATTTCTTTATATTCATTCTCTCCTTTCGTTATATCAAGCACCTCTCCCATATGATATTTCTGAATCAATGCAACTAAAAAAGGTTGTTTGGTCACAATCATAGGAATTTTCATTTTAGCATACTCAAAAATTTTATTCGGAGAACAGTAATAATTATTCAAATCATTTAACGGATAGGTTATAATTCCTATTTTTGAACTTTGACTTTCTTCATATAAACATTTTTGGTCCAATTGTCCCGTAAAAACAATTCTATTTTCTAATTGCAATTCATTTACCTTCGCTTTATAATATTCTAATTGAGGACCTCCCCCTATTAACTTTAAGATATATTTTTTATTAACTCCAATATGATTATATATAAAGAAATCAACACCTCGTTCTGCAGACAAATAACCTTGATAAACAATGATATTCTTTTTTGAAGAAAGATCTATTTTACATTTTCTCACACTTGCAACGTTAAGAATATAAATTGTCTTTTTTAAATGATACACACAACTCATTAGCTTTCTCCGTTCCTTATTTGCAGCCACAACCAAAGAAGCCGATTTTACAAACATTTTTTCTAAACAAAGAAAAAATTTATTCCTGTAAGAAACCTTATCCTTTTTACGATAAAAAATTAATTCATGAGCATCATACACCCATTTACGTTTTGTAAATACATGATATAACCCTCCAATAATAGGCATGTAATAATCATGTACATATAAAAGTGAAATATTTTTTCTATACTTCAATACATACTTTAAACACTGCCACCAAAAATGAACTAATATCCATTGATGTTTCGCTTTTGACAAAAATACAATCGATTCAAATTTATCATTTTTATATTTTATATCACTATTACATGAAATCACTTTCACTTTTATACCTAAATCAGCAATAGCCTCTGCCGCTCTAATAACCCTTGCGTCATATTGTATTTGATTGTATACAATCATCAAAACCATTAAATTTTCCCTCATCTTATTACAAATCTCAACGGATATTTACTATATAATCTAAAGACTAATACAAAATACAATAACTGCTTAATTATCATAGGATATGCAGCAGGAGTACCTCCTCGTGCACATGCATATCCCACTGTCATCGCTACAAATAACCCTAAAGGTAAAAGACTATCTTTTCCAATAAAATAATTATATGTCCCCCCTATAATACATCCATAAATAATTCCGTGAATCCAAAACAACTTACCAAATATATAATAAGCTTCTCCTACCAAACCTGGTAATAATACATAAAATCCTTCTTCTCCCCTAGAAATTCCTAATAGATATTCAGAAATTTTATAATTTGTTCCGACATCAAATCCTAATAATCCAGGAGATACAGGTAAAGGTAATGTCACTAGCCAATAAACATAATCACAAATATCCTGTAGTGAATTATTTCTTATAGAAATATCATTAAACCATAAAGGATAATTTGATTCTCCTAAAAATAACATTTCAGTTGCCTGAGAAAAAGAAATATCTTTTATACTTCCACCAATTCTTATCGATGCGTAATTTACTAAAAAAACAAATAAAAAAGGTGTTCCACAAATGATCCCCAAAATAATTTTTTTTCTCCAAACAGGTTTCCAAATATAAGCAAGTACAAAAAATACAATTAAATTAGTCATTACCTGCCCCCGACCAATATATCCGATCTTACAATAATTAAAATACATCACAAGAAATAACACAACCCCAATCTTCCAAACATGTTTCTTATAATAATATAAAGAAAAATAAAAAAATGGTTCTAAAAAATTTCTTATCGTAAGTGAAATTATCTCAATAATAGAAATTTCATGTTGCTCAAAACGTTGTAAAAATGCCTTTTTTAAATCCAAAGCAGGGGGATTTATTAGATTAACTAACTTTATTTGAGGATATAACAAATCAGCAAAACATAAGAAAACATATATAATAATAATAAGTTTTGCATATCTATTTATAAATAAATTATATACATTTTCGTCAATACTCTTATTATCATACTTTGGAAATAAACGAAACCCCAACCATATTGATACCAAATATCCACAATAATATAAAACATATTGACGATCAACTTCAATTAAAGCTCCTCCTACGCCAACATATAATAATATCGAACATATTATTATACCAAAATATACATTTGTAAAAAGATCTTTTTTAAAAAATCTATTCCCAAATATCAATAAAGTTATTGCAATAATGAATATTAAAACAAAATAATCAAACATCACCCACTAAACATTGACTTTAGTTAAGTCTATAAAATCTCCCATCTTCAATTTATTATACGCAATAGATTGATCAAAACCCGGAGTAAAGGTCAATTCTCCAAAATACGGATGATTATTCACTTCATATAAATCAACCCGCACAAAAGATAAAGATGCAGATAATATTTCCGCAATCTGAATCATTCTTTCTAAAGTCCTCGGTTTTAATATATTCTCAGAATTTTCATCATCAACATATAATCTCTTCCAATCTAGATCATAAAACTGACGCACAAAAGAATGTCTATTCAAATCTCGATTATATATTGTCAATATATATTGAACCTTACCATAAAAACAAAAAAATTTATAATCAATTAAAGAAGTCGATTCATTCCCATCCTGTTGTAAATATTCTTCGATCAAAATTTTAGGTGCAATTCTCGAATAGTGCAGTTGCGCTGATCGAGTCCCATAATCGTCCTTCAACCATGCATTTATTTTTTTTCTACATGCATTCATATTCAATTTGCTTTTATCTTTTACAACAATCACGGTCCCACAACTATTGTTAGTTTTTATAACAAATGACTTGGGTAATACCGCAAAGTCAATATCTTGAAATGTATCATATACCCCATACAAATTAATCAAGATATCATCTAAACAAGAAGCTTTCACATATTCTCGAACTTTATATTTATCAGCCAAAAGACTCCAGCGAGATGTATCTGTATTAAAAGCTAACCATATCACTTTTTCATGAAAAGTACGAGGATTTTTCAAGTTTAATATCAATCCAGTTTCTTTTTTATATCTCATACAAATCCATCTTAACGGATTTTTACGAGCCCGACATAAATCTACATAACGTTTTAATAATACTAATGGATAAAATATTGTATTTTTCAATATCTTCTTCATCATCTTATCTTTTAAAAAATAATCGAATAAAAAATCTTTTTTCTTGTTTACTTAACCCCCAACAATAAATCAGCAATACATATATACCTATCGAAATTAAAAATGTAAATAAAAATCTATATGCGATATGCAAATGATGGGATATGCAATAAGTAATAATTACAAATAGTCCAAAAGGTAAAATTTCTCGACAAAAAACATTAATAATAAATTGTCGAATAGACAACCCGGTACTTTTTTTCAACAAGGGTAAACGTAACAAACTACATATACCTTCAAACAGGATATAAGTTCCCATAACCCAAATAGGAGTATACCCTAAAAGCAAAATAACCATCACAAATGGTAATGTAAGAACTTTTGCCGTCTGTATCACAAATGTATACATTTTTATATTACCGACAGCTTGATTGGCATCTCCCAATGCAATTGTTAATTGGTCTAACAAAGCTGCAATCAACACAGATTGACAAAACAAAATTGTATATTCTGGAACTTCTTTCAACCATATTTTTAAAATCATCTCCATCTCAAAAACACAAGGAATTACGACCATAGATAACAAAAAAAATGAGAACTTACTTGCAAGTTCTGCCAAATAAAACATTTTCCGTCTATCATTAGTTCCCTCAGCTCTCATTATTTGAGGTCGTATTGCTTGCAATATCGAGGTTGATAAAACACTAATTCCACCTTGAAGTTGTAAAGCTATAGCAAACGCAGCATTAATACTTGCACCAAAGAACTTATTTAGTAATACAGCAATTCCTTGAGTACGAATAATCATACATCCCGAACCATAAATATTCCAACCCGCAAACCTTAAAATTTTAAAAGCCCATTTTTTCTTGAAAAAATTGACTGAAATTATTTTGCATTCAGCATATCTACGGTGACAATAAATATAATAGCATATAAGATCAACAACAACAATAGAAGAAATTAATAAACCATAATACATTAAACGATTTTCCTCAAAAAAACTAATGGTTATTGCAATTCCTAATTTACAAATAGCATCTACAATCTGTATAATTGAAACATATAAAATATTTTCATGTGCAATTAAAAGAGCATAAAAAGGTGTTGATAATAAAGTAATAAACAACGTTATACTCATAAAATGATAAATAACCTTTGCAGCATCTACACTTTCCTCAGGAATCTTAAAAAAACCATCGAATAAAAACATTCCAACAATTTCTATAATACAGAATAACAAAATCCCTAATCCGCAATGTATCCATAAACTAGTATTAAAGATCTCTCTTAACGATGTCAAAGAATGCTCTTGATAATAAGACAAAAATCGTTGGGTTGTCACAGCTAAAGAGGCATTAATAAAACTCAACATAATAACAACACCCGCTATTAAGTTATATACCCCAAACTCTTCAACACCTAAAACATCTAAAACGATTCTAGACGAATATATTCCTATTGATACACTTATCAATGTTCGAATATATTGCACACCAGTATTAAAAATAACTCTTGAAGAATTATTCATTTACAATTTTCCCTCTCTTTAAATATCGAAATCCACCCTTAGAGCACCTCTCCAAAAGTTTCTCTCAGGAATTTGTCATTAAATTCATCACTTATATACCTATATTCATAGAATTAATTTTGTGATAAGAAGCAAAAAGAATATAAATTACGCCATTTTTAACCAGCACAAAAAACTTTAGAAACTCGAATATCTTTTTCCCGATTAGTATGGTATCCCAAATCCATGTAAAATGCAAAGTGAAAGATTAAAGGATTTACTTCTACAGTCTTAGGTGACATTTTACACCATTTTTCCCCAATTTTCTCTAACCCGTACAATAAAAATGCAATTCTCTATCTCCATTACCCCAAAATTAACTAGCATAAAAATCAATATTTTCATCAAACGAAAATACAATTGTGTATCCAAAACAGGAAATGAAAAGGTGTTTTGTCCCAATCAATCAATCAATCAATCAATCAATCAATCAATCAATCAATATGTTATACTCTGAACAATTCTCTCACAAGCCATCCCATCCCCGTAAGGATTCACCGCTTTACTCATCTGGTCGTAATACTCTTGATTTTTCAATAAAGTTGAAACTTCTTTCACGATCTTTTCATAACTTGTCCCCACCAATTTCACTGTTCCAGCCTCCAATGCTTCCGGCCGTTCCGTTGTATCTCGCATCACTAGTACCGGTTTTCCCAATCCCGGAGCCTCCTCTTGAATTCCCCCACTATCCGTTAATACAATTGTTGACTTCTCCATCAAGTATACGAAACTCAAATATTCCAAAGGCTCAATAAAAAACATATTCCCTAATCCTGACAAATCTTCACCAAACACTTCATGTATCGGTTTTCTCACATTAGGATTCAAATGCATCGGGTAAACAAAATCCACATCCGGATATTTTTCTGATAATGTCTTTATCGCTTGACACATACTAATAAATCCATCCCCAAAATTTTCCCTTCTATGCCCGGTAATCAAAACTAATTTCTTACCATCATTCAAACGATCCACATCGTATCCAGCTTTTATTAAGGAACAATTTAATCCGAAATCAAGCGTTTTATCATTTTTAATTCGGTCTACAACCATGTATAAAGCATCAATCACGGTATTTCCAGTCACGGTTATAGCCTCTTCTTTAATTCCTTCATCCAACAAATTCTGACGACTTAATGGAGTTGGGGCAAAATGATACGTTGCAATCCGTCCTGTGATTTGTCGATTCATCTCCTCCGGCCACGGGCTATAAACATTGTGTGTTCGTAAACCAGCTTCTACATGCCCTACCGGAATTTGCTGGTAAAACGCAGCCAAGGCTGCTGCTGTTGAAGTGGTTGTGTCTCCATGTACCAAAACGACATCGGGTCTTGCTTCTTTCAACACGTCACGCATCCCAGTCAAAACTCGTGCAGTCACGTCGTACAGATCCTGACCTTGCTTCATTATATTCAAGTCATAATCAGGTTCGATTTCGAATATATGAAGTACTTGATCCAACATTTCCCGATGCTGACCTGTCACACAAACAATAGTCTGGAATTGTTCCGGATATTTCTGGAACTCTTTTACCAAGGGAGCCATTTTTATAGCTTCAGGACGGGTCCCAAAAACCAACATTACTTTTTTCACGCTTATTTTTTATAGATTCCACAAAAATCAAGAATTACTTTCTCATCTGTCCAAGGTAATTCTCTGAACACATCGTGAGCCACCAACATTACCACGATATCCGCCTGCTCGTAAGCTTCTTTATAATTGGTTAATTTAAATACCTTATGCTCGTTCACATTCGGCTCAACCACGAGTATATCCGCATTACTACATCCCTGCATTACCTTCGTCGTGATATATTTAGCCGGAGATTCACGTAAATCATCAATATTAGGTTTAAAAGCTAACCCCATCATGGCGATAACAGGCGTACGATGATGTTTTAATTGAAATTTAAGCATCTCGTTCTGTACTTTTTCAGCACACCAAAAAGCTTTGTAATTATTAATTTCTCGGGCATCAGCAATAATTTTAGACTCTCTCGGGAAATCTGCCGTGATAAAATAAGGATCAACAGCGATACAATGTCCTCCGACACCACATCCCGGTTGCAGAATATTCACGCGGGGATGCTTGTTAGCCAAATTAATCAATTCCCACACGTTAATTCCCGCTTTATCACAAATTAAAGAAAGCTCGTTAGCAAAAGCGATCTGCACATCACGAGAAGAGTTTTCAGTCAACTTACACATCTCTGCCGTACGAGCATTGGTACGATGCAAAGTACCCTGAACAAATTGCGAATAAAAAGCAATTGCTTTTGTTGTCGATTCCTCGTTAATTCCTCCGATAACCCGATCATTATGCACTAACTCATAAATCACATTCCCAGGCAATACCCGTTCCGGGCAATAAGCAATATATATTTTATCCCGTAATTCCGGACGTTCCGTGTAAATCAAATTCATCATCTTTTCTGTTGTTCCCACCGGAGATGTCGACTCGATTACATACAAATCATTCTCTTTTAGCAAAGGCAACACGGCTCGTGTAGCCGCTTCCACGTAAGAAATATCCGGTTCATGATTTCCCTTGAAAGGTGTCGGAACAACCATAAAATAAGCCTCACTAACTTCCGGTTTCAAAGAAGCTTTTAATGATCCTTTTTCCACCACTTCCTGAAGATATTCCTCCATTCCGGGTTCTATGATATGCAATTTTCCTTGATTAGTTAGAGCAACAACTTCCGGATTTATATCCACTCCAACAACTTCAATCCCGTGTTTTGCGGCAATAATCGCCGTGGGCAAGCCAATATAGCCTAACCCCATAAAACAAGCTTTCATAAATTATTTTTAGATTAATGAATATTCCTTTAACGCTAAATTGTCAAAGCATAATGTTGAAACCGTCAAATCTTTACTATCAATATCTTTCCCAAACTGCTTCCAAAACTCTTCTTCAAGCATCAACATATTTTTTACCTTTTCATGTTTTTCTTCCCCAATGATATTCTCGTAAAATTCTTCTGCCCGATACCAATTCCATCTATTTTCCAATGGTTCTTCAACAGATTTATTGAAAATTTCCGTACCCCTCTCCTTGATAATCTCCCCCGCCAACTCCGCACACCTCTCTTCTCCCGTAAAATAGTAATAACTACACAACAACCTACACATCTCCGGTGTTCGACAAGGTAATACAATCTCATCTCTACCCTCCGGGGATATAATCCCGTAAGCCGCATCCAACGCTATATCTAAAAAATCCATATCGGAATAAGTCAAATAAGCCTCCATCAAGTCGGCAATATGTCCAACTCGATCTTCCAATGTCACAGACGGATCTTGTATCAAATCCGCTAATTCTCCCGCTATTTCTCGAATCCGTTCATGGATGTCCCATTGGCTACCATACACGTCTTCCAACCACGGGCTTACCCGCACGATGGAATAAACCGAGATATACCCATGCAATAAGCCGGACAACGCAGATGGAGGAAAATCCCCGATCGGGATGGCCGATACTTTCTTGTACAAATCATTAAGATTCATCGCCACTATCTCTATTTTATTTTTTCTAGGAATGAACCCGGAATGTAAGAGGTTGCCACAGAAACAACCCCTTCCAGGCGTACTATTACGCGTTTATGCCCCTTTATGCGGAGCAATTCTCCTTCAAGTCCAATTAGCGGACCTTTGATTACCCTTACCCGATCGCCTCGCTTCAACTCTTCATTGATCACCTCCACGGTGGAATCTGAAAAGTCAAGCAAGAACATAAAATCACGCATTTGCTTATCGGGAACTATCAGCAAATGACGAGTTTCTAAGTCTTTCAGGTAAACGACGTTTAAACCATGTTCATTAAGTAACGAGAAAGCTGTTGTTTGATCCGTCCGAATAAAAATCAAATGAGGGATCAAGATTACCCGCACGTTTTTCTTCCCGAAAGAAGTCTCACGCACCTCATCACGCATGGCTAGATAGTTTTCTATCGCCAAGTGATCTAATCGCTTTTTAATCGTTAATTCCTGATTGATTTTAGTGTACGCCGCATACCAATGCATTTTTCTCGTACCCTCTGACATATTTTATAGCTTGTGAAATCTGGAAATTCTCGTGATTGGTTAATAAAAATTCAATATATCACGATTAATATAGATACGCTTCGCGCACTAACCTGTAGAATCAGGCTTAACGTTTTATGCCCATGTGCCTCACGCACCATCCTTAAACAGGTACAGCACGTAAAAACTGTCTTTGGGAAGAATTACATTCATCCCCATGCAAATAATCTGATTATACTGATTCTAGATATTGATCTAAAAAAACGATCGATTATTGCGTTGCAAATATACTAATTTTTCATGCTTACAAATGGAATGCAGATATTTTTTTTCTTTTTAACCATCAAGCGGTTGACATATTTGCCCGAAATGAAAAATTATTAAATGTGTTAATATCATCAATCGATCGTTTATTAACACAATAAACATTTTAAAATCAATCCTTTTTATTCTAATTTTTCCCTAGACAAATCTTTCGTTTCCCTATTGATACACAAATTTTAACTCACAAAAAAAACGGATGAGAAACATTACAATTATTCCCTCATCCGTGGTCATTTCTTAATTAAATATCCAGCCTCACGTTAATTTAAAATACCCCGAATCCGAAAAATGAGTACAATCCACCGAGCCAAAGAAATAAAAGAGATGGGCAGGATTTTGTTCCTGCAAAGGAAGCTCTACTATAGCACCTCCATCTCCCCGGCAATCGGGCAATCGGTCGAATAAAGAGAAACGAAACGTCTCGTCATCATACATCAGGAATAGATACAAACGATCGGTTCCCTCTCCCTGCAGTTCATCCATTCCCGTTTTCCACGTGATAACAATCCCTCTCCTATCTTCCACTTTCACACACACGCCCAACGGTAAACGCAAATCCCCATAACTCATTTTTAAACGAGAAAAATCAAGGATACCCCCTTTCAGATTAAAAGCCGAATAATTCATACGAATAAAGTTATGATACCCGGTCATGCCATCCGGACGGGGAGAAACCCGCCAAATTTCCCGCATAAATGTACCTTTAATAGCTCGATACAACATCACGACACACCGGAAACGAGCTCGCCCCAACTGTTGGCGGGGACTCACCACTTTTTTCTTTTTCGTATCATGTTTGATCCGCCGCACGTAACGACGATGATTCCGACAATAAAATAACAAATCGTCGATTCGCCCCAGAAAATTTTCCAAAGAAATAATATTCTTCTTATTCATACCATTATCAACTAAATAATTAAACTTACATCTATTCGTTATCTCCTCGTCATACTATCGCCAAAGCTGCCTTGCATAGAAACGAATAGATAACGACACCTTAACGAAAAGGATAACGAACAGATGTAAAAGGAAAACAAACCCAAGAACGTTCCTACCCAAGTATTACACAAAGGCAAGAATCTCCAAACACGAGGTCATTCTTTCAATAAATCATGAAACCGTTCCCACGGGAAAGCCGGACCCGGATCAAGTTTACGAGAGGTAATATCGGAATGGCCCACGATATACCGGATCGGGTAATTCCGTTTCAATACCCGACACACTTCCACCAATGCCTCGATCTGCACCGACGGGTAGGAATGCCAATAGGATGCACGTCCCTTTTCAACAGTCGTGAAGACTTCATCAGGCATGATCTGTTTGTTGAACCAAGTAAACCACCCCTGTCCCCGACGATGCAAAGGTCCGGCATTATCCAATTCGATCCCGATCGAGAAATTGTTCACGTTCTGCCGTCCCTCCAAAGAACTATACCCGGCGTGCCACGCTTTCACGTTGAAAGGTAATAATTGTAGGATCTGTCCCGAACGGGCAATCACGAGATGAGCCGACACGGAAGTATCTGCCCTCGCCAGTAATTGAGCCGACGACATGGCATTCCCACCTCCGGTGTAGTGGATAACAATGGTGTCCGTGACGGGTAGCAAACTTGATTTTTTGTTACAATGCATCTGTTTCACGTTAGGTGCTACTAATTTGTGATTCTCAACTTCCATACTCACTTCTTTAAGAGGTTCTTGATTCTTTTACCTAATCCTTGAGATACCGATTCGAAGCTCCGACCGACAACATAACCACCTAACCCGATCTCCAACAGATCCCAGAAACGGGAACCATTATCAGGCAAAGGAAGCGGGGTGAATATCCCCAGTAACACGACAGAGGAAAACACGAGCATCACGATCGGACGCCACGAACGTTGCAGCCAGTTCCCCTGTGATTCGGAACGGATCACGGAAGATTGTTCCCGCTGCAAATCCGCCTCAAAACGGGAAAGCACTTCCGTCAAATTGGCTCGTAATTGCATTTTCTCTTTTGAAGAAAGGGTAAGCGAGTCAATCACGTCGCCGATCTCGCTTACCAAATTCGATAACATTTTCATCTTTTCATTTTTAAAAGTTCTACATTCGAGTAATAATTTCATTCCCAAAAATAGAACCCGTGAAAAGGGAAAATTGTATCATTTTATATTAAACACGTAACACCATGAATATAATCACATTACATGCAAAAAGTGATACATTCACATTCCACGCTAACTAATTGCCTTTCTGCACTTCTTCCTTATATTTCCTGCAGAAACGGTCCAAATTCAGAAAACGATTTTTACAATTAAAAACACGTTCTACCAGCAAATCCGGACGATCAGGTACTTTTATATTGAGTAAACGGCAAGTATCTTTCACTAATTGAGGCAAATTTATCTTACCGGAAACCCCTTCCAATTTTCGACACGCACACAACGCCACGCAAAAATGTGTTACCTCGGAAGTTTTACCGACAAAACGGTACGGGTAATCCGGAAAACGATCGTCTTCCCCGATAAATGTCCGGATACGGTTAAGCGATTCCCACTGAACCTGCAGGAAAGGAAGGACCCGCTTTTGTAGTGCATCGGAAGGAATTACCCAAATGCCATTATTTTTCCTGCAAATTAAATCCGGACGAGTTATTCGTCCATTCTTTTGCAGTTGAAATTGATTCCTAATCGTCAAAAGATGAGGTACTAGCATCTGCCGGTACTCCTTACCGATCACGCCACAAGGAAAAAACTCCACCAATTCGTTCATCAATTTCAACTCCAAGATCATCAAATGAGTCCTGTAGGCAGACACATCCCGATGATGGTTAAACACATAGGTACACGTCGCATCCTTCGTCATCAAAACATTAACAACGAGTAATTCCCGCTCATAGTCCTCGAAAAAATTTGTATTCATATCTACTGTTTTTTCACGAGAACGCCGGATTCCACAAGCCATATATCATTCCGCATCCCCCATTGACACGATGGATATACCTTCAATAACAAATTCTAATTTATCACCACAATTTTAAAGAAAAAATAGACTATACCATATCTATACAGACAGATTCTCGAATAAAACAAAGATATGATAATTCGATAGTGATTCCAAAAAAGAAAAGTAAACAAAATCTAATCTTGCTCGATTAACTCTTCCAATCTTTTAATCAATTCCCTAGTTGGCTGCATAAACGAATTTACATCTTCTTCTGTAAAATCAAAAAAATCATTATAATCACCAGATATTCTACTTTGAAGTAAACGAGAATACAAACGTCCATATTCTTTTGACAATCTTCCCGTAGTCACGAAATGTAGTCCAATTTGTCCTACAACACCATTATGAGATTGAGCTGGTATTTTATTTTTAAGTAACAGCGCAGAAGCCATATAATAAACAGCATAATACAAACGTTGAATCGTCAAATTCCAATGCGCATCCTTCATTGCATCATTAGCTTCCTGTAATGTTGCGTATGACTTTTGTCTACGATAAAAAATAATAGCATCTATCTCTTCCGAAGTCAACGTCATAATTCAATTCCCTCTTTTTTAACATTATGAAAAAATGGGGTAAAACTATACTTTAACCAATCTTTCAATGTATACATCACAGGACTAATACATTCATTTATCGTCCATCCAAACTCAACCAAAGGATAAGCAATATCATCATAATCAGAAGGTTCTAGACGAGATTTATCCACTAGAATTAATATATCCCAATCCGAATCTTTATGAGCATCTCCACGAGCTTGCGAACCGTACAAAATAGCCTTTGTTTCCGGTGCAACCGTTCGAAGGATCTCTTTAATCCGCCCAAGTATATATTCCCGTGTCTTTACCATTTTCAGTTTTCCATTTCTGCAAATATACGAAATTTTTACTTATTTCTTACTGCTGCTACTATTTTACCCCTCGTCTTCATTAATAAATAACAATAATTAGAATTATACAGGAACCTGAAAATGATAAACTCATTTTCAGGTTCCTGTATTCATGATACTAATCTCAATAATTCTCTACCAGTAATTCAAAAAATCCTTGCGGATGGAGGCAAGCAGGACAAACTTTAGGAGCTGTAGGACCTTCGTGAACATACCCGCATTTGCGACAATACCATTTTACCGTTTTTGGACGTTCAAAAAGGATACCATCCTGCAAGTTTGACAAGAGTTTTCGATACCTTGTTTCATGATTTCTTTCCGCCTCGATAATCATACGGTACATCACGGAAATATCCTTAAATCCCTCCTCCTCGGCCACTCTGGCGAATTCCGGGTACAAGTGATGCCACTCGTCATATTCACCTTCCGCAGCCTCAACCAGATTACTGGCCGTGTCCAGAATAACCCCGGCAGGATACGCCGCAGTGATCTCCAACATTCCACCTTCCAAACGACTGAAGAAACGCTTCGCGTGC
>OGHO01001604.1_pt1 | contig 21028 bp, 16 predicted proteins | sample 1571421 | NCBI WGS metagenome assembly OGHO01 (sample SAMEA2581937, study PRJEB24529) | metagenome | biome: Human gut stool | place: China | collected 2011
CCATGCCGTAGCGGCGCAGCTTGGAGCGGTTGCCGCCGCAGCCGAACACCACCACCAGTCGATGCGGCTTGTAGGCCCGCAGGGTGGTGAGCAGGCTCTCGGTGGAGACCTCGTTGTGGGCATAGTCCAGCAGGATGGTGAACTTTTTGCTGATGGGCACCAGCTCCACGCGGCCCTTGACGACGCACTTGCCCAGACCCTCGTGGATGGCGGCATCGGGCAGGCCCAGCACCTTGCCCACGGCCAGCGCGGCCAGCGCGTTGTATACGCTGAACTCACCGGGCATATTCACCCGGACGTCCATGTCGTCCTTGCCGGAGACGTGGAAGGCCACCCCCAGAAAATCGTGGGTGCGCAGCAGCTCGCAGCCCTCGGCGCGGTAGTCGGCCTTCTCGCTGCGGCCATAGGTCACCAGCTTGCAGGTGTGGCCTTCCAGCAGGGCCTCGGTGTTCTCGTCGTCGATGTTCACGACGCCGACGTCGCACCGCTTGAACAGCTGGCCCTTCCAGCTGCGGTACTCCTCAAAGGTCTTGTGCTCGCCGGGGCCGATGTGGTCCGGCGAAAGGTTCGTGAAGACGCCGACGTCGTAGTGGATGCCCGCCACGCGGTCCATCATCAGGCCCTGGCTGGACACTTCCATCAGCGCCACATCACAGCCTGCATCCACGAACTGGCGGAAGGTCTTTTGCAGCTCGTAGCTTTCGGGGGTGGTGTTTGCGGTCTCCTGATGGCGTCCCATGAAATAGATGCCGTTGGTGCCGATCATGCCCACCTTTTTGCCGGCGGCTTCCAGCACGCTCTTGATCATGTGGGTGGTGGTGGTCTTGCCCTTGGTGCCGGTGACGCCGATCACGGTCATCTGCCGGGCCGGGTTGCCGAAGAGGTTGCAGCTCATCAGCGCCATGGCATAGCGGCTGTTCTCCACCTTCACAACGGTCACGTCCGGCATGGCAGACAGGTCGATGTCATGCTGGATGACCAGTACGCTCACGCCTTTGGCAGCGCAGTCGGCCGCGAAGGCGTGGCTGTCGCGCTGGGTGCCCACGATGCAGACGAAGGCCATGCCCTCGGCTGCCTTGCGGCTGTCGTAGATGATATCGGTCACTTCGGTCTCCAGACTGCCCTGCACAAGGTCAAAGGGGACGCCTTCCATCAATTGTTCCAGTTTCATACATGAACCTCACTTTTTCAGTTTGCAGCCCCGGTGCCTGCCGTATCCTGCGCGGCGGGGGCCGGGTCTGTCTCTGTGGTCGGAGCCTGGGCATCGTCCGCAGGCTGTGCAGCGGCGTCCGCCGGGGACGCTGCCGCATCGGCGGCACCCTCTGCGGTGCTGTCTGCCGCTTCTTCTGCCGGGGCTTCCTCCGGTGTCGTCGGCTCCGGCACGACATAGCCGGACGGCAGCTCCGGCTCGCCCTGCGCAAAGGTGAACTTGCGGGTGCTGGACATGCTGATGTGGGTGAAGTCCAGCGTACCGGTGTCGGTAGCCGCGCAGCCCTTGCCGTCCTCATTGAGCAGCACATGCCGGGCCAGCTTGAGCTTGTAGTCCAGTTCGTTCAGGGTGCCCAGCCGGACGCTGATGCGGTCCTGATACAGGAACGCCATCTCCTCCGGGTCGGCGAACTCGATGCGGGTGACATCCCCGCGCATCCCGGCGGTATCCAGCGCCGTCAGCAGGGTGCTGAGGGCCTCCAGACGCTTATCGCCCGCCTCCTCTTCCACGGCAGCGGAGGCGCTGGCCGCGTCGGAGGCACTCTCCGAAACGGTGCTGCTGTCTGCCGGTGTTTCCTCCTCGAAGCACAGCTGCTCGCCGGGGTCCGAGAAGACCGGCTCGCCGCCGTACAGCGTGGGCAGGCCGGTGGGCTGGGCGGAGTCCGCCGCCAGGATCTTCAGCCCGGCCGAGAGGGTCAGCCAGCCCTTTGCCGTCTGCATGGCGTAGGCGGGCTGGGCTTCCGCCACCCGCACGACCACGGTGCTGGGGTAGTCCCGCTCCACATGGATGTCCTCCAGCATGGGGAAGACCTTTTCCAGCGCGGCGGCTTTGGCAGCGGGGTCAAAGCTGAAGATGTTCTCTTCTTTCTGGACGCCCAGCGCCTGCAGGATCTGCTCGCTGGAGTAGCCGCCCGCTTCGCTTACCACGCCGTCCGCCGTCCGCACCTCAATGGTGTTGATCTTGAACAGCATGGTGACCGTCAAATAGATGCCTGCCGCGATGACGCAGAGCAGCATGGCCAGCGCGGTCAGGCGCTGGATGGCTCTGCGGCGTCGGAGGGCCTTGCGGGTCATCTTCCGTTTCTTTTTTCCTTCCCGGCGGGCGGGGTCCCGCAGGTTCGCCTGGGTAGGGCGGAGCCGCTGGCCGCTGGCCGGGCGCCGGGTGTTCGGGTTCTGCGGCCGGGCCTTCCCATTGCGGGGCCGCTGGCTCTGCGGCGCGCTCGTTCTCCGCTGGTTCTGGCGCGGCGCATTGGGTGCCCGGTTCCGGGAAGGGTTCTGCTTCTGGGCGGAGCGGCCTCCGGTGGGGAACTGGATGCTGTTGTCCGGATAGCTGCCGGAGCCGGTATCCCGCGCCGCATAGCGGCTGGGCCGGGGCGCATCGGGGTCATAGTTCGGGTTGGTCACCGGGTGTCTGCCGGGCGTCGTGGCGCTGGGATAACCCACATTGCTCCGGTCTGCCGGGCGGCTGGGCCGGGCGTCCCGCGCCTGATCGTAGACCGGGCGGCGCTTCCCATTTTTCTTCCGGTTCTGGGGTCGGTCTGCCATTGGGCCGCACCTCCTTTCCTTTGGATTTCACGTTCTGTTACGGGGTCTTGACCAGCCGGAGCAGGGCATTGGCGATGCGGTCCAGGCTGTCGTCCACCGAGAGCTTCCGGGCGTTCTGGCCCATCTGCGCCAGCTTGCCCGGCTCGGCCAGCAGGTCGGCCACGGTGGCCACAAGTGCTTCGCCGGTCAGGTCTTTTTCCTCAATGACCACCGCAGCCCCGGCTTTTTGCAGCTCCATGGCGTTGTAATACTGGTGGTTCTCGGCCACATTGGGGCTGGGGATGAGGATCGCAGCGCGGCCCACAGCCTCCAGCTCGGCCAGCGTCAGAGCACCGGCGCGGCTGATGACGAGGTCTGCCGCGGCCAGCAGCTCCGGCATGTTGTTGATGTATTCCTTCACGACAAGGCTGTCGCCGGGGGCAAAGCCCTTCTCTTTTTCCAGATCCTGGAACAGTTCCACGCCGTACTGGCCGGTGGCATGCAGGTGCAGCACCGGCTTCTGATTTTTCTGCTCCCAGGCGCAGAGGTCGGCCACGACCTCATTGACCCGCCGTGCTCCCAGACTGCCGCCGAACGACAGGATGACCGTGCGGTCCCCTGCCCCCAGTTCGGCGCGGATGGCGTCGCGGTTCCCGGCCTGGGCGAACACCTCCGGCCGCACCGGGTTGCCCACCACGCGGGTCTTTTCGGGGGCCCCCAGCTTTTCCACGGCAGCGGGCACAGCGGCGAACACGATGTCCACATCCGGGGCCAGCAGCTTGTTGGTCACGCCGGGGAAGGCGTTCTGCTCATGCAGGGCGGTCTTGATGCCCATTTTGGCGGCGCAGCGCACCACCGGGCCGGACACATAGCCGCCGCAGCCGATGACCAGATCGGGCTGCACCTCCTGCATCATCTTCCGGGCCGTGGGGCCGGAGAGGGCCAGGTTCCACAGCGTAATGAGGTTCCGCTTGATGTTGTGCAGCGAGAGCTTCCGCTGGAAGCCTGTGATCTCGATGTGGTGGAAGGGATAGCCCGCCTGGGTCACCAGACGGTACTCCATCCCCTCTTTGCGGCCGGCAAAATGGATCTCGGCCGTCGGGTCTGCTTTTTTCAGTGCACCGGCAATCGCCAGTGCGGGATTGATATGGCCGGCTGTGCCGCCGGCAGCGATCAGAACACGCATCTTGGTTCCTCCTTATGATTCGGTCCGCGCTCTGCGCGCGGTATCCAGCACGATGGTCTTTTCCCGGCGGCGGGCCTCCCGCTCCTCGTGGACGCGGCGGCGCTCCTGACGGATGCGCTCACCGTTGCGGCCAATGTTGACCATGACCCCCATCTCCGCCAGCAGCAGGATCAGGCTCGTGCCGCCGGAGGAGAAGAAAGGCAGCGAAATGCCGGTGTTGGGCAGCGTGTTGGTGACGACCGCGATGTTGCAGAACACCTGCCACGCGATCTGCGCCATGATGCCGATGCCCACCAGCGTGCAGAAGCGGTTCTCGGCGTGGAAGGCCAGCCAGAACCCCTGCACGAGGAAGACCACGAACAGCACGATGACCAGCACGGCCCCCGCAAAGCCCAGCTCCTCGCAGACGACGCTGAAGATGAAGTCGTTGGTGCTTTCGGGCAGCCAGAGCTGCTTTTCGATGCTGTTGCCCAGCCCAAGGCCCGTCACGCCGCCGGAGCCGATGGCGTACAGACTTTGCAGGGTCTGGTCTGTCATCTTGGTCAGGTCCTGCGTCCAGCCGTCCAGACGGCTCTGCAAGTAAGGGATGGAGTCGATGTGCTGCAAGATCGTTTCCAGCAGAAAAATGCCGGCTGCACCGCCCACCCAGGTGATGACGCCGCCGTTGCCGCCCAGCAGCAGGATGGTGCCCACCATGGCGGTGGTCAGCACGATGCCGGACATGTGCGGCTCCATCACGAGCAGCAGAATGACCGGCAGCAGCGGGAGCAGCGGCAGGAGCAGCTCCCGCACCAGCCGCTGCTGCAGCCAGGGCCCCACCGGCACCTGGCCGCTGCGGCTGGGGTCCAGTTTTTCCAGCCGGGGGGCCTTGGCCGCGATGTGGGCCGTGAGCAGGATCATCTCAAACTTTGCGATCTCCGAGACCTGCACCGTCATACCGGCCACGCGCAGCCAGCGCTTGCAGCCGTTCAGCGGAGTGCTGAACAGCACCAGCACCAGCAGCGCCAGCACAAGGAAATACCCCGGCCAGACCAGCCTGCGGAGCAGACGGTGGTCTACATAGGAGAACAAAAACATGGCCACAAGGCCCAGCCCCAGGCAGAGCACCTGGGATTTGATGTAGTGCAGGCTGTCGCCAAAGCGGAGATAGCCTGTGGTATAGCTGGCGCTGAACAGCATCACCAGCCCGAATACGATGATGATGCCCAGCGTTGCCAGCCAGTAGAGCAGAATGGGAGACCAGGGGCCGGGGTCCCGCTGCAACAGCGCGAACGGCTCCGGCTTTTTTCGGCGGATGGTTGCCATCTGCACACCTCCTCAACTGATTTTTGCCCATTGCAGGGCCAGCGCCGCGCCCAGCAGGGCGAGCACACAGAATGTATAAAAGATCTGCACCGCACTGCTGCCGCGCAACTCCATCCAGCGGTGGAGCGGGGCCGTGCGGAAGAGCTGCTTTTTCCCATGCGTGGTTTGATAGACCGCGATCTGCACCGCCACCATGCCGCCCTCCAGCCAGTAGGGCAGCCCCAGCGGGAGCGCAAGGTCCGGCCAGCCGATGCACAGCGGCGCACAGCCCAGTGCCCCGGCCAGAAACAGGCTGCCCACGCTGCCCAGCCGCAGCCGGGCGGGCGGGAAGTTCCAGAGCAGGAACGCCATCAGTGCCCCGGCCAGCGCCGCCGGGAAGACGGCCAGCGGGAACCAGCCGAGGATGGTCATGCAGAGCATCAGGCCCAGCTGGGCCGCAAATGCGGTGCCGCAGCACAGGCCGTCGATGCCGTCCGCGATGCGGACGCTCTCGGCCAGCGCCACAAGGCCCGTTTCCCAGACCAGCGGAGCCAGAACGCCCAGCTCCACATAGCCCAGGCCCGGCAGGGCCAGCCCGGTGGCAAGGCAGCGGCTGGCCCCCAGCAGCAGGAGCACCACGGCACCGGCCCCCGCTTCCAGCAGCAGGCGGGTGCCCCGGCGCAGGCCCAGCGGGGCACGGCGGCGGATGCGGGCCAGGTCATCGGCCAGGCCGACGCCGCCGAACAGCAGCGCCCCGAACAGGGCGATGAGCAGCCGGGTGGAGAGCAGGCCCTCCGTGCCCAGCAGCTGCGATTCGGCCACGCAGGCGGCGGTCCAGCCCACACCCACGGCGGCCAGCACCCCCACCATCAGGCAGAGCCCGCCCATCGTGGGCGGCTGGGCCGGGCGCTCCGGCGCTTCGTCCGGGTCCTGGCCTGGCGCAGCGTCCGGCCGTTCCGGCTCCGGCGGGCGGGTGGGCTGCTGGCGGCTCTGGAAGGCCCGCAGCAGCGGCACCATCAGATTCCCCATCGCCGCCGTGAGGACGAACCCCAGTGTCGATGCGACGATCAAGGCAAAACGGATCATATCACTGCTGCTCCTTGTAGAAGAGTTCCAGCACCTTTTCCAGCGCCATGCCGCGGCTGGCCTTGACCAGCAGCGCATCGCCCGGCTGCATCAGCCGGAGCAGGGCGTCGGCGGCTTCGCGGTAGGTGTTGGCGTGCAGGGTGGTCAGGCCCTTGGCCGCAGCCACCACAGCCGTGCGTCGGGCCTGCTCGCCGTAGGTGATGAGGGTGTCGATGCCGCTTTCCGCCGCCTGACGGCCCACTTCCTCGTGGGCCTCACGGCTCAGATCTCCCAGCTCCAGCATATCGCCCAGCAGGGCAAAGCGGCGCTTGCAGGGGTACTCCCGGAACATGGCCAGCGCGGCCTTCATGCTGTCGGGGTTGGCGTTGTAGCAGTCCTCAATGACATCCACGCCGTTGCTGTGCACGATCTTCTGGCGCATCCCGGTCTGCTCAAAGTTGCTGATGCCCCGCAGCACCTTCCGGGCATTGAGGCCCAGCCGGGTGGCGGCGCAGTAAGCGGCCAGCGCATTGGCCACGTTGTGGCGGCCCATCGCAGGGATGTGCACCATAAAGGTGCCCTCCTCGTGGTCTTCGAGCACGAAGCTCATGCCGTCGGCCTCCTGCTGGATGGACAGGGCGCAGACATCCGCCCCCTCGTCGCCCAGGCTGAACCAGACGGGCCGGACATGCTTCGGCAGCTCTGCCTTCCGCAGGAAGGGGTCGTCGCCGTTCAGCACCAGCGGAGCGCCCTCCGGCAGACCGGCGCAGATCTCCAGCTTGGCCTTGCAGATGTTCTCCTGACTGCCCAGGTTGCCGATGTGGGACACGCCGATGCAGGTGATGATGCCCACATCCGGGCGGGCGCAGCGGCTCAGCCGCTCGATCTCGCCCAGGTGGCTCATGCCCATCTCGACGACGGCGTATTCGGTCTCGTTCCCGATGCGGAACATCGTGCGGGGCAGGCCCAGCTCATTGTTCTGGTTGCCCTCGGTCTTGATGGTATTGCCGAAGCCCTCGATCGCAGCATAGCACATCTGCTTGGTGGTGGTCTTGCCCACGCTGCCCGTCACACCCACGACTCTGGGGTGGAACTGGCTGCGGTAGTTGGCCCCCATCACCATCATGGCATGGTAGCTGTCCGCGCAAAGCACGGCCTTTTCCGCCGGGACGCCCTCGACCGGGTGGTTCAGCACCACACAGAAGGCCCCGGCTTCCAGCGCCTTGGCTGCAAAGTCGTGGCCGTCGAATCGTTCCCCCGGAAAGGCCACAAAGATGCAGCCGGGGCAGACCTCGCGGCTGTCGGTGGTCACAAGGGACACTTCGGCGTCCCCGGTGTCAAAGCCTTCCGGCGCAAGGCCGTTCAGCAGAATGCTTGCTCTGATCTTTTCCATACGATACTCTCCCTTTTCCTGATATCACTCGATCGTCTTCCATACGAGATGCCGTTCCTCTTACCAACAGCCCCCAGCCAGTCGGAGCCTCACTCCCCGGCTGCCAATGGCTCTCCCTTTGGGAGAGCTGGCGCGAAGCGCCTGAGAGGGTCTACCCGCAGGTGATGGTCACGAGGGTGCCGCGCTGGACGCTGGCCCCCGCCGCCTCGCTCTGCTCCTGGACCAGGCCATTTGCGTCGCCGGCCACAATGCAGTTGAGCCCGGCTGCTGCCAGCATCTGGCGGGCAAAATCCGCGCTCTTGCCCGTCACATCCGGCACCTCCGTATGCCTGCCTTCATACGTATCGGTATACAGATACACCGTGGTGCCGTAGGGCACCTCCGCGCCTGCGCGCGGGTACTGGTAGGTGACCACCGCGCCCGCCTGGCTGGCGTCGCTCTCGGCCAGCTGGTGCTTGAGGCCCTTGATGTTCAGCGAGACCTGCGCATTGCTCCACTCGTTGCCGATGAGGTTGGGCACCTTGACGATGGTGCCGCTGCGGTCAGTGCCGTCGGTGGCGATGCCAAGGTAGGGCGCGATCTCACTGATGATGTTGCCGACGACGGGCGCAGCCAGAATGGACGAGTAGTCCGTTTTGGCGTTGTTGGGGTCGTCGAGCATGACGTAGACGAGGATCTCCGGGTCGTCGGCGGGCAGGACCGCCACAAAGGAAGCGACCTTCTTGTAGTCACCATCGCTGCGGCGGTCCATGTTCAGCTGCTCGGACGTGCCGGACTTGCCGCCGATGCGGTAGCCTGCCACGTAGGCGCGGCCGCCGCCGCCCTGGGTGCCGTCCGCCACTTCATATTCCATGATCTGGCAGATGGCCTTGCTGGCGCTCTCGCTGATGACCTGGCGGCGGACGTTTGCCCCCACCTCTTCGATGACGTTGCCGTTCTGGTCGGTGATCTTATCCACCACATGGGGGGTGACGAGATAGCCGCCGTTGACGGCAGCAGAGATGGCCGTGCAGACCTGCAGCGGCGTGACCGCCATGGCCTGACCGAAGGCCGACGAGGCCAGCTCGACTTCGCCCAGGCGGCTCTTGCTGTAATACTGCATGAAGTTCGTCTCGCTGGGCAGGTCCACGCCGGTGCGCTCGGTGAAGCCGAAGGCGTCGAAGTAATCATAGAACAGGCTGGAACCGATGCGCTGGCCCAGCTGGATGAAGTAGATGTTGCAGCTGTTCCGCAGCGCTTCGGCCAGATTCTGGACGCCGTGAGCCTTTTTGCCGGCGCAGTGATAGGTCTCCTTGGCGACGCCGTAGGCACCGGAACAGTTCAGCGTGGTGTTGATGGTCGCCTTGCCGGAGTCCACCCCCATGGCCGCCGTGATGACCTTGAAGACGCTTCCGGGGTAGTACAGCTCGGTGATGGTCTTGTTCTTCCACTGGATGTCGCGGTAATAGCCGGAATAATCGCCCTCCGGGTCCAGCACCTTGTTGCCGTTCGCATCCGTGACATAGCTGCCGTCCTCATTCTTGAGGTAGATGCCGTAGAGCTCCGGTTCGGCGTGGACCAGCTCGTTGAGATAGGCCTCGTTGGCGGTGTAATCCAGCGCGTTATTGGGGTCGAAGTCCGGCTTGGAGGCCATGGCCAGGATGGCACCGGTCTTGACGTTCATCACGATGGCCGCGCCGCGGTTCTCGACGTTGTTGGCCGAGATGGCCTCGTTCAAGTAGCGCTCCGCCACCTCCTGGATGTTCACATCCAGCGACAGCACCAGATTGGAGCCGTCCTTGGCAGCGTAGGTGGTGGCGTTTTCGTCCGCGATGGCATTGCCGTAAGCGTTGCGCAGGGTGATGGTGCGGCCATTGACGCCCGCCAGCGTGGATTCGTAGGATTTTTCCAGGCCGTAGATGCCATAGCCGTCGGCATCGCAGAAGCCCAGCACCGCCGCCGCAAAGGCTCCGTAGGGATAATCCCGCTGGAAGCTCTTGGTGGACGAGACAGAGATGCGGCCCTTGCGGATGCCCTTGTCGGCATCGGCCTTTTTGTGGGCCTTGTTATACGCGGTGACGTATTGTTCAATGGACAGCTTGATGGCGTTGTTCACCTTGGTGGCCAGCGTCTGGTAGGCCGAGTCGCTCTTGGACAGGGCATCGTACACCGCCTGGTACTGGGTCTGGTAGGCCGCCGAGGAGGTATCCACGCTGTCCAGGCTCTCGCCGTCGCCGGAGAGCAGCCGCAGGGTGATCTGGGTGCTGACCTCCTGCAATGCGGCAGGGTCGGCCGTCCTGGTCACCTCGCCGGTGTCGTCGTTCTTGCTGCTGGTGAACAGGGCCGTGCTGTAGCTGGGGTCGGCCCAGATGGTCCAGACCACGCTGGTGGAGGCCAGCGTGATGCCGGACGTATCATAGATCTCGCCGCGGGTCGCCTGAATGGTGCTGTCCAGCAGCTGCTGCTGGGCCGCATACTGTCGGAAGGTCGCGCCGTTCTTGATCTGGATATTGTACAGGCTGTGGATGACGATGCCTGCCGCCGCCACGACGAACACCACCGCCGCGCCAAAGCTGAAATGTCGCAGCCGTACGCTCAGCCGCTCGTGCGGATCGGCGCGGCGCAGCCGGTAAAGCCCTTTTTTGTTCTTGGAGGATGGTTCCTGCATGTTGGTTTGACTCCTGAGAAACCGAAAAAGCGTGCGCTGCCGCACGCTTTTCCTGTTTTATTTTAGTTTGCGCGGTTCACGCGGCCCATGACCATCATGGCACCGTCGTGCAGCAGGTCGGTCCACTGCCGCACAGCGGACTCCTTGCGGACGAGGACGCTGCCCTCGTCCAGGCGGATGTAGGTGATCTGGCTCTGGTCGATCTTCATCAGACCGAGGCGGGTGGCCGTCTCTTCCACGCTGGTGATGTTGGTGCGGTTGTTCAGTGCACTGTTGTAGTAGGTGTACTGGCTCTGCTCGCTGACGAGCTCCGCCTTGGCGTTCTGGATCTTGCTGTTCAGCTCCACCAGCTGGGACTCGCTCCACAGCAGGCTGACGGCAAAGCCCACCAGCAGCGCCGCCGAGAGCAGCTGCAATGCGTGCTGCATGGCAGCGCGCACCGGGTTCAGCCGGGGCTTGCCGCCTTTTTCCACCCGCAGCGGAACGTTCCGCTGCGTCTGGGGTGCTCTTCTGCGGCGCACCTCTGTCATATCATATGCTGCCTGGCCCATGGTACTCTCCTCCTCACTGATACTCCGCGGTGGTTAAATTTTTTCAAGAACGCGGAGATGTGCCGACCGGCTGCGCCGGTTCTCTTCCAGCTCCTGCGTATTTGCTTCGATGGGTCTGCGGGTGATGAGTTTTGCTTTGGCCCTGCCGCCGCAGACGCAGACCGGGAACTCCGGTGGGCAGGTGCAGGCGGTGGCCCAGCGGCGGAACTTGTTCTTCACCAGTCGGTCTTCCAGCGAGTGGAAGGTGATGATGCACAGCCGCCCGCCGGGGGCCAGATGCTCAAAGATGGTGTCCATGCCCTCTTCCAGTGCGTCCAGCTCGTGGTTGACTGCAATGCGCAGCGCCTGGAAGGTGCGGCGGGACGGGTTCTTGTTCTTACGCCGCTCGGCCGCCGGCATGGCGCTGGCCACGATGTCGGCCAGCTGCAATGTCGTCTCGATGGGGGAAGCCTCCCGTGCCTCGACGATCTTGCCCGCGATCTGCCAGGCGAAGGGTTCTTCGCCGTAATCCTTGAGGATGCGAGCCAGCTCCTCCCGGCTCTCGGTGTTCACGAGGTCGGCGGCGGTCTCGCCTTCCTGGCTCATCCGCATGTCCAGCGGAGCGTCTGCCCGGTAGGAAAAGCCTCTGGCGGCATCGTCCAGCTGGTGGCTGGAAACACCGAGGTCCAGCAGCGCTCCGTTGATCTTGTCGATGCCCAGCTGTTCCAGAGCTTGTCCCGCATAGCGGAAGTTGATCTGCACCACGGTGGCAGGCAGCCCGGCCAGCCGCGCCCGCGCGGTCTGCACCGCGTCCGGGTCCTGGTCCAAAGAGATGAGCCTGCCGCCCTGTTCCGCGTCCAGCCGCAGCGCGATCTGGCGGGAATGCCCCGCACCGCCTGCGGTGCCGTCCAGATAGATGCCTGCCGGGTCAATGGCAAGGCCGTCCAGGCACTCGTTCAAAAGCACAGGCACATGCTCAAACGAGGCCGGGTCAAAGGCTTGTCCGATCGTTTCACTGCCCATAGGGCCCAGCCTCCTTTCTGTCGTTTCAAGTTGCGTATCATCCGGCGATTTCACGCTGTTTTTTCCGTTTTTCGCCGTGTTTTTCTGCCCGCAGGCACACACTGCCCCAAGGCATCTCTCTGATACAGTTTTATTGTAACAAAACCGCCCTGCGAATGCAAGGCTTTTCGGGCTGGTTTTTCTCTCAAAATGTCACAAAAAAAGCCCCTGCAAGCCGTCACTTTTGCTGGCAGGGGCAACTGGGTTTTTCCGACAAACTCCGCTCACTGGGGTTTCCGGGGCGTCTGGCGCAGATTGGCGCGGACGTTCCGGACCTGCGCAGCGTTCTCTGCCATGGTCTCCTCGGTGGTCTTGAGCATATTATCACAGTAGTCGGTCACGGTCTGGCGGACGGTGCGGGCCTCGGTCTGGGCGGCGGAGACGATCTCGGAGGCGCGCTGCTGGGCCGCCTTGACGATCTCCGCCTCGCTGACGAGGATGCGGGCGCGGTCCTCGGCCTTTTTCACGATGGCCTGGGCCTGGGCGTTGGCCGAATCAATGAGCTGGGCGCGGTCGCTGACGATGGACTGCGCCTGCCGCAGCTCCACGGGCAGATTCTGGCGGATCTCGTCCAGATAATCCCGGATCTGCTCCACGTCCACGATCCGCTTGCCACCCGAAAGGGGCATCCCGGCGCTTTCTTCCAGCGCGTCCTCAATGGTATCCAAAAGCTCGTTCACGTTCATTCCGCATCTTCCTCTCCGGCAGGCTGCATGGGCTTCGTGTACTTCCACAGCAGCACCTTTCCATACTTATACTGTTTCTTCAGCGTCAGGCTGCCCACCTCGGCAGGCAGCACAAGGCCGGTCTCGCTCTCGCACAGGGCGATGCCGCCGGGCGCCAGCACCTTTTCCACGCTGGGAAGGATCTTTTCCAGCGTACCACCGTGGAACGGCGGGTCCAGCAGAACCAGGTCGAACTGCTCACGGCAGGCGGAAAGATACCGCGCCGCCTCGCCGATGTTGACACGGCTGCGGTCGAACACGCCGCAGGTCTTGCAGTTCTTCATCACGATGTTGACGGCCTCGCGGTTCTCGTCCAGGAACACGCACCGTGCTGCCCCGCGCGAGAGGGCCTCGATGCCGAGCTGGCCGCTGCCTGCGTACAGGTCCAGCACCCGTGCGCCGGGCAGGTCGAACTGAACGATGCTGAACATCGCCTCCTTGACCTGGTCGAGGGTGGGGCGGGTGATATCGGTGCCGGGCAGGGCCTCCAGCCGTCTGCCCCGTGCGTCTCCTGCAATGACTCGCATGTGGTTGCCTCCTTTTGCATTCCGTTTTATGTATCTTTATATTATTGTCAAGACACCGTACTTTGTCAAGGCCCGCGTTGCACTGCGGCCGCAAGTGTGCTAAAATCAGGGCAGAGCGCCCCCCTGTTCCGGGGCGCATGGTCAAAAGGAGAGATTCAACGTATGAAAGTCCTGCTCATCAACGGCAGCCCACACGAGAAAGGCTGCACCTACACCGCTCTGTCCCTCATTGCGGAGGAGCTGAACCGCGCCCACATCGAGACCGAGATCTTCAACGTCGGCACCCGGCCCGTCGGCGGCTGCATCGGCTGCGGCGGCTGCGCCGCAGGCAGTGGCTGTGTCTTTGGCGGCGTGGTCAACGAGGCCATCGAAAAAGCCAGGACCGCCGACGCCTTCGTCTTCGGCAGCCCGGTGCACTATGCCTCGGCCTCCGGCAACATGACCAGCTTTATGGACCGCCTGAGCTACGCAGGCGGCAAGTATCTGGCCTACAAGCCTGCCGCCATCTGCTGCTCGGCCCGCCGCGGCGGCACCACCACCACGCTGGACCAGCTGGTCAAGTACCCGGAGTTCTTCCACATGCCGCTGGTCAACGGCTCCTACTGGGCCATGGTCCACGGCTCCAACCCCGCACAGGTCCTGCAGGACGAAGAGGGCTGCGCCGTGATGCGGGAGCTGGGCCGGAACATGGCCTGGCTGCTCCAGTGCATCGAGGCCGGCAAGGCCGCCGGCATCCGGCACCCGGAGAATCCCCGCCGCCCCATGACGAATTTCATCCGATAAGCAGCCACGCCCGAAAAGCCTGACCGGCACTGCCCGGCCGGGCTTTTCTGCTGCCATCCGCCGCTTTTGTTCCAGAAAAAGTGAGAAATCCCGCAGAAACAGCGCCTGCATCCTTTTTTCGTTCATAACTTTGTGGTAACATGAAGATAAGTATTTTTTACCATGACGGAGAGCAGGCTATGGAACACTACGATTGGAACGACGGCTGGACCTTCACCCCGGTATTCGACCCCGCCATCGTGCGGCCGGAATGTCCGGATCTGCCCCTGACCCCGGTGCGCATCCCGCACACGGTCAGGACGCTGCCCTACAATTACTGCAATGAGAACGATTACCAGCGGCTCTGCGGCTACCGGCGGGAGTTTTTTGCGCCCAAGGAGTGGCAGGGCCGCACGGTCCTGCTGACCTTTGAGGCCGTGGCGCACGACGCCACCGTCTTCTGTAACGGCCGCCGGGTGTTTCATCATGGCTGCGGCTACACGGCCTTTACCGTGGACCTGACCGAATCCCTCCGTCTGGGGGAGCAGAACGTCGTGGCCGTCCGGTGCGACAGCCGGGAAGACCTGAACATCCCGCCCTTCGGCGGGCAGATTGATTTTCTGACCTACGGCGGCATCTACCGCGCCGTCTCGCTGGACGTGAAGGAGCCTGCCTACCTGCGGGACATCTTCATCGAGGCGCAGGCCGAGGGCGATTTCCGCATCTACACCTCCACCGTGGGCGAGACGGTCGGCTGCACTTTGCAGGCCGAGATCCGCAGCCCCGCCGGGAGCCGGGCACTCTACAGCGGCGAGCTGTCGCTGCCCATCGTGGGCACCCTGAACGGCGTCCACCCATGGAGCATCGGCCACCCCTTCCTGTACACCCTCACCGTGCGGCTCATCCGCCCCGGCACCAGCGGCCTGCCCGACCGGGTGCTGGACGAAAAATCCACCCGGTTCGGCTTCCGCACCCTTCAGTTCGTGGCGGGCGGGCTGTACCTCAACGGCCAGCGGGTGGAGCTGCGCGGCCTGAACCGCCACCAGAGCTACCCCTATCAGGGCTACGCCATGCCGGACAGCATCCAGCAGCTGGATGCCCAGATCCTGAAAAAGCAGCTGGGCTGCAACGCAGTCCGCACCAGCCACTACCCCCAGAGCCAAGCCTTCCTCGACGCCTGCGACGAGCTGGGGCTTCTGGTCTTTGTGGAGATGCCAGGCTGGCAGCACATCGGCGACGAGAGCTGGCAGGCGCAGGCATTGCAGAACTGCCGCGAGATGGTCTGCCAGTGCCGCAACCATCCCAGCGTCTTTCTGTGGGGCGTACGGGTCAACGGTAGCCCCGACGATGAAGCGTTCTACAAGCGCACCAACGAGGCTGTCCGGCGGCTGGACCCCACCCGCCCCACCGGCGGTGCCCACATCCGCCGCAAAGACCAGTTGCTGGAAGACGTCTACGCCTACAACGATTATTCCTACACCGGGCGGGGGGCTGGCTGCGAGAACCGCTCCGCCGTCACGCCCGACCTGCGCAAGGGCTACCTCATCAGCGAGTTCGGGGGCCAGCAGTTCCCGGCCAAGACCTTTGACGACGAGCCGCACCGGCTGGCCCAGGCCCTCCACCACGCGGCCGTCCTGAACGATGCCATCGCCCAGCCGGGCGTGGCGGGCAGCTTTGGCTGGTGCATGGCCGATTACAACACCCACCGGGAGTTCGGCAGCGGCGACCGCATCTGCTACCACGGTGTGCTCGACTCGTTCCGGAACCCGAAGCTCTCCGCCGCCGTCTATGCCAGCCAGAAGACGCCCCGCTCCCCCTCCGACATCGTGCTGGAAGTTTCGTCCAGCATGGCGCTGGGCGACCACCCCGGCGGGTTTGCCGGGGCCTGCTGGGTGTTCACCAACGCCGAGAGCGTCCGGCTCTACCGCGGCAACGATTTCATTGCCGAGTTCAGCCCGGACCGCCGGGGCCGGTTCGCGGCGCTGCCCCATCCGCCCATCGAGGTGCAGGATTTCGTTGGCTCCCTGCTCGAAAAGTATGAGGGGCTGGACCCCGTGGTCGCGCCGCAGGTGGCCGCCATCCTCAACGAGATGCGCCGGGACGCGCTGAGCCTTTCGCCCCTGAGCCGGGCGCGGCTGCTCTCGCTGCGGCTGAGCTGGAACGACCTGCTCCGGATGTACTACAAGTACATCGGCGTTCTCGGCTCGCCCTCCAGCGTCTACCGGTTCGAGGCCGTGTGGCATGGGCGCACCGTCCGCACCGTGGTGCGGGAGCCGGTGCAGAGCGTCCGGCTGGAGTGCACGGTCTACAATCCCCTGCTGACGGACGGCCCTACCTGGGACTGCGCCGCCGTCAGCCTGCGGGCCATCGACCAGAACGGCAACTTCCTGCCCTACTGCGGCGAGGCCGTTCAGCTGAGCGTGGAAGGCCCGGTCCGGATCCTCGGCCCCAGCGTCGTGCCGCTGCGGGGCGGCATGGCGGGCACCTACCTTGCCACCACCGGCCGGGCAGGCCGCGCCGTGCTCCACTGCAAAATGGAGGGCGCGCTGGACACCGAAGCCGTGCTCACGGTGCGCAAGCGTTCTTAAATCCCGTCCTTTCATGATAGATTTGCACTCCGTTCAAAGTTTTATCATGTTTGGCTGATATTCTATGGGTGTAAAGAGTTTATGGGACGGCTTCGGCCGTCCCCTTTTGAAGAGTTTGAGGACAAAGGACTGTACGATTATGAGAGAAAAACTTCGCCGCTTTATGATCGGCCGCTACGGCACCGACGGCCTGAACCAGTTTCTGAGCATCGCCTCTCTGGTTCTGCTGCTCATCGCCATCGTCAGCCGCATCAGCCTGTTCACCTGGCTGGGTGTGGTGCTGCTGGGCTTCTGCTATTACCGCACCTTCAGCCGCAACATCTCGAAGCGGACCGAAGAGAATTACAAGTTCTACACCCTCAAAGACCGGGTGGACAACAAGTTCCGGGGTCTGAAAGAGCAGTGGGCCAACCGCAAGGTCTATCACTATTACCGCTGCCCCCAGTGCCGCCAGAAGCTCCGTGTGCCCCGCGGGCGCGGCCGCATCCAGATCTCCTGCCCCCGCTGCGGCACCCAGTTCATCAAGAAGAGCTGAGCCATGTTCGGATATGTGATCCCGAATCAGGCTGCGCTTTCGCCGGAAGCGCAGGCGCGGTACCGCTCAGCCTACTGCGGGCTCTGCCGCCGCATCGGTGCGCTGCACGGTCTGCGCGGGCGGTTGACCCTGAGCTATGACCTGACCTTTTTGGATCTGCTGCTCTCCAGCCTGTACGATGGCGAGACTGCGCTGCACACCGGCGCAGACCACTGCCCCATCCACCCCATCCGGAAGGTGGACTGGCGTTCCAGCGGGCCAACCGATTACTGCGCCGACCTGAGCGTTGCGCTCCACTACTACAACGCGCAGGACAAGTGGAACGATGACCGCAGCCTGCTGGGGCTGGGGTTTGAGTCACTGCTCGCCGCCCCCACTGCGGCAGCCGCCGAACGCTGGCCCCGGCAGTGCAGCGCCATCCGCGCCTGTCTGGACCGGCTGGCGCAGTACGAGGCCGAGGGCAGCGAAGACCTGGACGCCGTGTCCGGCTGCTTTGGCGACCTGATGGCGGAATTGTTCGACTACAAGCAGGACCACTGGTCCCCGGAGCTGCGCAGCATCGGCTTTCATCTGGGCAAATACATCTACCTGCTGGATGCCTACGACGACCTGGACCGCGACCTGAAAAAGGGAGCCTACAACCCGCTGCGCAGCCTGCACCAGCTGCCCGGCTACGAAGAAGAGATGCGGGAGATCTTCGAGCTGCTGCTCGCCAACTGTGCCCGCAGCTTTGAGCGCCTGCCCTGCGTGGAGGATGTGGACCTGCTGCGGAACATCCTCTACTCCGGCGTCTGGCTCAAATACAACTGCAAACATGCAAAAAATCCCCCCAGAGCCGCCGAATGAGGCGGTTTCTCTTGATTTTTCAGGCGTTGTCCTGTACACTTAATTTTGTTCGTGCGGCAGCAAGGCCGCGCAAGTTCGTAGAGACGTGAGGAAGTTGATCCATGAAAGACCCCTATGAGGTGCTGGGCATCCAGCGCGGAGCCAGCGAGGAAGAAATCAAAAAAGCCTATCGTGCCAAGTGCAAGCGCTGGCACCCCGACCTGAACCCCAACGACCCCACGGCCGAAGAGCACTTCAAGGAAGTACAGGCGGCCTACGACGCCATCACCAAGGGGGAGACCGGCCCCCAGAACGGCGGCTACGGCAACCCCTACGGCCAGCAGCAGAGCTATGGCGGCTTCTACAGCGGCGGCTATCAGCAGGGCTATGGCCAGCAGGACGGCGACTGGGACTTCGGGTTCGACCCGTTCGGTTTTGGGTTTGGGTTCGGCGGCTACCAGCAGCAGAGCGGGCCGGGCTTCAGCAGCGCGGACACGCCCGAACTGCAGGCGGCGCGCAACTTCATCGTGAACCGCCGCTACGCCGAGGCCCGCCGTGTGCTGGACGGCATCGCGAACCGCACCGCCCGGTGGTATTATCTCTCGTCGCTGGCGAACCAGGGCCTGGGCAACAGCATCGACGCCTTGCAAGACGCCCGCCGCGCCGCCCAGATGGAGCCGGGCAACACCGAATACCAGGTGCATCTGCGCAATCTGCAAAGCTCCGGCCGCACCTACCGCACCCAGACGACCTATGCCCAGCCGGGCGGCCTGATGCGCTGGTGCTGGAGCATGATCCTGCTGAACCTCCTCTGCAACTGCTGCTGCGGCGGCTGGGGCTGGGGCTGGCGGTTCCGGGGCATCTGATCTCCACGGTTCCTGATACAAAAGACCCCTGCCGTGCAGCTGCACGGCAGGGGTCTTATCATCGTCTGATCGTTTTACTGGATGATGATGGTGCGGGTGATCTTCTCGCAGGAGTAGTTGCCGCCCACGGTCGCGGTCTGGACATACTCGCCCGGCTGGGTGGGCAGGGTGTCGGACTTGCTGCCGAACCAGCCGCCCTTTTTATAGGTGTAGCTGATCTTGCCCTCCGGAACGGGCTGGCCGTCCACTTCCAGCACGGCGCTCAGGTCGTAGTTCTGTGCTTCCTCCACGGTCATCGTGTCGGGCACTTCCTGCGCCCAGTAAGTGCGGACGCCTTCCGTCTTCGGCTTGATGCGGAACATGGCCACACCGGCGGTGTTCACGTCGCCGGATTCCAGCGCCACTGCACCGGCCACATAGCTGCCGGACTCGGTCGGCTGTTCATCCACGTAGATGCGGCTGAAGGCACCATCCGGCAGGAATTTTCGGATGAGTGCCAGCGCCAGCTTCAGGCCGGTGGAAACGTCCTTGATGGTGGGCATATAGAATTGCAGCACATCCATCACCGAAACGACCTCGTCGGCCACCCGCAGCAGTACGCTCACGTCGTTGCCGTCAATGAGCTGCTTGATGTAGGCATAGAGGTTGAATTCTTCCTGCTGATCCGGCGTAGCGGACATCTTGCGCGGCAGCGGGATCATCTTGAGCAGGGTGCGGATCTTGTCCGAGAGGACCAGCGTCACATAGCCCTTTGCCTCACCCTTGGTGCCGATGACCACGCCGATATACTGGGTGTCGGCGGGTTTGGTCACGACGCTGAGGGTGAACGGCGAACCATAAACCAACTCACCCGAAGTGGTCAGGCGGATGGAAACGACATCATTGCTTTCCTCGACATCTGCACTTTCTGCGGCGGGCAGCAGATCCCCCGCCGACGCTGCAAACGCCGGGGTAACGGCCACGCTCAGCGTCAGAAGGACGGCGAGCAGCAGCGAGATCATCCTTTTGGTCTTCATAGAGCAGACCTCCTGTTTGCATTTCAAAGGTTGCGGTCGTGCGGCGGGAGACTTCCCGCCGGGCCAAAAATTGCTTTGGACCAACTTTATTTTACCGCATCCTGCCCTTTGGGTCAATAACGGGATTCAAGTAACTCAAAATTTTGATATAAAAACTGCCGTGCAGACGCACGGCAGTTTCTTCCGCTTTTTACAGCTTACTCAGCTGGGGGCCCTGGGCGGTATCCTTGACGGCCCAGCCCATCTCGGTCAGCTGGGCGCGGATGGCATCGGCGGTGGCCCAGTCCTTGGCTTTCTTGGCCGCAGCGCGCTTTTCGACAAGCTCGGTCACTTCGGCGGGCACCTCGTCCTTCCTGCGGTTGTACATCAGGCCCAGCACGTCGGTGATCTCGTCGAACGCCTTGGCGGCAGCTTCAAGCGCTTCTTTGGTGGAAGAAGCGGACAGAGTGTTGATCTCCTTGACCAGATCGAACACCGCAGCCAGCGCGTCGGGAGTGTTCAGGTCGTCGTCCATGGCCTTGCAGAACTTGGTGCGGGCCTCGTCGGCCTTGGCCTTCAGGCTCTCGTCGGTGCCGAACTCGCTCTTGCTCAGGGCGAAATCGAGGTTCTCGCGGCAGGTGTACAGGCGCTCCAGGCTGTTCTTGCAGCTCTCGATGAGGTCTACGGTGTAGTTCAGCGGCATCCGGTAGCCTGCAGTCAGCATGAAGTAGCGGATGGGCTCATAGCCGTAGAGGTTGGCCACATCGCGGACGGTGAAGAAGTTGTGCAGGCTCTTGGACATCTTCTGATTGTCCACATTGATGAAGCCGTTGTGCATCCAGTAACGGGCGAACGCACAGCCGTTGGCGCACTCGCTCTGGGCGATCTCGTTCTCGTGGTGGGGGAAGATGAGGTCCTGCCCGCCGCAGTGCAGGTCAATGGTCTTGCCCAGATGGGTGCGGCTCATGGCGCTGCACTCGATGTGCCAGCCGGGGCGGCCCATGCCGTAGGGGCTTTCCCAGGCAGGCTCGCCGGGCTTGGCGGCCTTCCAGACGGCGAAGTCGGCGGGGTCTTCCTTCAGGTCATCCTCCATCTGGCTGCGCAGCTCGCGGTTGCCGCTCTCCAGATCATCCAGCTTGAGGTGGCTGAGCTTGCCGTACTCCGGGTCGCTCTTGACGCGGAAATAGACGTCGCCGTTCTTGGCCACATAGGCGTGGCCGGAGTCGATCAGGTCCTTGACGATGTCCAAAATCTGCTGGATGTGCTCGGTGGCGCGGGGCTGGACGGTGGGCTTTTTGCAGTTCA
>OGHO01001611.1_pt1 | contig 20974 bp, 19 predicted proteins | sample 1571421 | NCBI WGS metagenome assembly OGHO01 (sample SAMEA2581937, study PRJEB24529) | metagenome | biome: Human gut stool | place: China | collected 2011
GAATTGCTTCATCAGTTGAATCTGCATTCCATTTGGTTTTAGTTCGAATTTGAAAGCGCGCCTAATTAACAATTGTATTCCCCCGCTACGATCACTCATTTTAACGGAGCCTGATGAGTTGCATCATCGGGGAAAACGATACGGCAGAATCTGAGAAAAATTTGGTAGAGGTATCTTTGGTTCTGTTGATCGTATGCGGCAATCCGTCGTGACGAGTTCTCTATTACCATAGACAAAGCAGGTATTAAAATATGCAGAGCCACGACTCTATGGAGCCCTTATATCACTGTCGTGAATGATGGTGTTTTACGGGCCCTTTTGATAAAATTCTTTGGTGTCTCTAAGGACCGAGCCCGGTAGAAATAAGTACGTTAAGAGGCGTTTTTAACAGTGACCTAAGAGAACGCGGGATTAAAGAGTGTATCTTTTCTTTTTTCCCGTCCGAGCATCTGAAAAGCTCGGTATTCGATAACTCTGCATGTAAGGCAATCTTGTCGAATGTTGGAAAGGAAGTCTGACTTCTTTTTTTGAAACTTCGTGCAAGCACGAAGGTGTTCATGGATAATGCGGTTATTCACAAGCGCACAATGAAGTGCAGAATAAAGGATGACAAATGACGGATATTAAAGACACAACATTGAGGGGTGTTAACCTTTTGAGAAATCCCTGGTTCAATAAAAGCAGTGCTTTCACAGAGAAAGAACGCGATGAGCTGGGTTTAAGAGGTCTTCTCCCTCCGAGAGTGTCTACTTTCGACGAACAAGTAACTCGCCTTAAAGGCATCATCGACACGTACGAAAAACCTATCAACAAGTACATCGTTCTTGAAGGAGCACATAACTCCGACGAATGTCTGTACTTTGAACTGCTGGTTCGTTATATCGACCAGTTCCTTCCGATTGTTTACACACCGACGGTCGGACAGGCCTGTCTGCAGTACAGCCACATTTTCCGTTATGCCCGCGGTCTTTATGTTTCCAGTGAAGACAAAGGCCGTGTTCGTCAGTTGGTCGCCAACGTTCCGCACAAAGATGTCGACATCATTGTCGTCACGGACGGTCAGCGCATTCTCGGTTTAGGCGACTTGGGCGTCAACGGTATGGGTATTCCTGTCGGCAAGCTCGCTCTTTACACTGCCTGTGCAGGTGTTAACCCCCAGAAGACACTACCGGTCTGTATCGACGTCGGCACCAATAACGAAGAACTTCTGAACGACCCGCTTTACATGGGTCTTCGCCAGAAACGTATTACCGGACCGGAATACGATGCACTGATTGCTGAATTTGTGGATGCCGTCAGAGAACGCTGGCCCAATGTTGTGATCCAGTTCGAAGATTTCCACAACAGCCATGCTTATGACCTGCTCGATCAGTACAAAGACAAAGTCCCCTGCTTCAATGACGACATTCAGGGAACGGCTTCGGTTGTTGTGACCGGTATGTTCTCTGCTATGCGTGCCCTCAAGCAGCAGCTTAAGGATCAGAAAGTCTTGTTCTTGGGCGCAGGTTCTGCTGCAACCGGTATTGCTCACTTGATTGCCGACGCAATGGTTGAAGAAGGTTTGACCAGAGAAGAAGCACTTGCCCGCATCAAACTCTTTGACTCTAAAGGACTGGTTGCCAAGAAACGTACTGCTCCGCTGACTCCGGCCAAGATGCCGTTTGCTGCCGAAGACGCTCCGGCTGAAACTTTCCTCGAAGCTATCCGCGAAATCAAGCCGACTGCCATCATCGGTGTTTCCGCCCAAGGCGGCGCATTCACAAAAGAATGCTTGGAAGAAATGGCTAAGATCAACGAACGTCCTATCATCTTTGCCCTTTCCAACCCCACTTCCAAGGCAGAATGCACAGCCGAAGAAGCTTACACCTACACCGACGGACGCTGCCTCTTCGCCTGCGGTTCTCCGTTCAAACCTGTTGAATACAAAGGAAAAACTTTTGTTCCTCGTCAGGGCAACAATCACTATGTCTTCCCTGGAATCGGTCTCGGCGCTATTTTCTCCCGTGCCAAACTGATCCCGAACGAAGTCTTCCTCGTTGCAGCTAAAGTTCTGGCCGACATGGTCAAACCTGAAGATCTGGAACGCGGCAGCCTGTACCCTGCACTTTCCGAAGTTCGTGAAATTTCTGCAGAAATCGGCGCTGCGGTTGCTGGTTACATTTTCGACAAGAATCTTGCCGAAATCGAGAAACCTGCCGATTTGAAGAAAGCCGTTAAGGATGCAATGTGGGATCCGAAACACGCTCACTTCATCCAGGAATAATCTTCCTTCCTGATTAACAAAAATCCTCCGATGTCAAAAACACCGGGGGATTTTTTTGAGTTCGAAAAAAATGGCCTGCTGATGCAGGCCGGAAAGATTATTTATCTTGAGCGGTTTTTTCTTGGTCTTCTTTGAGGAAGTAAGAAATCTTCCACTTAAACGACACGCAAGCCATACGGAGAGCGGTAATGAAAATGAAACCGGCCCAAAGTGCAGCGTCGACCGGAACTTTGAGTTCCAGCAGCATGATGTAGAACCAGCATCCGATAAAACCAACAACCGCATAAGGCTGGCGGTCGGCAACCACTGCCGGCATCTGATTTAAGAAGCAGTCTCTCATCAAACCGCCGAACACACCGGTGATACATCCGATGATGACGGAAGACAGCCAGGGCACCCCGGCTGCGAGGGAAAGCGAAGTTCCGGAGATACAGAAAATTCCGAGACCGATGGCATCCGCAAAGATGTACCAGTCATGAGCATGTTTGGTTTTCTGGAAAAATTTATAAATGAACGGCGCTGCCATACAGATGATGAAAGTAGCAACAACGTAAGCTTCGTGATCGATCCAGTAAAACGGACGTCGGTCAATCAAAATGTCACGGAGCATACCTCCGCCGAACGCCGTCGAAAAAGCGACGATAAAAACACCGACTGGGTCAATTCTTCTCTTGATGCCTTCGAACACTCCGGAAAGTGCGAAAGCGACAATACCCACAAAGTCAAAAACAGGAATGAGTGCGTTGAGCGCTCTGACGTCCATTTCCATGATTGGGAATCTTCTTAAAAAATATTTTGCGACATTAGATTAAAAAAATGAACTCTGCACTCAGGAAAAACCATTAAAAATCAATAAGTGACAAGCAAATGTTACAGTCAAATTATTAGCTTGCTTAACAACATAAAATTGGCCTATAAATTGAAATCATTTGTGTGATTATAGGATTTGAAGGTAAAAAAATAAGGCCCCGAAGGGCCTCAATTTTGCTGAAATTTTAGTCGTTGTTTTGAATCCGGCCTTGATATCTGCCGCTGTTGTCGTAGTAGCGGCCGTCGGAACTTTGTCTTCCCTGATAGCGTCCGCTGTTGTCATAAAAACGTCCGTCTTCAGAAACTCGGCCTTGATATCTTCCGCTTTTATCGTACATTCTTCCGGAATCATCCATTCTGCCCATGTATCTGCCGCTTTCGTCGTAATATCTTTCAGCGGCGATGGCATATGTGCCGAGAACAAAAAGGGAAAACAGTGAAACAATGAAAAGAAGAATCCATCTTTTCATCGCTTCTTGTCGATACAAATATGCTTTAGTATCCATTCCTCTCCTCCAAAAAGAGGGTAAAGCCCCTCGAATATTTTGTTTTTTGGGATGTTTAATTATTTACTTTTTACCGGCCGATTGAATTCGACCTATTTGCATAATAATAAAAATTAACTCTCAAGTGATGAGTACAGATAACTACATGTAAGAAAAGTAACAGTTTGTTCTCTAAATAGAAACCCTGTACCCCGTTGGAGATGGAAAGATTTCGCAAAAGAACTCACTAAAAAATAACGAAAAATTTAGTTTGTCAGCAAAACTTCTTGTACTTCTCTTGGGAGACAAGGACTATTCCCGATTAAAATAGTTACAAATCAAAACTAAGGAGAAGTTTTCATGCCCATCATCATCAAAGCCTCTCAACTGGAAGAAAGTGCCAAACTCGGCGCTCAGTTCCGCCACTGCATTCATGAAGAACCGGAAATCGGTCTTTATCTTCCTAAAACACAGGAAAAAATCGTTAATGCTTTAAAGTCTTTCGGAATTAAAGAAATTTCGACTTTTGTCGGAGGCGCAAACGTTACAGGTGTGGTCGCCGTCATCGAAGGCAGCCGTCCCGGAAAAACGATCGGACTTCGTGCAGATTCTGATGCACTTCCTTTGGAAGAAAAAACCGGCGTCGAATGGAGTAGTAAAGTTCCGATGGCGATGCACGCCTGCGGACATGACGGTCATGTCGGCACCCTGCTCGCAGCGGTTCACTATATTAATCAGCACAGAGATTTCGCAGGAAGATTAGTTGCTATCTTCCAACCGGGAGAAGAAGGTTTCGCCGGCGGACGTTACATGATTGAAGACGGTTTAGTTCAGAAATTCGGAATCGATGAATTTTATGCACTTCATGCCGAACCGATGCTTCCCGTTGGATGCGTCGGATTTATTCCAGGTTTTGCAACGGCCAATGCAGACATTTTCAAAATTACATTTACGGGCGTCGGCGGTCACGGATCCCGTCCTCATTTGACAAGAGATCCTTTGGTTGCTGCATGCGAATGCGTTCTTTCTCTTCAGACTATTGTTTCTCGAAGTGTCGATCCGAATCAGACCGCAGTTGTTTCGGCCGGATGCATCAGCTGCGGAAATGAAAAAGGATCCAGTGTTGTTCAAAAGACTGCAACGATTGTCGGGACGACCCGTTCTTTTGAAAAAGAAGTTCAAGACATCATCATTCAAAGAATGCAGCAGATCGTTGACGGCACTGCACTTTCCAATGACATGAAAGGAAAGCTGGAATACACCAAACTTTATCCCGCTATGTTCAACTCTCCCGAACATGTTGAAAAAGCAAAAGCTCTTCTCGAAGAAGCGCTCGGCCTCGATAAAGTCAAACTGATGATTCGTCGTGCGGGCGGTGAAGATTTTTCCTTCATGCTCCAAGCCAAACCGGGATGTTTGTTCAGACTCGGTGTTCAGGATGAAACGCATAATGCTTCCGTTCACAATCCCGAGTTTGATTTCAACGATAAAGCAATTGCGACCGGAGCGGCCTGCCTTCTGACCATTGCCTTGAATCGCGCGGCTTCTTAAGTTCAAAAGTGACCGTCATAAGACGGTCACAAAACAAAACTAAAATCGAAATTAACTAAATAACCCATGGAGGGATGTTATGAAGGTTCTTTTACCGATCGACGGTAGTATTTATAGTGACAGAGCGGTTGAATATATTTGCGAACACTCTTCGCTCAGAGCGAAAACAGATACCGTCTATCTGTTGAACGTTCAGAAAAAACTTCCCTCCGAATTCGCTTCCAAGATTCCAAATTCAGAAGAGATTCTGGATGAAGCCGCAAAGAAAATTTTGAAACCTGCAAAGAAGGCGTTGGAAGCCGCGGGTTATAAAGTCAAAATGAAAGTCGCCTACGGAAAGGCGACAAACCGAATTGTTGAGTATGCTCAAGAAATTCCTGCGACCTTAATTGTCATGGGTTCTCACGGCCACACACCGGTGAAAGGAATTTTGTTGGGGTCAAAAACTTCTTCCGTTTTGGCGAGCACCTCGATTCCGCTTCTGGTCGTCCGTCACAAGTTCTATCAGAAACCCGGTCGTACCGAAGTCGGCGTCTGCTTGGACGGTTCGGAATACTCTCCGGCAGTTTTAACTTTTATTAAACGCCGCCTTCCGTTGTTTGCCAAAGACGCCCGCTTTCATTTAATTAACGTGGCGTCTCCTCAGAACGGACTATTAATTCCGGAAGTCAGTGCGTTCGGTGCCCCTGCTCTTTCTTCCGAAGAATTTGAAAAAGAACAAAGAGAACCTTTCTTCAAAATTGCAAAACCTTTTGAAAACTATATGCAGGAAAAGGGCCATGAAGTAGTTGAAGCCCTGCTTACCGGAGATCCGGCTGCACAAATTTCTATGTATGCTCAGGAACATAACCTAAGCTTAATGGTGATGGGTACACATGGCGGAAGTTCTTTAAGAATCATGATGTTAGGATCCGTGACGATGTCGGTAGCCTCGCAGACCAAGCTGCCGATGCTGCTGGTGCATCACGATGATCCGACGCTTCTTTGAGATCTGTCCAAAGCAGAATAATTAATTGAAAAAGCCGCGCGATGCGCGGCTTAAATTTTTAGAGATTCAGCAGTCTTTCCGGAGCGTTGTAGATATTTGCTCGATTGTCTCGGCAGAATGCGCACAACGTCAGATCGCATTTTTTTGCTAAACGGAGTGCTCGATTCGTCGGTGCGGAAATCGCAAAAAGAATTTCGATTCCGGTCACTGCCGCTTTTTGCACCATTTCGTAGGAAGCCCGGGAACTCAGAAAAACCACTGTCGGTCCCCATTTTTTCATCGCTCTCATTCCGATAAGTTTGTCCAGAGCAACGTGACGACCCACATCTTCGGTTCCGCCTAAAAACTCACCGTCCGGAGTGAAAGCCAGCATCGCATGAGTGCTTCCGGTAACCTGCCCGACTTTTTGTACTTGCTCGAAGTACTTCATTGCAGGTTGGTAGAAGTTCATGTCAAACTGATAGGTGTGTTCCAGTGGTTCAGGTTTTAACTCAACATCCTTCAGACTTTCTACTCCGCAGATTCCGCAGCCTGTGCGGCCGACCATGGAACGTCTGTGCTCTTTGAGTTTGAAGAAGCAGCGCGGAGAAATTTCCATTTCGACAACTAAACCGTTGCCGCACCCTTCTTTGACCTGGATGTCATAAATATGGGAAATGTCGGGAATAATTCTCTCTGACAAGGAAAAGCCGACGGCAAATTCTTCCAGCAATTCGGGAGAAGCCATCATGACGACATGAGAGATGCCGTTATAAGTAATGGAAATCGGAACTTCGTCGGCGATCGCATCATCGACGGTTTCGCCTGAAGGCCAGCGATAAACTTTTTGCCTCGTATAAGTCGGAGGCAAAACAACGGGCAGATCTTCTTCTGTTGCCATAACTTCAAAAATCAGACGGCAGCCGCTTCCTTAATGGCAAGAGCGTCGACTGCGCCTTGAATATTTTTAACCACATAAACGATGACACCGAGCAGCCGCCAATTGCTGTCAGGGCTAACGAATAGATTCGGTTCACCCTGTGGAACTTCGGAAGCGGGTAAAAACTTTCTGATGGAATAACCGTCAGCAGTATGCACCACAACCATGGAACCGTTTTGCGGATCCGCAGAACGGTCCACGATCAAAAGATCGCCGAAGTCGATGCCGGAATCCTTCATTGTATCGTCCTCGGCAATGCAGAAGACGGTTTCTTCAGGATTTCGGACCAAACATGCGGACAGCGGATCCTCTTCTGTGGAATTGAAATAAGAGCCGATGGATGTCAGAGAAGCAAGGGATTCTGGTTTTTCTGCAGGAAGCAGATCATCCTTGCTCTTGATAATTTGTTCTCTGACCCAGGAAGAACCTCCGAGCTTATGCAATTTTTCTATCAGAGCTGCCGTCAAAACGATCGTGGTAACTTTGGAAGTGCCTGCGTACGGACCGGGCTTCCTGCCCGAACCAGCCCGTTTGCCGCCCCAACCCTGTTTTTTTGTTACTGTGGTAGGAGATTCTTTCATAATGTAGTGTCCTGTTTTCAAATCAGGCAATCTACATATTAGACAATTATTCGAATAAATGCTAATTTATTTTGTAAAACTAGCTAGTTTTTGTTCGGTAGCTTACTAAATTTTGGTATACCTTTACCAATAAACGAGTGTCTATCATTGCTCCGTGCAGTCTTCTCTCCGAGCGATCGATAGCAAACCTGTCCAACAAGGCGTCCAAAGAATTCTTTTGTCCCGGGAATGTGCTTCTGGCAAGCTGCAGTGTGCAGTTCAGTCGGCAATCCACTTTTTCTAATGTCGGCAAACGATTACGTGCAAATTCGGCATTAAGCATTCCGGCATCAAACGACATGTTATGCGCCCAGAGTTCACTCCCTTCTAAAAAGAGAAGAAGGTCTCTTCCGATATCGGAAAAAATCGGTTTGTCATCCAAAAACTCATTGTTTAATCCATGAATGCGCGTGACAAACCATGGCACTTTTCTCTGAGGGTTAATAAATGCATGAAAGCTATCGATCTCATTGAAGTCATCATCGACTTCAATCGCGCAGACTTCGACAATTCGATCCGTAGCCTGACTCATACCGGTGGTTTCGGTATCGAGGAAGATTCTTCGTTTGCGGTTGGCTCTTCCGGTGTTTTCAAAATCCATGCGGAATTGGCCTTCTTTATATTGATCCATACGTATTTCTTTGGTTCTTATTATTTTGTGAGTTCTTCAATTAATCCGCAGCGGCCGTGATCATGGTCTTCGCCATGGCAGCGGCTATGGAGGCTGTTTAGCTGATCGCGAAGATGATTCAAATCCTCGATCTTTTGATCGATCGCTTTCAGATGTTCCTCCACGATGGTGTGTGCTCGAATGAGCTCGCCCTTCTCGCTGTTTTCAATCACATCTGCCAGCGTCTTAATCTCATTTAAAGAGAGATCCAAAGATCGGCAGTGTCGAATAAAGAGCAAACGGGAAAGATGGGCAGCGCCGTAAACACGATAATTCGACTCCGTTCTGGGAGGACAGGGAATGAGATCGTGGTTTTCGTAGAAACGAATGGATTCCACTGTACAGCCTGCTTTCTTTGCTAATTCACTTATCCGCATAAACACCTATAAAAAATCGCTTGACCTTGAAGTTACTTCAGGGTTTTTAATGTCGGTATATTAACAAAACGAGTATGAAAAATCATGTCGTTAACAAACACTGACAACAAAACGGCTTTCCCTTCAGATGGAGAAAAAAAGGCTGTTTCTCAAGCGAGTGAAAAGTCAACTCCTCATGAACATGAACACGGATGCTGCTATCATCATGAAGCTGACCACGCTGAAAAATCCTGCGGCTGTGGTCATCATCATGGCGCGGAACATTGCGGCTGCAAGCATGAGGATCACGATGAAGAACACCACTGCTGCTGCGGTCACGATCATGAAGAAAAGCATGAAATGTGCTGTCATGACCACGGTGAGGAAGGCCATGACCACTGCTGTGAACATGGTCACACTCATGAAGAAGGACATCATCATGACCATGATAGCTGCTGTTGCGGTCATGATCATGAACATGTCGAAAACAGCATGGACACCGATTGGGATGTTTCCGGCGTTGATCCTTCTCAATACCGTCTGCTCTTCTCTACCCTCGGTGCGATTGCAGGTGTTAAGGACGTCGGTTTAAATCCGGACGGCTTGAAGATTATTCATACACCGGAGGCTCTTCCGGCGATCAAGCAGGCTTTTGACGCGAATAATCTGAAACTTAAGATGCGCACCAACGAAGGCAAAGAGACGACTCAGATTCGAATCCAACAGATGGACTGCCCGACTGAGGAAGGTCTGATTCGCAAAAAACTTAACGGCATGAAAGGCGTGAGCGGCCTGCAGTTCAATTTAATGAATCGGGTTCTTACGGTTTCTTACCCGAAAGGAATGCTTCCGGAGATTGTTGCTGCAATCAAATCTCTCGATTACACCCCGGAAGTTCTTGAGGCCCATGAAAAGCCGAAACTCTCCGAATTCAAACCGACCAAGATTGCCTGGTGGAAATACATTCTCGGTATTGTGATTGCAGCGGGTTCCGAAGCCTGTGAGTACCTCAGCATGCCCGAATGGCTTTCCATTGCGCTTGCAGTCGCTGCCATTGCGTTAGTCGGCTTGGGCACTTACAAGAAAGGATTCATCGCGGTCCGAAACCTGAATTTCAACATGAATGCCTTGATGGCAGTTGCGGTTACCGGCGCTGTTTTGATCGGATCTTGGCCTGAAGCTGCAATGGTCATGGTTCTGTTTGAACTCTCGGAAGCGATTGAACAGCTTTCTTTGGACCGCGCTCGCGGCGCGATTCGCAGCCTTCTCTCTCTGGCCCCTCAAACAGCCCGAGTAGAGAGAGACGGAACGTTTGTTGAAGTTCCTGCCAAAGACATCAAAATCGGCGAGGTCGTACGTGTGGTTCCGGGAGAACGCCTGCCCGTGGACGGTGTCGTGCTTTCCGGTCAGACTTCGATTGACCAGTCTCCGATTACCGGCGAGTCCATGCCGGTTGAAAAGAAACCGGAAGACAAAGTCTTCGCAGGCACTATTAATAAGAACGGAACGATTACTTATCGTGCAGAGTCCGACATTGATAATTCGATGCCCGCTCGAATCATTTCCGCGATTGAATCGGCTCAAAGCTCCCGCGCTCCGACACAGCGTTTTGTGGACAGTTTCGCTAAGGTCTATACGCCGACAGTATTTCTTATTGCTGTTCTGACTGCGGTGATTCCTCCTCTGTTCGTGGGCGGAGATTGGTTGGACTGGCTTTATAAAGGCCTGACACTTCTGGTGATTGCCTGCCCTTGCGCTCTGGTGATTTCTACTCCGGTAACGATCGTCTCGGGTTTGGCAACCGCTGCTCGCCGCGGAATTTTGATTAAGGGCGGTGTCTATCTAGAAAAAGGCAGAAGCCTGCAGAGTATTGCCTTTGATAAAACCGGTACTTTGACGAAAGGCAAACCTGCTGTCATCACGTTCGAAAATGCCGGTGCCGGTCTGACCGATGAGGAAATCCTTGATCTCGCAACTGCTTTGGCTGTTCGTAATGACCATCCGGTTAGTAAAGCCGTCTCCGATTATTCTGCTCAGCAGAAACCGACTGCACAAAAAGAAGTCCATGGCTTCTATGCTGCTCCCGGTCAGGGTGTTATCGGTGAAATCGACGGAACCGAATACTATCTCGGCAACATCAAGGGCCTTGATAAGTTTTATCTGAACGGTCCAGCCGTTCGCGCCAAAGTGTCTGAACTGGCGGATCACGGCTACACGCCTTTGATCTTTGCTTCTGCTAAGAAAGTTCTGGCTTATTTCGGCGTTGCCGACAGCATCAAGGAAAATGCGCCTGAAGTTATCGGTCAGCTGAAAGGTCTGGGCGTTAAGACCATTATGCTTACCGGCGATAATGAAAAGGCTGCCCGCCAGATCGCCGAGAAAGTCGGCGTGGATAGAGCGAAAGGCAATCTCCTTCCTGAAGATAAGCAGTCTTTAGTGGACAGCATTGCTAAGCGTGAAGTGATCGGTATGGTCGGGGACGGCATCAATGACGCTCCTGCTCTTGCTCGTGCCGACATCGGTTTTGCCATGGGCGCTGCCGGTACCGATACTGCGATTGAAACTGCTGACGTCGCCCTGATGGATGATGACCTCCGCAAGCTGCCCGAATTCATCAAACTCTCGAAGAAGACTTTCCGGCTGCTGGTTGAAAACATTGTGATTGCTCTTTCGATCAAGCTTATCTTCTTTGTTCTGACGCTTGCCGGCATCGGAACCATGTGGATGGCGGTATTTGCGGATACCGGTACCTGTCTCATTGTTGTGGCGAACGGATTAAGAATGCTTCGCTGGAGAGGCTAAGCCAACTAGCCAAAATCAATAACAACAGTCGTCTTTCTGAAATATTGCAGTATTACCTAGCAGAGGCCGGTCTCTGAACTAAAGTCGGCCTCTTTTTAGGTATCGGTTTTTTCTTCGTCTTCGTAATCATGTTCCTTTTCCGGTTCTGCGTCAGGAACAGGAGCACAGAGGGTAATGAAGACTTTACTCGTCTATGCCAAGAATTACGGCAAGTTTCCCAAGAATTTCATCCATAATATATTGTGGGGCTGTTTCTATGAATCTTGCGTTGCGTTCCACAGGAATTATACAGATAGGAAACAATATATTTTTCGAGAAAAAACTGCGCACCAAGCAGAAGCCGCTCCTTCAGCAGTGATTCAAACAGTTAGTAAGCAAAGCGCTCTGAATGGGTTATTAGTCGTGATCCGTTGAAACACTTAAGTACAAGGACCAAGAATTTGCGTCTAAAACGAAACAATTTTGTCTGCTTTTGCAAGATTATCCTGTTGTTTTCATTTACTTTCTCTAGGAGAATCTATGAGAATCTTTAAGCTCAGCGCGGCTATTCTTGCTGCGTTATTCCTCTCCGCCACAGCGACCGCAGCTACCATTACTCAAGAAGGTTCCGGTATCGGTAAAGACGGTGAAATCAAAGTTGTTTTTGAAGACGGCAAAATTAAGAACGTCGATATTCTTAAACAACAGGAAAATCCGGTCTTGTCTCAGAAGGTCTTCACCGATCTGAAAGACGAAATCGTTAAGACTGACTCCACAGAGCTTGATGTCATTGCCGGTGCAACCTACTCTTCTCTCGGCCGTATTGCCGGTCAGCAGGCTGCACAAGTTGCTCAGGCTGCTAAGTAATAAAACTTGAGGCCGGCATTTCTGCCGGCCCCCGGTATTACAAGCGATCTTCGGGTCGCTTTTTTATTGGATCTCGCCGATTCTGGCCATTCTGATCTGGTTGCGAATCCAGGAAGAACCGCCCAAGACTTTAAGCTTTTCCTTATCTTCTTCTGTCAGCATGATCGTTGTGCGAATCAGAGGTTTGTCGTCTAAGCTCGGACGGCCTCTTTTAGCCAGAGCCCACTGAAGATCTAGGGTGCTTTCCAAGTCGCCCTTGTTCTCATTTTCTTTGTTGAGGAAAGAAGCAAGCTTGAGAATGTCCGGCTGCAGAGAAGCCAAGGCGTCCTTGAAGTTTTCTCTTTCTTTCGTTGTGAAAGATTCGCAGTCGATCGGATAAACCTCCTTTTCCGTCACTTTGGCAGAGCCGAAGCAGCCGGCTTTGCTGAAAAAGTAAGTGTAGTAAGCGCGGTCATCACCGATGAAGTCGCTGTCATTGCGGCGAAGTTCGACACGGACATCAACACTGTTCTTCTTTAATGTAATCGTCATGTTCTTTCTCCTGACAATCAATTGAATTTCAATATGCACATAATAATATTGTCCATATAAAAATAAAATAGATATGTTCTTAATAAATGAAACTAAATGTAAATTTAATCTAATTTTTTCTTTGATAAATGAAACATGGAAGTCCCGTGTCAGGACTATCAAGCGTTTAGAAAAACTTTCACACGCAATACACTTTGTTTTAGAAGGATTTTTTCTTCAGCTCCACTAAAATTACGCCTTCAAATGAGGTAAGAAGAGAAATGAATGGTCAGTTATTAGCAGCAGCTCCGATGGAAGGATTAACGACGGCAGTGTTCCGTCGTTTGCACCATCAGTATTTCGGCGGGACTGACCTTTATTACATTCCTTTCATCACGCCCACTGTCGAACCGAAGTTCACGGATCGACATCTGAAGGAACTTTCACCTGAAGTAAATGCCGGTATTCCGGTGGTTCCACAGCTTTTGAGCAACCGTTCCGCCGATTTCATCTGGGCCGCCAAAGCTCTTCAGGATTTGGGTTATAAGGAAGTCAATTTAAATCTCGGCTGCCCTTCCGGCACGGTCGTGGCCAAAGGAAAAGGTTCCGGCTTTTTAAGAGATCTTTACGCATTGGAACGTTTCCTGGATGAAATTTTCAGTGCCGGCATCGACATTCCTATTTCCATTAAGACAAGATTGGGATGGGCGAATACGGAAGAGTTCGGAGACATCCTCAATTTATATAAGAAGTATCCCCTTTCTCTTTTGATTGTCCATATGCGTTTGAAGACGGATCAATACAAAGGAGAGGTCAGAAAAGAGGCGCTCCTTGAGCATCTTGATGAGATTCCATTTCCGCTGGGTGTAAACGGCGACATGATTACGACGGCCGACATGACAGATTTCTCTAAGACTTTCCGTGATCCGAAGATGCTTATGGTCGGTCGTGCGCTGATGGCAGATCCCGCACTCTTCCGTAAATACAAAGGCGGCCCTGCAGCCAGCCTTGAAGAGATTAAAAATTTCACAACCGCCCTTTTCGATGCTTACACGGAAGCCTTCCAGAACCGCCGGAATGCAATGATGCGTATGAAAGAGTTTTGGTTCTTCCAGGCTAATCTTTTTGAAGAAAATCCGAAGGCTTTTAAAAACATCTTTAAAAGTAAAACCGAAGAAGACTTTCTTGCTACCATTGAAGAAATTGAAGCGGGTCGTCCTTTGACGGACGCCCGCTTCGGTTGGAAAAAGCCATTGTAACCGACTCTAAGAACTTGTTACGCCGGTCGCTTCGAGGATTTTTGTCGGATATAGAAAGCCATCAGATTCAAAGCGAATACGGTCATGAGAAGAACCAAAGCCGTTGCACACTGAATCGGTACCGCTTTATCCGGATTCATGCCTGTCGTTGCTAACACGTAGATATGGTATGGCAGTGACATGACGGCGGCGAACGGAGAATTCGGCAAATTAGTCGTCGAGACGACGGCTGCTGTAAACATGATGGCGCTCGTTTCTCCGGCTGCTCTGGCCAATCCCAAGATGGCGCCGGTCAAAATTCCCGGAAGCGCAGCCGGAAGTACCGTCCGTAAAACGGTCTGGGTTTTGCTCGCTCCTAAGGCAAGGGAGGATTCTCTCCAGCTGTTCGGTATTTGAGAAAGTGTTTCACGAACGGTATTGATAACGATCGGAAGCGTAAGAACAGCCAACGTCAATATTCCGGCAATGGCGCTGACTCCTAAGCCGCAGACGGTGACAAAGAAGGCTAAGCCGAATAATCCGAAGACAATGGAAGGGACACCGGCAAGATTAGCAACGGCCAAAGTGATAAGTTTTTTAAGCGGACCTTCTTTTGCATATTCATTGAGCCAGACAGCGCAAGCGATTCCCAGGGGCAGCGCAACGGCCATGGCACCGATGGACAGAATCGCAGTGCCGATGATGCAAGGCAGGATGCCCCCCTCTTCCATCATTTTTTCAGGAAACGTTGACAGGAAAGAGGGAGAAAGTGTTCCGGCTCCGCGATAAGCAATGTAGCCGAGTGAAGAAAGAAATAATGCGACCATAATCCAGGCGCCGGACTTAATCATAAAAAGACCCGCATACTCTTTGTATGTTCTGCGGTTTCTTAGAGTTATTGATAGATTCATTGAAGTTCCCGAATTAACTAGAGGCTTTCAGTTTGTATTTTTGCGAAACCAAGAAGGCAGCCAGATTGCAGAGGAAGGTAAAGAAAAACAATACGATGCCAATGGCGAACAAGGCGTGGTAATGGCTGCTCCCGAAAGGAGATTCAGCCATCTCAGCAACGATGGAAGCCGGCATGGGCCTGACCGGATCAAAAAGGCTTTCCGGGATGAGTGCCGCACCGCCTGCAACCATAAGTACGACCATGGTCTCGCCGATGACGCGGCTTAAACCCAGCATCACTCCGGTTGCAATTCCGGAAAAAGCTGCCGGGATCGTGACAGTTGTTAGCGTTTCCCAATGTGTGGCGCCGAGTGCTAAAGAAGATTCTTTGAGACTTCTCGGAACAGAGCGAAGAGCGTCTTCAGAAATGGTGCAGATCGTCGGAACCGCCATGAGAGCCAGCAGGATGGCCGCGTTCAATATATTCAGTCCCGTAGGGGCTCCGAAGTAATCCTGAAGAAAAGGTGCAAGCACTGTCATCCCGACAAAGCCGATAACTACGGAAGGCATGGCTGCCAACAGCTCAATAAAAGGTTTAAAGATTGAACGCAGCCGTGACGAGGCAATTTCAGACAAGAAAATGGCGCAGAGGATTCCCAGAGGAATGGCCAACACGGCAGCAAGCAGCGTTACCGAAACCGATCCGATGATTAAAGGAAATATACCGAATGACGGAGGATCTTCCGTCGGATACCAGTCGTGACCGGTTAGAAAATGTTTGAGCGATATCGTATCGAGGACGGGCATGCCCTCTTTAAATAAGAACCAGACGATTCCGGCGAGGCCGGCAAGTGTTAGGAGAGCTAAGAAAAGAAGAGATTTTTCAAAAATGAAATCCTTGATGGTTCGCTTCACTAGAAGACTCCGAGATTTCAATCACTTATGCGGCTCCGGCTATTCAATGCCGGTCACAGCAAAAAGGATGGAAATGGTTGGAAAGCTTACTTCGATCTTCAAGCTTTCTGTCGGAATAGATAAGAAATTATTGTTTTGCGGGCGGAACGAAACCGGCTTCTTTGATGAGACCTCGGCCTTCTTCAGATAAACAGAAGTCGGTTACTTTTTTAACAGCGCCTTGGGGCTGTCGGTTCGTATAGAGATATAGATCTCGTGAGAGCGGCCATTTGCCTTCTTTAGCAGTCAAAGGCGTTGCTTTAATTCCGTTGATTTCTACAGCCTTGATGATCGGAGCTACGTAACCGAGGCCGACATATCCGATGGCATTTGGGTTCTTAGAGACGGTTTGAACAACCGTTCCGTTGGAATTCTGAAGAAGTGCCCTCGGACTGACGCGCTGATTCTTCATCACTAGCGATTCCCAAGATTCAAAGGTCCCAGAGGAAGAATCTCTGGAAACAAGAACAATCGGAGCATCGGGACCGCCTACCTCTTTCCAGTTTTTGATTTCGCCTTTATAAATTTTTCTGAGATCATCCAATGAAAGACCATTCAAAGTATTTTTAGGATTCACGATTGGTACGATCGCATCAACGGCGACTGGGATTTCGAAAGGTTTAACGCCCTTTTCTTCAGCTGCCTTAACCTCCTTGCCTTTGATTTTTCTCGAGCTCATGGCAATTTGTGTGAGTTTCTCGTTCAGGGCTTTAATGCCGCTGCCGGAACCGCCTCCGGAAAGTTCGATGACAACAGAAGGATCTTTTTGCATGAGATGCTCAGAGATTTTTTGCATGACCGGCAAAACGGTTGTTGAACCGGAAACCGTCACATTTTCTTTTGCCATGGAAGAAGCGGAAACAGTCATGGCAGATAAAGCAAGTAAGGAAATTAAATAATTTTTTCTCATAAATTCTCCTATGTTTTATTAACAAATTTTGCGTTCCAAGAAAGATTTTTTTCCTCAAGGAACACGGCGAATACTAGAAGTAAAAAATGACAAGAAAATTACATTTCCGTGAAAGTTTTATGACAATAAATCAACGAGTAAGTTGTCATCAAATTGACATATTCCTGACATTCAACTGTCATAAAGGCCAAATACAATTTTCGCGAATTTGAAAATGAATCAGGAATGTTGAAAAAGTAAATATGCAAGTAAATAATGAATTTACGAAATTGATCGCTTCTAATTTGAATTTCTTTTACGGTTCAAAACAAGTATTAAAAAATATTTCTCTCTCTTTCAACAAAAAAGAAATCACGGCCTTAATCGGACCCTCAGGCTGCGGGAAAAGTACTTTTCTGAGAACATTGAATCGCATGAACGATTTAATTGAAGGTGCGCGTCTTGAAGGCTCCATCAAATTCGGAGATGAAGAAATCAACCATCAGCACTGTGATGTCGTTGAGTTAAGGCGCAGGATCGGCATGGTTTTCCAGAGGCCGACGCCTTTTGCCAAAAGTATTTTTGAAAATGTCGTCTATGGTCTGAAAGTATCTGGCGTTAGGAACAAATCGCTTTTAATGGATAAGGCTGAAGAAAGTCTTCGAAGAGCGGCTTTATGGGACGAAGTCAAGGATCGCCTCAAAGACTCTGCCCTTTCCCTTTCCGGCGGTCAGCAGCAACGATTGTGTATTGCAAGGGCTTTGGCAGTAGAGCCGGAAGTGCTGCTTATGGATGAACCTGCCAGCGCGTTGGATCCTATTGCGACAGAAAAACTCGAACAAGGCATGGAAGAACTCAAGAAGGATCTTTGCATCATCATCGTGACCCATAACATGCAGCAAGCGATGCGAATTTCGGACAACACCGCCTTCTTTTACATGGGCGAGTTAATTGAGCACGGTCCGACAAAACAAATCTTTTCTAACGCCACAAAAGTAAAAACGCGTCAATACGTTAGTGGAAGCTTCGGCTAGTGAAAATTAAGAAAAAACCGCGGACGTCAGCCGCGGTTGAGTCGTAATTTAGAAATTAGATTTCTTTCAAGGCCTTCTGGACAAACTCGTCGAAGGCTTCAACTTTTTTCGGTTCAACCAATGTATCCAGGATTTCGCCCTTGCGAATTAAAAGCAAGGTCGGGATATGGCGGACGCGGAACTTAGTGTTGAGCCCTGCTTCAGTATCGAAATCGCAATGAGCAAACTGAATTTTGTCATGGTACTTCTGTGCATATTCCATGAACATCGGTTCGATTCGTTTACAGTCAATGCACCAAGGAGCGCCGATTGCTAAGAGAACCGGCTTGTCGCATTTCACGACAGTATCTTCGTAATTTGCTTCTGTGACATGGAGAACGATTTCATCAGCCATTGCGTTACCTCTTCAATCTAGAAAATAGTGAGTAAAAATTTAATTAACAGCGTATTGGAGATCGCCAAGAGAATCAAGCCCACGACACAGACGACCAGGAAGCCGTCGGTGTTAGGGCCGTACTTTTCACAAAGGCTCTGCATGTTGCTGAGTCCGTTGGCGGCCATCCCCATAGAGAAAGCCAATCCTCCGACAGCAATGAGCATCCCTCGGAAGTCTTTCCCCAAAAGATTGAAATAGATAAAACGTGCAAATAAAAAATTAACGATGAGCTCGAGGAAAAATACAGCGATGATCGGTGCCGAAAGATCAAAAATTAAGTCCAACTGCAGCGCGCATGTCGAAACCAAAATGAAAAGAATCAAAAAAATCTTCGTCAAAGTCCTCAGCGCTAATCCGTCCACACTGAACCAGCCCGTCGTGTCTGCAAAATTTCTGGCAATCAGAGCGCAAACCATACAGACCGTATAGTCGGGAATTAAGACATCCGCTAAAAATTTCTGTTTGATGAGGTGGCTGAAAGCCATGCAGACAAAGCAGATGGCAATGATCTTGATGCACTCAACAGTATGCGTTTGATAAAAAGGTTTATTGCTTCGTTCGATAGATCGAATGAGTCGGGCATTGTCGAATTCACTGCGGCTAGGGTTCTTGAGTGAGTATTTCTTGATGAGGTACTCGCCCATCGGGGCACTAACCATCATGGAGCAAACCATTCCCAGTGTCGCTACACCCATTGCGGCTTGAGCGGCGCCTGAGAATTTATCCAGATGCTCAACTGCCGGGATGAAATTGGTGAGCGTCTCAGTTCCTCCCATCATGGAGAGGGTTCCCATAAGGAGTCCGAGGTGCTGATGCAGCCCTAAAGCCTGAGCTGCGGTCAGTCCGATGAGCGCCTGAAGTACACCGAGTACCATCGCCAGAGACCAAAACATGATTGAAATAACAAAACCTGTTTTGATGAGCTTCCAGCTTCCCATCAAAGCCATCATGGTTAGAAAGAACTGAAAAATCAGGGCATTGAGATCAGGATTTAAGACAATGACAGCAGTCTTGGAAATTTTTAGACATGCAAAAATAATCGCTGCCGGCAATCCGCCGATAAACGGAACGGGAATCGAGAGGTCCTGTAAAAGTTTGATTTCGGATTTGATCCATCGGCCGAGGAAATAGCAGAGGCATGCAATGCCGAGGATAAAAAAATTATCCAAATGAATGTGCAAGATGCCGTCCACTTGAGAGAAATCCATGGGCCCGCCTGTGTTTGAAAATGTCCCGTGCTCGTTACGGAACGAGAAACTATAATCGCCTCTGATCCGAATAGTATATTCTCCACTGAAATCATAAAATCGAACCACGACATGCCGATCGAACTAAAACCCGTCACGCTTAACGAATTACCGCTTCTACAAGAACAACTGCCGAAACTTCAGAACGGAGACTGCAATCTTTCTATCGCATCCGTCATCGGACGCGCTAAGGAATACAACATCAAATGGGGAATTTCTCAGGGCGAATTAGTATTGAACTGGGCCCCTTATCCGGATATTCCGCCGGCTTATGTCATTCCGCTTCGCAGCGAAAACGCTTTAGCTATCATCGAAGACATTGCTTCTGAATGTCAGTGCTGCAAAGAGCCGGTGATTTTATTCGGGCGCTTTACGTATATGACGGAAAGAATTTCCGAACTGATGCGATATCGCAACTTCATTACCGTGTCTTCAAATTCCTGGTGGGATTATGTCTATGAACGTGACAAGATCGAAAACCTGGAAGGCAGAGAACTTCACGGGAAACGCAATTTCAATAAGAGATTTTATAAGGCCTACCCGAACGCTCAATTTGTATCTTTCACGCCTGAGCTGATTGAAAAAGCAAGGGTTTTTCTGAAGAACTGGTATGCCAACTACGGCGAAATGACGAAGAGTCTTGAAGCTGAAAGAGACGCAATCGAGCTTGCCTTTGATCATTTTGAAGAGTTCCGCTTGATTGGCGGCGCTTTAATGGACGGAGACAATATGTACGGCTTCACCTATGGCTCCGACGTCGGTGAAAACATTTTCTCCGTTCATATTGAAAAGGCTGATCGCACTGTTACCGGTGCCTACCCTGCTTTAGCCAGCGCTTTGTGCAAGACTTTGCCTGAACGCTTTACACAGATTAATCGCGAAGAAGACCTCGGTATTCCGGGTCTAAGAAAAGCAAAAGAAGACTGGGCCCCGTCTACGATGATCAGAAAGACACTGCTGAAGCTGCAGCGCGCCATTCCTGAGCCTATCTAATCGTCTCTAACAACGCTGTCGGTTAGGAATAGTTTTCCAATAGCGCGCCGACAGCGTTCCAATCTTTGTTAAAAATCAAACTTAAAGGGACCGGAACGGTGGCTTCAGGGTCGTTGGGTTGGTATGACTTTGCGCCGATGGAAGAAAGTGCCTCATGAAGGAGGCCGACCTTCGTCTCAAGCTCCTTACCTCCCAAGGTTTCTCTTTCTTTCTCCAATTCATTGAAAATCAACTGATTGATTTCTGGTGTTTTTGCATCCTTCCTCAAAATGAATGCGGGAATGAGATTGTCGGTCCTCAGAAGATTTTCAAATCCGAAATGCTGAATAGATGAATGGAATCCTTCCATATCTCCGTTCCATTCAGAAAGAGAATCGAAGCCGCCTTTCAGATAACTCATTAAATGCTCGACGGGCTTAGAAATGTCACTTCGATCAGATAAAGAGAAATCGCGAGCCCAGACGACCTCCTC
>OGHO01001619.1_pt1 | contig 20854 bp, 21 predicted proteins | sample 1571421 | NCBI WGS metagenome assembly OGHO01 (sample SAMEA2581937, study PRJEB24529) | metagenome | biome: Human gut stool | place: China | collected 2011
TTTTCTTGAATGCATCAAGGTCTGCCTGGTTCTTAATCAGCATAACCTCTTCTATCTTACCTGTATGAATGTCCTTAAAGCCTGCAACCTGCTCGCCATTACATATGCTCGCTTTGATTACTGGTTTCTTATTTTCTTTATCATATGTCTTTGTAACTATCTTTTTCTTAAATAGTCCCACTCTGAGTACCTTCTTTTGACTTTGCCATCAGTATAAGTTTTTCAAAGGACTTCGCAAAGCGTACATCATCATCTTCTGTACGCTTTCTCGTGTCTCCGTTTCCACTCCGGTCGGTGCAGAACCGATGTCCACCGGACATCGTGCACCCTTTCATATGATTCTTATGAGAGCTGCGTCTTACCTTCTTGTTAAGATGTCGCTCCATAAGCATCCGATCTATGTTCTCATTCGTGTACCACTTTCATTATATTGCAACTCCTTATCTCAAATCAGCGATGATACAGTATCTATATTTCAAATCTTCCATGTATTTCTTGTACATTTCCAACTGTGTATTGCGATACATACTTAATATCATCAATCCAACGTTTTTTTGCATTTTCATTGCCACTTTTTTTCCCATTAAAATCAACTTTAGACTGTATATTCCTAATTATCTGGTCTTTTGTCATCAGTCCCTTATCTATGAGCTCCTTCAGTAAAAGTTGTCTCTGCTTTTCTGTCAGTTCTCCCTCTTTCACATTATATCCATACATCATAAGCTCGGATACTGGTTTTAAACCTTCCCATGATTCTTTTACTATTCGATATTTGAAATCAGGATAAAATCTCTTGTCGAGAAGATCTTCAATAGCCTCATAATTAATCCAATATTTATCACATTGCCTACAATAAAATACATTCACAATTCGCTTTCCGAATCCTCTAGTGTTATGTACTTCCATTGAAACAGTTTGAATATCATGCTTTTTTCTTATACACGAATTATTTAGCTTAAAATAGACATCAATTACTATGTCCTTTTTCTCTTGTGCTGTGCTATTATCTGTATTTAAAGGAACATAACCTTTTCCCATCGACATTAATGCAGTAAATTTCTTTTCAAGTTTATCCAATTCCTTCTTTTTAACTTTAATTTCATGTCTTAATTCGGATGTGGTCCTCATATAATTCAATTCATCACTATTAATGATATTTCCGTATCCACATGCTGAATACGTACCATAAGACATATGCTTTGTCCCACATACTACACATTTTCGAACAGCTATTCTCCGTTTTTTCCCTTCTGGTGTAGTAATTCGCTGGTGATAAATTTCCAAATTTCCACCACATCTTCTGCAAAAAGGTTCCTCTCTATTAATCATATAATAGTTATCAGGAGATGAATTTTCCAATTCTAAATGAGTATCAATATGTAGATTAACCGATTTCTCCTCACCTACTTGTCGAAAATTATATTTTGAAAATCTATAACCTAATCTTTGATATTTTTTCTCTGAAGCAAAAAATTTCCCACAATTTTTACAATGGTTAAGAGTCACTACAATTTCACAACCATTATTGTCTATAAGTCTGCATCTTTTTTTTTCCAAACTTCCATTACATTCATGTACATAATGTAATGGTGTAATATATATATAAGTACCTAACTCAATAAACACCTCTCCATCTGGTAATTCTTCCTCATTGGAATTAGGAACATATAATTCAATTACTTCAAACGCTGACTCATTTGCCATACAATGCCTATACGAAAAATAATTGTTTCCGCATTCAGGGCATTTTTTTCCATGAATTTCTTTTTTCCCATTAGTACTTGCCTCATAATATAGAAGTACCAGTTTGCTTCCACACTTACATCTTTTAATTTTTTCGTCTGTTGCATATACCGGCAAAGGCTTATTTATTTCGTTTTCCTTCACTTCATACCGCAAAGGACTTTCCTTTTCAATATATCCAATGTACTGCTTCATATATGTTCACCTTCACTTTACCACCTCATATTATATGGCACCAAAAATTTCTTGTTACTTACCTCCTTTTGCAGAAGTATGTGCACAGTTTTTCAACCCATATGAATAAAATGATTTTGTATAATATCCATTTTTCAATTTGATTTCTATCTCATCACCATCTGTTCTAATGTAATCCTCTAAAATACCTTCAGTATTATAAATATCTATTGATAAATACGACGAATATCCCTCCTTTAGATTAATTGCCTTATATATTCCTTCTGGAATATCTAGACCAACCCGATTTTTGCCACTACTAATCCGAACAATTTCGCCATGCATTAATTTTTCCTCAATTAATGCAAGGGCATTGTATTTATGAGCACTTCTCTGTTGCTCAAGTTTATTGAAATCAATATCATAAAGTTCTTCTAAATAGTTAAGTACCTCTACAATTCCGTCGCCAATATACAAATGGTTTGAACCAAACGCATACTTCATTGTTTCAACACATTCTGGTTCAATAAATTCTATTTTTGACTTTGTCTTAGTAATTCTATGTTCCTCTAAATCAATTTTATTCTTGCAATAACTAACTGGATATTTAAATCCACACCCCTCCTCTCCGGTCCACCCATTATATGAATTGGGATTATATGTTTGATTTCCAATTTTGTATTCCAATGCACAAATTAATTCAGCAATATTCTCATCAACTATCATTTCAAATTCTCCACTGTGCGTATTCCAACTATACTAGTAAGTAAAAATTATAAGTCATAATAATTCCTTCAACTTTACCATTTCATCCTCAGACAGAGTTACGCCTTTTCCCATTTTCTCATGTTCCGGTGCCCAGTCCCTGATATCATATTTTGGTTCTCCACCATTCCACGAAATCCTGTTCAGTTCCTTTGTCCAACCTTTGGCACTTTCTGAAAGTGTTCCAATATGTTCTACTATTTCATATTTAAAATCTGCCATAAAATCTCCTTTTACAATGCATTGAATTATTATTCACATACCTTTTTATCCAATGATGGATCATTCATAATATTTAATAAGCTCTGATAACTATCGACATCATGGTAAACCACATTGTCTGTAGATATCTCATTAAAGAGCTTTCTTGCACACATTATTTTTGCCTTTTCAATTGGTCTAAGTTGCATAGATTCCATCGTGCCCTTAGTCTCTGCAACAAAGAATATATGCTTAACAGTTCCTTCATTGAACGCGATTGCCCAATCAGGGCTATAATGTCCAACAGGCGTTGGTATAGAGAATCCTTTCGGAAGCTTTGCATATACACATACTTCCGCCGCTCCATCCAAGTCTTCTGCAAATTTACGTTCTACACTCTTATCAGCATTACCATCAGTAAATACATATGGCTGTATGTGTTTCTCTGCTTTAAATGCTTTATCTATTGTTGTATGCTTCTCAGCTGTAAATATTTCACTATCATACTTACCTTCAAGCTGGTCATAAGAAATATGATCAACTATCATAGTTGCTTTCTGTTCCTTAATCAGCCTTGTAACCTTAGAAATAAACTCTTCCGGATTATTTTTATACATGTCAAATTTATCCTTACGGATTCCTTTGAGGATAGTTGCTACCGTTCTTCGTGTAAGTACTGTTGCCTCTGCCACCTTGCCGATCAGATCATATTTTATCTGGCTGGTTTCAAAATGCGTAAGTGCTGTTGTATCAGACTTTGCACCTTTGAATGAGTCACCGGATTTAATTGCATCAGCCGATAATGTATCTTTCTGTTCTGAGATAGACGTTGTATATTGCAGCATTGACACATATAACTCTGCATCTATTGCCCCTATCGCTTTCTTTATAAGCTCATTACTATCAAATGAAACTGTATAAGCATATTTATGATTAATGTACCCCCATAAAGTCTGAAATTCTTTCTTGTAGAAATTGTCATTTAAATCGTTGCTTGGTACTTTTGTTTCATTACCATTATCAATCATGTCATCAAGTATCTTGTCATTAAATACACTCTGAATCAGTTTGTGAATACCTTCAGCATATGCTACTAGATGCTCAGGAAGTGGAGCCAGATGATTGTTTTCCAGATCCATATGATATTGTTCGGTAATATTGTCATTACCATCCATTGTCACATAATCATTTTTAATCAGATACTGATAAACCATTGTAGCCTGCTGTTTATTAAGCTTTTCTGCATTTCCATTGACCATTACAGTTTTACCTGTAAAATAGTCAACAGTTGCCTTTCTAGGTCTGTCATACAAATCTGTCTTTATCTGTTTCTGAAGATCCGTCACAAAATCCTTATAGCTTTCACTTGCAATAACAGTAAGTTTATTAATTTTATGTACCAATGACTTTCCGACACTCTGTTCATCCATACGGAAGCCATCCTGATTAACACAAAGCCTTAATCCTCTACCGACTTCCTGCCTCTTTCCGGTTGTACTGTCACTATGCTTCAAAGTGCAGATCTGAAATACATTCGGATTATCCCATCCTTCTCTAAGTGCTGAATGTGAAAATATAAATCTTGTTGGCTCCGCAAAGCTAAGAAGTCTTTCTTTGTTTTTGAGGATAAGGTCATATGCAGATATATCATCTGAAAAGTCTGAGCCTCGTTTCACCGTGCTATCGACAGCATGTCCTTTCTTATCTATAGAGAAATATCCCTTATGAGTGTCTTTTACATCAATACCTTTTAAGTACTTCTGATATGGTGTATCAAAAACAGTAATATATTCGTTCACAATATCGTTATATTCCTGCTCAAATATCTGACCATATTCTCCGAGGATTTCTTCTCCATCTTCATCATACTGGCGATACTTTGCCACTTCATCAATGAAGAACAATGATAATGTTTTGATGCCTCTGTTAAAAAGTTCCTCTTCCTTCTCTAGATGAGACTTTATTGTTTCCCTGATCTGTACTCGGCGCATATCCTTCTCAGACACATCACCTACCACCTCACCTCTATGAATTACTTCTCCATTTGTAAATGTGACAGTTCCTGCAATCGGATCGACCTCAGATACACGATATCCTTTATACTGCTCCATGTTGTTTGATATCTCATACAAATTATCATCTACATCAAAAATTCGGGACTCATGGTTAATGCCTTTCGTCTTGTAGTCCTTCTCATACTCGATTCTGGCTCTTGGGGCATGCTTCGGAGATATAATAATATCCTCCAGATATAGATAATGGTCCGTACCACGGAAATTCTTCACCTGGAATCCCTTGACCTCTATTTTCTTTACAAGGTGCTGATTGTATGCATCCACCGCATCAAGAGCATATACAAGGTTATGATGTTTTGCATGTGTAGCTGAATAGTTCAATGTAAACAATGGATTAAAGTTTTTAAGCGCTTTCTGCGTTGCATCTCCGCCCATCTTCTGAGGCTCATCTAATATAATAATCGGATTATTCGCTTTTATAACATCTATCGGACGTCTGCTTCCAAATTCATCTCTCTTATCATAAATAATACGGGCTTCCTTGCTTCTGCCTCCCTCTTTCATGGATGTATTAAATGCCTGCATATTGATAATCATGACATTTATTCCAGCATTACTTGAAAATGAATCCAGCTGATTCAGATTACTGCTGTTATATACGAAAAATCTGGCTTTCTTTCCATAATGCTCCATAAAATGATCCTGTGTGATTTCAAATGACTTTTTAACACCTTCTCTGATAGCAATAGAAGGAACCACCACGATGAACTTTGACCAACCGTAACGCTTATTCAATTCAAACATTGTCTTTATATAAACATAGGTCTTACCGGTACCGGTCTCCATCTCAACATCCAAAGAACATGCTCCCATACTATCAACAAGAGAATCCGAAACCATGACATTATTATTCTGCTGTACTTCTTTTATATTCGACAAAACCATATCAGACGAAATCAACAGGTTTTCATTTTTAAATCCAGACTCATCGAAATCATCTGTTAAACCAAATGCATTCTGTTCTGAATCAAATTTCAAATCAATCTGTGACATATCTTTCATCTGCCTGACATTACCTATATCCCTGCGGTAAGATACATTGTCTATATATGCTTGTCCCTTAAAACAGTTCACTACACTATCAACAGCATCTGTCTGGTACTGTTGTATTTTAAAATTAAATTTCATCTTCAGCACCACCTTCTTCCTGTAGCCATTCTTTCAATTTATCCTGTAATAATTTCTTATCCGGCAGATACAGCTTATACTGTGATGCATAAATATTGGAATCTTCCGGCAATGTCAACTCAACCATTGCATCATTTTTTTCATTGCACAACAATACACCAATGGTAGGATTTTCTTCCTCTGTTTTTTCGTATCTATCATAATAGTTAACATACATCTGCATTTGCCCCAGATCCTGGTGCTTTAATTTGCCAATTTTTAAATCAAATAATACAAAGCATTTCAACAGTCTGTTATAAAAAACAAGATCCACTCTGAAATGATCTTCTTCGAATGAAAATCTTTTCTGTCTTGCCACAAAAGTAAATCCTTTTCCCAATTCCAAAAGAAACTGCTGCAAATTATCTAACAGCCTGTTTTCTAAATCTGTTTCTGAATAATCATATTTATCTTCAAGACCTACAAATTCCAAAACATATGGATCCTTCAGCACATCCTTTGAGGTTGTAATCACATTTCCTTCCTGTGATAAGCGCTGTACTTTTTCCTTATCCCTGCTTAACGCAAGTCTCTCATAAAGAGAAGAATTATACTGACGTGACAAATCTCTGACTCCCCACTTCTCTCTGGCAGCTTCTATCTCATAAAATGAGCGTTCATCCTCATTTTCTATTCTCATCAGTTGCAGATAATGTGACCATGTTACTATGAACGGATGCTCCTCCTCAAAAATCGCAAACACTGTTTCCGATTTCTTTATTGCAAATTCCGTAAACAGTGTTTCCGAAATTCGATCCTTATATGTTAAATAAAACTTTCTTGCCTTTTCCAACGTAGATTCTGAAAAGCCTTTGCCAAATTCTTCTGTTAATTTTATAGAAAGATTTATTATGATTTTTTTACCGTATTCAGCCCTGTGTTTTCCCTGCTGTTGTACTTCTACGATCCATCTGCCAAGAGAATAATATGTCATTATTTGGACATTATTTACCTGCTTTGCAGTAATGTTTCGTGCATATTTAATTAATTCAATTGAATTCTGACATAGCTTATCCATATTGATATCATATACAGATTCATTAATTTCATGTATCTTCTCCATTACAGCACCTTCCTTACTGTCTCAGGACTGATTGATGCAAATATCTGGTCAAAGTTGGTTGCTACACTATCATTTGCCATTGAGCTATCTCTGAATACTGCATAATACGGTTTTTTCTCTGCAACAGCCTTCACAGTTTCCTCCGTCACATCCTTATCAAAACATGCAATTAAAAAACCATCTGCCACATTAAACACCTGCTTACCTGCTATAGTTGTTTCTTCAATCTTACTTGAAAGCAATATGCCTAAATCAAGCATAACCTGGAATAATAAGTCTTCCGGCGTTCGGTCTTCCTTGATATTATCAGCATATGTATCAAATAACGATTGCTGAGTTTCGGACGGATTATAATATACATCTTTCATATTAGAAGAATCTACTTTTAATACCCTAAACCCCTTATCAACATTAAAACTTAATTTTCTACCAGCTCTTTTTATTCTTTCTTTACCTATATCTGTTATTTTTTTAAATCCTTCTTGATACGCAACAGTATTCTTTTCAATTTCTTCCGGTAATTGAACCATAATAAATTTCCTATTATGGCAATCCTCTGCATTTAATTCCATCACTGCTTGTGCCATTGTTCCAGAACCAGAAAAGAAATCCAAAATAATATCACCATTATCTGATCCGATTTGCAAAAGTCTTTTCATTAATTTCACTGGTTTCGTATAATCAAATATTCCTTTTTTTTCTTCAAACAGTTCGTCTAAATTTCTCTTTGCCTGCAATGAATCTCCTGCAAACTCTCTTGAAAACAGTGTTATAGGAACTAATCCATCCTGAACATCACATAAATATCGTTTAGCATAAGGCATACTATCACCTTCACCCCAAATAATTGCATTTTCCGAAATCATCTTTTTAATTGACGCTTCGCTATAAGCCCAATACCTATCCTTTGGCCTATGAATAATTACACCATTAGGTTTTGTAATTGTATAGTCTGCACTATAATAATTATGCGCTGTAATAGGATCCGCCTTCCATAGCCCTTTGGGATCATTATCAGGATTACTGTATGCTTCATTATTTTCTCTAGGTAATAAATTACGCTTAAACCCCTCTTTATCATTCGAATTATTTCTTTTCAATTTTGCATAGCACAAAATGTACTCATGAGACGACGAAAAATTAATAGCCGAATTTTTTCTAGTATGGACCTTCTCCCATACTATTTTTGTAACAAAATTATTTTCTCCAAACACTTCATTACAAATTTTTTCTGCATTTATATCTTCATTATCATCAATTGAAATGAAAATCACTCCATCTTCTGCAAGTAAATCCTTAGCCAATTTTATTCTTGGATAAATCATATTGAGCCAATCTGTATGAAACCGCCCATTGCTATCCATATTCTTAACCAAACGATTGCCATCATCATCAAATTGCCCACTATTTTCCCAATACTCATCCATACTTTGTGTGAAATCATCTTCATACACAAAATCATTTCCGGTGTTATATGGAGGATCTATATATATCATTTTTACTTTTCCCAGATATGTTTCATGAAGCAACTTCAAACCCTCAAGATTATCGCCTTCAATATAAAGATTCTCTGTATTATCAAAGTCCACACTTTCTTCCCTGCATGGACGAAGTGTTTTATCAATCGGTGTATTGGCTAGCAATACCGCCTTCTTCTTATCCGGCCAGGTAAACTGATATCTTTCATCCTTTCCCTCTACAACCTTACATGATATTTCCTGCCTCAGCACATCTGCATCAATTGCTCTCTCTACAATTGGCTTTCCGTCATCATCATAGCCTGTAATCGTCTCCGTAAGTGCATTCGGAAACATTTTTGAAAGCATCTCAAAATTTTTATCTGCTAAATTTTCTGTCTGCATCTTTAATTTATCAGCCATTGTCTATATACCTTTTAACCTTTCTTTATACTGTTGTATTCTCTGCACCATCTCAAATTTTTTCTTTGACTGTACTTCTTTGCGTGCCTTAAGCTCCAAATCCGCTATCTGCTTTTGGAGTTTTTCTTTTTCAGCCTCCACATTTATCTGTTCTACCAGAGTATTTCCATCCTGCACATCAATGCCTGATACCTGTGTAACAAAATCATCCCATACACTTCCTAAGTCAAGACCATTCAGTTTTAACGAAATTTCTTCTTCATCCTTCCAGTCTGATTTTAATAAGCGTGTCTCATATATTGCAAGTTGATACTTATTTTCATAATGAAGCATAATCAGCAGCTTTTGCCCAAAAAGTTTTGATATCATGACAATATTTTTATCATCATACTCTTTCGTTTTCAGTTCCACCTGAAGAACAAATATAGCAGATATCTCTTCCGTTGCCTTAATATTCACAGACGCTTCTGATATTTCATTTGTAATAATCATTCTGCTTATATCAGCATCAAACTTATCTTTTTTATTTCCTGATAATTCTACTGCATATTTCTCATAGATAAGTTTTTTATGTAATGGCTTCCTAATCTCAGATGTTTTAGGCAAATCAAACATGTAAATACCTCCTACTTTATGACAAGAAAACTTATCAGTTCAAAATCATCTAATCCATTTATAGTCTCAGATAAAAAACTCATCTGTTTGCCACTTAAGAAACTGTCCATCTCACTTTCATCTTTCAACTCAATGATGGATGCAATGGCGTCTCCAAGTAAATCCGAATATTTTCCCATTTTCCGACCATCGTCTGTTTCATCATTGAATTGGGCACATAATTCTTTATCCGGTTCCTTTTTACCCTTACATAAGAGCCTAAATGAATCCAGCATTTCCTTTGGTGAAAGATGATCTATGATTACCTCTCCTTCTTCTGACATATATACCATATAGAACGGATGCAGCCTGTTCTGACTGTTAATATTTACCTCATTCTTTATATTTCTAAGTACAAATATTACACCAGCCGGCAATTCTTCCGTTGCTTTCACCACAGCATTCATCCCATGCGGTGCCTTTTCAATCTCAGGATGTGTCTTAATATAATCAAGCAAATCCAGTCTGAACTCATTTAATCCAAGATCCATAATAGATATTCCGGATGACATATCTTCAATATCTACCACTTCCTCCTGTAACCTCTTGAGCTGCTGTTTTCGATACTCTAAATCTCCCTTTTCCTCCGGGCTAAGAACATTATCATCACCGGTCGCTGTCATATCCACGATTTTCATTCGAGTTTCCACTCTGGCTTTCAGATTAATATATTCATCCAATGTAATATTGGGCCAGAAGTTTACCAGCTGAATACATTCATTCTTACTTCCGATTCGGTCTATTCGTCCAAATCTCTGGATAATACGAACCGGATTCCAATGTATATCATAATTAATCAGATAATCACAGTCCTGCAGATTCTGACCCTCCGATATACAATCCGTTGCTATCAGAATATCTATTTCGGCTTTTTCATTCGGCAATAGCAGACTTTTTCCCTTAGATACCGGAGAAAAACATGTTAATACTGTATTTAAGTCCGTTTTTAAACCTTTGATTGTGGTCTTTCCATCAACCGAACCTGTAATAATAGCTGTGTCTAATCCGTATTTTTTCTTCACATACACACTTACTGTGTCATACAGATAATTCGCCGTATCAGCAAAAGCAGTAAATATAATAATTTTCTTATTACCAGTATTAATAGGATGTTCCTGCTTTTCATCAATCACATCAAATAGTGTCTGCAATTTGCTATCATGAGCAGGTGTTATATCTGCAATCATCGCAAGAAGCAAATCCAGTATTTCCTTGTCTCTTTCCAGCTCGCGTCTCCATGATTTATAATCCATATCTGCAATATCTATTCTTACTTTCTTTCCAATTGCAAACACATCATCATTCTGATCATCCCCATCTAAATCCATATTTGTAATGTCATTTAAATTCAATGTGGATTTATTATAGCCATGTTCAAAATCTGCAATGCTCTTTATGGTATCGGTAATAAGATCATTGATACGTTTTAATGTCAGCCTGAAGGAATATACCGAACTTTCCATTCGCTTCATAAGGTTTATTGACATCAATCTTCTGATTCCCTGCTCTCGACCAGACTGTGTAAGACCTCCCCTTACATGATTTGAATCATACACATTTTTATACTTTGCTAATTTACTTGGCAGGATATAATCCGTTGGTGTATATATACATAATCTAAGCAGATTCAGCTCTTCAAATATCTCATTATAATTGATTGCCTTGCTTAAATCTGTCAAGCCCGGTCTTTTTGATATAGGTGTATTTCTCTTTGGAAATGTTCCTATATCGGATGTATCATAATATTTCTGAATATGCTTTCTTGAACGTGCAATCGTTACACTATCAAGCAGTTCAAAGAAGTCGAAATCAAGCATTCTTAAAAGTTTGCTTGTAGTTCTATCCTCCGGTTCCCACTTACTCCATGTATTAAAGGCAGTCTGTGCCTGCTTGAAAATATCATCAATACTCTTATGTGTATTCAACTTTTCATCCAGTAGCTGACTTTCACCCTCATAAGCAAGAGCAATCTGATTCTTCAAATCTACAAATCGATTATTTACCGGTGTGGCAGATAACATAAGCACCTTTGTCTTAACACCCTTGCGTATAACCTTATTAAGAAGCTTCAGATATCTGTTTTCTTTCTCATTCTCACCGGATATTTTGCCACCATTACGGAAATTATGCGATTCATCAATGACCACCAGATCATAATTTCCCCAGTTTACCATATCCAGATCCATACCATTGGAATTTCCTGACTCTCTGCTTAAATCTGTATGAAACAGTACATCGTAGCGCATACGATCAGCTGCAATCGGATTGTTGATGTAATTATACTTATATGTATTCCAGTTATTTGCCAGCTTCTTAGGACACAACACAAGCACAGATTTATTCCTATTCTCGTAATATTTTATTACAGACAGTGCAGTGAATGTTTTTCCTAAACCTACTGAATCTGCCAAGATGCATCCATTATACTTCTCCAATTTATTGATAATTGCTAATGCAGCATCCTTCTGAAAATTATAGAGCATCCCCCATATCTTGCTTTCTTTAAAACCGGTTGCCTCATTTGGTAGAACATCCTCTGAAACATCTTCAAGAAATTCATTGAAAATATTGTATAATGTTACAAAATACAGATAATCCGGAGAATTCTCATTATAAACAGTTGTGATGTTCTCAATCACTTCATCTGTCACTTCCTGAAGTTTTGATGCATCGTTCCATATCTGTTCAAATAATTGCAAGTATGCTGTGCTCATTGGAGCTTCTGATTTCTGGACTATATAATAAGCATTGTTTCCACGTTCACAGCCTAAATCTACTGTTGTAAATCCGCTTAACGGCATATAATTCTTATCATCTACATTAATAAATCCCATCATATTTTCATTTGTCACATTTGACTTGAATACGGCCTTTTTACGAATCCACTCCGCACATTCTTTTGCAATTGCCTTCTGTGTCATCTCATTGCGAAGCTTAACCTCAAACTCTGAGCCAAACAGATTTTTCTCACGTTCCTGCCTTGGTATATAAAACTCCCTTTTTTCACGCTTTGCTTTTTCCTTAATGAATGTTGGTGATGTAAAAATAAAACGCAATTCATCCACATTTTTAAGCTCTTTCTTTAATTCAGCAAATGCATAAATAGAAAAGCAGGCTGCAGCAATAGATACTTTACTGCCCTTATGTATTTCAGTTGTCAAATCTTCTTTTAGTGTCTTATTGACATTATCTATTATTTCCAAATTCAGTTTGCCTCCTTCGTTTGTACTATGCATTATGCTTATTTTTCTTGTACCTTGCATCCGCTGGCTTCTGTGCAGTATCAGGAATCAACCACATTTTTCCCTTCTTAATCGCACCCTCAATTCTTCCATCAGTGCATAAAACACCTATTCTTCTAGTAGAAATATTCCATACCTTTGAAAGTTCTGTTGCTGTTAAATACTCCATAATTGAAACCTCCATAATAAGAATATTATATTCTATTATCGGAATAATAGCAATCAGAAATATTGTTTGTTTTTTCCTTCACTCCAATTAAATAACAAATATATTTATGCAATTTTCACAAACAGATAGGATAAATCAATATCCTATCTGATGCACCCCTCCACTATTCACTTTCCCTAACATTTTCATTATCTGTTGTATCATCTATACCCGTGGTGGTTATTCTACACACAACTCCACCATCAACTACAAACACAACCTTTCCCTTCGCCTTATCTCCAATCTTATCATACAGCCTGCCTGCACTCATAGATTCACCCTTTACAGTAAAAGGGCTGTTAGCCACATATCCTATCTTTCCAAGTCCTTTTATCTTTACCTGTATTGCTTCCTTGTCGTACTCATTATCCGGCTCTTTCTCAAGTTTGACTTTCATTCCTTTTTCCATAAAATCACTGCCAAAATAATGGCTGCAACCTGCTATTGTAAAATAAAGTTCTTCCATAGTGGTCTCCTCTCCACACATCTTATCGGCTTTACCAATCTTCTCCGTACTCATCCATTGCATCATCTACACCATCTGCATAATCGCTGTCTCTGTCATATCTATCATAGTCATAATCGCCATCCATATAGATATCATCATAGCCATCATCATAAGAGTCATATGTACTCTTCTTTGTCGTTGTGCTTTTCTTTGTGCCGCTACTATATGATGAATTATTTGTTGAATTTGATTTACTATTGTAACTACTGCTTGAACCAGAGCTACTTGTACTACTCTTAGAAGTACTGCTGGATGATTTATTGCTATATGATGAACTGCTTCCAGTATATGGTTTATGCAGATAACAATAACTACTTCCACTTGCCTGCTTATTATCACATCCTGCCTTAATGCACTTAGGCTCACTTGCTTCACCTATTGAACCTATTACAAACAGAACACCTATTATCACAAAAAATATTGCCAGTCCTTGTCCAAATGAATTTTTTCTCATACAAATCAGCCTCCCTTGCAAAAAACTCAGTCAAAATCATAATCATCCGGGTCTAACCCTGCATCTTCCAATGCCTCTGCCCTGTCATCAGGATCCATAAGTTCTAATTCATCAACATCAAGTCCTGCTGCCATTGCATCAATCTCAAAGTCCTCCTTTGCGTCATCCCCGAAGTCTCCGGCATCTCCAAATAATGCTTCATGTTCTTCCCTGCTGGTGCAAAGCATTTCTCCTGCAAACATCATTTCTGCACCATCTATTTTGCCATCGCCATTTAAATCCATCCAATTTTTCATTGCCATACCTCCTGTAATCAAGAATTATCAAGGTTATTTGTTTTTTGTGTTCTTTGTTTTTTCTGATTACATAGTACTACTTATGCTGTCCTATAATCATCCCTTGTATATCGAATCTTTGTTCTTTTGCATGCTTATTCATCATCTTCTTCAAGTTGCTGTTCTATTTTCTCTTCTCTGTAATCAATAATATCCGCAATCATAAGTACTATCTCTGACACTACCACTAGTATCAATCCCGTCTTTGCCAGTGTCTTTCCAACGAGATCATCTGTTTTCTTTGCCGCCTCAGCACTTTTTCCAAGCAGACCTATCAATTCTATATTTGCCAATCGCTGTAAATTCCTATTTATAGATTTATTTTCTCTATGAATTTCTCTTAATATTGTCTTATTTATCATGGTAATTATCCTCCTTATTTTCAGCCAACCATATCTTCTACTATATGCATATTCTCTTCCTGACCTTCATCTACAAGCTGCATTTTGGTTACTTCACTATGTTCCGGGACTTCCATTATGTCTTCAATTTCCGCCAGATTATCTTCACAGGTATCAGCCATGGATTCACAATCAATGTAGTCTGTCAATGCATACAGGCAGTTAAGTTCTTTTATTTTTGCTTTTTTCTCAAGCCTCAGCTCCTTAAGTCTCTTAAATACTTTATACCCCTGAGTCACATTACAATTAGCATCTTCTATTTCCAAAAGGATATTTTCAATCTCAGTATCTAGCTCTTTGATATCTATCTGAAGATTTATTATATATTGCCCGGCATTTCTATAAAATTCTGCCTGCTGCCTTGCAAATGAAACCCAGTCATTCTCTTTTTCATCCAACGGAGTATAACTTCTTTCTTCTACCATTGTTACTTCGCCATCCTTTTCATCAAATGTAGGTTCAATACTATATCTTTGCTTTGTATCTGAGCTAATATGAACTGTTCCATGTATATCATCTTTTTGTAACCGTCTGTCTTTAAGTATACAGTTCTCAAACAATTCTTCATATTTTCTAGGTTTATACTTTCTTTTTTCCAGACCCTTGATACTTTTTAATGCCTGCTTTGCCTTAGTGACATTTGTATTCGTCCCAAAACTATTTTGAAAATATTCAATTCTTTGCAGTTCATCCTTGATATCTCTTCTGTTTTCCCTGCACACTCTTAACAGCTCAATCAAATCAGTTGCTTCATTATCATCTGTTTCACATAATTCAATATAATGAAGAATATCGCATATCTTCTGTTCTATATCTGAATGTTTTTTTGACAATTCATCCCTATAATCCTTTAGGCCTTCTACCATGTATGTAAAATGTGTAAGATATTCTGCCCAGTCCATTTCTGATAGGTCATATGATGCAACATTTTTCTCAATCGGTTCCATTACCTCATCATATGTTAGTTCTTTTATTGTTGAAACATATTCATCATTATTTTCTTCCTGCTCTTCTACCGGTAATGCACTGAAATTGTCACTTATTTCATCACTGCCAGATACTTCCCGGCTCATATCTTCCACATTTTCTTCAATCGGAACCATACAATAAAATGCTGCTTTCTTGCCCACACATATTCGGCTGTTTGCCTGTGCAAATGTAAATACTGTTGCGTCCTGTTCCCCCGCCACAGCTACCAACTGATCTGCTTTATTGGTTCTATAATAGTGACCACTATAATCCATTATGTAATATAAAGAATCCGTTTCCATAGGCACCTCCTATTCTAAATGTCCTATCATTTCTACATACCTCATAATATTCACACATAATGCAATATCCCGTACAATCCTTAAAATGTAATACTTTTTTCTAATCTAATACCATAACCTTTCCTGTTTCAAAAAAATAAGAACCAGTAAGAGCTTATCTCTTATCTGATTCTTATTATAAAAACTAAGGTGTCCCATAAACACACCTTGCATATCGAATCTTTGTTCTTATTTTTTATATTGTTCTATCAATCTGTCTATTTCAGCATTCATCATTTCAACAACATTATCTGGTCCTGCAAGTGTTACACCCTCGCCAAGCCCTATGATCCATGCTAAAAATTGTCTGCTAACTGCAATTTCCACATTGATTGCGAAACGTTTATCGTCCAGTCTGATCATGGATACATCTTTGCCAAAACGGTCTATCATCACACCTGCAAAAGAATTATCGCATTCAATTCGTATCCATTCCGCTTTTCCTCCATACATGCCAAATGTTTTTCTGGCATATGCAGCCATATCAAAGGATTTAAACGCCTGTCTTCCTTCTCTTACTTTGCCATTTAACTTGATAGAAATCATTTTATCTACACGAAAATGCTTTATTATCTCATCATTGCTATCATATGCAATAAGATAGTAGTTTTCATCATCCCATGATAAAGACCATGGACTAACCTCATAAGGTGCCCCCTCATGACGCAGCTCCATTTTCTTATCAACATTCCATTGGAAATATTGAAATGTTATCCTTGAATTCTCTGCTATTGCTGTATGTATCCTGTCAACATTATAATAAATACTTTCATTCATTGTCTTTACACGACCAGCTACAAATACCTGTCTGTGTAACTGAGATGCTTCATACTTACTAGCAAGTCCTTCTATCTTTTTAATAAGCTCATTTGACTTCTTAGCAGTAATAAATTTTGCCGACTGTACAGAATCAACTAATAATTTTAACTCTGCCAATTCAAACTGCCTGTTACCTATATGATATGAATATGTCCTGTCTTCCTGCATTCCTATAACATCCAGACCATACACTCTAAGATTTTCAATATCATTATATAAACTCTTTCGCTCAGCACTTATGTCATATGCTGCAAGTGCATCAATAATCTCTGGCATAGTAATACTGTGTGTTTCATCTGTCCGCTCCAGAAGAATTTTCATAAGATATATCAGTTTCAATTTCTGATTTGATGATTTAGGCATATTGTACCTCCAAACTCCCCAATAAAACTAAAAGCTTCTTCTATATAATACCATAAATAACCATATAAGAGAAGTTTTATCATACCTGTAAACCCTACCTGTAAGCCCTTCCATTGGTACACCATATATTTTTTCTGCAATATACTCTTTTAAACTCCAGATTCATAATCAAAAATTGGCTCTACTTCGCAGAGCAACACACCACAATCAAAATCAGTACTACAATAACAATTATCAATAAAGCAGGCTGAGTAAATAACCATAACATACCAAATAGTAATACGAAAAATCCAATAAACTTACCGATTGCAGCTATTCCTGAATAATCGCCGTCACAAGCCGCAATAACTGCTCCTACTACAAACATTAAAATCAATGCTAATATATGCATAACTACCACCTCCGTAAAAGGACATCTCTACTACATACCCCATTTGTCTGTTTCTTATACTTCATTTATATCACTTATACTGTCCAATAATCGTCCCTGGCACATCGAATTAATATTCTGCCTCAGGATAAAATAATAACAGAAAAGGACGCAGGATTTCTCCCACGCCCTCACAACTATCCGACTTTATTCTCTTTATTTCTTTGTTATTTTGTTTCTTATTCAGTTCTGTAATAAAACTATCTAACTTCAAGCTTTTCATACTTCTGTTTTCTGCCAAACTAGTACCTTCACGCATTTTCTATCCCAGCGCCACATCCAGTATCATCATCAGCAGAAATCCTACTGAAAACCATATGGTTGCAATATTCGAATGGCTGCCTGTGGATGCCTCCGGCAGCAATTCCTCGATTACCACATAAATCATGGCGCCTGCTGCAAACGATAACAGATACGGCAGAATCGGAATCACTATGGATGCTGCTGCAATGGTTATAATTGCAGCTATCGGCTCTACAATGCCGGACAGTGCCCCGTAAAGAAATGCTTTTCCTTTTCCGGTTCCTTCACTGCGAAGTGGCAAGGATATAATTGCACCCTCCGGAAAATTCTGAATGGCAATACCGATTGCCAGGGCAAGTGCTCCTGTCAAAGTAATATTTCCGCTGCCCATCAGAAATCCTGCAAATACTACACCCACTGCCATCCCTTCCGGAATATTATGTAAGGTAACTGCTAGTACCAGCATGGTTGTTTTTTTTAGGTGTGCTTTAATTCCCTCCGGCTCATCACTGTTTAAATGTAAATGCGGAATAATCCTATCCAAAATCAGCAAAAATGCAATTCCAAGGGCAAATCCAACTGCTGCCGGAATAAATGACAACCTTCCCATTTCTTCTGACATTTCCAAAGACGGAATCAATAGCGACCATACCGACGCTGCCACCATGACTCCGGATGCAAATCCCAGCAGGGATTTCTGCACCAGCGGCTTCAACTCCCCAGTCATAAACAGCACACAGGCCGCCCCTAAAAATGTTCCTACAAACGGAATCCAGATATATACTCCAATCATATAAAACCTCCTTTCACATTTGCTATTCTAAAGTAGCATTTCATTATCTTCTCATAAAATTCTTCTCTCATATAGAATTTATCTCATAAAGTTTCTACTCCAGCGTAAGATTCAAGTACCCATTCTCCGCCTCATCACATCCGGTTATCATGCCAAAATCTTTTTTCTGATAGCCCGGTTTTTTTTTACCATTTCCGACTCGTTCTTCTCTTTCAACTGCCGCCAAAGATTTTCTGACTCTGACCGGAACTTTTATCCGAAGACGCTTTAATACCGCCAGCAAATCCTGCTCTGATAAAGTTGTTTCCAATACTTCGATTACATTTTCCTCTTCCCGGAATAATAAAAGATCCTCTCTGCCATGGTGCTGCACTTTATAAGCATAACCATCTGCATAGTCATTTTCCAGCAACGCATAAGTGATTGCATCCTTATCCCAGCGGATATAACCATTTCCCATAAAATAAGCATCCCGAAGCTGCACATACTCATCCGGTGTCACTGTAAGCAGCCAGTATTCCTGCTGCCCTTTTTCTTCCCCTTTTGCTTCTGCAATTTCGTCCGGAAGAATGGTTCGCTCTGCTACGCAAAATGCCATACGGAAGCCCAGCTTCTCATAATAGTATATGAGGCTTTCGCTGGCTGGTTCTAAGACAATCGGTGTCTGAAAATGCTGTTTTCCTTTTTCTAACAGTATTTTTGCATAGCCCCTGTCCCGGTATTCCGGCAGGGTTGCTACTGCATAAGCATAATGTACCGGTATCTCACCTTCCCCGGTCACAAGATACGCCTTAAGAAATGTTGTCATTGCCACAGGCTTCTTATCTTCCATACACACCAGCATATTTTCTTCCGTAAACCGGTGCGTGAAATAGAATTCCATATAGTCCTCTTCATCCCCGAAGCACCGATGCCAAATCTCTTTTATCTGTGGAATCATCTCTTTTGTTGCAAACCGTATTTCCATCTTAAATCTCCCGTGCAGTATAATTTTTCAGCAAAATATCAGGATAATAGGATAATTTTGCCTTTCGCAGTCCTTCATCCCCGGCATCATCTTCTCGGTTTACATAACTATACTCCTGACAATTATGCATTACAAACTGCTGGTTAATCATTGGATAAGCACCCTGTATTTCCGGAAATGCTTTTTCAAAATGCACTACATAAGTATCGGAATTTAATCGTTCTCCTATGGTAAATGCTACGATTTCTCCAGCCTTACGCAATATGCCACCTTCTAAATGCAACTCATCAAAATATTTCATTGCCTGATTCAGGGCACACTGCTCATCACTCATATCCTCATTCCACTTGCAGGCTCTCCGGTCGCACCACTTAAGATTCATATCATAGCATTCCTGCTTATTTTCCGCTGTCATTGGCTCATAACTCCAATCCTCGTCATCTTTAAATCTTGCAATGTGATTTCGTTTGCCATGAAGCTTCTTTCCTGCCAGACTGGTCAGCTTGTCCACTGTATAAATATAATCAAAGCTGTCCCTGTTTTCTTCGATCTGAAAAATACCGGAAAAATACGTTTCTAAAAACTCCCGGTCTGCCTCCTCAATACTTTCAATATAGAGCTTGCTGTTATCTTCTTTTGCATGTGTAAGGAGCTGCATAATTGCTGCCTTCTTATCTCCGGCTCCAATTGGGAATGCATAACAGTCTTCCCCTTCTGCATCGAATTTTATCACGCAGCAGCCGCAGACTTCTGCCACTTCCACTTTATATATCACAGACCAGATAAAGTTATTTGCAAAGCTGTATTCGCAGCCCTGTCTGTTATCTTCCCTAAGCTTTTCACTCATCCAGTCTCTGTCATCTATGGTTATTGGTCTAAATTCTATCATATCATCTTCCTCATTCTCTTTTCTTCTTCAATTATTATACCCCAGATTGTCAAATTCTGCTCCTGCCATAAACTACTTGAAACATATTTTCAAGTTTATCGGAACAAAGAATGTGCCTTGGCACATTCTCGTGCCTGCGGCGGTCGCTTGCGACATCTACCTTATACGCC
>OGHO01001620.1_pt1 | contig 20852 bp, 24 predicted proteins | sample 1571421 | NCBI WGS metagenome assembly OGHO01 (sample SAMEA2581937, study PRJEB24529) | metagenome | biome: Human gut stool | place: China | collected 2011
GTGGAACTGCCAGTCCCCTCGTAGATCTTGACACTCAGGTCGATGGCAGGGATCTTCAGGGTGCCCAGGTGTCCGCCGCTGTAATAGAGGTCGTCTGTCAGCTGCGTAAAGCCAGTGGATGCGGGAGGTCTGCTGTCACTGGGGATCTGTATCCCCGGCGTGATCACGGCAGAGCCACTGCCGTTGATGACCGCACCGGGAATCGGCGCACCGCCGGGGGCCAGATTTGGCGTCAGATAGGTCCCAGTCCCTCTGGTATCCGCACTGGGCGTACCGAAACCGGGCGGAATCATTGCAGCGTTCTTGCTGACATCCTCGTTCTTGTTTGCCCCGCCATCCGCCGTATGCACCACCTCGATGGAGGTGGGCTTTCCGTACTCCGGGTCACCCGGCGCGTCAATGGTATAATCCAGCGCACTGGCAGGCAGCGCAAGGGTCGTGGACAGGCACAGGGTCAAAATGGCCATCATTGTCTTTCTCACTGATCGTCACCTCCTGTCTCCTCCGCCTCACTTCTGCGGCGGTAAAAGACTGCCGCACCGATCCCGGCACCGGCCAGAGCCACGATGCCAAAGGGGATCAGGACAGCAGCCCAGTTGAACTGCTTGGCTCCCTCCAAAACATCCGGTGCCGGGGCAGGATCTACCGGAGCAATGGGGTTCCCCTCAAAGATGGCCACATAGCGGGTCTTGTTCAAGGCGATGCGGCTGACGGTGCCGGAGTAGTCCGCAGTCACGGTGTAACCCTTGACATAACTGCTGGTGGCGCTGCCGGTGTAGGTAGCCACAGCGGTATAGCGGTCCCCGATGGCATATCCGTCCATGCTGGCGGTGTTGTCCGTCTGCCAGTCGATATTTTGGAGAGTCAGGGTGCGGCCATTGTCTTCGATGCTCTTGGGGATGTACTGGGTGTCCTGACCTGCCAGATTGGGATAACTGCGGGTGGCTCGGACTTCCTTGGTGGAGCTGCCGTATCCGGCCACCTCCACCTTCACGGTGTCCAGCCGGAGGGACAGCGTACCCATCATCCCGTCGTCGGTGATGAACTCCCGTTCCTGGGGCAGCAGAGCCAGTACGGAGCCCATATCCTTATTTTTGCTGGGGAGGGAGACGGTCTCTGTATGCTGGCGTTCCTCGTGCTCAGGCAGTTCTTGCTTGAGCAGATCTGTAAGGGTGTAGTGGAAGCCGTCCTGCTCGAAGTCGGACCGGGGGATACCGGCAGGATCATCCTCCGGCGAAAGATCATAGATCTTCTTCAGCTCCGTACCATCCTCACTCTGATAGACTGCTGTGGGGTAACATGCCTGGGACTCCGCCGTGGGTCCGGCGGCCAGTGCCGCAGGGGACAGCGCCATGGTCAGGCACAGCACTGCGGCGCAGAGGGTCATTGTGCGTTTCATCGTCATTCTCTCCTTTACATCGTCATGCCATCCATGGAGGGGCTGGGCTGCTCAGGTCTTTCCTGCTGCCGCTGAGGGAGCTGGGCAAGGGCCTGCTGGTAAGCGTCCAGCACCGCCTGATGGAACTGCTGGTGGAACTCCTTGGTGCAGGGGAAACAGATGTCCCGGTACTCGCTGCCAGTCTTATAACGCGGCATCGAGACGAAGGGCCCGTTCTCGCTGTCCACCACCCTCAGCCCCCGGACGGCGAAGCAGCCATTGAGGGTGACAGAGGCATTTGCAAGAACGGGCCCACCGGTGCGGAGGGAGTGGATCTTCACCTCCAACTGAGTGGGGAGCGATTCCTTTACGGGAGCAGGCTCAGGTGCGGTCGACTTTTTCATGGTCTTGTTCCTCCTTCATATTTTTTGCAAGCCGTTCTTTCGTCCGGCTCAGCAGCAGATCATATTCCCAAGGCTCCACCTCCAGCGCATGGTATGCGCCCTGGGCTGTCAGCCCATCCGCCCGGTATTTCAGGATCAGGGGGCGAAGATCCTTCTGACCATCCATGATGGAAACAGAGCACCAGCCTCTGCCAGCGGCATAGACCCAGCGGACGGCAGACAGGTCACCGCCTCCATGGGACAGCCACAGATACTTGTCCTGGTACTGCTTGGGCAATTCCGTTTGGGGCGGGATCGGGACCATGACAGGGCCCTGGATCACATACCGAAGCCGCAGTTCCGTGATACAGATATGCTCCGCCTTCGCCGCCTCCGGCAATTCTGCCCACAGGGGAAGCATTCGGAAATCAGAGGCAAGGACGTCTTCTCCTTCATGATCTGTGGAGAATAAGCGGCAACACTCCACCAGCGGCAGTACATGGGTCCCATCCGTCAGGCCCAGCGCCTTCTGCTTACTTGCAGACAGATCGCGGTAGTGGATCAGGGCATCCTCCAGACAGAGGAACTGAGAGAGGCGGTAACCTGTCACCCCCTTGGGGTCATACCCCAGGCTCAGATCGTCAATGGTATAAAAGGAAATATTCAAATGGCCTTCCTCCTTACATCGTCATGCCGCCCATGGTGGGGGCAGTCTGCTTCTGGCCCGTCAGCTGGGTCAGTTTTTCTGCCGCCCAGTCGGGCAGGTACTGCTCGTCCAACACGCCGATGAAATCCGTCCGGTTCCACCGAGTCATCTCCCCATCGCCCAGGCAGGTACAGCGGATGGAGCGCCCGATGGCATGAGGATGACATCCAAAGCCGTCGTGGGCGTACCAGAGCTGGTTCTCCTGAGACCAACAGGACTCCTTCAGGGTGTCTGAGGAGAGGACCAGCACCTTCCCCTCGTAGTCCAGAGAGGAAAAGGAGTCTGGATGACAATGCTCCGGTCCGAACAAGTTCAATTCCTGGTAGGCCCTGCGGAACAGATCCACGAAGCCATCCAGGATGGCGGGGTGGCTGTCGACAGCAAAATCGCTGTTGTGATGCGGGTCAGAGGGGACTGAGATCCTTTTCGACCACGCTTTGTTGATCTGACTGAAACGCCCATCCCAGTTTTTCTCCCGCAGCGTGTTGGACAGGACCCATGCGGTGCGTTTATACCCAAACTCCTCCAAAACGGGACGGAGGCAGTCCTCGTCCAGATGCATCCCATCGAAGTTCTGGCGGACGCTCTCCTCAATGGCCTGCTTGCAGGCGATATTGGTCTGGTGGCTGGCCCGCCAGAGAGACAACTCGTTCCTCCAGCGGGCCTCCTCTGCGGAATAGGGATACAGGTAGGTGTCAGTCATCATCTTCCTCCATTGCCAAAAGCATGCGCAGGCCATCGGGGTCGGCGCCACTGCTCAGCAGATCATCTAAGACATCATCATCCACATCCTCCAACGGGTCATGGAGGCCACCCAGATCGCTGCTGATCTCCTTGGTGGCATCCACCAGCTGCTCCATCAGAGAGTCGACCACCTCGTAGAGATGTCTGATCGTCGTAAGGGCCTGCCGAGCGGTGATGTCATCGCGGCTGACCAGAATACTGCCAGCATCGGCCTGAATGGTCAGTTCGTTGGCATCAGCAAGCTGAGAGATCTGGAGAGCGGGGTAGGGGATCTTCTGGCTCCGGTTATCGGGGTCACGATGCAAAATAAACTTCATAATGAAATACCTCCAAAATTAGTTTTAAGTTTTCAAGATATGGGATGGAACATTGAGCAGGATAAGTTCCCACTTGCTATCAGCAGCGGGAGCAAACAGATCCATCTGGGTATCCATGAGCGGTCTGGGATCAAAGTTGGTGATGAGCAACTCTCCGTATGTCGAACCCTCTGACTGAGCCAGAGGATTGTTGCGGATCAGCGAGAAGATGAAGAAATCATCCTTGTAGAGATCCAGAATCTGCTGACATTTGTTATAAGAGAGGATCACGTAGCCTTTGCAGCCGCGCAGCAGGTTTCTGAGCAGGAGATGGTTTTCGAGCGGAAAGTCTACCGCATAACACCCCTCGGCTTGAAAGTAGGGGGGATCTGCGTATATGACACCGTCACTGCGGTCCCGCTTTTGGATCAGTTCAAATGCATCCTGGTTTTCAAGGAAGACTGTCGTGATCCGCTTTATCACTTTGGGAAGTTCTTCAAGGATCGGTTTGGTGTCAATGGTCTTCACACCCACGGAGGTCATGGTCCCGCTGAAGCTCCCATGGGAAACCAGCAGAAATGCCTTAGCCCTCTCCACATCAAATAGATTTGCTTTGCCATCGAGGATCTTGCGGATCTCCTCCGTATCGAACTCTGTGAAGCAGGAATATTCCTGCAGCAGAGCCTTCTCCTGTTCGATGTGCTTGTAAAAATCCGCTTTGTGAGCAACAAGGTCACGGTAGAATGCGAAGGGAATCCTGCCATGCACGGGTAAAAAGCTAAGTTCCCTGCAAAATGCCAATGGCCTTTCCTTGATGCAGCAGAATACATTGAAAAGGTCATTGTTCAGGTCGTTGTAGATGTCCAGACGGTTCTTCTTTGGCTTTAACCCCAAAACAACTGCACCACTGCCTCCAAACGGCTCCAAATACTGTTTTACATTGGGAGGGATCATCTTCTGGATGAATGGCAGCAGTTTTACCTTATTGCCCATCCACGGAAAGATGGGCTTAGCCATTCGCATTACCGTCCTTCGTGCTGATCTCATGGAGGGATTCCTCCAACCCCCGGATCGTGGCCTGAAGCCCGGCATCGATACGCTGCAGGAATCGGATTGTTTCATAGACCTCTCCGGCGGTCGAGGCATAAAAATATCCGTAACGGTCGCTGGCGATGGGAATACGCTCCTTTCTCAGTTGGTTCACAAGCTCACGGAGTTGAGTCCCGCTCAGTCCCAGTTCATGCTCCAGTTCCTGACTGGTCATTCTGTGAGCACGCCCTTTGCAGATTGCCTTTAGGTAATTTTTCAGATGTTCTTTTCGCATGGTTGTCTCCTTTTTCGTTGGGGCTTTTCCGAAAAAGGGCATAAAAAAAGAAGGGGCCGTTTGTCCCTTTCGGAAAAACGGCCCCTGATGTGATTTATATGATCTGTCCTATTGCAGTGTCATTCCCACCTCCTCTGGATTACTCCACTCATAGAGAAATTCCCTGTTATTTCTGGCAATGTAGGCGCTCTCGTCGGAGGTAAGCACATAGCCCGCCTCCTCCAGCAGATTTGCCCCGTAGCCCTCAAGATTAATGTAGTCGGAGTCCAGCAGATTTTCAGATACACCTGCCTCCAGCAGTTTCCGCCTGCCGAAGTCCTTTAAGTCATCGCGGAGGACCCATTCGTAGCAGTGCAGGTTCTGGATGATATCTAAGGCAAGGCGGAGATCACGGCAGTTCTCAAATTCCAATGCTGTGGCAAAGCGTTCTGTAAAGTGAGGCATTCCCTGACCCTGCTCCTCCAGCGCATAACCCAGATCGTTTCCGGCATTGATAAGTTCCTGCGCGTCGGCAAATTGCTCCATCAAATCGCCCAGCTGAGGAATACAACATCGGGCGTCCATCAGGACACAGTCCTCCAAGCTGTTGACACGGAGCTCATGCAGGGCGATCTCGACCTCATCTGGCTTTCCATCATTGACGAGGGAATGGTCTGGCAGACGCAGCCACACCCCCTCCGGCACTGCTGGGGAAGACAGCTTTACCTTCACTGACCACTCGTCATCTTCTGGAATGATCCCTTGGCCAGTGTAGCGGGGGGCGGAGGGATGTTCGGGATACTCCACATAGCAGTCCCCGATGAACAGGCCGGGGTGCTGATCCTCATAGCGGCGGCCCAGCGACTCTAGATCTGCGTAGTACATGGCTCGTTCCGGCAGATGGCCTTCGTGCTGAAGGTAGAATCTTCCCAGCTGTGCGTAGCTCCCCGCAGGGAAGCAGACCTCATAACCATCCAGTGACAGCAGGCAGTTGACTGCGTCCACAGCAACCTCCGGGTCCATGTGTAATATGGCGGTTTGCAGTTCCCAGCCGGTCTTGTCCGCCAGTTCTTCCAGTTTTCCCGTCCGCAGGATCGCAGCGGACAGTTGGTGCTGCTCCTTAACGGAGAGTGTGCCAAGGCGCTCCATGAGCCACTGCTGTCCCTGCTCCATCAGTGGAAGACTCATCAGAAAATCCCGTTTTTGCTGGATGTCCATCACATCATCTCCATTTCTTTGTGCTGCATAGCTTGTTCCGGCTCAATGATAGAAAAACGGCTCCACCGTCCGCAGCGAGGGCAGGCAACCATATTATCATGTGAGGCGGTGACCTGCTCTTGCGTCACCTCACCTGGTTTCCCACAGCACTCGTTGACCACGGTGACGATCTGGACATTTTTCAGTGCCTCTGGTCGATATTTCCGGTTAAAGGGAATGAAGCTGACCCAGCGGGGATTATCGAAGATACGGCTGATATGAAGTTTCAAAGCATCTCTTTTGATTGTCTGGGCAGATGCTTTTGTGAAATTATGCCGGCTCTCCCAATCAATGAGCGCGTTCAGGAGCTTCTGCTCACCAGCTCTCTGGATGAGCAATTCTGCCAGCTGGTACCAGAGGCCCTCTTCAATCTCACCAAGACTTGTCTGTACGCCGCGCCAGGAGCTGTACTTCTTATCCCGGCCTGAGCCGGTGCTGATTGGGTGGAATGTGCCATTCCGCCATCGAATATCTTCGAAGTCCAAGTGCTCCATATCGATCTCATTCAGGGAGTTGATTTGACCTCTCAATATGATCGTTCCTCCATTTCCACATTCTACATCCCCACCATCTGAGGGCTGGAGACTTCCTCGCTCTGATTTTCCTGTGTGAAGCTTGGAAGCGGCTGTCCATCCTTCCTGCGGAGCAGCCCATAGTCTGTGATAGTCGCATTTCCTTCCTCCAGCATCGTTCTTCCAACATTGGCGGCCTGGGGCGTCTGGAACAGTTCAGGCGGAAGATCCGGGTATTTCTCCCGCGCCATCAACTCCGCGTAGTCCCAGGTTTCCGCCACCTCGGGGAGCAGCTCATACTGCTCCGCCTCCTCCAGAAGCTGGGCAGCGTTTCCCAGACTGGGCTGGCCGCTGGCCGCCAGGAGGGCCTTGTATCGGATAAACTCCGCCACACCCCAAGCCCGCTCTTTCTGAGCAAGCTGCCCGGCGAACTCGCGGACCTGATCGAAGCCGCCGTCCTCAAGGGCCTCGTCGATTGCGTCCCGCAGGGAGGGGATGAGGCAGTCTGTGCAGCGGAATGCGCACTCCTCCACGGAGGCGGCATCCACCGCTTCCACCGCCTGCCAGATATCCTTCTCTATCGCGGGGAGGTTCAGGATAGCGGTTTTATCATTGTCGTACTGTGGGTCGTTGAAGAAACCCTTGCGTACCTCCAGCACCACCGGGGCCCCGGACCGCTGGAAGTAGATTGTTTCTCCCGGCTGGTACGTATAGATGGGCTTGATCTCCCCACCCAGTTCAGCATAGCCCCGTTTGGTGAATACGCCGCCATGATCCTCCTTGTGCTGTTCGGCCATCAGCTTCAGCAGACTGTCTCGAAATTCGCTGCCTTCCTCTGTGGTATCCAGCAAGGCCATAGCCTCTTTGGAGAGCATCTCACTCTCATAGAGAAACGCCCCAAGCTCCTGAAAATTGGAAACTTGGGGTGCCAGACAGCAGGCGTTGGTATTGTAGGTCAGGTTGATGAGGTGCTCCAGAGAGACAGGGCCCCTGCGTTGGTTCCACTCCATTGCCAGCAGAATCTCCATCCCTGTGTTTTCCTCCGGTGTCAGTGCGGCCAGCCGCTGGGCCAGCAGATTCAAGTCATATAGATTGACATTCCTGCCGATCATGCCTCGTTGGAGCCCATCATAGCCAACATAGACTGGTTCATTGTGGCAAAAGCGGCCATCTTCGATTCGAGCTTTTTGGAGCGCATCGTGGAACTCTGACCAAGTGGCCGGCATCTTCATTGCAGTGGCCGTTTCATAGCCTTTGGGGCCATTGTTGCTGATCTCCACCTTGAATATTGTTTTATCCAAGGGTCATCCCTCCTTGCTGGGGTTGAAAAACCTCCTGATATTTGGCAGGATCTGCGCCGGGGACATCCCAGCCTGCCATGCTACCTACCTCCATGGCCTGGCGCTGGACGGGGCTGATACCCAGGTTTTCATTCAGTTCGTCAGCCAGTTCCACGTTCCGCTCCTTATCGCCGGTGTCCCATTTCGACGGGTAGTAGCCGCTCTCGCCCCGCTTGATGCAGATGAGCTGGCCAGTGGAGGCGAGGGTAGAGAAGCATAGTTCGGGAAGACCATCTGCGAATTTGGGGGCGAAGCGTTCCTCCTCGGTCTGGATATCCCAATCGTCCTCCATACTCCACAGATGGACATACAGCTCGTCATCGCCGGCACAGATGTCCCGCTGTTCAAAGCCTTCGCCCCAGCCGTCCGACGCCTGACCGGAGATATACTCTTTGAGGGTAGTCAGTTCCTCTGGGGTGAGGGCGCCGACCACACGGCACTCGGCAACGCCCCAGAGCTGACCATTCCGATCCTCGACGGTGAACACAACGGATTTGACCTTTTGGTTGACGCTGTCATCCTTGCCGTACCAGTGCATGATTCCGCTCTCGGATTCCTCCGGCATTCGGCTGTTGATCAGGGCTCTGAGGATTTCTCCCTCATAAGTCCGCAGCGATCGTCCATCCAGCAGAGTGCAGTCATCCTCCATCTCGCCATACTCGTTGCGGGTGTAGAGGTCCGCTGTCAGTGGCATATACAACTTCATAGTGGTGAGCTCAGGCGGCAGGATGGAGAAACTGTCTTCCCCGATGATCAGCGCCAGACCGCTGCCATTGTCCCACTTCACATGGAATTGCCCAGCGTCGTCGATGCTTTCCAGCGTACCCATAGTGCCCGGCGGCACCGGGTGATACGGATCTTTCATCTCTCTGAGTTTAATCCGGCACCCTGCGGGATACTGCTCCCGCAGAAAGTCCAGCCATTCTCCCGGTACGCTTTGCATTTTACATTCCTCCATACATTTCGTGTTCGATTTTTTCCTCCTCAAATTCGCTGTCCACAGTATCATCAGCCAGGCCGAGTACTGCCATCAATTTCTCATCCGGCACAGCAAAATGAATGGTGTCATTTTCAAGATCCTCTTTCAGATGCCGCCACTCATACTCTTCGCCCGCAGGAAAATAGATCCATTTTTCATCTTTGTCAAACACATAGGTGTATTCGATCCCTGTATACGGCGATTCTGTCAGTTCGTCGAAGGTCATCATGACTGGAGCGGTGTTACTGAGGCCCATGTCTCGCCCCATAGCGACTGTGACCCCTGGCTGGGGGGTATCTTCTGTGTGGGGCATTTGAGGGGAAGGTTCTATTTTTTCATGAAGAACATCCAAGTCACCCAGTGCGAGAAGGGCGTTGACCTTTTCGGGGGTGTTGTAATGTTTCAAGAGGATGGCTCCGTTATCATCCGGATAGCCGTTGTAGTGGCAGAATATCGTCAGGTATTGGTCATCACCTATCTGCTTTGCGATAATACTCCGCGTGCTTATTTATATCCCTCCCATCGTCATGCCCTGATCAGGCTGTTCTTGATAGTCCCCCAATGGTCGGGGATTCTCCTCACCGTAGAGGTCATACAGGATATCATCTGCCTGCTTACGGACAGCGGGATCATCAGTTAAGGTCTCGTAGCGGAAGCCCGTGACAGGACGATCCGGGAGTTCTTCCCGAATGCACTGGAGATAGGCTTCTGCATCCGTATACTCCTTTTGCTCACCGCTGACGAAGGAGACCCGGCCTATCACCACAGGCTGCTCTGCCAGATCCTGCCGCTGGACTCGAAGGTCAAAGGCTGTCAGGTATGCCTGATAGTCGCCGGGGACGGGGTTACAGCGCAGGCAGTAGCGGTAGTTCTCCGTCTCCACGATGTAGCCATAGTTGGTGGGCCAGCCGCCCACATCTCCACCATAATTCCGGCAGTACTGGCTCATGCCGGCCAAGTCTTTCAATACACTGGTTCGCAGCTCGTCTACGACCTCTTGTAACTCGGCCTTGAACTCAGGGCTGTTCAGTTCCTCGGGACCTCGGGGCCACCAGGTGTGCCAGAACTCTTGTCCCCGGTGCCCAAAGTCCATTCGGACATGGCCGATGCAGCCAAGCCGCTGATCCTCCTCCGGTGTCATGGCATAGAAAAGGCCCGCTTCATCGAAAGAAGCGGGCCTTGCTGTGAATTTTGATTCAGTGGAGCACATCTCTTTGTTTTTCAAGATTGGTTCACCTTCTGTTCTTAGTATAGTTACACAACATACCACAGCTTATCGGAAATAGCCATCCCCCAAACCCCGATTGCCAGAAAAATAGAGGTAGCCCGCAAAGACGGCTCCTACTGTAGCAATGGCTGCAAACATGATAGTCTTCGTTTTCATTTTATATGCCTCCTAAAATTTCATTTCAAGTCCCTGTGCTTGCTCCTGCACAGGTGCAATGTCTATCAGGTGTTTCGGATCGACGATCACTTCGGACTCTCCGCGATTGAGAAAAACCGCGTGGATGTGCGCCTTGCTGATCTGGGCTTCGTACACAGTCCCACTCTCGCCAAAGCGACCTGCAAACCACTCTGCGGTCTTTCGGTCCAGTGTCCAGGAAAGGGCACGGATATTCTCCTCGTTGTAGGAAGTGACTCCCCGGTAAACGGTTACAACCTCATCCAGCTCGCAGAACACCGCGTATTCATCGGTGTCCATCAGTTTCTGCGGGTCGATGGAGCGGAACATGGATAGGAGCTGCCGCTTGCTCAGATTGGGGTCCATGTTTGGCTCCTCGGTACAGATCCAGGCATGGGTCAAAAAATGCGCCAGATCCTGTTCAGAAAGGACTGGCGCCGCATACTTCAGAAACGCAAATTGGTAGGGCTTTGTGATCATCAGGGCAATTTTGAATGGAGTATCAGCTTCCTTGATCCGCTGACTGCACAGCTCCTTCCAACGTTGGAGAGCCCCTGGGTCATCCAGCAGATTCACCATCAACAGTTCTCCGTTCTTGCCCGGTATCCCTACGACCCCGTTGTCGGTAAAGGGGTGCTTGACTACCACAGGTGAAAACTTCGTTGGGATGATATCCAGTTCCAGAAATACATAGGCCAAATACTTCAGCTGGTCAAGTTTAGTTTCTTCTGGTCGCTTTTTCTGTTTTGCCATTACTGCATCCCGCCCATCTGAAAGCCCGGCTCCGCCTGAAACTGCCGGTCTGTGTCCTCCATCATCAGTTCATCCATGCTCAATGTCCCGTGATAGGAGATATACCCGCGGTCGGTGAACATCCCGGACTCCTGCTCCATGCGCTGCAGGCCAAAGCCCTCATAATCATAAAATCTATCCAGATTTGGATCGTACTCAAAGTGGCCGGATTCCTGAATCATAAATCTGCCGTATTCCGCAGGAGTGCGGACATCAGGGCAAAATTCGAATTGGTCCAGATTTTCTACCAGATGACGAATTTGGCTGGCACACTCTGGTTCAGTCATTGCAACCACGGCCCCCAGTTTTTTGCGGTCCTTATCTGAGAGGTTGGTCACAGTCTGGGCCAGCTCGTTGAGTGAAAAAAGGGGCTCGGATTGGAAGTCCAGTACCGCCTTTACCTCATCAGGAAACATACACTCGGCATACCGGAATCGCATATTTTCCGGATCATTGATGCCAGAACGGCCCATCGCACGTTCCAGCTGTCCCTTGGCTGCGGGGAGGTAGAGCCAGGTGATGTTCTTGGTGTCCTCCGGTTCCATGCGCGAGGTAAGGGCCACCATGAGCATAGGCGGCTCATAGAGGTATGCGGGAAAGTATCTCCCATCATAGGACTGGTCCAGCTTCATGCCATTATCATAGACCACGCCATAACGGGTCACTCTACCGCCGCCACCTTCAATGAGCAGGATGGCAGTTTCCGTACCATCCAGAGCCTCCAACTCCTGAGCTCTGGCACAGCCACCGTGGGTATTCATGTAGTGCTCTCGGCCAATGGCCTCCAAGTCTGAAAAGTCTGTGATGACCGTTGCTTGCTGGCAGCAAAAGGTCAGGTTGATGAGGTCTTTCATATCGGTCAGATCCAGGGCTTCGGTCATAGCTTGAAACTGTGCGGCTTCGCCATCGTCAAAACTGTCCAGGCGCTTGGCTAAATAGTCCAGCTCATCCAGATCCACATTTGTGCCCTCCAGCCGACCAAGTATGGGCCAGCCGCGGCTGATTTCATCCACATGGCAATCCCGTGCGGAGACCTTGCTGATCTCAAGCGCTTTCAACAACTCGATGCAGTGGTCGAAGTCTTCTCTGGGGATAGGGAAGGGGATGGTCACAGCGCCATATTCAGGATGGGTGGCGTTACTCAAAACTGCGTGCAGCATACATTGATCCATCTGTATTCCTTCTTCTTGATCACAACGTCTCATTCAAAATCTTCTCTTTCTCTGATCTGTTCAATTCTTGTTCGCATACAGTCATTTTCACTTCCCCAACAAAGGAAGCCATGCCCTGGGTAGGGACAGCCTTCACATCGGTCGAACTGTCGGCATACGGGTTGTTGTTCTGGCTCAGGAGCATAGCCTGGTGCATGGGATGCTCGGAACAGATTCCTGCTCAGATACCCTCCCCACCAGGGAGGTAACCGTTCATATGTTCCCGTGTAGGCGCTTTTTCCGGTTGTTTTCACATTTGAACCCTCCATTCAAAAAAGCAGAAAAAAAGGCCGTATCTTGCAGACAACAAGATATGGCCTTTTGATAATTCTTGAAATCAATTCATCTGTTGTCCCTGATTTTGTTCCGGCTCCAGCTTTTCCTGAAGATTCGGGACAATGTACTCAATCTTTGTTCTGGCTGTTTGAATTGCCTTGAGATGCTCCTGCTGGAGTTCTAAGTCATTCTCCAGCAGGTAATCGGTAGCTCGGTACAGCTCGGATAATTCCTCATCCGAGAAAAGCCGGGCATTGGAAATCAACCCGGAGCGGACAGCAAAGTCCTGTTTTGCTGCGTTGTAGTCGCCCTCATAATAGTGCCCATGGATCACCCCGGTGCGACCATAGTCCCATATCCATGTAACGAACTGGTAGCCCCATCCCGGTTCTCGTTCCCGACCAGCTAACACGGCACCTCCAAAATCCGCCAGCAGACGGAAGTCCTCGCTCAGTCCGTTAGCCTTGAGGTGGGCAGCACTCTGGACTGCTTCTACATAGGAGAATACTTCGTCTGATATCTGCGCGACTTCGTGGTATAGGTCGCCAGCCTCATCATTCCCACTCATCTCCGGCAACAGGAAGACCTCGTTTTTCGGGGAAACGAAAAGGGCATGCTGACCATGGAGGAAAACCTCTAGTCGGCTGTCCTTCTGGATCTCTGAGTCGATTCCCCGCTTTCGAAGACATCTTACGAGTTCGGTAAAAAATGCATCTGTCATAGACTATTACCATCCTTTTGTTTCTGAAAATAAGAAAGCCGGGACCCTTGAGTGGAATCCCGGCGAAAAAAGTGGTTGGTATCATTTTGTGATACCAACCACTTTATCTTATTAAAAAATTTTAGTTTAAGGAAAACTGTGCCCTTTTTGAAAAACTGAATTTCAAAAAGGGCACAGAGGCTTATTCATTGTCTATATGAGTAGTGTGGGGTTCGAGTCTCCACAGTAACTGTCACAATGGCGAAAATATCTTTTGTTTCAAAGAAGAAAATCGAGCATTAAAAAGCCCGGAAACACTTGATGCCGTAGGTGTTTAGCCTACGGCATCTAAAGTGTTGCGATAATATGGTCCGAGTGGGGAGACTCGAACTCCCGGCATCTTGCTCCCAAAGCAAGCGCGCTACCAACTGCGCTACACCCGGATATGAAATTTTCCAATTGTGGTCAAACATGTGGTCAACGCCGTTTTTTGACCAACAACTTTGCGGAACTGGTTCCCGCTTCTGGTAGTGTCCCAGCGGGTTGTGGGGTTGAGCTTTTTCACTCATGGATGGGCGGGGTATGCTCCCAAAGCAGGCGCGCTACCAACTGCGCTACACCCGGATATTCAGTTTTTCTGCATGATACCACACAGGAAAAGAAAAAGCAAGTTTTTCGTGTCTGTGGGCGGCGCTGTGGTCAAGCCCGGTTTTGCGGGGAGATCTTCAGACGGGGGATTTCCGCCGCAAGCTACTGTCCCAAGGACTTCCGGCCTTTCGCTTTTTGGGGAATGGATAGGTCATCTATCCTCCCAAAGTAAGCGCGCTACCAACTGCGCTACACCCGGATATGAAGTTGTGGGGTGGCCCGAGCATATTCTCCCGAAGGTTGCCTGGACCGAGCATCAGGAGGCGGGCCCGGCAGAACAGAGGAACTGACTTTCTTAGTATAGTATATTTTGAAAAAGATTGCAAGAGGTGGATTGGCTATGTTAAAATATTTACGGAACAAAACTGAGAGGTGACAATTATGCGCATGAGAAAAAAGCCCAATCTGGTCCCGCGGATGGAGCGCTGCGCCCGTTTCTTGATTCAGACGCCGGAGGAGCAGCGTGGGCGTTGGCGGGAGCTGAAGCCGGATGCGGAGCAGGTCTGGCTGGAGCTGGGGTGCGGTAAGGGCCGCTTCACAGCGGAGACCGCGGCGCAGAACCCCAACGTGCTCTATCTGGCAGTGGAGCGGGTACCGGACGCTATGATCGTGGCGATGGAGCGCTGTGCGCAGCGGGGCCTGACCAATGTGTTTTTTGTGGACGGCGACGCGGCCAAGCTGCGGGAATACTTTGTCCCCGATGAGATCGACCGTCTGTTCATCAACTTTTGCGACCCTTGGCCCTCCAACCGCCACGCCCGGCGGCGGCTCACGCACCAGAACTTTCTGGTCCTGTATCGCGGAGTGCTCCGTACCGGCGGACAGATCCACTTCAAGACGGACAACCGGGACCTGTTTGAATATTCCCTGTTTCAGTTCCCTAAGGCGGGCTATGCGCTCTCGGAGGTGACCAGGGACCTCCACGCCGATGGGATCTGTGGTGTGATGACAGATTATGAGGAAAAATTCCACAATCTCGGCACCAAGATCAACCGCTGTGTGGGGACGAAAGAGGCGATGGATCCGGAGCCGGAGTATTTTCCTGTTCCGGGACCGGACGCCAGGGCGGCGATGGGATCGACGGACGAGGAACCAGTTGAAGATTAAAGAAATCAAAATGAGGCAGCGCCGCCCCGTACCAGTGGTACGGGGCGGCGTATTTTCATGCTACGCGGCCTCAGCGGGGGCGTCCGGATAGGCGGAGTACAGCACCTTTAGAGCGATAGGGGTCACAACGGCGGACACAATGATCAGCAGGATGACCGCCGGGAAATAGGCCGCGTTCATCAGTCCCACGGCCAGTCCTTTTTGAGAGACGATGAGGGCCACCTCGCCCCGGTTCATCATCCCCACACCGATCTTCAGGGCGTCCTCCTTCTTGAAGCGGCAGATCCAGGCCATCAGGCCGCAGCCCACGATCTTGGAGAGCAGCCCCACCACCAGGAACGCCAGGGAGAAGGCCAGGATAGAGGTATCAAAGGCGCTGATGTCCGTGCTGATACCAACCGACGAGAAGAACAGGGGGCCGAACAGGGTATAGGAGTTGACATCCAGCCGGCGCTCGATGTCATCGGAATCCCGCAGATTGGACAGGACCAGGCCGGCCACATAGGCGCCGGTGATGTCTGCGATCCCAAAGAATTCCTCCGCCAGATAGGACATGAGAAAGCAGAAGGCTAAGCCAAGCACCGTCAAACGCTTGGTCCTGGGGTGGCGGAGGCTCATGCGCTCAAAGACCTGGTACACCAGATAACCGATCACCCCGGAGAAGAGGAAAAACAGCCCTGTATCTGCCAGAACCTTGACCGGAGAGGTAGACGCGTCCTTAAAGCCTGTGATCACCGTCAGAACGATGATGCCCAGCACATCGTCAATGATGGCGGCGGAGAGGATGGTGGTCCCCACCCGGGTCTTGAGATGCCCCAATTCCCGCAGGGCCTGGACGGTGATGGATACCGAGGTGGCGGTCAGAATACAGCCCATGAACAGCGCGTGGTAAAACGAGTCGGAGCCAAAGCCGTCAAATCCGTAGAAGGCAATGTACAAGGCCGTCCCGGCCGCAAGGGGCAGCAGCACCCCACACATCGCCACCAGGAGGGCGATGGGGCCGCTTTTGATGATCTCATCAATGTCGGAGTCCAGCCCCGCGCTGAACATCAGCAGAACAACGCCCAGCTCGGCCATCTGCGTCAGAAAATCTGAGGGCTGTACCAGGCCCAGCAGACAGGGGCCGATGAGCAGGCCGGCCAGGATCTCCCCGGCCACCTGAGGGGCTTTCCACTTGCGGGCCAGCAGCCCCATATATTTTCCGGCGACCAGGATGACTGCAATGTCCCGAAAAATCACATAATCCATTCCGTTCCCACCTTGTCAAACAACTCCAGCGGGGCCGCCGTCCAGGACCGCGCGGAGGCGGCCTCTCGTCTCAAATGTGTGCGGTCCGCTGTTTATGATAGCTGCCTCCCAGTGGGAAGTCAACGGCTCTCCCTGTTCAGATTTCGTATATTTTTTGGAGGGTGTGGGGAGAAAGTTCCGCCGTTCGTGCTAACAGGGCGTAATATCCGGAAGCCCTGCGACATACCGCCGGAGCTCCGCTTCAAACCTCTGGATCACCGCTGCCTTCTGTGTCTGATGGTCTTTGGGTTTCAGCAGGTAACAGGTACGGCAAGGGGGTTCCGGCAGGATGCGGCTCAAGTGTAGATCACTGTCATGGTAGTGCTTGAATATGCTGGGCGGTACGATGCTGAAGCTGTCCGGAAGCCGAAGTAAATCTGGGATGATTTCTGTGGTATCTGTTACCATAATTGGAAGCTCAAGAGGGTTCATCAGACGGTCGTGCCATTCAACAAAGCGTGGTCCCCAGTCAAAATAGATCTCATTACTCCGCTTCAGCTCCCTCAAATCAACTTGGTCCGGATAACGGGAGACACTTTTGCTGCTGATCAGGTAGAGCGGCTCGTCGAATATGGGGGTTGCTTCTACATATCGGGAGTAAAATACTCGGGGGCAGATACCGACATCTGCCTCCCTATTTTCCAGCATGGAAATGATACGATCTGTCCAGTGGGTAGACAGTGTGATTGACAATCGATGATTGGTAAGGAGTTCCAGGTAAAAACCTTTTAAAACGTGGTGCGTCAGACTGATAACCGAAGAGACCCGTAACACTTCAGTCACTGATCCGCTGCTCCAGTCTAAGACCTGACGCTCCAGATCAATGTATCGTTTGGCGAATTCGGCAAATTCTTCTCCCTTCCTGGTTAGGCTGATTCCCTTTTGTCCTGGGCGCCGTTCTACAAGTTTTACATTTAATTCACTTTCCAGTTTTGCCAGTCGGTTGCTCACTGCGGACTGAGAGATGAACATGGACTCTGCAGTTTTGGTGAAGCTGCGTGTTTTCACGACATTTACATAAGTCTCCAAAATTTCTAAATTCATGGTGCACTCCAAATATCTCTAATGGATATATTATATATCTATAATATCCGTTTTACAAGATAATTTCTGTGTGATATAGTAGGGGCACAGAAAGCACAGCGGACATTTTTATGCAAAGATCACCAATTTGGAAAAGCAGCTTTGGTACCGGCAGCCTGATGTTTGTATTGGTGTCCGCTGTATGGACCGCCTGTATGGCGGGAGAGGCGCGCGACTCTTGTTCTGTATTTGACTTCCGGAATTTTGGCTACATCACCGGTGTGGCAGCGGAAGAGAGATCCAGAAACCAAGCGAAGTGTTGTGAAAAACAGGAGGTTCGCAGATTTATGCTGAAAAAATTAAACTCGATTGCCCTGTGGAAACAGATCGTTGTAGCCATTGTGCTGGGAGCGGCTTATGGTTTGCTGCTCCCGCAGGCTGTCCCGTATATCACATTTCTCGGGGACATTTTCCTCAGATTGCTTAAAATGCTGATTGCGCCCCTGGTATTGTTTACATTGGTCAGTGGTGTTTGCAAAATGGGAGATGTGCGTCAGCTGCGTACGGTAGGAGTCCGCATTGTTGTCTATTATCTTATCAGCAGCGCTATCGCCGCCGCTGTGGGCATGGGAATTGCGTTGATCAGCCAGCCCGGACGGGGAGTGACGGATCTTTTGGGTTCGGAGGCCGGGGAGGCAGTTTCTTATAATTTTCTGGAAAATCTGATCTCCTGGGTCCCGACGAATATTTTTGAAGCGCTGACCACTGGTAACACGCTCCAGATCATCGTATTCTCCATTTTGCTGGGCGTTGTGCTGCTGTTTATTGGAGACTATGCGGAGCAGTTGATCCGTGTCGTTCATCAGGCGGCGGATGCAATGGTGAAAATGACCGACTTGATTATGAAAATTTCCCCCCTCGGTATTTTTTCTCTCATTGCCCAGATGATGACCAGTATCAGCAATGATATGCTGCTTCAGGTGCTGAATTTTATCGTTACCGACTATGTCGCCTGTCTGCTTGTCATCTTTATCCTGCAGCCTTTGGCCGTGGGCTTCTTCACCAAGGAGAGTCCGCTCAAGTTCATCAAGAATATTACTTCACCGATCGTGGTGGCAGCATCCACCACATCCTCTGCCGCCACGCTTCCCACAGCCATTCACTGTGCTGAGAAGGACCTTGGCGTACCAGAAAATATCTATGGGTTTACGCTTCCTCTAGGCAATACCTGCAATATGAATGGAATGGCAGTTGTGCTGGGCGTGATCGCTGTCTTTGCGTCTAACCTCTATGGGTATCCTATGACTGCATCTTCCCTGATTCAGTTTGTCTTTATGGGACTGGTCCTGTCTGTTGGCTGCGCTGGAGTTAAGGGAGCTGGAATTGTCATGTCCACCGTTCTTCTTCAGACGCTTGGGATGCCGCTGACTCTGATTCCCATCCTGGCTGCGATTTGGCCTGTTGTGGATCCTGCGCATACGACCGGAAATATCACTGGAGATCTGGCTGGAACAACCATTGTTGCCAGTTCTCTTGGAAAACTGGATCGGGATACATTCCGTGCCTGATTTGGGAACGTAATCTGATAATTTCTCGAAACTGGGAGAAATCTTCCTTGTTTCCTGGAAATATACCATCGCAGTAAATTGTTTCTACTATTACATGATATCGAGTCGAGGAGGATGATGATATGACACTTCAAGAAAAATTTGCTAGATTAGGCACCGACAATGCTCCAGGCCAGGAGGGCCTGCAGAAAGATGAATCTCTGCCCATGATTGGGGACAAGCTGGAGGGACCAGCGGTTGACTTCTCCCACGGCGACGTCAACGCCCACACTCCGATTCCCGGCAGCCTGGAGACTTTTGTGAAGCAGTATGCTGTGGAGGGTACCTATCAGGCCTACACAGAGTACCGGGGTAAGGGAACCATCCGCCAGTATCTGGCAGAGAAGCTGGCAGAATACAGCGGCGCTCCGGTAGATCCTGATACGGAGATCATTCTGACGCCCGGAACTCAGGGCGCACTGTTTCTGGCGATGGGGTCGCTGGTGTCCCGCGGGGACAAGGTGGCCATCGTGGAACCTGACTATTTTGACAACCGGAAGCTGGTGGAGTTCTTTGAAGGGGAGATCGTCCCCATCCAGATGCGCTGGCAGGATGTGGAGCGCAACTCCGGCATTGACCTGGAGCAGCTGGAGGAGGCATTCAAGAGCGGAGTAAAGCTGTTCCTCTACTCCAACCCCAACAACCCTACCGGTGTGGTCTACTCCCCCGAGGAGGTGGCCGCTATCGGCCGTCTGGCCAAGCAGTACAACGTGGCAGTTCTGGCGGACGAGCTGTACAGCCGGCAGATCTTTGACCCGGAACAGCCCTATGCCCATCTGCGTGCTCTGGAGGAGAAGCCCGATCAGCTGATTACCATCATTGGCCCCTCCAAGACGGAGTCCCTCAGCGGTTTCCGCCTGGGCGTGGGCTACGGCAATGCGGAGATCATTACCCGGATGGAGAAGCTTCAGGCTGTGGTCTCGCTGCGCTGCGCCGGTTACTGCCAGGCCGCGTTTCTGAACTGGTTCTCTGAGCCTGAGGGCTGGATGGAGCAGCGTATTGCCGAGCATAAGCGTATCCGGGATGATTTGATGGAGGTTATTAATCGCTGTCCCGGCTGCTGGGCACGTCCTTCGGAGGGCGGCAGCTATCTCTTCCTGCGGCTCCCGCCGCTGAAGGGAGACATCTTCCAGGTTGTCAAGCTCTGCCGCATCCAGGCCAATGTCACGGTCACTCCGGGTACAGAGTTCGGTAAGCAGTATGATAATTTTGTCCGGATGAATTTCTCCCAGGATCATGATAAGGCTGTGTCCGCGGTAGAAAGAATTTGTAAGATGGTTGAGAGGTATCGCGTATGAGTACAAATCAGAATCCGATCCCCCAGGGAAAGTACGTCCCCGCCACCCGGGGCGGCTGCATGATCTTTACGGCTGGCATGACCCCAAGAAGCAACGGCGTGTTGATCTTTTCCGGCAAGGTCAAGGCGGAGGAGCCGCTGGAGACCTATCGGGACGCCGTCCGTCAGGCTGCTGCAAACTGTCTTACCGCTGCCCGGAATACGCTGGCAGAGGGAGAGCAGATCCAGAAGCTGCTGTATATGACGGTGTACATCAACGGTGAGGCGGGCTTCAGCTCCCACGCAAAGCTGGCGGACTTTGCTTCCGAGTATTTGGTGGAGGAATTGGGTGAGGCTGGGATCGGCAGCCGGGCTGCCATCGGGATCGCCTCCCTCCCGGGAGAGGCTCCGGTGGAGGTCCAGATGGTCCTAATGGCCTCAGAGCCGCAATAACATGAAACAGCACCGCCCACGACCGGATCCGGTCGTGGGCGGTGCTGTATTTCGGTCGGAATGGGTTTCCTGTCTGCGTTCCGGGCGTTGCAGATTAATCCGCGCGCGGTCCCCCGGCGAGGCTGTTTGGCCGGTCCGGATGCACCACAAAGCTTACATCTGCCATTTGTTC
>OGHO01001623.1_pt1 | contig 20840 bp, 19 predicted proteins | sample 1571421 | NCBI WGS metagenome assembly OGHO01 (sample SAMEA2581937, study PRJEB24529) | metagenome | biome: Human gut stool | place: China | collected 2011
TGAAACCATATTCGGCCGCAAGCGCTACCTGCCAGACATCAATTCCAGAAATGCGGTAGTACGTGGCTATGCCGAACGAAATGCAATCAATGCCCCCATTCAGGGAAGTGCTGCCGATATTATAAAGGTAGCAATGGTACGCATATACCAGCGCTTTCAATCTGAAAGTATACAGTCTAAAATGATACTTCAGGTGCATGATGAATTAAACTTCAGCGTCATTCCTGAAGAAAAGGAAAAGGTGCAGAAGATTGTAATTGAAGAAATGGAAAATGCGTATCGTATGCAAGTACCGTTGCGGGCAGATTGCGGATGGGGAAGTAACTGGCTGAAAGCGCATTAAAAAGGAACAATAATATATAATACTTTATATATCAGTTATTTAAAGGAGACTACCCACATAGTCTCCTTTTTTATTCCTTCTCTACATCTCATAATCAAAGGTAACTTCATCCCCTCTTGAGAGGGGTAAGGGGTGTGTTAGAATACATCTACGAATCCATTAGCTGACGCCATTCACACACCCCCTACCCCCTCTCAAGAGGGGATGAAATTACTTTTGACTATTTATCTTCTAAGGACCTATTTACTGCATTATCGTAACAATCAAGCATAGTCTTATCCTTAATATTTGTTTAAACTGTGACATTTTGCTAAAATCAAGTCTTTTTATTGTAGTTTTGTTAGGAGATTGAATTTATTTCTCTACCTTTGCACCGCTTTTAAAAACAATATGAAAGTAACAATCTAATAATTTATATCATGAAAAAGATCAATTTTTTGAAAGGAATGCTCGTTGTAGCAATGTTTTTTATTGCTAATCTTACAATTTCTGCCGGAAATCCGGGTGACAACCTGATTTACAATGCAGAAGAAGTAAATGGAGTAGTTGTTTCGGAAACGATTTTTAAAATGGAAGGCAGCATGCTTACTAACTACATGAAGCACAATTACAAGTATGATGCTAACCAACAACGCACTGAAGACGAGGCACAAAAGTGGAACTCTAGCAAGAACCGCTGGGAAAACGACCTCTGCATCCGTTATACTTATGGCAACAAAAGTATGACTACTGAATATTACAAATGGAATTCAAAGAAGAAAGAATACATATTAGTACCTGAAATGACCGTAACTATGGATAAATAACCTACTCATTAACCATTTAACACTTTTCATAAAAACTCTACGAAAGGGCAACCGCGATGGCTGCCCTTTTTGTTGTTAAAAAGGCAATTCCGGCTTCAATATGAAGCAGGATAAAAAAAGAATGGTTATCTTTGCAGGCAAATACATAGATAATAATCAAAAAAACAAATAGATAATGGCTTTACAATGCGGCATTGTCGGTCTTCCCAATGTAGGAAAATCGACACTTTTTAATTGCTTATCAAATGCAAAGGCTCAAGCAGCCAACTTCCCTTTCTGTACCATCGAACCGAATGTAGGCGTAATCACCGTTCCCGACGAACGTCTGAATCAACTTGCAGAACTCGTTCACCCTCAGCGCATAGTCCCCACCACCGTAGAAATTGTTGATATTGCCGGACTGGTAAAAGGCGCCAGCAAAGGAGAGGGATTAGGAAATAAGTTCTTGGCAAATATTCGCGAGACAGATGCCATTCTGCACGTGCTCCGCTGCTTTGACGATGAAAATGTAACCCACGTGGACGGAAGCGTAAACCCCGTGCGCGACAAGGAGATCATAGACTATGAGTTGCAGCTAAAGGACATGGAAACCATTGAAAGCCGCATACAAAAAGTGCAAAAACAAGCACAAACAGGTGGCGACAAACAGGCTAAACAAATGTACGATGTACTTGTTAAATATAAAGAGACGTTAGAACAAGGCAAGTCTGCACGTACCGTACAGTTCGAGACAAAGGACGAGCAAAAAATAGCGAAAGAATTGTTTCTGCTCACCTCTAAACCGGTAATGTATGTGTGCAATGTAGATGAAGCCAGCGCCGTAAACGGTAATAAATATGTAGACATGGTGCGCGAAGCTGTAAAAGACGAGGATGCTGAGATCCTGATTGTCGCTGCAAAAACAGAATCGGACATTGCCGAACTGGATACATACGAAGACCGCCAGATGTTCCTGGCCGAAGCAGGATTGGAAGAATCGGGCGTATCACGCCTCATTAAATCGGCATATAAGCTGTTGAATTTGGAAACCTATTTCACCGCCGGAGTGCAGGAAGTACGCGCATGGACTTACGAGAAGGGCTGGAAAGCACCGCAATGCGCAGGAGTGATCCACACCGATTTTGAGAAAGGTTTTATCCGTGCCGAGGTTATCAAATTCAACGATTTTATTCAGTACGGTTCGGAAGCCGCTGTGAAGGAAGCCGGAAAGATGGGCGTAGAAGGAAAAGACTACGTGGTTCAGGATGGCGACATCATGCACTTCCGTTTCAATGTATAAGGCATAGCCGTTTGTTCCAAGCTGCTAGCCATCCACACTGTAGGGGTAGATTGAATCTGCCCAACAATACCCGGAAGGTGTATTTGTGTATGCATTCGGGCGGAAGTATTCCGCCCCTACAGTGGATGTTTTTGAATTGATCATTACATCAAAATACAACTATTATGGAAAAGTATTTAATCGTAGGAACCGGCGGCGTTGGAGGTAGCATCGCCGGTTTTCTTGCTTTGGCAGGAAAAGATGTAACGTGCATTGCCCGTGGCAAGCACCTAGAAGCCATCCGTGAAAAAGGGCTTCACCTGAGATCGGACTTAAAAGGCAATCACTTTTTGCCCGTACAAGCCTGCACGGCCCAGGAATATAACGAGAAAGCAGACGTGATCTTTGTATGCGTAAAAGGCTACTCCATCGACTCCATCAAAGAACTTCTGGAAAAGGCTGCACACCGGGATACACTGGTTATTCCCATCCTCAATGTCTATGGCACAGGCCCCCGCATTGCCCGACTTGTTCCACGTGTAACGGTGTTGGACGGTTGCATCTACATTGTAGGTTTCGTCTCCGGCCCGGGAGAAATAACGCAGATGGGCAAGATATTCCGACTGGTATTCGGCGCACGCCCCCAGCAGGGAGTAGCCCCGGAACGTCTGGAAGCCATTGCCGGTGTGCTGAGAGATGCAGGCGTTAAGGTAGATATTTCGGATGACATCAACCGCGATACGTTTATCAAATGGTCTTTTATCTCCGCCATGGCGTGCACCGGAGCTTATCACGATGTGCCGATGGGTCCGTTGCAACACCCCGGATCAGAGCGCGATACCTTTATCGGCCTATCTAAAGAAAGCAGCGAAATAGGCCGGAAAATGGGAATCACTTATGCAGAAGACCCGATAGAGTACAATCTGAAAGTAATTGATAAACTAGATCCGGAGAGCACTGCCTCTATGCAAAAAGATATTGCCAAAGGGCATGAATCGGAAATACAAGGATTACTGTTTGATATGATCGAACTGGGCGAAAAGATGGGAGTAGATATGCCTGTTTATCACAAAGTGGCGCAGAAGTTCGCAACGAAATAACCCTTTTAATCCCCAATATAAACAATGAAACATATCGTAGACATCGACACCTGGGAACGCCGGGACAATTACAATTTCTTCCGCAACTTCCACAACTCATGGATCTCCATCACCAGCGAAGTGGACTGTACCGAAGCATTTCCCGCCGCTAAGGCAGCCCATCGCTCGTTTTTCCTGTATTACCTATACGCCATCCTGCGTGCGGCCAATGAGGTGAAAGAATTCCGTTACCGCACAGACAAGGACGGGCAAGTGGTTTACCATGACAATGTGGATATTATCTCACCGATAGCCGTTCCCGGAAAGACTTTCTACACCGTCCGCATCCCCTATCACGAGGATTTTGAGCGATTCTATGCCGAGGCATACCACATTGTCCACCACATCCCAGAGGACGGTGACCCGTATGGCGCCGAGAAGGTAATCACCCAACAAGGAGATTTTGACATTATCCAACTGAGTGCCACGCCTCAACTTTATTTCACCTCGCTCACCTATACGCAGATGGCTCCCGATCATCCTCTGGACTATCCGCTGATGAATGCAGGCAAGGTGGTGACGCGTGAAGGACGTTTGGTAATGCCTATTTCCTTCACCGTGAGCCATGCTTTTGTAGATGGGGCGCACATTGCACAGTTCTTTCAAAAAATAGAGAGGATTATGAAAGAGCTGGCTCAGTGAATAGAGGCTAAAAAGTACGAACGTTTATTTGTAAAAGCAGCGGAAAGAGCGTATCTTTGTTTACACTAGTTCAAAGTGGACTCATAAATAAACAGAATTATGGAATATGTATCATCAGACATGAAGTTGTTGCCATACGGCATGATGAATTTCGAAGATATTCGTCTTGACAATTATTATTACGTGGACAAGACCTCGTTTATCCCTTTAATAGAACGTTCGGACCGGTATTTCTTCTTTATCCGTCCACGCCGTTTCGGCAAGAGCCTGACACTGAATATGCTGCAACACTATTATGATGTGCGTACCAAGGATAAGTTCGATTCTTTGTTTGGCGATCTCTACATAGGGAAGCATCCCACAGATGACCGCAATAGTTACTTGGTGCTGTATCTCAACTTTTCCGGCATAAACGGCGAATTGCACAATTACCGCACAGGACTTGATGCGCATTGCAATACCTGTTTCGAGTACTTTTGTGATATTTATGCAGAGTATCTGCCGCAAGACATCCGGGAAAAATTAGATAAAAAAGAGGGAGCCGTTGAGCAATTGGACATTCTATATCATGAATGCGAACGTGCAGGCCAAAAGATATATCTCTTCATCGATGAGTATGACCACTTCACGAATGCCATCCTCTCCGATGCCGACAGCCTGCACCGTTATACCGAAGAGACGCACAAGGAAGGTTATCTGCGCGCCTTTTTCAATAAGGTGAAAGCCGGAACTTATTCCAGCATCAAGCGTTGCTTTATCACTGGTGTAAGCCCCGTGACGATGGACGACCTCACCAGCGGATTCAACATCGGCACCAACTACTCTCTCTCATCGAAATTCAACGAAATGATGGGATTCACCGAAACCGAGGTGCGCGAAATGCTGGAGTATTATACCACTCAAATCTCTTTTAATCATACCATCGATGAATTGATAGGACTGATGAAGCCATGGTATGACAACTACTGCTTTGCACAGGAATGCTACAGAGAAACTACGCTATACAACTCCAATATGGTGCTTTATTTCGTCAAAAACTATATTGACAATAACGGCAGAGTGCCAAGAAATATGATAGAAAGCAATATTCGTATCGATTACGAAAAATTGCGTATGCTCATCCGCAAAGACAAGGAGTTTGCACACGATGCCTCCGTCATACAGACTTTAGTGAGCCAAGGTTACATTACCGGCGAGTTAAAAGAAGGCTTTCCGGCTACCGACATTGTGAATTCCGACAATTTCGTGAGCCTGCTCTATTATTTCGGTATGCTTACTATCAGCGGAATATATAAGGGAAAGACCAAACTTACTATTCCCAATCAGGTGGTGCAGGAGCAGCTCTATACCTATCTGCTGAACACGTACAATGAAGCCGACCTCAGTTTCAGCAACCATGAGAAAGACGAGCTTGCTTCGGCTTTAGCGTACGACGGGGCATGGCAATCCTACTTCGGCTATATAGCCGATTGTCTGAAGCGTTACGCTTCGCAACGCGACAAGCAGAAAGGTGAGTTTTTCGTACACGGTTTCACTCTTGCCATGACGGCTCAGAACCGCTTCTACCGTCCCATTTCCGAGGCGGACACTCAAGCCGGATATGCTGACATTTTCCTGTGTCCCTTGCTGGATATCTATCCTGACATGCAACACAGCTACATCATCGAATTGAAGTATGCCAAGTATAAAGATCCCGAAGGCCGTGTGGAGGAGCTTCGGGAGGAGGGTATCGTCCAAGCCAATCGGTATGCAGATACCGATACGGTGCGGAATGCCGTGGGCAGCACACAGCTGCACAAGATTGTTGTGGTATATAAAGGAATGGAAATGAGGGTTTGCGAGGAAATATGATTCTTTCATTATCATTGACTTGATACTGCCCGGAATTTGAATTCACATAGGGGCACACATTGCACAGTTCTTTCAAAAAGTTGAAAAGATACTGAAGGAATTGGCAGAGTGGTAAAGGAATCAGATTCCAGCTTCTTACCCAACGCAATAACGATATTTAACTTTATTGACTTTAATACAATCTTTGGCAAATAAGAGTAATACAAAGCAATGAGAAGAACTCACTCTTTAAAGAAAAGTGGCAAGATAACTGTCACTTTTCTTTTTTTCATAAAAGCAAAGACAAGAGTAAAGCCATAACATAAAAAATAAATGATAGAAACAATTGTTTTAATCTATAAAAATTACTACATTTCGGAATCAACGAATTCACTATGAGAATATGGAGAAATATTGCCCAGGCATCCTGTTTCTTATTCATAGGTATGCTTGTATGTTCCTGCCACCAAACGGAAAAAGAAAAGATAACCCGTCTAATGGAAAAATGGAATGGCAAGGAGCTTGTGTTTCCCACTAACCTCCCATTTGTCGCAGAAGACAGAGATACACTACTCCACCCAACAGAAGACACATCAAATTACAAGATTGTCACTTATGTAGACTCCACCGGTTGCTTGAGTTGTAAACTACAACTATTGGAATGGATGGATTTTATATCCGAAATGGATTCTATCACCCGGAAGAAAGTTTCTTTCTATTTCTATTTTCACCCCAAACAGAAGAAATATCTTATCACGTTACTGAAACAAGAAGGATTTATCTTTCCTGTATGCATTGATACTAAAGATGAATTTAATCAGCTAAACCAGCTTCCAGAAAATGAGAAGTTCAGGACATTCCTGTTGAATAATAAAAATAGAATTATTTTAATAGGCAATCCGATGCATAGCCCACAGATAAAAGAATTATATGTAAAGACTATTATTCATGAACAATAGCGAGAGAATAAACCGAATGTGAACCTTAAAAATTAGAATTATGAAAAGAATTACTAAACTTTTAGTGGTTGCTCTAGTAACTGGTGGAGGAATATATAGCCTATATTCTTCACATGCTCAAAGCGAACTTTCTGAATTAGCTTTAGCTAATGTGGATGCATTAGCTACCCTAACTACTAAAGATTGTATGAAGCGATCAGAAACAATATGCTATGGGCTAGTTTATGGTGCTCCCAAACCTACAGATGATAACGATGGACCTTCGTTACCTCCATCTATAACAATTGAAGAATCTCCAGTTGGATGGGCTAACAGAGCAGAAGTTATAAACTAATTTTATCAGGCACAGAATGAGCTATCAACAGAAACAGCCCATTCTGTGCCACATAATCTAATATTATTCTAAATGAAAAACTATATATTATTTATATTGCCTCTCTTTCTCCTATCTTCCTGTACAAAAAAGGAAAAGGACTTCTTGAACATTCCATCCATACCTATTCATGGTACAGCACTTGAAGAAGAGATCATATCGTCGGAGGGAGGAGTCATGTCACTAATAGATTCTTGTTTCTTTATCTGCCGCCCTAACTTCAAAGACGCATTTCTGGTTTTAGATGAAGCAACCGGAAAGGAAATCACCAAATTAGGGAGTATCGGAGAAGGACCGGGAGAGTTCACCTTACCTGTAATGGCAGGAGGATCATCGAATGGGGATACTTTGTATATTGCCAATAGACCCAATAAAGTACACCTTTATGTTCGCAAAGGAAAAGGAGACTATCAATACTTGGAAACCAAAACCATACATTTAGAAAAAATGGAATATGTTACAGATGTTCATCGGATCTCAAATGGGTATTATGTACTCACCACATTATCCGGAGGACATGAATTCTTTATCCTGCTAGATGCAAATCTCCGGGAGGTGAAGCGGTTCGGGAATCATCCGGTAAAAGGAATGACAGCGGAAGCAAATGATTTCATGAAATTCCAAGGACGTATGACATCATATAAAAATAGTTTCTATTTTGCAACCATGTTCTTTGGCTATATTGCACGTTACGACATATCAAATAATGGCGACGTGACACTGGTATGGGAAAAAACGGTAGTGCCCACCGCATGCAATGTTTATGAAGCAAACTTAGCCATCAGGGCACACGAAAATAGAGATGGATTTTACGGACTGGCGGCAAATGACAAGTATCTATTCGCAACATATAGCGGAATTCCGTATGCTGCGGCAGATACTGACCCTTCTGCCTGCGTCCCCAAAACACTAGTCGCATTTTCCACTTCAGGAGAATTACTTGGGAAGTATGCATTTGAAAATAAAAGCGGAAGAGTATGTCTATCCAAAGACGGGAGGTATCTATATTTATGGAATTCACACCCGGAAACAGCCATAGAACGATTTAATGTCGAAGATATATTGAATGCAAAATAAAATCAATACATCATGAAAAACAATTATTCATGAACAATAGCGAGAGAATAAACCGAATATGAACCTTAAAAATTAGAATTATGAAAAGAATTACTAAACTTTTAGTGGTTGCTCTAGTAACTGGTGGAGGAATATATAGCCTATATTCTTCACATGCTCAAAGCGAACTTTCTGAATTGGCATTAGCTAATGTGGATGCATTAGCACAATTAAGTAGCAATGATTGTGCTAAAAGACAAGATGCCAAATGTTACGGGCTTGTTATCACCAGGTCTCCTTCAATTGAAGTGGCAAACAATTGGGTAAACAGAGCAGAAGAAGTACAGTAAAACGCTGTTGGTAAGACTAACCTAACAACGAATCAGTGAACATAAAGTATCTGTTCACTGATTCGTTACCACATTCCAGCATAACCGATTAATAAACTAATTCACTTTTGATACATTACGCCATAAAATCTAAAGCACAATGAAAAGCTATCTCCTAATATTCATCTCACTTTATCTATTCTCTTGTTCTTCCCACAAAGGAGAAAAAGACTTTCTAGCCATTCCATCTATCCCTATTCATGGTGTGACATCCGGTGAAGAGATTATGTCCTCTTCTACAGGCATTATGACACTAATTGATTCCTGTTTCTTCATCTGTGAGCCTAACCAATCAGACGTATGTTTAGTATTAGATGAACAAACAGAAAAAGAGATTAACAAATTTGGCAGATATGGAGGAGGACCCGGAGAATTCTCATACCCCGTGATAGCTGGTAAATCAAAGGACAATGACACTTTATATATTGCCAATTTACCCAATAAAATAATCCTTTTCATTCGTAAAGAGAGAGGACAATATCAATTCCTTGAGGAAAAGACTATTAATCTAAAGAATATGGAATTTATAACAGATATACATCGTGTATCCAATGGATATTATATAGCATCCACATTGTCCGGAGGATACGATTTCTTCATACTCATAGACCACAACCTTCATGAGGTGAAAAGATTCGGGCATCATCCTGTAGAAGGAATGACGGCAGAAGCCAATGATTTCATGCGCTTTCAGGGACGTATGACATCATATAACAATAGTTTCTACTTTGCAACTATGTTCTTCGGTTATATTGTACGCTATGACATATCAGACAATGGCACCGTTTCATTAATATGGGAAAAAATGGTAACTCCTCCAGCCTGTAATATTTATGAAGCTAATATTGGTATCAAAACACATGAAAACAGAGATGGCTTTTATGGATTAGCAGCAAATGATAAATATCTGTTTGCAACATATAGTGGTATCCTCTATGCAGCAGCAGATACTGATCCTTTTGCCTGTGTTCCCAACACATTAGTCGTATTTTCCACCTCAGGAGAATTACTTGGAAAATACACCGTAAAAAATAAAAGCACAAAAGTATGCCTATCCAATGATGGGAAACATTTATATTTATGGAATTTACTACCGGAAATAGCCATAGAACGATTTAATGTCGAAGATATATTGAATGCAAAATGAACCCACTCAATAAGAAATGGAGAAAATGGACCGATAGATGCTTAAACCTGCTTTTCTATTTAGCACTTCTATCCCTATGCTGGCTATTACTGCAAGTAACCACTTTTTCTTCTTTCAGAGTCCCCACAGACTCCATGTATTCCACTCTTTTACATGGAGACTACATCATAGTGAATAAATGGACCTTTGGTGCACGTATCTTTAATATCTTCGATGCCTTGAACCATAAGCCTCTATCTATAAAGCGTTTACCGGGGGTAAGGAAGATTAAGAGGAATGATGTGCTAGTCTTCAACTTCCCGTATGGCAGAAACAAATATGAGATTCATTTCGATGTGATGCAATACTATGTGAAGCGTTGCATCGGGTTGCCGGGTGACACTGTCAAGATAAAATTACCTCCTGCCCCCAAACAAGACAGCCTTTCTTTCAGCTTCAACAAGCCCTATTTCCAGCTATCCAACTGGACACCCCATGACTTCGGGCCTTTATACATCCCCCGCAAAGGAGACAATATACCTTTGGACAGCATTCATCTATACCAGTATGGCAGTATTATAGAATGGGAAACCGGAAACAAGTTTACTTTCCGTAAGAATCACTTTTTTATAGGAAACCAGATGGTGACAAGTTATCAATTTCAAAACAATTATTACTTTATGATGGGCGATAATACAAACCATTCTTATGACTCACGCTATTGGGGACTTGTCCCCGAAAAGTTTATTGTAGGCGTAGCACAATGGATATGGTTTTCCAAGGACGGGCAAACAGATAAAATAAGATGGAACAGATTATTACATAGAATTGGCTAAGTCTATCCTTTTGCTCCATAAAAAGAACGTTTGCTATCTTGTCCCTTCCACAACCCCTCTCACCGAGAGAAAGGACAACAATCAGTCAAAACACCGACGCGCGAGAGTACGATGAAAATGACAGGCTATACTGTTGTGCAGAATAAACCATCCTCGCGCATCGGCATTATCATTTTGACAGAATGCTAGTTTAGTTTTTATTATTTTCTCAAAGGCCGGTTATTATCGCGTTAAAACTTATAGCCTATGCCGACAGAAAGGGTCAGACCATGACCGTCCTGAAAAAGTTGATGCTTGTTGAGCGAGTACTTGCAGTCCACGGAATAAAAGAAATGCTTCGTTTCCAAAGACAGTCCGCCTTTCACCCCATACGTAATCCTGTCTCCTACACTCATGCCCCAAGTCCCCAAGCCTACATGAGGCAGGTTTTCGGGCCCCTTGATACAAGCCGCACGCTCCCTTCCGAACAATGCCATGGAAATGTAGGGCCCAGCATTGATACGGAGATTCGTATGGGAACCTATCGCTACATTGAAGGAGGCCATGACAGGCAAATCCACACTGAACTTACTATAAAAGTCGGTATGCGAGGAAACATACTTTGCCCCATCCGTACGATACTCTTCATAATTAAACAACAGTTGGGGCTGGATAAACCAAGAGTCACTCACCTTGATGTCATAGAGTCCGCCTATGTATCCGCCTCCCCGGAAATAGGAACCGTCTACGGTCGATTTTGACATTAATCCGCCGCCCATGATACCCCATCGGTTTTGGGCAAAAGTAGTTGTTGCCATCAGGCAGAGTGTCACGAGTGACACAAGTAATAATTTAATTCTCATCATGTTTTTAGTTTTAATTTTCGTGGGCAAAGTTATATGAAAAGGGATAAACAAGGAAGGATTCATCATAACATCCTTACCTCATAGAGAACTAACAATCAGCCACATAGGGCTTTTTCACATAACATTCCCGACGGACCGCCACCCTTACTGCAAATAAAGGGAGAAACAAACGTTCTGCCACATCGAAAAACTTATGACGCTTGCCGATTCTCGGTTTTGCACCGACTTTCACAAATAGCCTTTCACTATAAGTTATTCATTACCAATTCCTTCTGGTTCGTAGTTGCCCATAATCTCCCTCAGTTGCCAATTAGTCAGTCTTTCTGCCTACCGGAGATTTGATTTATATCAAATTTCACCTTGAATATTAAATGTCTGAGATAATGGAGGAATTGTTTATTCCCGATACAGGTTCATATCGTGTTATTCTATAAGTTTGCTTATTGTCCCACACAGGTAAGACTGCCATCTTACCTGTGTGGGAGTGCCGTCCTACCTATATGGTACTGGAGTCCCACATTGGTGGGACAGTATAGGCATCTGTATAAAAAGATAGTTTTATCAGGCTCTTTGCAAGAACTTTAATGCTATATGGAAGTTGCGGATTCATTGCAGATTTCGGTATCTGTAGAATAGGATGTGATGGGATGATAGGAATCGAGGTGGAGTAAGTTTGGAGATATTCCTACCACATATAACTGGTTATCAGACAGATGCAGTTAAACGGGTTTCGTTTATTTTTATAAAAGGGGATACTACTGCCCATGCAGAACAGTAGTATCCTTTTCTTGAAATTAGAATGGAAGATATAATTAGGATATCAAAATTTATAGCCTATGCCGACGGATAAAGTCAAACCATGCCCCTCATTATTCAGGAAACTTTTCTTTAAAGAATACTTGCCATCCATAGAGAAAAAACAATGCTTATGCTCCAAAGCAATGCCTCCTTTCAGACCATAAGTAAAGTGGTCACCAAAATCTGCGTGCCACCAGCCTCCCCACTTTTCTTTATTGCGTCCGAACATAGCATATTGCAAATAAGGACCTGCATTGATACGCATAGAAAAAGCATCATTCAATCTCACTTTGAAGGAAGCCAGCACAGGCAACGTAAATGCATGTTGACTATAAAGGTTTGAACCGTCCTTCTTCTCGTTCTCTTCATAAGAGTATAGCAACTGAGGCTGGATATACCAAGAGTTACCCAAAAGGATATCATACAATGCGCCAACATATCCGCCTGTTCGCCATCCGGTATTTTTTGCTGATGAGGTAGAGAAATTGGCACCACTTATCACACCCCAATGACTCTGAGCTGTTGCTGAAAAAGCTATTACTAAAACCCCAAAAAGAATGGAAATAAATCTTTTCATATAGATATCTTTAAAGACCAGCGAATCTAATTTCTTTCAATGTAAATTTATACTTCAGGGTTGTTCCCATTCCACGGAAGTCTACTGACAGGTCTGCTGTAATAGGAGCTGAATAATAGAGTATCTTTTCATTTTTAGGACCTATATTACCAATATTAGCTGCGGTAAAATCCTGATACCAATCATGAGAAGAATCTGCACTTTTATGGAAGTTAATAGTACCAACATAGCCACCTGTAAATGTACCTGTAGTGGTGGTTTTACTAGAATAATTACTCCAGCCAAGCCAAGTTTTCTTTCTAAAGGAGATTTCAATGTGTAATTTAGGAGTTATTACTCTTCTATTACTATCAATTGTACTTACTTGTCTACCACAATTCAATTTTATTTTTCTCTTATTTTCTTGATACCAACCTGAAGAATATTCATAAATTTTATTATTACCTATCGGTTCACCTGCCTTACTAACGGAAACAATTGGAGCATCCGAAGCAGATCTACTTTCAACATAGTTCCGGTCTTCTTCTGCATCATACATTGCCAATCCAGCTTCTTGCAATTGGGTATAATTAGATATATCTTTCAAATTACGAACCTCATTGCCTATTTTCACATCACCATTAATGTTTGTCAGCAAAGCTACAACTCGATTATTAACAGGCAAATAGGCACCGCAGTCATCTTTATAAGATGAGAAATATAATATATTCTCATACTTACTCTTATACGCCAAATAAGCTTCGCGAGATTCATCCAAACTAGCTGCATCTTCCATTGCCATATCATATATGTCTTTTAATGAAGTGATTATGCCCAAATGGGATGAGATCCATGATTTCTGTTCATTCTCATCCATACTAGATAATAGATTGACAGTTTGTCGGAACGATGCTTCAGATTCAAAACTAAGCATATTTTCTGCTGATCGAGACACTACTTGAGGCTGATTAGACTGATCTACCACCTCATTCAAACTGTCATTGCTACATGCGCAAGCAAAAGGCACAAGAAGTGCCACCAATAAATGTTTTACTTTCATTGTTACTAAAAGATTAAAATTATTATTCTAATATTATCTCCCCCTGTATATCTACAGTTGGAGAAGTTATTTCAACGGAATAAGGATAGCCATCTGTTTCCGGAATGGAGATAGTGCGTCCTTCATGGATAATGGTTTGCTGTTCTTTTACTACTTCATTACCATCTTTATCTAATATAGTAATGTCAGCATCAGATAATGAGAATTGAAATGTAAGATACAAACAATCATTTATACCCTCAGCTTGTATAGAAGGGTCAAAAGGAGCTCTAGTCATAGCTGCTTTATGATGAGCTTTACAACGTACATGAGATTTCTTCCTATGATGCTCTGAAGCAAAAGCTCCCAAACCTAAGGAAACTAAAAATAACACCAATAATAACTTTGCTTTCATAAATCTTTTTGTTTTAAAATGATGCTGCAAAGTTATAGGGAAAAGACAGGGCACACAACTATTTACTATGACATCGGAATATCGCAAACCATTGGTAAACAACAAATTGCGGTTTACCGTTCTGACATCTTCAGTTTTAATCGCGATTTCCTTTGGTTGAGAGCCGCAGTATCCGTATGTCCAAAGCATAAAGCAATAGTCAGCGGAGAAATATCCGCCTCTTGCAAACAAAGCAACAGCAAGTCATCCTCTGTCAACCGAACATATTGTACCTGCAAGGGAGAAATATAGTCAGCATATATCTCAAATACAGTTTTCTTTAGTTTTCCACGTTCAGCGTCCGTCATTACCTTTCGCACTTTTTTGTCCACTCCTCTTTGTTCGGACAATGAAAGAATCGTTTTGTATATAGAAGTTTGCTGGAACAGCCATGTGCGAAGTGCCAGCTTTTCTTGCTTCAACTGAAGTATTAATTGTTCTTTTTTGTCTATCTCATCAAGATTTTGATTCTCCTTTTCCCGCAATAATATAAGAGTGGACTCATTTTCTTCTATGCGCTGCTGCATAATGCTCAATTTTTCATTGGCATATTGTAACGACTGCCGATAGAGTGCCTGCTGACTATTTTTTCGATCTATCCGATGTTGGTAAATCAATATGAGTACAAAGCAAACTACTAAAGCCCCAAAAACAATCCATCCTATAATTCTTCTCGATTTTATTTGTTCATCCTTCACTTCTGATTCCGTCTGATGCTTATAAACCAAATGCTGCACTTCAGTCAATGCTACACTAGCATCTAATGAGTCTTGAACCATCACAAAAGTATCCAAATAATGATAGGCAGACTGGAAATTGCCCAATTCGGACTCCATAACGGCAAGTGACCAATAGGGCATTGCTTGGAATTTAGACATAAGTAGGCTTTTCTCTAAATAATACCTAGCAGAATCATATTGCTCCAAATCAACATATAAATCACCCATATTATAAAAATAGTTAGCAGATGCTTTATCTGCATCAGATATATGTTGCAAAACCTTGCGTGCATAAACCACAGCTGAATCTGTTTCATTAAATTGTCCATAACATATACTTAGATTATGCCAAGAAGTAATCATCATACCCATATCTTTAGAACACACTGCATACTCCACAGCTTTTCGATGGTAAATAATGGAAGAATCCTGCATGTCTCTCCTAGTATAGACATACCCGATATTATTATAAGCAATAGCAGTATCTTTAGCATCAAAAGAATAAAGAAAAGAGTGATTCAAAACTTCTAAAGCCTTATCATATAACCCACACCCCCCATACCACAATCCCAGCGAGCTATAAATCAACCTTCTGTATTTTATATCTTCCGGATAATCTTGCAAAACGTCCAACGCTTTTAAATTATTTTCGATTGCCGCCTTTTCATCATCCATTTGCGCCAGCAGCCGCCCTTTATAAAGCAATGCTACAGCCATTTCCTTATCATCATCTCCATAATAATCTAACGCAAAATCCAGTAATGAATCACAAGGCAACAAAGGCATCTCTTTCTTGTCCGTCGCCGCTGCCATCAACAAAGCATAATATGCCCTATCCGCTCCCGACATTTCCTCCGGAGCAGGGATATTCTTTAAAAGGACGAGGGCACTGTCCGGCTTCTCCTCCAGCAATGAATCAATCTGTTGCAACAATAAATTAGAAGAATGGCGATTGCAAGCAAAGAAGCAAACTGCCAATAGACCAATGAGATTTAGATTCCTGATAAATGAACGCATAGTGACTTTGTCTTTAGTTTTCCGTGGACAAAGGTACTAAAATACCCTCACACTCTAGGTGCAAGGGTATCTCTTTCTTAAAAAAGACAGGCTAGAATCATCTTATGAACAACATCTGCAATACCCAAAAACGTGAATATTCGCGATAGGTAACGTGAATATTCAAAAGCATCAATGTGAATATTCACGATGGGCAACGCGAATATTCACGTTTTCAATGGGAGACTTAAGAACATTATATTTAATCATCCAATCGGATATGGCATAGGCTTGTTCCTGCCTTCTTATCTCTTGCCTTGCAACCGCCATTGTGTCACCCTCTATATTCATCTGCGACCCTACGGCAAAAGGCGCCTTATCGGGGTCTAAAATACTTTGCCCCTCTCCTTTCCATTCATAATCATCTAAGTGCATCAGGTTGAGAATAGTAGAATACATGTCTACTTGTCCCATCACAGGCTCATAACGCATTGCGACGGGGGAATTGACAACTATAAACGGAGTAAAAGGTTTGTCGGACACAATGCCTCTGCCTTCCTTGGAAGCACATAGCGGAGCACGGTCGGCAGCCAGTCCTTCATGGTCGCCGGTAATGACAATCATCGTGTTGGCATAATCGGAACGTGTCTTCAGGTATTCAATAAATTGGCTGATGGCATAATCCGTATAGTTGGCAATGATCATATAATCTTTCATTTTCTGAGGATAAGTCCCTGAAAAAGAAATGCGATGCAGCTTCTCCGGAAGCTTAAAGGGATTGTGGCCGGAGTAAGTTACACATTGGAAATACGCTTTCTCACCCTCCTTCCATACTTCGCCCTTCTTTAGCTTTTCCACACATTGCCTGAAGAAAGAAACATCTCCCAGTTTTTTTCGGCTGCCTACTCTCTCATCCAGTTTAAAACAAGGTTTACTCAATAAAGTATCAATGCCAAACCGTTCAGCTACTACACTCTGATTCCAAGTAATCTTTTTGTCAACAGTCAGCAGATAGCCGCGTGCGCCATATTTTTCTTTTAGGGCTTTTGTCAGTGTACAATAGGTATTATCGGGATAGACCATGCTGTAAGTACCGTTTTCTATGGGCAGCATTCCGGCATTCAACAATAGTTGCCCGTCAATAGAGCGCCCTCCCTTCACTTGGGTCAAAACCCGTGGAGCATAGAGAGTAGAGGGTTCTTGCAATAACTTGTTCAGATAAGGCGTAATCTCCTTTCCTTCCATTTTGCGTTCTAATACCCAGCTCTCAAGAGATTCGCACAAGATAACCACCAAGTTTGTCCGTTGGGGAATAGAATCCGGCAAAGGCTTATATGCAGGATGCCGGTGTTGCCATTGAAGGATTTCTTGCTCAACCTGGGGAGTGCAAACAACCTGCTGCTGCAAGGCATCATAGAGCAACGAACCGAATACTGTGTACATAGGGGTGCCACAGGTATAATAATTGGCAGACTGAAGGGAGGAATAAGCTTTCTTAAAACCACCTTTTATCAGGATTACACCGGTGGATAATAAAAATGCCAGCAACAATGGAACAAGATATGCAACGTGCATTGTTCTCAAAGACTCCTCCTTTTCCCGTACTTTCAATAAAATGATGCAAAGAACGGTTGACAAAGGAAGAACAATATCCACTCCATGAAAGGAATCATATACACTCGATGTAAAGTCAGCCAGATTACTTGCCAATCCATAACTCTCCAATGGGATAAATGTGTTGTAAGTACGGCAATACATCAGATTAACCATCAGTAATGCATCAAGCAGAAACATCACGGCTATTTGCAGCACATTCTTCCTGAAGCATCCATAAGGCAACAAGCAGATAAGCGTAGCCAATATTCCATTGAGGTATAATTCGACTGTTGAGAATGCCGAGAAAGTGGTTTGCGAACACCAGATCATATCAAAGGCAATAAACTTAAAGAAAATACAAATGCCATAAATAATAGTAGCTCTCGTCCACAAGAACGAGCCTGAGAATAAAGATTTCATTTTGTGTTGTTTTAATTATTACGCAGCAAAATTATGGAATAGACAAGAAACAAGCGAATGTTTACTATAACATTCGCTTTCCATAAAACACTGTTTATCAGACGTATAATTAAAACAGCTATGACATTTTATCTTTTTTCCCTAGATACTCTGCTATTCCATCTTACTTTTCATACGATACTTGCGCTGCGCCACAATCTGTGCATCATTATTGCCGAAACACAGAGCAATGGCAAAAGGAGAAAGGTCTGCCAGTTGCAGGCACAATAATAAAATATCATCCTCGTTCAGTTTGGGGTATTGCGCACGGAGTTGTTCTATATAGTCAGCATAAATCTGTCCGATAATCACCCGCAACTGACGTTGTTCGGCATTGGTGAGCACGGCAATGCGCTCTTTATGATGCTTTTGCTGTGCCGAGAGTTTATCTATCTTGGCATAGAGGGCACTTTGGCGGAACAGCCAGTTACGCAACTTCTCCTTTTCCATCTTCATAGCCTCTATTTCGCGCTCTTTTTCCTCTATCTCTCCGGCACGGCTTTCCTGCTTTTCTTTCAGTTCGGTTATGGTTTTCTCGCGCCGGACAATGTCTTGCTGCATTTCCATCAGGTTATGCTTCAACTTCTGCAACAGATATTTATAATTGGATTGCTGTATCTTCTTGTTTTTCAGTATCTGCTGGTACACTATAACAATAACAAGCAGCAACATCACTGCCACCATCCCAATGGTATAAATCCTCCTTTTTGCCTTGAAATGCTCCTTCCTTACTTTCGCATCGGCATTCCACCGGTAGGTTTTCTTTTCCAGTTCCGTTGCCACATTGGTGGAATAGATGGAGTCCTCCAACTGGGTACTGATTTCCAGATACTTCAAAGCTGTTTCTACATCCCCTTGCTGCTTCGCAATGGCATACAGATCAAAGAAAGACAGGTAACGGATGTGTATATCAGCAGCTTCCTTACTCTGATTCAGGTAATAAAGTGCCGAATCGGGTTGCTGGTTGTTATAATAAAACTCTCCCAGATTCCAAAGACATTGCAAACTGTCTTCTCGGCGGCGGCAGGCATCATATGCCCTTTTCAGGCAGGTAATGGCTATATGGTTCTGCCCTGCACGCCCACATAGGTCGCCAAAGTTTCCATAGATGGTATGCAGCAGAAAACTATCGGTAGAGAGGGAAAGCTGCAAAGCCCGTTGCTGGCAGATAAAGGCGGAATCGATATCCCCATAACCGATGTATGTCACGCCCAGATTGCTCAAAGAGCTGATGAGATGGTGGTTGTGCTGCGCCAGTGAGTCGTTATAACAGGCTTTGACGTACATATCTTTTGCCTGTACATACAGGTTTTGTTTGCCATAGAGTCCGCCCATCATGTTGTATATGAATCCTTTCCAATAATATTCATGGGGATAAGCGGAAAGTATTTCCAGCGCCATACGGTAACTTTTCAGTGCATCGGCATAGTTCTCCATCTCTTGCTGCACTTTTCCCTTATACAGCAAAGTTACGGCACGTTCTTTGGCATCTTCGTCGTACACATGGAGGGCGATATTCAGCAACGAGTCGCAGGGAAGCAGGGAATAGCCGTTCTTATCGGCAGCCACAGCCAGCAGCAAAGCATAGTCCGCCTTGTCCGCCGGACGCATTTCTGCCATCGTAGCCATAGACTTTAACAAGACGAAAGCACTGTCGGAATAGGGTTCCATCAAGGCTTCGGCTTGTTGCAGAACAGGGTGTTTCACCTGTCGTGAAGTGCACGACAAGCAAAGCCAGCATAGAAAGCAAAGAATGCCCGTCTGTTTGATAAGAACATGCATGTAACTCAATTTAAATTCTTTGGTGGCAAAGATAAAGAAAACTCAGAACTTATACCCCACTCCAGCCGATAAACTGATTCCCCGCCCGAAAGGCTTCTTGCGGAGTGAACACTTTCCGTCAATGGTATAGATAAAGTGTTCGGACTCGAAGGAGATGCCGGTTTTTCCACCGTAGGTGAAATGGTCTGAAAAGTCCTGATGCCACCATCCCAAGCTGGAATGCATTCCGTCTCCATAGCTATAGTCTATTGATTTATCTCTGCCAAACATGGCATAGGACAGATAAGGGCCTGCATTGATGCGCAAATTCCACTTGTTGCTTAATGCGATATTGTAGGAAGCGAGAACGGGAAGCTCCAGGCTGGATTTACTAAAGAAGAAATCAGTACCAAGATGGGACTTGGTTCTGAATTCTTCATAAACAAACAATAGTTGTGGCTGTATGTACCACGAGTCTTTGATTTTGATGTCATAAGTTCCTCCGGCATATCCGCCCAAGCTGAAACGTGCATCTTTGGCAGTGGACTTAGAGAAAAGTCCGCCTCCTACAATGCCCCAACGGTTCTGTGCGAAAGCGGGGGAAACAATAAAGCAGGCTAAAAGCATGCATAGTAGGATTTGTTTTATTTTCATGTGGTTTGCTGCTTAAGTTTAATGTTGCAAAGTAAAGCAGAAATGCCTTCTTATGAAAATAAAAGGGATAACACCTTGCGGAGCTAATAGACTGATATATAGAAGTGTAACACTATTAAAGATAACATATCCCCCATAAATGTGATATGTTACCGTAGGGGCAGATTGAATCTGCCCGATAACATCCGAAAGGTGTATCTGTGGAT
>OGHO01001643.1_pt1 | contig 20571 bp, 7 predicted proteins | sample 1571421 | NCBI WGS metagenome assembly OGHO01 (sample SAMEA2581937, study PRJEB24529) | metagenome | biome: Human gut stool | place: China | collected 2011
CCGCCCTTTCTCAACATTTACCTGCCTATGAATTAGAGCGGGAAATGCCGGTCTTTTTGGACCAATTGAAAAAGGAATTGACGTATCCCATGGCTTGGGGTAATAGTCCGGTGAAGAATTTCAAGAAATGGCGTAGGCAGGCACGCGCGGCAGTACTGGATGCTATGCTGGCTCCACCGCCTTATACAACCGATTATAAAACAGAAGTAATAGCAGAAGAACAGCGAGAAGGATATCGGGCGAAAAAATTATGTTTTAATTTGACTGGGTATTCTCGTGTGAATGCTTATGTATTGATACCCAATGGTGAAGGTCCTTTCCCGGCTGTAGTACTTTTGCACGATCATGGTGGACATTATACGATTGGTAAAGAGAAAATGATTCGTCCTTTTGGAGTGGATAAAACTGTACTGGATGATTCGGATAATTGGGCAGCCAATTGCTATGGTGGACAATATGTAGGCGATTATTTGGCTGCCCATGGTTATGTAGTTATCTCTGTTGATGCTCTTTATTGGGGAGAACGTGGGCGTAAAGAAGGTGCCGATGGCAGTAAATATGCCGATAATGCAGGGAATTTTATGATGTTAGGACGTAGTTTGAGTGCATTCATGAATTATGAGGATATGTATACTACGGACTATCTCGCTACCTTGCCGGAGGTCGATGCCAAGCGTATTGCTTGCATGGGATTCTCTATGGGAGGATATCGTGCTTGGATGCTTTCGGCTCTATCAGATAAAATACAGGTTGGAGCTGCAATCTGCTGGATGAACACAACCGATTGCCAGTTCTCATGGGAATATGGTCGTGAGCGAGGCGGGTTTGCTAATATGTTACCCGGTATTCGTCGTTATTTGGATTATCCGCATATTGCTTCTATTGCTTGTCCTAAACCTATGCTTTTCTTGAATGGAGAGCATGATAAACTATTCCCTCCAGTAGGAGTCAGGGATGCCTTTGCAGAGATGCATAAAGTGTGGGAGAGTCGTTCGGCAGGGGATAGATTGGTAACAGAATTATGGGATATGCCTCATGACTGCGGTAAGAAAGTGCAGGCAAAGATTTTGGACTTCTTAAATAAATGGTTATAATCTCTATTTTTCGATATTACAGGAAGTTATTGTAATATTATCATTCTGTTGTTGAGAAAAAGCCGGAAACAAGCCTTAGAGACTGGTTTGCTTCCGGCTTTCTTTATATTCTGTGGGAGTAATACCATATTGCTGTTTGAAACATTTGCTGAAATAATGAGAATCATTTAATCCTACCATATAAGCAATCTGGGCCATACTGTATTCTTCTGTTTCTATCAGTTGGGCTGCTCGTTTCATACGTATTTCTCTTAAGAACTCTACAGGAGATAAACCGGTAAGTGTTTTTAGTTTCTTGAAAAAAACGGAACGGCTCATATTTACTTCGCTGGCAATATCTTCCACCATGAGATCACCATTGTCCATATGCTTCTCAATGGCTTCCATTACTTTATCCATGAATTTCTGGTCATTAGGAGAAAGGGAGGGCAGAGAACTTTTTTCGGTTTGTTCTGTGGCTTGTTGTTCAGTAGCTAAAGGTAACAAACTGGCACAATACAAGACCTGCAATTTTTTACGTTGTTCAAGCAGATTGAATATTCTTGCTTTCAGATAGGCAGCGCTAAATGGCTTGGTGATATAGTCATCTGCTCCCAGTTTCATACCTTCTATCTTACTTTCAATGGTTGATTTGGCTGTCAACAATACGATAGGAATATGACTGGTAGCTATTTCTTCTCGAAGTTCTTGTGTCATTTCAATACCGTTTTTCTGGGGCATCATTACATCACTGATGATGATATCCGGCATATACTTTTTGCTCTTTTCTAATCCTATATTTCCATTTTCTGCTTCTATTACATTGAAGAATTGGATAAAAATAGTTTTTATAAAGAAACGTAGCTCTTGGTTATCTTCAACAATCAGAATCGTTTCTTTTTCACTATCCAAATTCTCTTTTTCACTTTCTAAAAGAGAAGATATTTGGGTATTCATGTATTCCGAAGGAGTATCGGTTACTATGTAGTCGGTTAAAATGAATTCAACTGTTTCATCAAAATGCTCTTTCCCTTTTAGTAGATTGATGGTAAAGCGACTACCTTCTCCTAGTTTACTATAGATGTCAATTTTACCATGGTGCATATCTATCAACTCTTTTACAAGTGAAAGTCCGATACCAGTACTGGCTTGATTGAACAGGTTTCGGTCTACCAAATTCTCAAAACGGATAAACAGAGATTGCTGTTTGTTTTCGGCAATGCCGATCCCTTGGTCTTCTATTGCAATGATTGCGTTATTCTCTTTTTCTTGTACAATTACTTTTATTTGTCTTCCTTGAGGGGTATATTTAAAAGCGTTAGATAGTAAGTTGAATACTACTTTTTCTAACTTGTCAGCATCAGCCCATATTTTGAGTGAAGAAAGAGAGGTAGCCATTTCAAAATCTATTTGATGTTCATCAGCCAGACCAGTAAAGTTCTCCATGATATGTCGAATAAAGGGAATGAGGTCTATCTGCTGAACTCTCATTCTCATTTTTTTGTTTTGGATTTTGCGAAAATCCAAGATCTGATTGACTAGACGCAGCATTCTACTTGTATTGCGTTCCACTAAGATTAACTGTTCTCGTTCTTTATTATCTAATTTCCCGTATTGTAGAACCTGTTCTATAGGACCGGCAATTAGGGTTAAGGGAGTACGTAGTTCGTGAGAGATGTTCGTGAAAAACCTTAGTTTGATGTCTGATATTTCTTGTTCTACAGACACTTTATGTTTGAGCCGGAAAATAGTAAATAGAATATAAACGGCGATGAAGATTATTAATAAGATAAATAATAAATAGAGAAAATAGGCCCATGGAGTTTCCCAAAAAGAAGGGAGGACTATAATTGGCAATATGCGTGTATTTTCCACCCATATGCCGTCACTGTTAGTAGAGCGTACTTTTAATGTATAATGTCCTTTAGGAAGGTTGGTATAGGTGGCAGTCCGCTGTTTCCCGATATTATTCCAGTTTTTTTCAAACCCTTCTAGTTGATAAGAGTAAGAGATATTATCGGGATATTTCATATCTAATGCAGCGAATTGGATAGTAAAACTATTTTGGTTATGAGGCAGCTTTAAAAGTCGGGTATCATCGATATGGGTAGTCAATATACTGCTTTCTTGAGGATTAATCGTTTTTTCCGCTTGTTGCAAACTGGTAAAAACAATGGGAGGTATATAGTGACTTGTGCTAATTGAATCGGGTGTGAAGTAGAGAATACCCTTCATTGTGTTGTACATGAGGTACTCTGACTGTGTGCGTAAAGCGGCTCCTTCGTTGAAATTGACTTGCCGGGGAAAAAACCTGGAGGGATAATTAATGATTTTCTCAGAACTGGGGTTAAACTTGTAAAGTTCTTCTTCTGTTGCACACCATAGGTTACCTTCTTTATCTTCTTCAAGAGAAAGCAAAACGTCCGAAGGTAGTCCTTCTTTCATGGTATATGCACGGAAACGGGCGTATGAGTTATCAAATGAGAGTAATTTATTGAGGCCACCCCCAAAAGTTGCAACAAACATTTCTTTATTTTGAGTAAAGAATATGTTGTGTACATCATTATTGCTGAGACTTTGGATATCACCTGGTATGCGGCAATAGCGATGGAAGAGTATTTTTTCTGGTTCTTGGAAATCTCCCTCGCACATTAATAACCCTGCTGCGCTTCCTATCCATATTCGTCCTTCTGTATCGGAAGTTACGAAACGAGTTCGATAACATTGCCGAATAGGATAATTTTTTAGCCTATTCCGGTAATTGATAAATTTAATGTTCTTCTTATTTATTCCTTGTTCGAGATAATTTATACCTCCCTCGAATGTGGCAATCCATATTCGTTGCTGTCTGTCTTCATATAAACTATAAATTTCATTGCCACTCAAGCTATACTCATTATTTGCATCTGCTAAGTATTGAGTAAGATGATAATTTAAAGGTTTATCCTGAAGGCGAGCAGCAAATAAGCCATTGCCTTTAGTCCCCATCCAGATGTTACCTTCATGGTCTTGCATAATGGCATAGACAACACCCAACATATCTCTACTATGTGGAGAGATCGTCCCTTGTTTGGTGAGGTTTCCTATATAGTGTAGATTTTTGTCATAGAGTCGTACAATTTTATCTTTTCCGCCGATCCATATATAGCCATCTTTATCCTGATAGATAGCACGGATGTTATTTCCTGGAAATTCGGGGTCATTTGGGACCGCTGTGAGTAGACGAAAATGATTGGTACTGAAAGATACCTTTTCAAGCCCATTCTCATAGGAGGCAAACCATAGGTTACCTTGTTTATCGGTAAAGACAGCTGTGACTCTATTGTCTGAACTCCAACCAGATTGCAAAGATGGGTTATAGAATGGGCACATTATGTTCTTTTCCCGATCATACATGGCTAATCCTCCTCCAGAAGGATGTATCCATAGGCAATTGTTAATGTCTTCATAGATATACATTTCGGGGCGAGCATCAACAATATCTTTCCCGTATTTATCTTGAAGAATGAAGTAATCAAATTTTTCTTTTGACGGATTAAAATGAGTTACCCCTTTTATTTGATGTCTTATCCAAACGTCATTGTATGAGTCTATATATACTTCTTTTATCTGATCGTCTTTTAAAGAAGGATAAATTCTACTATTATAGTGATATGAGTTTTTGTTTTTCTGATCATAGATAAAGAAACCATCTCTGGCAGTACATATCAATAATTTATCATCTTTTAGCTGGCGAATAATTTTAAGAGAAGAACGGGTATCTAACTCTTGTCTTATAAACAGATCCTTATTAGGGTGAAATTCATATATGATTCCTCGTTTTGATGTAAAGTAGATCGAGTTACCGCTTTCTAAAGCATCATAAAAGGGGATATTATCTTTTGGATGAGGAGAGACGAAGTAAGAAGAAAGCTGTGCTTCTCTTGCATTGGTATTTAGCTTATATAAACCATTTTCAGACAATATCCATTGATTTTGTTGTTGGTCTTGCCAGATGAGATTAATTCGTTCTAAAGAGGAATTTTGGTGTAAGCTTGATAGGTTTGAGGCCTTCATATCTCCATTTTCCGGATGAATTGTGATATGAATCAACTCATTTTGCGTGGTGACTACCCATACATCTCCGCATGGAAGTACATATAGACTTTGAGATAGGTAATTTTTATAAGGAATTGCCTGAAACAGTTCGGTTTTGGGATTGAAACGATAAATCTGATGATCGTAACTTTGCACCCATATACAACCGTATTTATCTTCTTTGATGTTATCCAGTCGGTTATTGCTCAGACCAATACTATCTCCTGGATGAGCTTTATAGTTTTTGAATGTATATCCATCGAACTTGTAAAGTCCATCCCAAGTAGCAAACCACATGAGGCCTTTATGGTCTTGTATGATACCTTGTATGTTCTTCTGAGTAAGTCCATCCTCTGAAGTATATTGTGTGAAAGTATGTGGTAGCTGTCCAATGCATAGACTATTGCAGGCTATGCAAAATATAAATAGTATCCAGATGTGCTTCATGATTAGATAATAAATGAGAGTTTATTTCAGCCATTTATCGAAAAATTCCAATGTCTCTTTCTGCATTTCCTTGTTGAAGAAGTGCTTTTCTTCCCATATTTTAGTAACCAGGCAGTCGGATGCTTTCTGACTTTGCCAAACTGTCTGCATGATGTTATATGCATCTTTCACGCCTTCTACCGGGAATAGCTTGTCCTGGCTTCCGTTGAAAAATAAAGTTGGTTTCGGGCACGCAATGCTTGCCGTATGCGGGTAGTCCAGATAGCGGCGCAGGTTGGGGATCAACATGGAATAGGCTGATCCCCCTTTGTTCTGATTGTTGGTTAGTGTCATCAGATACTCAGTAGTGTTCATCCAGCAGATGGATGCGGAGGCTTTTATGCAGTCGGTGATTGCAGCGAGCATCCATGAACGATAGGCTCCCATCGAAAAACCTACGCAACCTACTTTATTCTTATTCACACATGGGAGTGAAGCCAGAAATTCTACACTTCGTACATCATCTATATGGATGAATGCTCCCCATGAACTCCCCATTTGCAGAAAATTGGAAGCTAATGCCTGTTGTCCGTCATAGCTCACTCCTTCTTTTCGTCCGCGATCTCCCCAGAATAAGGCATCAATGGAAAGTACTACATAACCGTGTTCGGCAAAATAGTCCCCTGTATATTGTCCGTCGTAGCAACGGGATGCCCAGTCGTCTGCATCTGCCATGATTTCGGTACTTACTCCGAATGGACGAACCATTTTTTCTTTACCGATGGAAAAGTGTGCACCATGATCGTGCAACATAACGACTGCCGGGAAAGGACCTTCACCGTCAGGTATTAGCAGATAGGCGGGGGTGCGGCACCATTTCGATACATTAAATAGTATTTTTTGAGCTTTATATCCAATGCGTTGTTCGGTAGCGATTACTTCCATGGCATAATCAGCGGGAGCAGGGGGGAAATTCTGCATACAGTCCAATAAGGTTTCCCGTGCCTGGGTACGCCATGTCTCAAATTTACGGACGGGGGAATTGCCCCATGCCATTGGAAAGGTAAGTTGCTGTTTCAGTTGCTCATAGAAGACAGGCATGTTTTTTACAACACCATAGGCGGTGGTGTCAGTTTGTGCAATTATGCCAAGATGTCCGAAGAGAACTATTAGGAAAATGGTTGTAATGCGTTTCATGGTCAGTGGTTGTTAAAAACTAAACAAAGATACATGATTTTTCTATGAAATACGTATCTTTACCGCATAGAATAAGCCTGTTATGATGAAAAAAATCTTATATCTGATAGTTGGGTTGGTATGTGTGTTATCAGTAAAAGCACAACCGGATTGTTTCTTTACCCATTATTCGTCTGAAGACGGACTTTCTCAAAATACAGTAATGAGCATCCTGCAAGATCGCAAAGGGAATATGTGGTTTGCTACCTGGGATGGTATTAATAAGTTCAACGGTTATTCGTTTAAAACATATAAGGCACGTCTTGATAACCGTATTGTGTTGAGCCATAATCGTGTAGATTATATGGTGGAGGATAAGTATGGCTTTCTTTGGTTACAGACTTATGATAATCATGCCTATCGTTTTGATCCACGTACGGAAGCATTTGAGCGTGTTCCGGCTGAAGGTGAAGGGGGCAGTGCAGTCAATGTCACGAAGATAGAAGCCCTTTCGGGTGGCGCGGTTTGGTTGCTGACTGAAACAGAAGGCGCCATTCGCATAGATACGAATCCGGAAGATTATAGTTTGACTTCACAATGGTATTCTGCTCAATCAGGTCAATTCTCTGCCACTCGTGTTTTTGGGGTATATGAAGACCTTTTGGGTAATGAATGGATATTGTCTGATAACGGATTAGGAATGTTGACAGCGGGACAGACTACTCCGACATCTTATTTTGTAGATGCTGCTGAACGGGAAAAGAAAGGAGGACAAGCTTTTTACTCTTGTCTGGAATATAATTCGGAAATCTATTTTGGTTCGGATAACGGACGGGTGTGGTGCTATCAGAAGGAAAATGGACAATTTCAGTTGCAGAATTTGCCTGCATCTTCCCGTATTGTTTCTATCAATAGCGTGGAGGGTAATGAACTGATATTTACTACTGCGAAAGATGGTTTTTTCTCATATCAACCTAAGACGAAAACGATAGAACATTTTCCGGCTTCCCGCTTTCCAAATGCATCTATTCACTCGGTTTATGTAGATAAGGCGTCCGAGGTCTGGTTTGAACAGCATATTCCGGGTGCAGTGGTGCACTTCAATCCGCGTACACGGATCCTGAAACAAGAGAAAGTACCGGTGGAGCCTACCAGTACCGACCGATCACGTCCGGCTTTTCATATTCATGAGGATATTAATGGTGTACTGTGGGTACATCCTTATGGGGGTGGATTTTCATATTTTGATCGGAAAAGCAATAGTTTACATCCATTCTATAATAGTCTGTCAGGAAGTGACTGGCGTTTCTCTAATAAAATTCATGCAGCTTTTTCTGACCGGCAGGGTGATTTGTGGATGTGTACGCATTCTAAAGGACTGGAAAAAGTGACCTTCCGGCCATCCCAGTTTCGTGTAATGACTCCCATGCCACATGATTATGAGTCTTTGAGTAATGAAGTTCGTGCCCTTTGTGAAGATATGGACCAGAATTTATGGGTGGGTCTGAAAGATGGAAAATTACGAGTATATGATAAGAATCGTGTAGATAAAGGTTATTTGACTGAAAATGGTACAGTGTCGCACGGTGGTACACCATTGCGTGGTAATGTATATTTCATTTTGCAGGATAGCAAACAAAATCTTTGGATTGCAACGAAAGGGGATGGTCTGGTGAAAGCCGAGCAAAAAGATGGATCTCACTATAAATTGACTCGTTATCAGCATCAGGAAGAGGATATTTATAGTTTGAGTGACGACAATGTTTACTGTGTATATGAAGATAGCCACGGACGTATCTGGATAGCTACTTTTGCCGGTGGAATAAACTATATGACACGTGACCAGGGTGGAAAGGAAATTTTTGTGAACCACCGTAATAATCTGAAAGGATATCCCATTGACTATTGCTACAAAGCCCGTTTTATTACAGGAGACCATAAAGGACATATCTGGATAGGGACTACCATTGGTGCATTGATGATAGATGCCGACTTCAAGAATCCCGAAGATGTGAAGTTTCATCATTTTCTGCGTGTTCCGGATAATGAACATAGTTTGAGCAATAATGATGTGCACTGGATTGCATCGACTCGTGATCAGGAACTTTTCATTGCAACTTTTGGTGGCGGACTGAATAAACTGGTGTCATTGGACGACAATGGTAATGCTACTTTCAAATCGTATACAGTACAAGATGGACTCCCTTCGGATGTGCTGCTTTCCATACAGGAAGATAAGAACGGTAATTTGTGGTTGAGTTCTGAGAATGGCATAAGCAAATTTATTCCTTCTGAAGAGACGTTTGAAAACTATGCAGATCAAGAGATTTTCTTCCGTGTACGTTTCAGTGAGGCAGCTTCGGAATATACGGCCTCGGGGAATATACTTTTCGGGGCTAATACAGGTATCTTTTACTTTAATCCGGATTCTATTTGTAAAAGTAACTATGTACCGCCGATTGTATTATCCAAATTATTGATAGCCAATGAGGACGTGCAGCCGGGACAAGGTTCGGTTCTGAAACTAGGTTTGGATGATACGAGTGAACTGGTATTATCCCATCGGGAGAATATTTTCACGATTCAGTTCGCTGCACTTGATTATTCTGCACCTTCTGAAATTCAGTATGCTTATATTCTGGAAGGTTTTGAAAAAGCCTGGAATTTTGTTGGTAAGCAGCGTGCTGCCACTTATACCAACTTACCGAAAGGACACTATATTTTTAAAGTTCGTTCGACTAATGGGGATGGGGTGTGGACAGAAAATACGCGCATACTGAATATTGAGATTCTTCCTTCTTTCTGGGAAACTCCATTTGCCTACTTCCTGTATGTGCTGTTCGTTATACTGATTATTGTGACGGCTGTTTATATTCTGTTCACTATTTATCGTCTGAAACATGAAGTATCTGTAGAGCAACAAATGACAGATATGAAGCTGCGCTTTTTTACTGATATCTCCCACGAACTGCGTACTCCGTTGACTTTGATCTCGGGGCCTGTGGAATACGTTCTGGCAAATACGAAACTTCCGGCTGATGCACGTGAGCAATTGCAGGTGGTGGAACGGAATACAAATCGGATGTTGAGGCTTATCAATCAGATCTTGGACTTCCGGAAGATACAGAACCGGAAGATGAAGATGCAGGTGCAACGCATAAATGTAGTTGCTTTTACCCGTAAAATCATGGAAAACTTTGAGTCGGTTGCCGAAGAACATCAGATAGACTTCCTGTTTGAAACAGAGAAGGAGGAATTATATTTGTGGGTGGATGTTGATAAGTTTGAGAAAATAGTATTCAATCTGCTTTCTAATGCCTTTAAGTACACTCCAAACGGGAAGATGATTACTGTTTTAGTGCGTGAAGATGAAGAAACGGTTTCCGTAGGTGTGGAAGATCAGGGAATAGGCATTGCGGATAATAAGAAAAAATCCTTGTTTGTCCGTTTTGAGAATTTGGTAGACCGTAACTTGTTTAATCAATCCAGCACAGGCATTGGTTTGTCATTAGTAAAAGAGTTGGTGGAGATGCACAAGGCAGTTATTACTGTTGACAGTAAACTGGGTGAGGGTAGTTGCTTTAAAGTCGATTTTCTGAAAGGAAAAGAGCATTATGATGAAACAGTGGAATTCTTACAGGATGATACTACTGTGGGTATGGGAGTTGCAGAACAAGTGACGGACGTACTTAGCTCCAATGAGTCGAAGGAGGAAACTCTTCCGGATGAGGCCGGAGAAGATACAGATGCTAAAGGGACGATGCTGCTTGTGGAAGATAATTCAGAACTCCGTCTGTTCTTGCGCAGTATCTTTGCTTCCGAATATAGGATTGTGGAAGCGGTAGATGGTATGCAGGGGTGGAGTAAAGCCTTGAAATTCTTACCGGATATTATCATCAGTGATGTGATGATGCCCGAAAAGGATGGTATAGCTATGACTCGTGAATTGCGTGCAGACATGACGACCAGCCATATTCCTATTGTATTGTTGACAGCTAAGACTTCTATTGAGAGCAAACTGGAAGGCTTGGAGTATGGAGCTGATGACTATATTACCAAACCGTTCAGTGCCACTTATCTGAAAGCGCGTGTAAAGAATCTGCTGACTCAACGTCAGAAGCTGCAGGGCATCTATCGCAATAACTTAATGACTGGAACTCTTGCTACTACTTCCGAAGAAGAAACAGTGGAAGAAAAAGGCCCTGAAATGTCTCCTAACGACCGTAAGTTTATGGATAAACTGGTAGATCTGATGGAAAAGAATATGGATAATGGTGAATTGGTGGTAGATGATCTGGTACAAGAGTTGGCTGTCAGCCGTTCTGTATTCTTCAAAAAGCTGAAGACACTAACCGGATTGGCTCCTATTGAGTTTATCAAAGAAATGCGTATTAAACGCGCTGTCCAGCTTATTGAGACGGGAGAGTATTCCATGACTCAGATTGCTTATATGGTGGGCATTAATGATCCGCGTTATTTCAGTAAGTGCTTTAAACAGAAGATGGGAATGACACCTACTGAGTATAGAGATAAGGGGAAAAAATAAACAACAGAGAGGGCGTAAAGCCCCCTCTTCCTTGCAAAGAATGTCTACTTTAAAATCTCCCGATCTTACTCATAGACTCGTTTCTTTGTATGGATAATCTATGAGAATCTCATTTACTTATTTAATATCCCGGATTTTGATCGTCGGAAGTCAAATCGTCATTTGCATCAATAGCTGCTTGTGGGATAGGCCATAATGTTTTTTGACCGATGATTGATGCTGCGTTGCCCTTCAAATGGGGATTATGTAGGTTATTATATTCAATAAGTTTGCCGGTGCGGCGGAGATCCATACGGCGATAACCGTTTCCGTACATTTCACAAGCTGATTCTTTCAGAATAACATCAATATCAATACTTGTTGCGTCAGCAAGACCTGCACGTTTGCGTACAGTATTCAAGCGTTTGAGGGCTGTTCCATCATTGCCTGCCTTGAAATAAGCTTCAGCGGCAACAAAGAAGATTTCCGGCAATGTAATGACATGTAGGTCACGGAAACTTCTTCCGGCACTGTATTGTGCAGTCTTACTGTCGTCGAACTTGCGGCAAGGATGCACTGCCCAACTCTTCTTTTGTGATTCTTCAAAGTCATACTTTGTAATGATACCGTTGGGATATTCTTTGAGATCTTCCATATAGGTTGACATGGGTTCCATTTGGGCTGTCATTTCATTTTGCGGAATAATGAATGTTTCGGCACGGTTTGCCGGATCTTTGGCACGCCATGCGGCAACTGATGCTGCGTCACATTCCCAATATGCAGGATAATATACACCAACCATTTTTCCTTGTGCGGTATTTCCGTTACTATAAAAAGAGAAGTAGTCTCCCAATGGTGATCCGTTTTCTTTAAATCCTTGAGCTGGATCCCATGCCTTTTTCACTAATAATGTTTTCAGGAAAGTTGCATCATAGCGTTTATCACCTTTTTCAAAACATCTCAGTGTATGCATGAGGGGAATGCATAGTGAGGAACCATTCTTCATTCCTTCTTCGGCACCACCGTAGTAATTGGAGTAGAATGATTGCCAGCGGTTACCTGCATTTTGATCGTGGGTACTGTTATAATCGTATTCTATGTCGAAGATAAATTCGGCATCATCGTCACCTGAACTGTCGGCTGCCCATAAATCGGCAAATTCAGTAGTTAATGAGCGCCCATTGATAACCTCGTCGGCATATTTGGCAGCTTCGGTGAAGTAAGATTGGTTATTTAAATCCCATGCAGCAGAAAGATAAGTCTTTGCCAGCAATGCTTTAGCAGCTTCAATACTGGCTTCACCCCCGCCTTTTGTAGCACTGGAACTTGTCAGTCTGTTGTTGGAAATGATACTTTTCAACTCATCTATAATATAAGTATATACTTGTTCAGCTGTTGCACGCGGATAACCTTTGATAGCTGTGCTGGCATACTCTGTGACTAACGGTACACCACCATAATTATTAACCAACAGATAATAGAACAAGGCCTGTACAAAGCGACCTTCGTCAATGGCTTTTTGCTTTACAGCATCGCTGACGTTCGCTGCCGGTGCATAGTATTGGATGGAAAGGCAAGAACGGATACCATCATAACAATCGGTATAAAAAGTCTTAACCTTACCATGTTCTGGTGTAAAGTTTGACCAACGGTGAAGTGCGGCATCAATATCATTACGTCCATCTTGATAGAGGTCGGTACCGGCATTGAAATATACCGGTGCATCTGCACTGTTATATATATCAATCAGTTGGGCGTATGCATCATAAACGAGAGATTGGAACCCTGACGCTGTACTGAAATAGTCGGTATCCGTCACAGAACTCTTATTATCCGGTGTGAGAAAGTCATCGCAACCAGTCAATGTCATGGAACCAATCATGAACATTGCATATAGTAATTTTTTATAAATCTTCATAGCTCTTATAAATTTATATTGTTAGAATTTAATGTTCGCACCAATCTGGTAAGTAACAGACGCAGGTCCGCCGTTTGTCAGGTTTGCGCTGGCCCATTCAGGATCGAAACCTTCATAGTCGGTGAAACAGAAAGGATTGATTACATTTACATAGAGGCGCAGATGTTTTACGGCAATTTTGCTTAGCCATGCTTTCGGGAAAGTGTAACCTAATGTGATATTTTTCACTTTCACAAAGGATGTTTTGTGATAACGCACTGCTGCACTACTGCTGCTGAAGTAACCGCCTCCTGTTTTTTCTGTATTGTTTGGATAAGGATATTTGCCTATGTGTGCTTCTGACAGATAGGTTACATCTCCTGTGTTTTTGTCCAGAACAGGGGTTCCTGCAGGGATGTAATAATCAAAATTCACTTTTTGACGTCCGCGATCACCATAGTTCATATATTGTTCGTGGAAATAACTGCGTGACCATTGTCCTTGTTTCGTGTAGAGCATAAAGGAGAAGTCGAATCCCTTGTAAGTCATAGTAGAGCTTAAACTACCTGTCCACTTAGGATCTGTACAGCCGAAGATTTGTTTATCTTCATCATTGATCTTGCCGTCATTATTCCAATCGTTTACAGCCATCTGACCTTCATACCATTTTAATCCTTGTCCGCCAGGACCAAAGGTATCGTATACTTCTTGAAGGGTATAATGACGGTCTCCATCTTTTGTGCGCATGGTGATACCATCGGTAGTGATGATTCCAGCACTTGTGTAATCGCGCAAAACGTTCAGACGTTCGCCGATGAACCAATTGTTGCTGACATCGTCTCCATTAGGAAGCTCGGTAATTTTACTCCAGTTACGAGCGAATGCAAGATTTACGTCCCATGTGAAATTTTTGTTACGGATAACTCCAAGATTCAATCCTAATTCGATACCGGTATTACGTACAGCACCAATGTTGGTTGTAATAGAACCTTCACCTGTTTCCAAAGGAACAGTGGCCTTCATGATTTGTCCGTCGGATAAACGGCGATAAGTATCTGCAGTTAAGTTAATGCGATTTTGAAGAACAGAGAAGTCAACACCGAAATTGAATTCTTTAATCTTTTCCCAAATTAGGTTTCTGTCAATTAACCCGTTGGCATAATAGCCTTGATATTCCTGTCCGCCAATAACGGAATAATTAGGACCTGAAGCAGAAGATGCAGTAGCATAGTCACCCACATTGTTGTTACCCGTGATACCGTAAGATACACGCAGTTTCAAGTTGTCCAGCCATTCTACGTCTTTCAGGAAATCTTCTTCCGAAGCGCGCCATGCTACAGCAGCAGAGGGGAACCATCCCCAACGATTGTCTTTGGCAAAGCGTGAAGAACCATCGGTACGCATGGTAACGGTAGCCATGTAGCGTTCTTTGTAGGCATAGTTTAAACGGGCAGCTACAGACACCAAAGAGGATTCTGTATAAGTGGATTTAATAGTTTTCGTACCCGAACCTTTCTCCATGGAATGGTATGAGAGTTTATCATCTGAAATATCAGTTACAGTCTGAGTATAGGTTTCCCTATTGCTGGCATACATGGAGAATAATCCCATTGCATTTAATCTATGTTGTCCCCATGTTTTGCTGAAGTCAATTTGGTTGTCCCATGTCCAGTCTAAGCGTTCTGTATTGATTACGGAAGCCTGATTGTGTTTCTGGTTCTGATAATAAGCTGTTCCCAAAGGATACTTTTCGGAAACGCCGGTACCCATAAAGATACCTTGACGGCCATGATAATAATTAGGGGATAGGGTGGTTGTGAATTTCAAACCATCCATAATGTTAAAACGCATATAAACGTTACCGAAGACGTGGAATTTACGAGTTTCATTCTCGTAAGCGTCAAGTTCGAAGTCTACCAACGGAGAAGGTGTAGAAGTTAAGGACATATTGCCTACTTTTGCCGGGATAGCCAGCAAATTACCGTCTTCATCCCACGGTGAAACCACCGGAGCAAACCAGAATGCGTTGTTGTAAGGAGAATAAGCATTCGAAGTATCGGTAATCCAGTCGTTCTGCACATCGTGCACTAAGTTGACAGCTATACCTGCCTCTACAACCTTTGACAGTTTGCTGTCGAATGATCCTTTGATATTAATACGATTATAATCATTCTTTTTAAATACATTTTCTTCACCTTGATAACCGATACCTAAACGATAATTTGTTTTTTCAGTTGCACCGCTTGCACTGATAAAGTGGTTTTGTTGAGATGCCGTTCGCAGTACCATGTCCGCCCAATCATAGCCTTCATTGTTCAGCCAGCTATTATATAAAGGAGAATCTTTCCATTCAGTACCATTTTGAAATACGGATTGCAGGTCGCTATCAGTAATCTTGTATGCACCACGTCCTGTTTCGTCGGAACTTCCCGTTGTGTAGCGTGCAAAACGATAGTTCATCCATTCAGTTGCATCCATGAAATCCGGCATGCGTGCTACTTTACGGATGCCGTAGTAGCCGTCATAAGTAATTTCCACTGGTTGGGCCTTATTTTGTCCTGCTCCGGTTCCTTTTGTAGAAATAATAACTACTCCTTCTGAGGCGCGTGAACCATAAATTGCTGTAGAAGAAGCATCTTTCAGAACGTCAATACGTTCAATGTCTTCGGGATTCAGGAAGTCAATAGAAGATACGACCATGCCATCTACTACATAAAGCGGACCGCTTGTATTATTGATGGAGGCTTGACCACGGATTTGAATATTGAAACTACCGTTAGCACGGCTGTTTGACTGAGTAATGTTGACACCTGGTACTGAGCCTTGCAATGCATCTTCTATACGGAGAGCACCGCGTGCAGCCAATTTATCAGCAGATACTGAAGATAAAGAACCTGTCACGTCATTTTTCTTCATAGAACCGTAACCTACAACAACCACCTCGTCGAGTGCCTGTGCATCATCTTTTAAAGTTACTTTAATGTTGTTTTGGTTACCTACCGTAATGACTTGTGTAATATAACCGATAAAAGAAATTTGGAGTTTTGCATTGGGCTGCACCATCAGGCGGAAATTACCGTCAATGTCAGTTATTACTCCGTTGGTAGTACCAACTTCCAATACATTTGCGCCTATCACGGGTTCGCCTGTACTATCTATAATAGTACCTGTAACTTGGCGACCTTGTGCAAGAGCGACTAAACACAACATACTCAATGATAGAGTAGCTAATGCCCTTTTGGCAAGTCTTTTTAAATCCATAATGATGTTTTTTATAGTTATTAAAAAATGAGGTCAACAATGTGCCTTATCTTTCCGTTATCGAACACAAAAGTATAGGTTAACAAAATTAAGCATGGGTAAAAATTTGTTGTTTTATGGGAAATATTGTGTTTTTTGTAGATTTGAAGGCTATAAATAGGGGAAAAGATGATAAAAGAGGCTATCTCAAATTTTATTTTGGGATAGCCTCTTTATTTAAATTTAATTCTGATATTCTGTTTGCGAAGGTATTATTATTTCATGTACCATTTTGGGTCACCACAGTTTGTTTTACCTGCAAAACTTCCATCGATAATGGTAAAGTCATATTGACTGGGATCTTTGAAAAGGTCAGTCTCACCACCGTCATAAGTAATCAAGTCGTTTATTTTGTTACCTGTGATTTTCATGTCATTCGTAATATAACTATTGGTAACTTCTACAGGTTTATCATTAGCACGAATTCCCTTGCCTTCAGCCAGTGTACTACCAAAGATACAATTGGTGATTGTTACTCCCTGTGACGGACCGTTACCATTTTTGTCACAATCCAATAGATAGTCACCGCTACCTAAAAGTTTACTGAATGTACAATCAGACAATATTAAGGACGTAAAGTCTGTGTTTCTACTGTACACTAAACATTTTCCGCTATAGACAATGGTTGTTTTACTGAATTCGATATTTTCAATCTTTCCTTTGCCTTTACTTGCATCTACATGTATAAGACTGTAAGTTCTTGCATCTGCTCCATATACTATACAGTTTTCAAATTTTACGAGATTGATAATTTTCTCATCAGACCCCTGCAATCTTACTGGAGTGTTTTTGAAGCCATGGATGAAACTATTGCTGAATTCAATAGCCCCAACAGTAGCAGCTTTTGACTGGTTGAAGAGATAATCATTGGTTGTATTATTACCGTCTGCTTTTTTACCGGAACCTGTAATTTCTACATTCTCAAATTTGATGAAGCTGTGAGTTCCTGCAATATCAATACCCTTGACACCAATGATGGCTTGTGTTTCTCCTGGTAAACCGAAGAATGTTACAGACATGCCGTCAGGGATGTTTATATTGTTTTCGTTGTAATAAGAACTTCCGGCAGGCAATGCAATGTTTACAGTCTGGTAGCCTGCTTCAGCCATTGTAGTGAACAGGTCATTGTTCAGGGAATCACCTGCTTGCAAGAAAGCTGTATGGTCAGCATCAGGTACTTTGGCTGTTGTTGTAAAATCTATGACACCGCGTTTTGATTCCTTATTATAAAGAATTGCAGTATAAGATGTAAGAGGGGTCAGACCATCTATAACAATGGTGCCATCTTCCAGATTAGCAGAAGTCAAAGTAATACTCTTTACTACAGTTCCGTTAGTGTCTATAATTTCGATGCGGTCAGCAGTGGAATTTGCAGGCCAGTATAGCGTTATCTTGTCATGGCTAACTGAGAATTTCTCAAAGATTTGCTCGGTACGAGTCTTGAATGAGAAATCGCTCATATATCCCCATTTAGATTCCGGAGTATTGGAAGAAAATGCCTTCATACGAATAAAATACTTGCTGTCACTGTATAAACCTTCCAAAGTGTAGGGAGATTTAGTGATAGATTTGTCTTCGCCGTATATAATTGATCCTTTGCCACTTCCCATAGCTACATCATCGTATAAACTATCCAAACTGATTTCAATAATATAATATTCAGTTCCTGGAGTGGTAGACCATGTGAGTTCAGCATCTGTAGCATTAGCTGATACACTCATTTTGGGTACACTGAACAGTCTGTTATAAGATGAATCAGTAGTCCAGTCGTTTGCATCGTCACAAGATATAGTGGCGAATGCTGTCAGGAGCATAAGTGCTCCTGATAAGGCTATATATTTTAGTTTATTTGCTTTCATAACCGTTGTTTTTATGATGTTAGAATCCATAAGAGTTCTGTAACGTTCCATTAGAGTCGGATATTGTAGTGGCTCCGATCGGGAATACGTGTCTGTTGATAACCGGAGTGTTCAAACCTGCACTGATGTATGGCAGATTATCCACAACATTGCTACCGGTTTCTTCGTTCTCAGAGCCCCAGAAGTTTACGCTTTTATAGTCAGTAGTGACTTGTGGCTCTTCGTACCAGCAGATACTTTCGGGATCAATTTCTCCCGGTTTGTCAGCTTTCATTTTATAGTATAACTTTTTAGGGGCTACCTTGATGAGTTCTTTATAAGCAGCTTTAGCCTCTTCTATTTTTTGTGAGAGTAATCCCCAACGTATCAAGTCCCATTTACGGATAGCTTCACCTGCAAATTCCCAGGCACGTTCGTCAACGAGTGCATTGAAAAATTCATCACCACTACTTAAACTATTGACATAGCTGATTGCTTCAGCTTTGTGTGTTTCGGCAAATGCGCGGCTGCGTACTTCTTCAAAAGCTTTTCTTGCGCTTAAGCCACATGTAGGTCCAACAGCATCAGCACCTTGAAGCTCATTCAGTGCTTCTGCATATAGTAATAATACGTCAGAATATCTCATGATAACATTGTTGATACCTGTAGCTACTTTGTCAGCGGATGCTCTTGCTGCATTCAGCCATTTGTCTGTCATCTTGCGGGGATCCCATTTTGCTAAGTATATACCAAATGGAGAATTTCCCTGCATTGTTTCAATAGTATTGCCATTATCTCCTTCTCTGATATCGAAATTGGCAAAAGTTAAATCACGGCGTTGGTCATTTTTATTAAAGCTCCAGAAGAAGGGAGCTGTAACTTTTACTTTACCACTTGAGTTACCTTTTGCTCCGTAGTAAGTTGTTTTTCCGTTGATGCGGACACCGATGGTATATCCCATTTCTCCGGAGAAACTTACGCCATGTGCTACTTCATATAAATTCTCCTGATAAGTCTGATCTAAAGTTAGCTGGTTCAGTAGATACCATTCGTTTTCATAAGAAGGGTTAAGCTTGTGATAACCGCTGGCAATAATGGCATCTAAGTGTTTCACAGCAAGAGTATAGAGCTCTCTACGTTTTTCTGTGCCCGGACGTTGTGTTGGATAAGTTGCATCGCAATCAGGCATATTTTCATAACCGGATTTAGAACTTTCGCGGATAGAATATCCGGCGTATGTCATGGCAATGCGGGCTAACAAGCCATGGGCAAATCCTTTAGTCATTTTCTCTGTAGTATAGCCGGAAGTTCCTGCCCAAGGCAGATATCCGATTGCTTCTTCCAGATCCGTAATTAGGCGTTCCATGATAACATCACGGTCTGTTTTGCCTAAATAGATGTTAGAGCCGTCGGTATTGGTGGTTTCAAACTTCATAGGTACATCTCCGTAAGTACGGATTAAATCCAGATAAAGCATGGCACGCAATGTCAGTGCTTCTCCTTTGAACATCAACATCTTGCTTCTGGAAGCATTGCCTTCGGCAATCAGTGCACTACCTTCAATACCTTCAACTACAATGTTGGCATTTTCAATAGCTTCGTACATACCTTTCCAGTTATTATTGAGTTTTGACCAACTCAACTGCGGATTGTAGTTGCATGTACCTCGTTCATTATTAGAATTAGAGTTGGTTGCACCCAATCCGTCTACCAATTCGATATCTGAGTTCATTCCGAAATGGATAGGTACTGACTGTACATAGGTTTCATCTTTGGTGAGACCGGCATATACCTTATTTAAGGCTTGTTGGGTGTAGGTGGTTGAATTGAATACAGCATCTCCGGTCATTTCAGAAGGAGAGGTTTGATCTAGGAAGTCGGAACAAGAAGTGAGAATTATCGCACCTATTCCTACTATTGCAAATGATTTAAATATTTTTTTCATAATTCTTCTCTGTCTTTAAAATTAGAATGTAACATTGATACCTCCTACGAATGAACGGCTCTTAGGATATGCAGCATAATCGATACCCGGGGTCATAGGGGTGCTTGTACAACAATCTACTTCAGGATCGGTGCCTGAGTACTTGGTAAAGCAATGTAGATTGTATCCTGTAACATAAATACGGATATTTTGTATATTCAGTTTGCTTACAAACAGTTTAGGTAATGTATAACCGATTGTAATGTTATTGACGCGCAGGAAAGAACCATCTTCTACAGCCCAGTCAACGAGTGGCATAACCGTAGCGGCAGCAG
>OGHO01001652.1_pt1 | contig 20492 bp, 19 predicted proteins | sample 1571421 | NCBI WGS metagenome assembly OGHO01 (sample SAMEA2581937, study PRJEB24529) | metagenome | biome: Human gut stool | place: China | collected 2011
CAGTCTGACGCCTAAAGCGTCTGGAAGCACGTGACTTCAGTCATGTGAGGTTCACAATTATCTGAGAAAATTTCTGAAATGAGGTGTTTCTATGGCGAGCAGAATTGCGGTGATTGGAATTATAGTTGAAGAGCCTGATTCTGTGAAAGAGCTGAATCAGATTCTTCACGAATATGGTGAATATATCATAGGAAGAATGGGAATCCCATACAGACAGCGTGGTGTTAATATTATCAGCGTGGCGATGGATGCCCCCCAGGATATGATTAATGCAATGACAGGAAAAATCGGGCGGCTTGCAGGGGTTTCTGCAAAAACAGTTTGCTCAAAAAAGGCAGAAAACATATAACAAGAGGGGGATTACATAGTGTCAGCAGATTTAAAAATGTTAGAGAGTATCCAAAATACGCAAAGTATTTCAAGGGAAGAATTGGGCGCGATTTTACAGACACAAGATTCCTTTCTGATACAGGAACTTCATAAAAAGGCACAGCAGACAGCGACACAGATCTATGGAAATAAAATATATATCCGCGGGTTGATTGAATTTACTAATTATTGTAAAAATAACTGCTATTACTGTGGAATCCGCTGTGCGAATGCAAAAGCCGACAGATATCGCCTTACAACAGAAGAGATCCTATCCTGCTGTAAAACCGGATGGAATCTGGGATTTCGTACATTTGTATTACAGGGAGGAGAGGATCCTTATTATACAGATGAGAAGATTTGCCAGATCGTTCAGGAAATTAAATCAAAATATCCGGACTGTGCAGTAACCTTATCCATTGGTGAGAAGAGCGATAAAAGTTACCAGGCATATTTTAATGCCGGAGCTGACAGATATCTGTTAAGACACGAAACTGCAGATGAAGAACATTACAGAAAACTCCATCCACAACAGATGTCTTTAAACAACAGAAAAAACTGCCTGAAAGTTCTGAAAAAAATCGGCTATCAGACCGGTTGCGGATTTATGGTAGGATCACCGGGACAAACGGTAGACACCCTTTATCAGGATCTTCTGTTTATTAAAGAATTGAAACCTGAAATGGTTGGCATCGGACCTTTTATTCCTCATAAGGATACTCCGTTTGCAGATCAGCCTGCAGGGACACTGGATCTGACATTGAGATTATTATCAATCATCAGACTGATTCATCCACATGTTCTTCTGCCAGCGACAACTGCACTTGGAACAATTGATCCTAAAGGAAGAGAGAAGGGAATTCTGGCTGGCGGAAACGTCGTAATGCCTAACCTTTCTCCGGTTAATGTCAGAGATAAATACAAACTTTATGATAACAAAATCTGCACCGGTGACGAAGCAGCAGAATGTAAGGCCTGTATGGCAGCAAGAATGAAGAGCATTGGTTATGAAGTAGTGACGGACAGAGGCGATTATAAGGTCTGAATGTAAAGCTGATTTTTCTGAAGATCCAGAATGTTTTACAAAAAGAGTCACTTCTGAATAACTTAAGCATCCGCAGTATGCGGAATATAAAACTGAATATAGAAAAATAAAAACTAATCGGAAAGCAGTTGATAAGAAAGCTCCTGACCGAAAAGAAAGGAAAAAAGCCTATGTATAATCCAAAATCATTAAAAGCAGAAGAATTCATTTCCGACGAGGAAATCCGGGAAACCCTTGCCTATGCAGACGCAAACAAGGAGAATGTGGAACTGATCGATCAGATTCTTGCGAAAGCAAAAGAATGTAAAGGTCTTACGCACAGAGAAGCGTCTGTTCTTCTTGCCTGTCCAATTCCTGAGAAAATTCAGGAGATGTATGATCTGGCAGCGGAAATCAAGAAAGAATTCTACGGAAACAGAATTGTTTTGTTTGCGCCTCTGTATCTGTCTAACTATTGTGTAAATGGCTGTGTGTACTGCCCGTATCATAAGAAAAACCAGCACATTGCCCGTAAGAAATTAACACAGGAAGAAATTGTAAAAGAAGTTACCGCATTGCAGGATATGGGACATAAGCGACTCGCTATTGAAGCGGGTGAAGATCCGCTCAATAACCCGATTGAATATATTCTGGAATGTATCAAAACGATCTATAGTATCAAACATAAAAATGGTGCGATCCGTCGTGTAAATGTAAATATTGCAGCTACAACAGTAGAAAATTACCGTAAATTAAAAGAAGCCGGAATCGGTACTTATATTCTTTTCCAGGAAACATATCATAAAGAAAGCTATGAAAAGCTTCATCCAACAGGACCGAAACATAACTATGCATATCACACAGAGGCAATGGACCGCGCGATGGAAGGCGGTATTGATGATGTCGGTTTAGGTGTATTGTTCGGACTGGAACTTTACAGATATGAATTTGCAGGACTTCTGATGCATGCGGAACATCTGGAAGCAGTTCATGGTGTAGGACCGCATACGATTAGTGTGCCACGTATCAAACATGCGGATGACATTGATCCGTCTGCATTTGACAACAGTATCAGCGACGAGATTTTTGCAAAAATCTGTGCACTGATCCGAATCTCTGTTCCATATTCAGGTATGATTATTTCAACAAGAGAGAGTCAGGCTGTTCGTGAGAAAGTTCTTCCTTTGGGTGTTTCTCAGATTAGTGGAGCTTCAAGAACCAGTGTCGGTGGATATGATAAGCCTGAAACGGAAGATGAGGTTACATCTGCTCAGTTTGATGTCAGCGATCAGCGCACGCTTGATGAGATCGTAAACTGGCTGATGAATATGGGAGACATCCCAAGCTTTTGTACCGCCTGTTACAGAGCCGGAAGAACCGGTGACCGTTTTATGTCATTGTGCAAAAGTAAACAGATTTCAAACTGCTGTCATCCAAATGCCTTGATGACTTTAATGGAATATTTACAGGATTATGCAAGTCCTGAAACTAAGAAAGTCGGTCTGGAACTGATTCAGAAGGAACTTGAAAATATTCCAAGTGAAAAAGTAAAGAGGCTTACAGAAGAACATCTGGCAGATATCGTAAATGGGCAGCGTGATTTCAGATTCTGACAGAAATCAGCTGCGAAACAGTTATCCAGTGTAGAGCCACGTCGCAAACGCGAATGATTTTATTCGTTTGACTTATTATATTGTGAAAGGAAAAAATATGGCTGTTACATTAAATGAAACACCTTCCGCAAATCGTCTGCATATTGGAATCTTTGGAAAAACGAACAGCGGAAAATCTTCATTTATCAATGCGTTTTCCGGACAGAAAGTATCTATTGTAGCAGATGTTGAGGGAACTACTACGGATCCTGTATACAAGGCTATGGAAATTTACCCTCTCGGTCCCTGCGTCCTGATCGACACGGCGGGATTTGATGATAAAGGTGAGCTTGGAGCTTTACGTATCGAAAAAACAGAACTTGCAGCGCAGAAGACCGACCTGGCAATTATTCTCTTCTGTGAAGAAGAAATGTCGCAGGAATTAAAATGGTATCGTTACTTTAAAGAGAAAAATACGCCTGTGGTTCCCGTTCTCAATAAAACAGATCTGTACACGCAGGAAGAAAAAGAAAAACTTGCTCACCTGATTCAAAGGAACACAAAGGAAGAAGTCTGTCTAATCAGCGCTAAAACAGGAGAGGGAATCCGTAATTTGAAGGAACTGCTTGCCCGAAGTATTCCGGAAGGATATGGAAACAGGATGATTACCGGTGATCTGGTTGATACCGGTGACCTGGTTCTGCTTGTGATGCCACAGGACATTCAGGCACCAAAAGGGAGACTGATATTACCACAGGTGCAAACTTTAAGAGAACTATTGGACAAAAAATGTCTGGTAATGAGTGTGACAACAGATCAGTATCTGTCAGCCTTGGAAAATCTCGCAGTACCTCCGAAATTAATCATTACAGACTCGCAGGTATTTTCCTATGTATATGAAAATAAACCAAAGGAGAGTATGCTGACTTCTTTTTCAGTTCTTTTTGCAGCATACAAGGGAGATTTACTATATTATATAGAAGGCGCAAAGGCAATTGATACTCTTAATGAAAATTCACATGTTCTCATTGCAGAATGCTGTACCCATGCACCTCTGAAGGAAGATATCGGAAGAGTGAAGATTCCGCGAATGCTCAAAAAACGTTTTGGAGAGAAACTGGATGTAAGTCTGGTAAGCGGAACAGATTTTCCTGATGACCTTACTAAATATGATCTGATCATCCAATGCGGTGCCTGTATGTTTAATCGCAAATATGTAATGTACCGTATTGATAAAGCCAGAAATCAATATGTCCCAATGACAAATTATGGAATAACGATTGCTCATCTTACAGGAATTTTAGAGCACGTTGCACTTCCATAATTTGCAGAAAGCCTTTTTCAAACACGCTCTAAGATGAGCACCTAAAATATAATTTGTAATTGCTGAAGAGACCATTATACAAGGAAGTATGGTGGTCTTTTTGTTTATTATGTTATAGGAAATTACTCCGTAATGTTCCTATAACATAACAAAGCCCTCCGGGCAGGATCGCACTGCGGCGGAGAGGAATTATGTCGCTGAAGCGACCCGCCGCAGGCGTAGAATCCTGCAAGCAGGATTCTTTTTTGTATCGATTAGATAAACACGAATAATTAATTTAACCGAATCAAATAAGTTCCCTGCGGAGGTTGCGAAGAGCAATAAGTTAGTTATTTGTTGTAGAAACATATAGCAAAACGGATGATTTTACCTTCTTGACTGCATATTTCATAGTATTTCAATATACTTTATTTTAAATATATATATCTTATAGTAATGTATTGACAAAAGCAGTGCGTTAGTTTATACTAACTTATAGTTAGAGATAAATAACTTCTGGCAATATAAGAAAGCATACTATAATATAACATTCATAAAATATATTAAAACAAAGGAGGACAATATATGAGTATCGTAATCGTAGGCGGACATGACAGAATGGTAGGACAGTACAAAAAAATCTGCAAATCTTATAAATGTAAATGTAAAGTATTTACACAGATGGAGGCCGACTTCGGTAAAAAGATAGGATGTCCAGACCTTCTGGTACTTTTTACAAATACCGTATCCCATAAGATGGTAAAATGCGCACTGGACGAGGTTGGCGCTTCTACAGATATTGTACGCTGCCATACCAGCAGCGGAAATGCACTTAACGGTATTCTTGAAGCACGTTGCTGATAAATACTTTTCTTGTATATATTGCATAATATAGTGATGAATTAATGAAAAAAAATATTAATGTTTTAAGATGAAAAACTTTATCATTAAGAATTTTAATAAAGTTATTGACATCTAACCAAAATTAGAATACACTAACCATATGATAAAGAAAATGTTTATCATTTATTAAATGCAAAGGAAGGGATGAAGAAATGCCGTTATCAATGGTAAATGCCGGTGAACCTTTTACAATCAAAAGGATCGGTGGCAAAGAAGAAGTTAAGAGACATCTTGAAGAGCTCGGATTTGTAGTAGGAGGAGTTGTCACAGTTGTTTCTGAGATTAACGGAAGCCTGATCGTTAATGTTAAAGAATCCAGGGTTGCCATTGGAAAAGATATGGCAAGCAAGATTATGGTCTGAACCATAATTTCTTCCTGAAAGAAAAATAAAATTCCAGAGCGTATAGTATAGATCATGAAAATGATTTTTCAAACACGCTCCGGGGGAAAGAAGGGAAAGAAGCTTGAAGACATTAAAAGAAGTTCGTGTTGGAGAAACCGTTAAAGTCCAGAAGCTTACCGGTGAAGGCCCGGTCAAGAGAAGAATCATGGATATGGGAATCACTAAAGGCGTGGAAATCTATGTAAGAAAAGTTGCACCTCTGGGAGATCCTGTAGAAGTAACTGTAAGAGGATATGAATTATCCTTACGCAAAGCAGATGCCGAAATGATTGCCGTAGAATAATTATTTTTGACATCATGTTAGGTCTTTCTAACAATTAGCACTGTCTAATAGTTAATAAAAACTAAGTATTAGCGATGACTAATAACTGTTGAAAGTGATATCAGCAGCAGAAAGATCAGGTAAAGTGATCAAAATGAAAGAGATCAAGAAATCAGAGGAGAGAGATTATGTCAGTAAAAATTGCACTCGCAGGTAATCCGAACTGCGGTAAAACGACATTGTTCAATGCACTGACCGGCTCAAATCAGTTTGTAGGTAACTGGCCAGGTGTAACTGTCGAGAAGAAAGAAGGTAAGCTGAAGGGACACAAAGATGTGGTCATCACTGACTTACCTGGTATTTATTCTTTATCACCATATACACTTGAAGAAGTAGTTGCAAGAAATTACATTCTTCAGGAAAAACCGGATGCGATCATCAATATCGTTGATGGTACCAATATTGAACGCAACCTGTATCTTACAACACAGATCCTGGAACTTGGGATTCCGGTCATCATGGCAGTCAACATGATGGATATCGTTGAGAAAAACGGTGATACAATACATATTGATAAGCTGAAAAAGAAACTTGGCTGTGAAGTTGTTACTATTTCCGCTCTGAAGGGAACAGGAATCACAGAAGCCGCAAACAAGGCAGTTTCCATTGCCCAGAGCCACCGGAAAGTAACACCTGTCCATGAATTCTGTGATAAAGCAGAAGAGATTATCGGAGCAGTTGAGAATAAACTGACCGGTGTGGTACCGGAAGAACAGAAGAGATTCTTCGCAATCAAGCTTCTTGAAAGAGATGACAAGATCATTGAGCAGATGAATACATCCGTAAATGTATCTGCCGAGATCAAAGAAATGGAAAATGAGTTTGACGACGATACAGAAAGTATTATCACAAATGAGAGATATGTTTATATTTCTTCTATCATTGGTCAGTGTGTGACTAAGGCAAGAAAAGATAAGCTTTCCACATCTGATAAGATTGACCGTATCGTTACCAACAGATGGCTGGCACTGCCGATCTTTGCAGTTGTAATGTTTATCGTATATTATGTATCTGTAACTACAGTTGGTGCTTTCGTAACTGACTGGACTAACGATGTTTTGTTTGGCGAGATCATTCCTCCGGCAATTGAATCCGGACTGAATGCGATTGGCTGTGCAGCATGGTTACAGGGACTGATCCTTGACGGTATCGTAGCCGGTGTCGGAGCTGTTCTCGGTTTCGTACCTCAGATGCTTGTACTGTTTGCATTCCTTGCATTCCTTGAGTCCTGTGGTTACATGGCTCGTGTAGCATTTATCATGGACAGAATTTTCCGTAAATTCGGCCTTTCAGGTAAATCCTTCATTCCAATGCTTATCGGCAGCGGATGCGGTGTTCCCGGTGTTATGGCTTCCCGTACAATCGAGAATGACCGTGACAGAAAAATGACAATTATGACAACCACATTCGTTCCCTGCGGAGCTAAACTCCCGATCATTGCCATGATCGCAGGTGCGTTCTTCGGAAACAGCGGATGGGTTGCAACAAGTTCTTACTTTGTTGGTATCGCAGCAATTATCTGCTCCGGTATCATCTTAAAGAAAACAAAAATGTTTGCCGGTGATCCGGCTCCGTTCGTTATGGAGCTTCCTGCATACCACTGGCCAACAGTCAGCAACATCTTAAGAAGTATGTGGGAAAGAGGCTGGTCCTTCATTAAGAAAGCCGGAACAATCATCCTTCTTTCAACAATCATTCTGTGGTTCTTAATGAGCTTCGGATGGGAAGGCGGAAGCTTCGGTATGGTTGAAGAACTTAACGAGAGTATTCTTGCTAAGATTGGTACAGCAATCGCATGGATCTTTGCACCTCTTGGCTGGACAAAAGCCGGCGAAGGATGGAAGATGGCAGTTGCAGCTGTTACAGGTCTGATCGCAAAAGAGAATGTAGTAGCTACATTCGGTATGCTTTATGGATTCGCAGAAGTTGCAGAAGACGGTGCTGAGATTTGGGGTAACCTGGCAGCAGCCATGACACCGATCGCAGCTTACGGCTTCCTGGTATTCAACCTTCTTTGTGCTCCTTGCTTCGCAGCTATGGGTGCGATCAAGAGAGAGATGAACAATACAAAATGGTTTTTCTTTGCAATCGGATATCAGTGTGGACTTGCATATCTTGTATCTCTGTGTATCTATCAGATCGGTACACTGGTTACAGGCGGTGGTTTCGGTATCTGGACAGTGGTTGCATTCGCAATTATCATCGGATTCTTATATCTGCTGTTCAGACCTTATAAAGAGAGCAGCAGCCTTAATGTAAATGTAAAGGGTATGGCAAAAGCCAGATAAAACAGTAATAAGATCAGAGCCTGCGTCCCATCTGGTGGTGCGGGTTCTGATAAACAGTTAGTGGACTGCTGATTATCAGATTGCAGTATAGTGATTATATGTGTATGATAATGATATAAAGCAGGAGGTGTCATCTATGGGAACATTGATTGTAGGAGCAATTTTGGTTTTGATTGTCGGACTGATCATAAAAGGAATCGTCAGAGACAAAAAAAGTGGCAAGTCATCATGTGGCGGAGACTGCAGCCACTGCAGAGGGTGCCATTGATAATCAGGCATATTACTGAAGCCTGATGCAAAACAGCAGCCATATGTCAGGAAACAGAAATTAACAAGCGGAAGGATGATGTGATTTTGGGAGCAGCAGCATTACAGAGACAGGAAAATTGTGAAGAGCCCAATTACCAGAGAACCCGAATGCAGAAAGATGTTGTAATCCAGGAATTAAAGAAGCGAGGATGCAGGATTACCAAACAGAGAAGAATGCTATTGGAAGTCATTCTTGAAAATGAGTGTTCCTGCTGTAAAGAAATCTATTACAACGCATCCCGCCTGGATCCGGGCATCGGATCAGCTACGGTGTACCGTATGGTAAACCTTTTGGAAGAAATTGGTGCGATCAGCAGAAGAAATATGTATAAGATCGTGAGAAATCCGGATTGTAAAGATGAAAGTGTATGCACTATCGAGCTGGATGATAATACAGTCCAGAAATTATCAAAAGACAGTTTTAACAATGTAGTCCTGACAGGACTGAAAGCCTGTGGATACATTGACAAACAGGAAATCGAGCGGATGTTCGTAAATTCCTGTGATTTTAAATAAACATTGAAAACAAGTAAAAATTTAAATATAGAACAAACTGATGACCGCCGGGAAATACTGAAGAGTATAATTTCCGGTGGCTTTCTTATCTTTCTTCAGGTTTTTGTCCTTTATTGGAGATATAGTTTCTGTCAACCTTCTTAATATATCTGAAATGAGAACATTTCTCAATTAGAAAAAAATAGTAGCAATATGAAAATTTTGGCTGTATAATACATGAAATGTAAATAAGCTGATGTCGCAATAATGCGTTTGCCCATCATATTTATCTGAAAATAGTTCATAACCACTCAGCACCGAAAGGTTGCTGAGCGGTTACAATAAATTAAAAATCACAACAGGAGGATACATCAATGATTAAATTTGACGGTAAAAAAACAGGAATCTTTGCAGCAGGAGTAGCTTTCGGTACAGCAGGTATCAAGATTCTTACAAGTAAAGATGCAAAGAAATTATACACAAACTGCACAGCAGCCGTTTTACGTGCAAAAGCATGTGTAATGAAAACAGCTTCCGCAATTCAGGAGAATGCTGAGGATATTTATGCAGAAGCACAGCAGATCAACGAAGACAGAGCAGCAGCTGAGGAAGTGGTAGAAGATACAGCTGACGAAGCAGCAGAAGAAACAGAAGAAACAGAAGAGACAACAGATTTCAAAGAAGAGACAGAAGAAACAGAAGAAGGCAGCGAGGAATAATGAAATTTGCTATTAAGCATGAAATAAAAGGACGAATCCGTATCCACCTTGCCCAGAAACATATGACCTACAGACAGGCAGATATTCTGCAGTGTTATCTGGAGAAACAGGCAAATATCAGCAAGGCATCGGTTTATGTAAGAACTCAGGATGTCGCTGTTGTCTACACCGGCAGCAGAGACAGGCTGATTCATTTACTGAGCAAATTTTCCTATGAAACTGCCCAGGTATCTGAATCAGCACTTGAGAATTCCGGACGTGAATTAAACGAAACCTATAAAGAAAAACTGATCAACTCTGTGGTAATGCGTACATTAAATAAAATGTTTCTGCCATACCCGGTACGTGTAGCGATCACTACAGCGAAATCGGTGAAATACATTTATCATGGTGTACGTACTCTGATGAAAGGCAAACTGGAAGTACCTGTTCTGGATGCAACAGCAATCGGTGTATCTATGCTCCGCGGTGACTTCAATACTGCAGGTTCCACCATGTTCCTGCTTGGAATTGGTGAGATCCTTGAGGAATGGACACATAAGAAATCCGTCAATGACCTTGCAAGAAGCATGTCTATCAATGCAGAGAAAGTATGGTTTGTAAACGAAGACGGACAGGAAGTTCTTATACCTGCGTCTTCTGTTAAAGCAGGTGATCTGATACGCGTACATATGGGCAATGTGATTCCGTTTGACGGAAATGTCGCAGCAGGAGAAGCAATGGTCAATCAGACTTCTCTGACAGGTGAATCTGCACCTGTACGTAAAGCAGAAGGCAGCTTTGCCTATGCAGGAACTGTTCTGGAAGAGGGCGAACTCACTGTTAAGGTTAAAGAAGCAGCAGGTTCCAGCCGCTATGAGAAGATCGTCAACATGATCGAGGATTCTGAGAAGCTGAAATCCTCTGTGGAAAGTAATGCAGAACATCTTGCAGACAGGCTTGTACCATACACTCTGGCAGGTACAGGAATAACTTATCTGCTTACCAGAAACATGACGAAAACCCTTGCGGTACTTATGGTAGATTTCTCCTGCGCACTGAAGCTTGCCATGCCTGTTTCCGTATTATCCGCTATACGTGAGGCAAGTACTCACAGTATTACTGTAAAGGGCGGTAAATATATGGAAGCAATGGCTGATGCCACGACTATTGTATTTGACAAGACAGGCACACTTACAAAAGCGAAACCTGTAGTTTCAGAAGTGGTATCTTTCAGTGAAGAGCTGAGTGCAGATGAGCTTCTGCGTATTGCAGCATGTATGGAGGAACATTTCCCTCATTCCATGGCAAGAGCGGTTGTCAATGCAGCCAAAGAGAAACATCTTGTTCATGAAGAAATGCATTCCAAAGTAGAATATATCGTAGCTCATGGTATTTCTACAACTATTGAAGGCAAAAAGGCAGTGATCGGAAGCTGGCATTTCGTAATGGAAGATGAAAAGTGTGTAATTCCGGAGGGAATGGAAAATAGATTTGAACGCCTGCCATTAGAATGTTCTCACCTGTATCTTGCAATCGAAGGAAAACTTGCAGCAGTTATCTGTGTAGAAGATCCGCTTCGTGAAGAGGCTGCAGATGCAGTACGTGAATTAAAAGAAGCCGGTATTACAAAAGTCGTAATGATGACCGGTGACAGTGAACGTACAGCAGCAGCTATTGCGAAACGTGTAGGAGTAGATGAATATTATTCTGAAGTTTTGCCGGAAGATAAGGCATCTTTCGTGGAGAAAGAAAAAGAACTGGGTCATAAAGTTATTATGATCGGCGATGGGATCAATGATTCTCTGGCACTTTCTTCTGCAAATGTAGGAATTGCTATCAGTGATGGCGCAGCTATTGCACGTGAGATCGCAGATGTTACAATTTCTGCAGATAATCTCCATGAGATCGTTACGTTAAAGAGACTGAGCACAGCGCTGATGAAGCGTATCCACAATAATTACAGAACTATTATCGGTATAAACGGCGGTCTGATCGCACTTGGAGTTACAGGTATCATTATGCCTACAACATCCGCACTGCTTCATAACATGTCAACACTGACTATCAGTTTAAGAAGTATGAGAAATCTTCTTCCAAAAGAAGAGGAAGCATAAAGCCAACTATAAAAAACCATATCCGGAATTTCATGATAAAGCAACAGATGTTTAGTCTCTGAAAATCCGGAATATGGTTTTTATTATGTTTTTATTTAATTTTCATGCGTGCCTGCAATAGACTTCTTAATGGCAGCAAAACTCTCTGCACTGATCGCATGCTCCATCTTACAGGCATCCTCGGCAGCAACCTTCGGGTCAACTCCGATAGAAGTCAGCCATCCGGTCAGAAAGGTATGTCTTTCATAAATCTTATCTGCAATTTCCTGCCCTGTTTCCGTCAGATTGATAAATCCGTTCTCATCAATCGTAATGTAATTACTGGCTTTCAAATTCTTCATTGCAACGCTGACACTCGGTTTTGAAAAAGACAGTTCATGTGCAATGTCGATAGAGCGGACATTACCGTTTCTTTTTTTGATCATAAGGATCGCTTCGAGATAATCTTCTCCTGATTCATGTATCGCCATATTGATACTCCTTCCTTTTTTATTTCCGATATTGCTGCTGTGAACTGCTGTACGCAAACAGTACAGGCAGTTATGTTCTGTCAAAGAGTATCATATTTCTTTTTATGATTTTGATACCTGCCGGATAATAATATCCTGTTTTTTTAACATTAAAGCAATACGTTAAACTATAATAACATGGATTATAACATAACTTTTTATTTCCGTAAAGAAATCTCCTCAAAACTATTGACAGAAGAAAAAATAATGCTATAATAAAATCAAACAAATGAACAAGTGCTCATATGTTAATATAAGAGAGATGAGCGGAAAGGGAAAATATTATGAAGAAAACTTATAAAATCGACGTAGACTGCGCAAACTGTGCTAATAAAATGGAGGAGGCTGCTAAGAATACAGCCGGTGTTAAAGATGCAACTGTTAACTTCATGATGCTGAAGATGATCGTTGAATTCGAAGACGGACAGGATCCGAAAGCAGTTATGAAAGACGTATTAAAGAACTGCAAGAAAGTAGAAGACGACTGCGAGATCTTCCTTTAATAAAAGTATTTCAGGGACTGCTGCATAAAGAATAATTTACCGCCATATCTGCCGGTGGATAAACTTTTTGCCGGCAGCCCCTGTTTTTTTACTGATTGGATTCGGTTATAGGCAAGCAGTAAAGCGGATGATTTTATCCGCCTGACTATGGAACAGTTATAAATTGTAATAAGAAAAGAGGTATTGAGATGAATAAGAAGCAGAAAAAAATGCTGGTAAGAATTATCATATCCCTTATTCTGTTGGTTGTTTTTTCCCAGCTTCCGGTTGAGGGTTATCTGCGGTTTGGTCTTTTCATGATCCCTTATCTGATCATCGGATATGATATTCTGAAGAAAGCATTCAAAGGGATTAAAAATAAGCAGGTCTTTGACGAAAATTTCCTGATGGCAGTGGCTACCATAGGTGCCATCCTTCTGGGAGATTATACAGAGGGCACAGCAGTTATGCTTTTCTATCAGATCGGAGAGCTTTTCCAGAGTTATGCAGTAGGAAAGAGCCGCAGAAATATCAGTGAACTGATGGATATCCGTCCTGACTATGCAAATGTAGAAAATAACGGCCAGCTGGAACAGGTGGATCCGGACGAGGTAGCGATCGGAACTATTATTGTTGTACAGCCGGGAGAGAAAGTACCCATTGATGGTGTGATCACAGAAGGTACTTCCACATTAAACACCAGTGCATTGACAGGGGAAAGTCTTCCAAGAAATGCAAAGGTAGGAGATGAAGTGATCAGTGGCTGTATCAACATGACCGGTTTATTGAAAATCCGCACAACAAAGGAATTTGGTGAGTCCACAGTATCTAAAATCCTGGAGCTTGTAGAGAATTCCAGCTCCAGAAAGTCAAAATCCGAGAACTTTATTTCCAAATTTGCAAAATATTATACTCCTGCTGTGTGCTACGGTGCCCTTGCCCTTGCTCTGCTCCCGCCAATCGCATTGCTGATCATGGGAAAACCTGCAATGTGGGGTGACTGGATCTACAGAGCACTTACCTTCCTGGTAATCAGCTGTCCATGTGCACTGGTGATCAGTATTCCGTTAAGCTTTTTTGCAGGAATCGGCGGTGCCAGCAACCAGGGAGTGCTTGTCAAAGGCTCCAACTATCTGGAAACACTGGCACAGACCAAATATGTGGTATTTGATAAAACAGGTACCATGACCCAGGGTGTATTCGAGGTAAGTGGTATTCACCACAATGAAATGTCTGATGAGAAATTGTTAGAGTATGCAGCACTTGCAGAGTGTTCTTCTTCCCATCCCATCAGCAAGAGTCTGCAGAAAGCATATGGCAAACCTGTTGACAGAAACCGTGTTGCAGATATTGAAGAGATCAGCGGAAACGGTGTGATCGCCAAAGTGGATAGTGTCTCTGTAGCAGCGGGAAATGCAAAACTGATGAAGAAGCTTGGTGTTGCCTATCAGGAATGTCATCACGTAGGAACCGTGGTACACATGGCTGTAGATGGCAGATATGCAGGACATATCCTGATCTCTGATATTATCAAGCCTCATGCAAAAGAGGCCATTACAGAACTGAAGAAGGCCGGCATTTCCAGAACTGTTATGCTTACCGGCGACTCCAGACGGGTTGCAGATCAGGTTGCCTCAGAGCTGGGAATTGATGAAGTTTACAGTGAACTTCTTCCCGCTGATAAGGTAACAAAGGTGGAAGAACTTCTGGATAAAAAAACAGCCAAAGAAAAACTGGCATTTGTAGGTGACGGTATCAATGATGCCCCGGTATTGTCCAGAGCAGACATCGGTATTGCCATGGGTGCCCTTGGCTCCGATGCAGCGATCGAGGCAGCAGATATTGTGCTTATGGATGATGACCCGCTGAAGATCTCCAAAGCAATTAAGATCGCACGTAAATGTATTCGCATTGTATATGAAAATATCTATTTTGCTATAGGTATCAAAGTTATCTGCCTGATCCTGGGTGCCATTGGTATTGCAAATATGTGGATGGCAATTTTCGCAGATGTAGGAGTTATGATCATTGCGGTATTGAATGCCATCCGTGCGTTATTTGTGAAAAAACTGTAAAAATGGATAAAATTGGCAGTAATGAGAAAGGAAACAGGTGACAGAATGGAAGAACGTAAAGATGAAGTATGTGATGGTTTTGAGGTTCATGAAGATCTGTTGAAGATTGTAAATGAGACTCTGCCTGAGGAGACAGAGCTTTATGATCTGGCAGAACTTTTCAAGGTTTTCGGAGACTCTACCAGAATACGCATTTTGTTTGTTTTGTTTGAGGCAGAGGTATGCGTCTGCGATCTCGCTAAAGCATTGAATATGACTCAGTCTGCAATCTCTCATCAGCTTCGTATTCTGAAACAGAATAAACTGGTAAAGAGCCGCAGAGAGGGAAAATCTATTTTCTATTCTCTGGCAGATGATCATGTCCGCACGATTATCAACCAGGGACGGGAACATATAGAAGAAGATTGAAAAAAGCATCAGTTATCTGAAAGATTATAAATTCAGATAACTGATGCTTTTAAAGTTATAGATGAACTCTTTTCAAAATCTCGTTAGTAAGTCCGCCGATCACTACTCCGGCAGCAACACCTGCCACCAGAAGTGCCGGTGCGTATACAAACACACTTGCATTTTGTACGATCAGCATGGCAATGATTAACTGACCGATATTATGGGAAACACCTCCTGCAACGCTGACACCGATCAGACTGAAGGAGGTTTTTTTCAGCATAAGTGTCATAACCGTCATACTAAGCGCAGCGCCTGCCAGACTGTACAGGATACTGAACAGATTTCCGAACATAAATCCAATCACCAGAATGCGGACAACAGAAACCAGAGCAGCCTCCCTAAATGAATATTTCTTCAAAATAAAAAGTACTCCCAGATTGGCAAGCCCAAGTTTAATCCCCGGAATCCCCGCAAAAACCGGAATCAGTGATTCCACATATCCCAGAATGATCGCCACAGCTGAAAAAAGCCCAAGGCAGGCTGTTTTTTGCTTCATAAATCTATTTTCTCCTCTCAAAAAAATCCAAAATGGAATTCTCAGAATTCTTCAGACATTTTAACATAGAAAAAATATTCCCGCAACCACAAGTTAGATGTAACTAATACCGATTGTTACTGAAAACATTTATTGAGAAAAAATGACGAATATCCCATGTGAAAAAGTGTGGATTTTTTCAGACAGACATGTTACTATTTTATAAGTTAGTAGTGGCTAATTTGCATAATTACTGCTGACAGCATACCTATAGCAATCCTATATGAATATCTTTGGCAGAAGTCACTCCCTTTTGGTAAAAGTAAAATCCCTTTGGTTAATAAGTTGATTAACCCTCTGGTAAGAGTGATTCCGCAAAAAGAAAAATTTTAGAAGAGGAGAAAACCATGACAAACAAAAAGCTTATGAAAAAAATAGCACCTGTTGTAATGAGTGCCGCGGTTGCTATGACCAGCATGCCATATGCAGTTCTGGCATCTGATTTTACAGACAGTGAGGTACTTACAGACAGTACAGATTTCTCTGTTTCCGAAGAGTTTGACGCCGAGGATGCGCAGGAAGAATTTACCACCGAAGATGTCCAGGATGCTTTTGCTGCAGAAGCACAGCAGGGCGAAGCCTATGTTCTTATGAACATCCCATATGATGATTTCTATAAGGCAGAATTGAAAAACAATGATGTAAAAGTGGATGCCTTTACATCTGCAACCCTTAATAAATCAAGAACTTCCGGAATGATGAACGGAAATTCCGCTTATCATGTAGACCCCAACGGAACCGATGTAACAGGTGTTACATTCCCTGTAAAAGTCAGTGATCTTTCCCTCCTGAAAGACCAGAAACAGGTAACAGATTCTGACTCTGTTACAATTACTGTGACAAACAAAGGACAGACAAGCAGCAATACCTATACAGGAAAAGATTCCCTGATTGAAAATGCCTCTTATTCTTATTACATTTTAAGCGAAACACCGTCTTATTACAAAGAACTTACTGTAAATGCAGATGGCAGCTATTCATTCTCAGCAATGAAAGGCGCTCAGACAAAGACAGTTGCAATTGATGCTACATTAAAAACAGAAACAAAATACGGTGATTATGAACTGGATCTGGACAAGGAAATTTTTTCATCACTGCTCGATACAACCACAGATAAGGTTTATGGTGTAACTGTAAATACTACAGACGGAACTAACTATGGCCTGCGTCATCTGGAGAATATCTGGCACGGAAGCAAGCTTGCCTGGGGAACCGGATATACAACAGAAGTTCACGGATGCCCTGTTTCTTCTGCACATTATAAATCAATCATGGGAAAAACCATTGACAGCGTTACTTATTACACAGATAAGGGAATGATCACCTTTGATGTTCCGGATGTAAAGGTACAGACAACTACAGGAATCAAGGCAACAGTAGCAGATATTATGAATACAGACACATCTGCAGCAGTTACCTTTGACCAGACACTGCCTGCTGATTTCAAGGCACAGTATGCCGTAGACGGAACTGCGGTTTCCTGCACAGACGGAAAACTTGCTGTTGGAACTCTTTCACTGGGAACACACAAGGTTGAAATTGCAGATGCCAGCGGAAACTACGCAGCTATTGTCACTGAATTTACAGTAAATACAGACAAAATGCCGGCTTCCTATGACAGTAACGAGACAAAGCTGGTTGCAGCAGAAGGCATTACTGCAGAAGAATTCTCTGCATACATTAAGAGCATCAGCAAAGTAAAAGTTGATGATACAGAATATGCCGCAACAGGAAAAGGAAGCAAAATCATTGTAAAAGAAGATGGAACTTTAGACCTCACAGATCTTCAGGTAACAGACACAACTGTATTTGAAATAACTGCTGTGGGATATAAGAATAATCTTACTTTTACTTACAAAGAAGTAGAAAATACATTTGAATTAAATACTTCTTCCAAGACTCTATATACAAAAGGCAGCACAAAAACCACTCTCAAAGTTACAACAAACCTTACCGATAAAATTACATGGGAATCCAGCAACACAAAAGTGGCTACAGTAAACAGCAAAGGTGTTGTAACTGCTAAAGCAAAAGGAACAGCAGTGATCACAGCATCCTGCGGAGAATACAAAGTAACCTGCAAGATAACAGTTAAGAATCCATCACTGAAACTTACAAAAACTTCAGCGACTGTAAAAGCAGGAAAAACAACAAAAATTTCCGCAAAAGCAACCCCATCCGGAAAGATTACTTACAAATCCAGCAACACCAAGATTGCAACAGTAAGCTCCAAAGGCATTGTAAAAGGAAAGAAAAAAGGTACAGCCAAAATCACAGTAACCTGCAACGGAGTTAAAAAGGTATTTACAGTAAAAGTAAAATAAATGATAACAGATCAATGACTCACACAATAAATGACCTCGGATTTTACTCCGGGGTCATCTTAATGAGAAAAAAACAACATTAGCAAAAGCCATTATATATAGATTTTTGGATACGAAAATGATATACTTCCAAAGTTAGTTGTGATTAAGTTTTGCTTCGCTCAAAAACAAATATCATATCCGGCAAAAATAAAATGAAAGAGAGGAAACAACGTGAATAATCAAAATTTTTATCTGCGTCTGATTGCTCTTTTGCTGATCATCATGGCGGTATTTTTCTATAATGGAACAGTAAAGGATAAAGAACAGACTCAGGATATTGCAGACCTGACTGCAAAAGTAGAGAGTCTGGAGAATCAGCAGGACCAGATTCTTACAGCATTACAGGAAACTTATGAAGAACAGAAAACAGCAGCAGAAAGTAAAACTTCTTCTGATGCCTCTTCAGAAGCTGATAATAAATCCGAAAAGGATTCTACAGATAATAAGGAAAATACAGACCAGGCAGATTCTGAAGAAGCCGATGACTCTGACAATGTATATAAGAATGGCACCTTCGAAGGTTCAGGAACAGGATACGGTGGAACGATCACTGTTCAGGTAACTTTGGAAGACGATACCATTACAGCAGTCAGTGTAGTCAGTGCACCGGGTGAAGACAGTGCTTATCTGTCACAGGGTGAGAATGTCATAAACAGCATCATCAGCGAGCAGAGCACAGATGTTGACACCATTTCCGGAGCAACTTTCAGTTCTACCGGTATCTTAGAAGCAGTAAATGACGCATTATCAAAGGCGGAAAACGCATGAAAAAGAAACAACGAAAGGTACGGCTGATCCGTGCCGCCATACAGCTTATATTTTTTATAGCAGCGCCATCTCTTTTTTCTACTGCATTTGCAGGAGTAAAATCTATCTTTCTTGCAATCGGAGGACAGCAGAGCGTAACCTGGAACTCCTTTCTGGATATCACGGCATTGCTGTTGATCATTACCATTCTGTTCGGACGTCATTTTTGCGGTTATGCCTGTGCGTTTGGCTCGCTGGGAGATGCTCTGTATGAGCTTACCGCATTTATCCGTGCGAAATGCTTTGGAAAAAAGAAAAAACATGGATATCCGGAGGAATGGGTGCACAGATTACAGAAAGTAAAATATGTGCTTCTTATATTCCTGCTTCTCTCCTGCATAACAGGATTCTATTCTAAATTACAGGGAATGAGTCCATGGGATGTATTCTCCATGCTTACAACAGGCAGACTGCCAAAATCTACATATATTGCAGGAACAGTTCTGCTGATCCTGATCATGGTCGGAATGTGTACACAGGAGCGTTTCTTCTGCCAGTTTCTTTGTCCCATGGGAGCGGTATTTGCAATCATGCCGATCATCCCGGGAGCACTTTTCAAACGTAATCGTCCAAACTGTGCGCAGAAGTGCACTCTCTGTAAGAAGAGATGTCCGGCACATCTGGATATTGACGGCGATACTGCACATTCAGGGGAATGCATCTGCTGTCACGCCTGCACTGCAGTCTGCCCAAGAAAAAATATTCACACAGGCACTGTTATTGATAAAAATTAGCAATTACTAACTTATTGAGAAAATTTGATTAGTAAGAACTAACTATATTGGTAGACATACTATCCGTACAATGATATAGTCTATAGAGTTAGATAACAACAACAATAAGAGGATAAGGAATCAGAAATATATGACAAACAGACGCTCTTTTGTGCTGGGACTTTTCATTACGGCATCTCTTTTATGCACATCCCGGACTGCATGGGGAAACTCTGAAATAAACACTTACACCAAAACAGACTTTGCTATGGACACTGTAGTATCAGAGACTCTTTACACAACAGGTGAGGATATCACAGCAGACGTAATCTCTGCATTAAAAGATGTGGAAGAGAACTGGATCTCCTGGACAAAAGAAAGTTCTCAGATATATCAGATCAATCAAAATGCCGGAAATACAACAACGGTATCTGATGAAACTGCCACCTGTTTAAAACAGGTACTGGATTTGTCGAAGGATTCTGACGGAGCCATGGATCCTACTATGGGAAGAGTGATCCGCCTGTGGGATATTGACGGAGAGGATCCGCACATTCCTTCAGATGATAAATTAAATTCCCTGCTTGAAAATGTAGGATATGACAAGGTGACTCTGGATGGAAATAAAGTTACCATGCCGGAAGGAGTAACCCTGGATCTGGGTGCGGCAGGTAAGGGAATCGGCTGCGATGCAGCAAAGAAGATTCTTGATGCAGATAAGAATGTATCAG
>OGHO01001674.1_pt1 | contig 20283 bp, 15 predicted proteins | sample 1571421 | NCBI WGS metagenome assembly OGHO01 (sample SAMEA2581937, study PRJEB24529) | metagenome | biome: Human gut stool | place: China | collected 2011
GCGCAGAGCCGAATGCAATTCGGACTATGCCGAGGCGAGAAAACGAAGAATGAAAATGAATCATTTCGTTAAGCCGAGTGCAGAGCCGAACAAAGTTCGGGCTATGCCGAGGCGAGAAATGGACGAAAAAAAATCAACGTTTTCGTTAAGCCGAGCGCAGAGCCGAATGCAATTCGGACTATGCCGAGGCGAGAAAACGAAGAATGAAATTCAACCTTAAAAACTTATAAGACCATGAAAGTAGTAATGATGAGCTTGCTGCTGCTGTTGCTGACAGGAGGCCATGCCGAAGCCAAAAAGTACAAGCCTGCACCCCGCACGGCCAAGAACATCGTGATCGCGCATCGCGGGTATTGGAATACGCCCGGAGCGTTCGAGAACTCGATCAAGTCGATCGACAACGCCATGAACTTCGGTATTTACGGCAGTGAGTTCGATATCAATTTTACGGCCGACGACTCGATCGTGGTCGTTCACGGCTCGAAGCATCCCGTAGTAAAGGACCTCGTTATTCAGGAATCGTCGTATGACAAGGTGCGCAATACGCTGCTGGGTAACGGTGAGAAGGTGCCGACGCTGCGCGAGTATTTGCTTGCGGGACAGAGCGATCCGTCGACTCAGTTGATTCTGGAGATCAAGAAGCACCCGACGCCCGAACGCGAAAACGAGATTGTGGCCCAAACGATGGCGATGGTCGAGGAGCTGGGGCTGGAGAAGCGCGTGGAGTACATCTCGTTCAGCTGGAACATCTGCGAACAGATTCGCAAGGCCGACCGCAAGGCCGTCGTCTACTACCTCAATGGAGAGAAGTCGCCCGCCGAGTTGAAGAAGGCCGGTATGAACGGGCTGGATTACAGTTTGAAGGTCATCAAAAAACATCCCGAATGGGTAAAGCAGGCGCACGACCTCGGGATGAAGGTCAACGTCTGGACGGTCAACAAGGAGGAAGATATGCAGGCGATGCTCGACTTGGGTGCGGACTTCATCACGACGAACAATCCCGTCGAACTGAAAGCGCTGATCGGTAAGTAAAAAACAACGGACTGCTTCGAAAGCCCGTTTCGGAATCGAGGATTCTGCGGACGAGCAGCTGCCGGAGCGGATTCGAAAATCGGATTTCTATGTCGAAGAATATTTTGATTACAGGCGGCGCAGGCTTCATCGGAAGCCATGTCGTGCGGCTTTTCGTCACCAAATATCCCGAATATCGCATCGTCAATCTCGACAAACTGACCTATGCGGGAAATTTGGCCAACCTGAAGGATATCGAGCAGGCCGAGAACTATGTTTTCGAGCGGTGCGATATCTGCGATTACGAACAGGTGCTCGCCATTTTTCGTAAGTATCAGATCGACGGCGTGATTCATCTGGCCGCCGAGTCGCATGTCGACCGTTCGATCAAGGATCCCTTTACCTTCGCGCGCACCAACGTCATGGGTACGCTCGCGCTGTTGCAGGCGGCCAAGGTGTGCTGGGAAGGCGATTGGGAGGGGAAGCTCTTCTACCATATCTCGACCGACGAGGTTTACGGTGCATTGCAGTTCGACGGCTCGTTCTTCACGGAGACGACCAAATACGATCCGCACTCGCCCTACTCGGCGTCGAAAGCCTCGTCCGATCATTTCGTTCGGGCGTTTCATGACACCTACGGGATGCCGACGCTGGTGACGAACTGCTCCAACAACTATGGACCGTATCAGTTTCCCGAGAAGTTGATTCCGTTGTTTATCAATAATATCCGTCACGAAAAACCGCTGCCGGTCTACGGCAAGGGCGAAAATGTCCGCGACTGGCTCTATGTGGTCGATCACGCACGCGCCATCGATACGATTTTCCATCGTGGAAAGGTGGCCGAAACCTACAATATCGGCGGGTTCAACGAGTGGCGCAACATCGATCTGATTCGGGTGGTGATCCGCACGGTCGATCGGCTGCTGGGGCGTTCGGAAGGTGCGTCGGAGCATTTGATTACCTATGTCACCGACCGCGCGGGTCACGATCTGCGCTACGCGATCGATTCCCGCAAGCTGAAGGATGAACTGGGCTGGGAACCGTCGCTGCAATTCGAGGAGGGAATCGAAAAGACGGTTCGCTGGTATCTCGACAATCAGGAGTGGATGGACAACATCACCTCCGGCGAGTACGAGAAATATTACGAGGAGATGTACAAGAACCGGTAATCGGTTCTCTATGAGATTGCGGCTGCACGGCCGTATCGATTGAGGGCTGTCTGCAAGTTGTCGGACAGCCCTTTTTCGTGCCGAAGCACTGCTATTCTGCGGTGTGAGGCATTGTTCGGATGAAGATGTCCGGTGCCTCCGCCGTGCGGATCGTCCGCTGTATGCCTGTTTCACGATCGCTTCTTCGTTTCACGACTTTTCCTGCCGGATTCCCTTTTCGGGCCGTTGCTTAGGGCATTGCCGGTCCCCAATTCTGTTTCCCGTCCGGCTCCCCTCTTTGGGCGATGACGTCAGCCGATTCCGGTTGCCGGCGAAGGTCGGCATGGGGGCGAGCGGGCGAAGGTCGGCTCTCTGCATTCGCCGTTTTACGGGGTGATATCGCATCGCTCTACCTTTTTTTTATTTATTTTCCACGGGAAATTTGTTTTGTTGGAAAATTGTTGTATCTTTGCAGCAGAATAATTTGTAGGGATTGACGCCGGTGGAGCGGACTACAACGTAGTTTTGGCAAGGTTGCTGTTCGACGTGGAAGAGAGTCGTACAAATTAATAAAATTGAAAATTATGTTGAAATTAATGAGTTTAGTGGCTGCTCTGACTCTTGTGGCAGGTGTGGCGCACGCAGAAAAACCGAAAGAACAATCAAAATCAAAAAAAGTTATGGTACAGGAGTTGACGCTGGATCAGTTCCAGCAGAAGGTTTATAATTTGTCCGGCGCAAACGCTTCGTCGGCGCTGAAATATCTGGGCGACAAGCCTGCAATCGTCGATTTCTATGCTTCGTGGTGCGGCCCTTGCAAGATGGTGGCTCCGATCCTCGAAGAGCTTGCCGGCGAGTACGAAGGTAAGATCGTCGTATATAAGGTAAATACCGAAAAGGAGCCGGATCTGTCTGCGGCATTCGGCATTCGCAGCATTCCGTCGATCCTCTTCATCCCGATGAGCGGCAAGCCGCAGATGTTGCAGGGGGCGATGCCCAAAGACGCTTTCAAGAAGGCGATCGAAGAGTATCTGCTGAAGTAATCCGATGAATACGCTCTGCAAGATACGCGAAGTGTCGCGCGCGATCGCCGAATTCGAACAACGGTTCGAACAGGAGTATCATTTGTCGATCAACGAGGGGGTGCTGCTTTGTTGTCTTGCGCGACATGGCGAACTCTCGTCGGGCGAAATTGCGGAGGTGCTGCGGCTTACCTGTTCGAATACGTCGAAAGTGATCCGGTCGGTGGAGCGCAAAGGATTCGTAACCCGGAAACTGGGTGAGGACGATAAACGACAGATGTACTTCTCGCTGACGTTGAAAGGGCGTACGGAACTCGACCGGCTGCAACCTTGCACGATTGCGCTGCCGGAACTGTTGACGCGGTTCCTGAAAGAGGATTAGCCGTCGAAGAAGGCCGGAGATATTCTCCGGCCTTCTTTTTTCGGATTTTCCGATCCGAATTCATTGCGGCGGTAATGGAAGTTTGTGTCATCGGTTTGCAAGGGTCGTGTTTTCTGTCGTTTATTCTGTTGGCCGCAGACCCTACCCGTACGTCGGGCTGAAAAGAGAACGACCGAACGAGAAATGACCGGCTCGAAGGAGCGGCTGCGGGATAAATTCAAAACCCGCAGGCAACGAAGGCTGCCTGCGAGTTCGTATCGGTCGATACTCTCCTGAAACCGTGACGCCGATTTTCTAATTTCGGAAATACGGCGCGAGAGTTCCGCTCCTGTCAGTAATTCAGAAATTTGCGGAGTTTGCGTTTGAGTATGTCTGCCGAGATCGGTTTGGAGAGGTAATCGTTGCATCCGACGCTGAGTGCCCGTTGCCGGTCCTTGTCGAAGGCGAAGGCGGTGATGGCGATGATCGGGATCGTCTGATTCTCCCTGCGGATCATTTCAGTAGCCTCCAGCCCGTCCATCTCGGGCATCTTGATATCCATCAGAATCAGATCCGGCGCAAGTTCCCGGAAGAGCTGTACGGCCTCCAGCCCGTTTTTCGCACGGCGAATCTCATACTCCTTTTTCAACAACAGCGATAGCAGCAGGAAATTGCTGTCGGTATCCTCGGCAATGAGCAGGACAGGAGCCTTGTCGCAGGGAGTCATCTCCGGCAGGATCGGCTGGACGGATTCGGGAAGCGGTTCTGCCTGCTGAAACTGCGAAAAGGGAATCGTAAACCAGAACCGCGATCCCCTGCCCTCTTCGGAATCCACGCCGATGCGGCCGTTCAGCTGCTCGACGATACTTTTGGAAATGGAGAGCCCCAGACCGTTCCCTGCATGAACGTATTCAACTTGACGAACCGATCGAAGATAGAGGGGAGATCTTTTTGCGGGATGCCGGTACCGGTATCTTCGACGTAAAACGTTATTTCATCCTCCCGATTGAATTCATATCCCAGCGTTATCGTTCCCTGCGTCGTGAATTTCAGCGCGTTGTTGATGAAATTCGTGAGCACCTGCGTCAATCGGCTTTTGTCGGTTATGAGGTAGCATTCCGATTGGTGGGTTCCGAACAGAAGCGCGTTGTTTCGCTCCTGCGCCTTGATTTCGAGCGTTCGGATGATGTCCTGACACATCTGATTGACGTCGACGGTCGTAAAGTTGAACTCGAAGGTGCCCGCTTCGATTTTCGAGAGGTCGAGAATATCCGAAATCAATTTCAGCAGCAGTTCGCTGTTCTCCTGTACGATGGCCATATATTCGCAACGGTCGTCCGCGTCGTCGGACTCGATCAGGAGGTTCGAAAAACCGACGATTGCATTGAGCGGCGTGCGGATTTCGTGACTCATATTGGCCAAAAACGCCGACTTGAGCCGATCGCTCACTTCGGCTTTGTTCTTGGCTTCGATCAATCTCATTTCGGTCTCCTTCAACTGCGTGATGTCGTAGTTGACGCATACCATCTCGATTTTCGACGGATCGTTGTTCATCGGATTACGCATCACGTTGACCCGTGTCCACTTGAGACCTTCGGACGTGTGAATGCGCAGGTCTTTAGAGAAATCGTAGGTTTCGCCTGCCAGCACCCGCTTGATGGATGCCATGATTGAATCTCGGTCTTCGGGCTCGACATATCTGTATATGCCGATTATTTCCTCCAATGGGGTATCCGGTTTCTCTCCCAGATTCAGGAACCACTGCGGCATACCGAAACCGGCCTTGGAAAGCAGGTCGAAACGGCAGTAGCCCACTTTACCGTACCGGCTGACCAGCGAGAACGAGCTTTCGAACTCTGCAATGCGGCTGTGTGCACGGTTGATCTCCGTATTGTCGATATTGATGAGCATGAAATTGCTCATTTCGCCCTGCGCGTCGTAGAGGATGCTGACCGTCGTGTAAATTTCGAGAAATCCGGTTTTGGAAGAGTTGTAATACCCCTGCAAATGATCGAACGGGTAGAAGATTTTGAATGCGAACTCTTCGTGGTCGGATACCCGCTTCCGAATTTCGGCCGGTATATTGGGATTATCGAAGAAATTGAGTCCGATGACATCTTCCTTTTGCCGGACGCCGAAGATCTCCATGTCCTTGTTATTGATATCCACCATCCTGCCGGTCTTGTCGTACAACTCCAAACCGACCGGAATGTTGTCGTAGATGTTGCGCAGGAGTTTTTCGCTGCGATCGAGCGCATAGTGCGTTTGCTGCACATCGGAAATGTCGGACAACAGACTGATAACCTCGTCTTCCCGTGTGGAATAGAGAATGGAGTGAATGAATTTGCCGGATATCGTGAGCCGGTTGTCCTGTTCGATATAGTGATCCGAAGCGAGCGTTCGGGCCAGCAGCGGCAGCGTATCGGCCACGTCCCATCCCAGTTCGCTGCCCTTTTTTCCGACATATCGCTCCCGCGGCAGTTGGAGAATCGCCTCGGCGGCGTAGTTGGCGTCGAGAATCTGATAATCGATCGGATTTCCCGCATCTTCGTACAGAATCTTGAACCGGATATAACCCAGCGGCATATACCGATAGAGATTCTGCAAGTAATCGCGTTCGGTCTGCGCCTCTTTCCGGGACCGCTGCAACTCGATGCAGATATTGATGATGTTGGCCAGCGAGGCGAACCACTGGCAATCTTCATTACTCCACGTGCGATGCCGTTCTACGATGTCAATCCCTACGTAGCCCCATATCTTTTCGTGCGATACCAGCGGCATGACGATCATCGATTTGATATCCTGCTGGGAAAGAATGACCTTCTCCCGACGGGCTTCGGCCGGAAGTTCGTCCAGCGTAGTGAGGATGATGGGAATTCCCTCTCCGAGCTGCTGCATCCACCACGGGACTTCGGCCATCGAAATCCGGTTCATCGTGTCGCATTCCTGCGTAATACCGTTTGCCGTAACCTCGTAGGTGCATTGGTGCATCTGCCGTTCCCAATCGAATTCGCCGATGTAGGCGCGACTGCCGTTGAACATTTTGAGAATATCTGCCAGCACTTTATTGATGATGCAGTCCGTCGATTCGGCATGAAGCAGGGAGAGCAGCGTATGCGAGATACTGTTGAGCTGGTAAGCCAGACTGTTCATTCGGATGTACGAAAAGTTGTCGGCTTTCTGAAGCGCTTCGTCGTCGACTTTCTGCACATATCCCGTCAGTCGGAGCAGCTCTCCGTCGTCAGAACTCTCCCGATGCAGCACTTTCCAGCGGAGCCAGACTTCTCCCTGCGGACAGGCGAGCGATAAGACTTGTTCTTGTGTGGGAAAGCCGAAGCCGTTATTGACCTGATTTTGTATTAAGGACCTGTATCGTTCGTCGACGCGCGCGAGAAAGGCGTCGAATCCCAACTCATCGTCTTGCGATCCGATGAGTTTTTTCAGGTAGTCGGATAGTATGAAGACTCGTCTGGAGAGATCGACTCTCCACCACCCAATCTTCGCGTCGAGTAAAATATCTGCAAGTAAACTATGCTCTTCCATCCGAATTCCTGCTAAAAAACAATTGATGCGAACTTTCGATTCATCTTAACAAAAATAGAAAACTTCGGGAGGAAAAACAAATAAATAATTTCGAATCGACCGGATTATCCTTTTTTATACCACAATGGCGGGCGAAAAGGAGAATGCGATAGGATTTACACAAAAAGATCAGCAAGAAAAAGTACAACCAATAGGAGAGCAACCAAAATCAGACTCTATCAGTAGAAACAACTCTTGGTCTAAATAAAAGATCAAAAGTTGTTTTTTTCTATATATTACATCATAGAGGAATATTGATTGGTGTAAAATTGTATATGGTTACCTAAAGAAATGCCGATGCGGAAGATTGTTTGGGATTTGATATTTTTTTTGATGGATGTTTGTGCTAATTTTTCTTGTATTTTTTTTGTTTCTTATGATTTAATGTTTTAAATTTGAGATAAATATAGAACCTCAAACCCTAAAACTTCATTATTTCATGGTCTCTCTACGTGTCTCTTCTTATGTCATATCTATTCCATTGGAGGGTACGAATGATCAATACATGCTCATACACGGTTATACCGGAGCGATCGATATCGCGACGAAAGAATTGGTATCGGCTTTACAGGAAAATCGGGAGTTCACCGAGGATAATTCTCCGTTCGGACGGGAAATGCTCGATTCTTTGCGGCAGCGCGGATATATAACCGATAAGAGCGAAGAAGATGAATATGCTTATACCGCTCATATGGCGGATGTGTTGCATCGAATGAGGAAGGCTTTATATAAAACTTTTACTTGGCTGATTACTTATAACTGCAATTTCCGTTGTCCTTATTGCTATGAAGGAGACATGTCTGGCAACGGAGAAAATTGGTCGAAGAAGACCTTTACCAAAGAGATGGCCGACCGTGCATTCGAAGCGATGCTTCAGATCGAACCGCGCCGAGAATTGCACAGCAAAGTCATCACGCTCTATGGCGGAGAACCGCTTCTGAAAGAGAATAAAGAGATCGTCAGCTATATCGTCCATAAGGGAAAGGAGTTGGGATATAGCTTTATAGCTATAACGAATGGATATGATCTTGATGCTTATGAAGATTTGATAAGCCCCGATTTGATTAAAAAAATGCAGATTACGATTGACGGATGTAAAGAACGGCATGATGCACGCAGACGTCATTATTTATATGGGGAGTCCTTTGACCGTATTATCGAAAATATAAGCATTGCATTACGAAAAGGAGTTGAGGTCGTAGTGAGAGTCAATACGGATCGGATCGTGTTCAATGATTTGGATGGGTTGAAACGATATTTTGACGAGTTAGGGTATTCTGAACATGAAAATTTCACATTGGCTTCCTCATTATTATATGAGGACATTCAAACTGATTCTTCCATACCGAATGTTGGGCAATTCCTGAGACTGCATAAAACCGTTGATTATAAATTCGAATGTCAGGATTTCGGATTGTATCATAAGTTATTGGATGCGATAAGCCGAAATCGTTATTTTAGTATAAAATCCGTTTATTGCTCTGCTCAAACGGGAAGCTATATTTTAGACCCGTGTGGAGATATTTATCCGTGTCTGGAAACGGTCGGTAAAAAAGATTTGGTTTTAGGGCGATATTTGTCGAACGGAATCGAATGGACGCCTCTTGCGAACAAGTGGCATAGTCGCAATATCAGCAAATCTTCAAAATGCCGACGTTGCAAATATTCTTTTCTTTGCGGAGGAGGCTGTCTCGGCCATAAAGATTCCAGCTATTCGTTTGGAGAGACTACATGCAATGGGTATGCAATAGCTCTGAAATACGCGGCAAATCGGGCTTATCATGAATTCATGAAAGCCTCTCATGTTTAACTTAATTCTTAAATTTATGTCACACAAAAAAATTGAACAGGGACTTGTTCCCTTGAATTCGAACCTCAATGATGAGGTGTATGTAAAAGAACTGGAACAACGACTCGAAACTGATCCGCTCGGTGTCGGAGGCTTGCTGGATTTCTGTCAAGGGCATGACATCTCGCTATTTACAGTGTGTGATAAGGGGTATGAAATTCGCCCGTGCGGAGGCGGAGAGCATATCGTGTGCAGCAAAGGATATTCAGATTAATATTTTACTACATAGGGATTTGCTCGTAATCCCTATGTAGTATTTATATTTTTTAATAAAATGAGATATTTGTTATCCATTCTGTTTGGCGGATTTATAAGTATAAATTCAGTTTTCGGACAAATATTACCTCCTGTAATAGGAACAATATTAGATGAAAAAGCTGTACCTATCGCCTACGCTACGGTACAGTTATTGTCGCTGCCCGACTCTACATTTGTAAGGGGTGCAGTTAGCGACAAGGAGGGGCGATTCGAGCTAAATACATCCTCGGTTCAATTGGAACAGGTTTGCCTGAAAGTATCATTTATCGGCTATTGCACTGAGGTCATCTCTCCGATCAGAACTGACATGGGGACGATCACGCTGCATGTCAACGAGAATGAAATTACAAGCGTTGTAGTCAAAGGCCGCAAACCCTCGTATATGTTGGAGGGTAGCAGCGTGATCATGCCGGTTCAGAATACGTTTTTGAGTAAATTGAATCGCGTCACCGATGTGATGCGTTATCTGCCGGGAGCATGGAGCGACGGAGTAAGCCCCATTCCGACCGTATTGGGGAAAGGCAAACCGAAGGTTTATCTCAATGGTCGTTTGGTGCGCGACGAGTCGGAGGTGAAGCAGCTCCGTGCGCGCGAAATCAAGCAAATCGAGTTGGATACGAATCCCGGAGCGGAATATTCGTCGAGTACGGAGGCGGTAATTCGCATTACGACGCTTCCACGCGGTGAAGGATTGAGCGGGTATGTCGATCTTTACGGTCGATGGTCTGAGAAAGGATTGCACACCGAAGTGATTTCCTTGAATTATCGCCATAAAAAGTTCGATCTTTTCGGAGATATTGAATATCAACGCGGCTATGGAAGCATCTCGCAGGCTACGAACGATATTAGCGTTTATACACAACCCGATTGGCGCGTACTATCGACATCCAATATCGAGTCGAAAGAAATTGCCTACCTCGGTACGCTGGGATTCAACTATCAGCCTTCGAAAGACCATACGCTGGGAATGCGTTATCGATTGACGGCCGAGCATCCGACACGGACGCTTGATCGTTCGGAAATACATTATTTTCTGGCAGGCGAAGAGAATGACGTTATCGGTTCTATACAAAACAGTGAACAGGATAATACCCAGCACTATCTGAATGGATACTATAACGGTAAACTGTCCAAAGATTTTTCATTGGAGTTCAATTTCGACGCCATGTTCAGTGATGCGGATCGAAAACAACAAAGCGTCGAAATGAGTTCCACGGCGGGAATGCGGACGATCGATACGCGTTCGAAAGCCGATAATAGATTGTTAGCGACAAAGGCTATTTTCGAATATCGCATGGGCAAACACAAGTTCCGTTTCGGTGGCGCCTATACCGATGTGAATCGCGATAACGATTATTTCATTACACTCGAAGAAATCGGTAATTCCGATATTCGCACGACCGAACAGAAAGGGGTCGGTTTTTTGGATTACAGTTACAAACAGGGTAAAGTTACCTTCAAGGCCGGAATCCGCTATGAGCACACTGCCACGAATTATTATGACACAGGAGTGCGGCAGGCAGATCTATGCCGTAAATATGACAACCTTTTCCCCAGTACCTCGATCTCTTTTCCAGTAGGGAAGGGAAGCATGTCGTTGGCTTATTCGCACTCAATGAAACGTCCGTCATTCAGCAGTTTGAACGGCAATATCAACTATTATGATCCATTTACGCTCGGATCGGGCAATCCTCTGTTACGACCGACAGTCAATCAGACTGTGACGTGGAAAGCTACTTACCAATGGTTCTATCTTTCGGCCTCCTACCGGCACACGCGCGATGCAATCATTACGATCCGGCGGCTTTACGACGACAATACGATAACGATCAACCATATGGAAAATTTGGATAAAGCGAAATCGTTGAACGTGAACGCGTCGATTTCGCCGACGATCGGGTGCTGGCATCCTAAATTGTTGGCCGATTATACGCAACCGTTCGTGCGCTTCGAAGCGCCGGAGGGGATGCGGAATTTCAATCGCGGAATCTTTTTCTTTTCGTGGATGAATACGCTCGAACTGCCAGCCGATTTCACGCTGTCGGCATGGGCGAGCTATACGTCGAACGGAAACATCCACTACAATGTATTCCGAAAATATGTATGGGATCTGGATTTTTCGGTTACGAAAAGTTTTTTCGACGGACGATTCGAGGTTTATGTCAACATACACGACCCGTTCAACTGGTATAAGTTCGATTACGTGCGAACCAATCCGGCGACAGTGCAAGCGGGACATAACCGTACCAATTATCGGATGTTTCGTTGTGAATTGACCTACTATTTCAACAAAACCAAGACCCGATATAAGGGAAAAAGCGTTTACGGAGACGACATAAACCGAACAGCCGATTTGGAAAATGTAAAACTTTGAATAATAGTACCAGAGCAACTATATTATTATAGGAAAGAAAATAAATAAGAGGACTGGAGTCTTTGAATTAGAGACTCAATGACGATATATATATGTAAAAGAACTGGAACAACGATCGAAACAGATCCGTTATGTATCGAAATGAACTGGGATTGGTATTGCGATATATGTGATAATATAATATGATAATGCCGATCTTTGTCCTGAATTTATTATATACCATGTTTTTCTGCCATTATTAATCTATGGGATCATTCGACGACATAAAGCGAATCGAGGTATCGGAGTTTCATACTTCCAATACCGAAGCGACCTATCTGGCGAAATACGGTGAAAAGTATTATGAGATCAATGCCGCTGTTGCAGGCATTCTATCGGCTGCACGCGAGGCGGCGACGGAGCGGGAGGCGGTCGAACGGTATATAGAAGCCTGCGGCGGGCGATATTCGGAGGCGGACGTACGGAGCGTTCTCGATAAGTGCATGACGCTTTTCGACGACACTCCGGCAAAAAAAACGCCGTTCATTCTTCGTTTCGATCTGATTCCCGCCGATAAAATCGCATGGTTGACGCGGAAACTCGCTTTTCTGTTCAATAGCGGCATCATGTTGCCGTTGTTGTTGTCGGTCGCTGCTTTGGATATTTATTTCTGTGCGACCGACACGCTGCTCATTGCCGCAGGGAGTGTCAATCTGTACGTTATCATCGGGTTGCTGTTATTCATCGTAGTCTCTTCGTGCATTCATGAATTGGGGCATGCAACCGCCTGCCGTCATTATGGGATCGAACATGGTAATGTGGGATTCGGGCTGTATCTGAACTTTCCTGTATTTTACACCGATGTTTCGAACATCTGGCGGTTGAAACGCGGGCAGCGATGCGTGGTGAATCTTGCCGGAATCTATTTTCAGTCCATTATTCTGCTGCCGGTTCTAATCGCCTATTTTATCACGGGGCATCCGATTCTGAAATATATCGTCCTGCTCACGAACATCAATTTCGTCATTACGCTCAATCCCTTCTTCCGTTTCGACGGATACTGGTTGATGACCGATCTGCTCGGAATCGCCAATCTGCGGGCGAAGAGCATGGAGCTTTTGCGCTACCTTTACTATCGGGTGCGCGGAAAAGCGCCCGAGGGGTGGAAACCCGCATTGTTGATGGTCAAGCCAGCCTACAGATATGCGTTATTCGTCTATTCCATAGTGGTCAATCTGTTTTTCGGGTATTATTTCTTCTACATCATTCCCGTATTCATGATCCGTTTCGTCGAAACTTTCCCCGAGTTGGTCCATACGCTGCTCGCCTCTCTTTCGGCCGGGATAATGCCCGATTTCGGTATCATTCAACAGATCGTGGCTCAGCTTTTATTCATGGCGATTACCGCTTATTTCTTGTATCGAATGATTAAACCTCTGACGAAAATCGTCAAATGGAAGAAAACGCCCAGTCCGCAGTAAAACGGCTTACACTCGTATGTTCGCTTGCCCTGACGGGAGGATGGTTCCTTTCGACATTTCTGCCGCAAGGAGATTCATGGGGGCTGTTCGGAATTCTTTCGGCCGCCGTTCTGTGTTGTATTTGGCGGAAAAAACAGATCGGATTCACGATCATCGATGCCGGTGTAATCGGCATCTGGTTGTATGATCTGGTGTCCCTTACATGGAGCATAAATTCTTCGCCGACGATTGTTTCCCTATACACGGAGACGACGGCCGTAGCCTGTTATTTTCTGGTACGCTATTTATCGCAGTTCGGGAAAGGAATTCGATGGCTGCTTGGTATTTTCTGCGTGATCATCGGAATTATCGTGGTCATCGGACTCGGAACATTCTGGTTTTACATCGAGGCGCTAAAAGAGATCGGCATTGAAAACACCTATTTCTTTCGTCATCTGTATCGTCCGTTTGCCCTTGCCCCGAACGATTGGGCCGGTCTGCTATGGCTTTTCGGCGGAATCGTCGCCGTCGCTTATACCGTTTTCGAGGCAAGGCAGGCAAAGCGATGGCTTCTCGTTTTCGGCATCTGTATTTTATTCCTGATCGTCGTCTCCTTTTCGAGAGGAATGTACATCTCGTTGGGAATATTTTTCATAACCGCCATCGTATATTTATTTAGACGACCGTCTCCTGAGCGTCTTTGGATTTTCGGAATCCTATTTGCCTTCTTGATAATTACCGCTGTACTGTTTCGCGTACCGGTCTGCTCGACCCTCCGAATGGGTGAAACGGTCTCTCAACAACGCAGTACCTCGGGACGGATCGAAATGATCGAGGAAGCATGTGAAACCGTAAAGGAATACCCCGTTGTCGGCGTCGGAATGGGAAACTTTACGCTGGCTCTGAATCCTTCCTATTTTGAAGACGATCGGGTCGGTTTTACGAGCTATGCACCCAACCTACTCGTCCAGATCGCTGTCGAGAAGGGAATCTTCGGACTGATTTTATACTTATGTTGGGCCGGCGGTATTCTTTTCTACTGTATTCGCAACTCGCAATCGGCGGGTCGGGTCGCCTTGTTCTTCCTGTTCTTATATGCTGTCAGAGAACAGACTTTCCCGATTTTTCTCGAATCGGGTAGCGCTCAATGCCTCGTCTTTATCCTGTTGGCCGTCATGCAAAGTCATGCGACACGACAGTTAAGAGGATCGTTATCAAGTAAAGGATATACATTCGTATTCCCTGTTTTATTGTTGGTGACATGTATTGGAACAAGTTGTTTCATTTGGAAAACAGTTCGGAATAATCGTCATTTCAGAGCATGCGAAACGGCTCTCGTGGAAAAGAATTGGGAGGTTGTACAATATGAACTTGCAGCGTGTTCGCGGTCAACGCCAGCAATTGTCAATAGCGCACTTGCCTATGCTGAAATTTATGAACACACACAAAAAGACGATTTATTGCGACGAGCGGATTCTCTGTTGCAAGTTGCCATTGCGAGAAATCCGAAAGATAATTACCCGCTTTATCTGCAAGCCATGCGCCCCATGTTGTCAGAAAATTATCCTGAAAGCGAACGCCTTTTGCGTGAATTGGTTACGAAATACCCCAATAATGCGATTTATCGATTTGGATTCTTCAAATGTTTGTATCAACAAACTAAAACGGATGAAGCCGCAGAGCAATTATCTCGATGTATAGTATTGTCTCCCCGAATCATGGATACTGAATTTTGGGGTACATCGGCTCAACGAGATTCGATTTTATTTGAAAAAACGCGAGGGCGATTGCAGGCAATCTTGCAAGACTCATCCTCGGGGCCACTTTTGTCGGCTCGTCTGGGCAAAATCGCTTTCGAGTTGGGGGATCATCTCCTCGCTGAAAAATATTTGTCCGAGAGCTTGCGTCAACTGCCCAATTTATCTGGAGCATGGTATAATTTGGGACAGGTATATTGTAAAATGGGGAATGACCGACAGGCGTCCGTATGTTTCAAACGAGCCTATCGACTGGAACGAGGCGTCTTTGCTCCGCTCGACCGGCTCGACGATTATCTCCAAAGTCGAAATATCCTTCGGATGACGCCTGAAATATTACTGCGTACTCGGTATGCGATGAAATTCCAACGTTGGTATTCATCCCGATTATTACTCGATGGTATAAACTAAAAAAGAAGCCTCAATATGAAATCCTTCAAAATCTTATTTCTCAGTTTGACAATTATCGCGGGGAGTTGTCGTCGTGTGGATATCGAATTGGAGCAGGCTCTGATCACAGCCCGAGAGAATCGGCCTGAGCTGGAAAAGGTATTGGACCACTATGTGCAATCGGAAGCCGACTCACTCAAATACAAAGCCGCCGTCTATCTGATCAAATACATGCCTTATCATTACTCTTTATCCGGTAAATATAATGATTATTGCAATGCTGTGGATTCGGCTGTATCTGAGATAAGTGATTCCGAACAATTGAAGCAAATCATACAACGGTTATCCGAAGAATATGCTCCGCAAATCGAGGCTTCACCCAATATAATGTACCTGACCTCCGATTTCTTGATCCGTAATATCGAACAGGCATTCGCCTTATGGCAAGAAGGCTTATGGGCGCATCATCTCGATTTCGACCATTTTTGCGAATATCTCCTTCCGTACCAGTGCATTAATGGTCAACCTGTTGAAAACTGGAGAGATTCGTTATACAATGTATGTCGGGGAAGCATGGACATTCTTTGGATGAATTACGATTATGAATACAATCCGCTTTCGGCTGTGAGTACCGTCAACAGCGCATTGAAGAAAAAAGCTCCGAAACAGAAATGGGTCAACGACTTACGAATGATACCTGTTCGAAAGGTCAATACTTTGCTGAAAATGCCGTTTGGAGAGTGCGAAGATTACGCTTATACGGCGACAGCCGTTATGCGGAGTAAAGGATTGCCTGTGGCGATCGATTACACTCCCCAATGGCCCGATCGCCTATGCGGTCATAGTTGGTGCGTGATGTATTCTCAGCGGGGAGATAACCAAATGTTCAATCCACTGGCTTCCAATCCCTACAATCCGCATTATCCTTATGGGCGTTTCGCCAAAATTTTCCGAAAAACGTATCGGACAAATCCAGAATTGTTGGCATTATTGCGGCAGGGATATGAATTTCCACAATTGTTGAAAGATGTTTTGAATCAAGATGTCACAGATGAATATGAAGTGACCTCCGATTTGACTGTCGAGACCTTCCGCAAACGTTATGGTACCGATTTGGCATTTCTTTCCGTATTCGATAATTATAATTGGTGTCCCGTATATTGGGGCAAGCTAAAAAGAGGCAAGGTAACATTCCGCAAAATGGGTAGAAATGTCACCTATCTTCCGATGATCTATAGAGACAGCACGTTGCAACCGATCGGCTATCCGTTCGAAGTAGATGGAAGGGGGCAAATAACTCCTATTTGTATCGATACGACGTGTCGTCAGACCATTCTGTTGGATCGTAAATGTCAAATTTACCAGAAAGTATACAATGTCAAAGAATTGGTACAGTATGGAATTATCGAGGCCTCCAATCATCGGGATTTCCGCGATGCGGAACTGATGGCCGAATTTCCGCAGTGGACGTTGACCTCTGGAAGTGAAAAAATTCCAGCTAAAGCATATCGCTATTGGAGATTCCGGGCTTCCAAACAGGATGAATGTGACATGGCGGAACTCTATTTTTATACAAAAGAGACATCCATGCCGATAAAAGGGGAAATTATAGACTGCGGAAAACTTGTAGAACATGATACAGAACATAGCTGCGATAAAATATCCGATGGAGATCCTTTAACCTATTTCCGAGCAAAAGGCGATTGTTGGGTAGGGTTCGATTTTCAGTGTCCCGTCATGATCGATCATGTATCCTATATTCGTCGGGGCGACGGTAATGCAATTTGTCCGGGCGATGTCTATGAATTTTATTATTGGAACAATGAACGTTGGGTATTGCATGATAAACAAATTGCGACGGATGTGGTCTTGCAATTCGATAATGTCCCGACGGATGGCTTGTATTATATCAAAGGACTTTCACGTGGACGAGCGAATCGAATTTTCACATGGAAAAACAATCGTCTGTATTGGCGTTAGTCAAGTTCCTGTCGAGATTGGATTTGTTTGGATATAAGTTCCCTTTATCGTATTTCTAAAAAGGACTATTGGGTTGGTTTGAATAAATCCCCGCGTTTTTGCAATGTTCACGACTTTGCTAGAATTGCGTAAATACTTGACTGTCGTATTATTATTGTTATTCCTGACAGTCATCAGATAGTGCTGACACCCCTCCCCAAAGCGGTAGATTTAACTCTCTGACATCCAAGTCATTAATGCCTTGTGCACTTGCCGAAAATTCACGAAACAGTTTCAGCGAAGTCAGGTGCCGTTTGTAGGTATTGACCGCCACGGTCTTACCGATCAACTCTTTTAGTTTGACGTTGTGTCCCTCATAAAACCTGCAAAGCATTTCACTGTCTCTCTGCTCAACACCTTTGTATCGGCGCATTACCTCTTGAACGCTTACCTGCTTACCCTCGGCCAGCAATTCTTTCTCAATGTCGTAGATACGAAATTCCTGCTGGTCAGGGTATTCGTTCAATTGTTTGTTCGATAAGGTATTGTTCCTGACTCTGCCCTTGGCCGTAATCCAATGGTAAAATGCTGCAATACAGAGAAATATACAGCACTCTCTTGGACTTCCGCTTGGACTTGGCAGGTCCAACTACAACTCCCATGAATTCTCCAAGTAAACTTTTCCCGAATCTTGCTAAGAAGTGCATATAGGGCACAAAAAGAAAATCCTGTAATTCTCAGAATTACAGGATTCTTCTAGTAAATACTTGATTTTCAGTGGAGATGGCGGGAGTCGAACCCGCGTCCAAACAAGGAACCCAACTGCTTTCTACACGCTTAGCCGACCGTTTCATCCTTCTACTTGAGCCCGGCAGGCGGCAGCCTAACCCAAGTCCCAGCCTCTTGATTTCGCACGTTGCCCGAGGCGCTGCAACGCACTATCTCTAAATGAATGATACCCCATATGAAGAGCGGTTAAAGAGCGGAATCACCCTTCGGGATACTCGTCGCCGAACCGCCTAGGGCTCGGTGATTAAGCTAATTTTCTTTGAAAATTAGGCAGCGAGTGCATAGCTATTATTGCCATTTGTACATTGAGCGTCGGGATTTACGAGCCGCCACACAGCGCTCGACGTGCTTACAATCAAACTCTACCTGCTGTCAAAACCGGTCATCCCCTCTTGCGGACGGGACTTTCGGCGGGAAAGTTCCATTGAAATACGAAGCAAAGATAGTGCAAGTCGGGCACAAAAGCAAATTTGTTTGCATTTTGTCCGGCGAAGCCTCTCCGCGCGGAGATTTATTCTGCGTAAAGAGCACGCTTTTTCTCGAAAAATAGCCCTGATCCCGCGAAAAAATACTATCTTTGAACTTACTTTAATAAGGAAGCAGAGTATGAGCGGAAAACGCGTTATCGAGTTAAAAGACGTCGCAATATATCATGCCGAGAACCCGTTTGGTAATCAATCGGCCGAACGGCTGGTGCGCTCCGGTGAGCTGGTGCTCTCGGAGGTGAACCTCTCGGTCGACGAAGGCGAGTTCGTCTACCTGATCGGCCGTGTAGGGAGCGGAAAAAGTACCTTATTGAAAACGTTATATGCGGATGTTCAATTGCTTGTCGGAGAGGGCGCTGTCGTAGGGTTCGATCTGCGGAAACTGCGGAGGACGCAAATCCCCTATCTGCGTCGGAAAATCGGCATCGTCTTTCAGGATTATCAACTGCTGACCGACCGCAACGTATTTCAGAATCTCTATTACGTGATGCGTGCGACGGGCTGGCGCTCCGAAGCGGAGATTCGCCGCCGCATCGACGAGGTGCTGCAACTGGTCGGTCTGGAGGCGAAGCATTACAAGATGCCTTTCGAGCTTTCGGGCGGCGAACAGCAGCGTCTGGTCATCGCCCGTGCACTGCTGAACAAACCTCGTTTACTGCTGGCCGACGAACCTACGGGAAATCTCGATCCCGTGACGGCCGACGGAATCATGCGGTTGTTCCGCACCATCGCTCAGAACGATTGCGCAGTGGTGATGTCGACACATAATACGAACCTCATCGAGGAGTATCCGGCCCGCACGATCGTATTTGAAAAGGGACGTGTCAAGGAGGTCGATATGCAGGCGCTTTTGGAGCGGGTTTAAGCCTGCCGAATCTTTCGTTCGGGCTTGCAGGTGTCATAAAAAAATCGTATATTTGTACGTTAATTTAACAACATAGGAATGAGTACTGAAGAAGTGAACAAACAGGAGAAGGAGTATTCTGCGTCGAGTATCCAAGTGCTGGAAGGACTGGAGGCCGTGCGCAAGCGTCCGGCCATGTATATCGGCGATATCGGCGAAAAGGGACTCCATCATCTGGTATATGAGGTGGTCGACAACTCGATCGACGAGGCGTTGGCCGGCTATTGTACGGATATCGAGGTGACGATCAACGAAGACGGTTCGGTCTCCGTTCGGGACAACGGCCGCGGTATACCGACCGATTATCACGAGAAGGAGGGTAAATCGGCGCTGGAGGTCGTACTGACCGTGCTGCATGCGGGCGGTAAGTTCGACAAGGGAAGCTACAAGGTGTCGGGCGGCCTGCACGGCGTCGGCGTGTCGTGCGTCAACGCTCTTTCGAAACTGCTCGTTGCCGAAGTGCACCGCGACGGTAAGATCTATCGCGAGACGTTCAGCAAGGGTGTGCCCACTTCGCAGCTGGAGATCGTCGGAGAGTGCTCGGACCGCGGTACGATCATTACCTTCAACCCCGACGACGAGATTTTTACCCATACGACGGAGTACAAATACGAAATTTTGGCCAACCGCCTGCGCGAGCTGGCGTTTCTGAACAAGGGCATCCAGCTCACGATCACCGACAAGCGGGTGAAAGACGAGCAGGGCGGCTATCTCAGCGAGACGTTCCATTCGAAGGACGGTCTGAAGGAGTTCGTCCAGTACCTCGACGCCACGCGCGGCGAGCCGATCATCGAGTCGATCATCTATCTCGATACCGAGAAGAACGGCGTGCCGGTCGAAGTGGCCATGCAGTACAACGATTCGTTCTCGGAGAATGTGCATTCGTATGTCAACAATATCAATACGATCGAAGGCGGTACGCACCTCACGGGTTTCCGTCGTGCGCTGACCCGTA
>OGHO01001685.1_pt1 | contig 20166 bp, 18 predicted proteins | sample 1571421 | NCBI WGS metagenome assembly OGHO01 (sample SAMEA2581937, study PRJEB24529) | metagenome | biome: Human gut stool | place: China | collected 2011
GCCAAATTCGGATCAAAAGGAGAGGCTTTCCCTCTTTTAGTTTCCGTACGTTCCGGTGCCAGAGTGTCCATGCCGGGTATGATGGATACCGTGTTAAACTTGGGAATGAATGATGATGCCGTTAAAATCGTGGCAGAAAAATCAGGTAACGCCAGATTTGCATGGGATTCATACCGTCGTTTCGTACAAATGTATGGAGATGTCGTGATGGGCGTTGCAGCCGGAAAAGGCGAACACAACCCGTTCGAAGTTGAAATCGACAAATTAAAAGCAGAAAAAAATATTTCTAACGACACCGAATTCTCGGCTGAAGACTTACAAGAACTTGTTCGTCGTTTCAAAATTGTCGTTAAAACCAAAACCGGTAAAGATTTCCCGACCTGCCCGTGGGAGCAATTATGGGGAGCCATCTGCGCCGTGTTCGATTCATGGATGACGGAACGCGCTGTTCTGTACCGTCAGTTGAATCAAATCCCGGAAGAATGGGGAACCGCAGTGAATGTTCAAGCCATGGTATACGGAAACATGGGTAACAATTCCGCTACCGGAGTTGCTTTCACGCGTGATGCCGCTACCGGAGAAGATATCTTCAACGGAGAGTACTTGATCAACGCACAAGGAGAGGACGTTGTTGCCGGAATCCGCACCCCGCAGGAGATTACCATCGAGGGATCTCGCCGCTGGGCTAAAATGCAGAACATTTCAGAAGAAGAGCGTGCCGCTAAATATCCTTCATTGGAAGAATCCATGCCAACTGCTTACGCAGAATTAAATGCTGTTCAACAAAAATTGGAAGATTATTTCCACGATATGCAAGACCTTGAATTTACCATCCAAGACGGTAAATTATGGATGTTGCAAACCCGTAACGGAAAACGTACCGGTACGGCTATGGTAAAAATGGCTGTTGACATGCTTGAACAAGGTATGATCAATGAAGAAACTGCAATTCTTCGCCTTGAAGCAGCTAAACTGGATGAATTACTTCACCCGGTATTCGACAAAGAATCACAATCCAAAGCAAAAGTATTAACCAAAGGTTTACCGGCATCTCCGGGTGCTGCTTGCGGACGTGTTGTATTCTTTGCTGACGAAGCTGAAGAATGGAAAAACAGAGGAGAGCAAGTAATATTAGTTCGTTTGGAAACTTCTCCTGAAGATTTACGCGGCATGAACGTTTCAGAAGGAATCCTTACCGCTCGCGGGGGTATGACCTCTCACGCAGCTGTTGTTGCCCGTGGTATGGGTAAATGCTGTGTTTCCGGAGCCGGAGAAATCGTTGTTGATTACCACAAACGTACCTTTACCGTGAAAGGCGTTACCATCAATGAAGGCGACTGGATTTCTTTGAATGGTTCTACCGGAGAAGTTTACTTGGGTAAAGTAGCCACTACCGAGGCGTCACTGGATCATGACTTCAAAACCATCATGGATTTGGCCGAAAAACACACTCGTATGTACGTGAGAACGAATGCAGACACGCCTCGCGATGCAAAAGTAGCACGTGATTTCGGAGCCAAGGGTGTTGGCCTTTGTCGTACGGAGCATATGTTCTTCGAAGGAGACCGTATTGACGCTATGCGTGAAATGATCCTATCTGATACTGTTGAACAACGTCGTATCGCTTTATCAAAAATTCTTCCGATGCAAAGAAGTGACTTCGAGGGAATCCTTGAAGCTATGGACGGACTTGGAGTTACCATCCGTTTATTAGACCCGCCATTGCATGAATTTACCCCGAACGAGCCGGAATCTCAAAAATATATGGCCGAAAAAATGGGTATTTCAGTAGAAGTTGTCAAAGAAAAAGTGGACGCATTACACGAATTCAACCCGATGTTAGGTCACCGCGGTTGCCGTTTAGGTATTACTTATCCGGAAATCACCGAAATGCAGGCTCGTGCAATCATTGAAGCAGCTTGTAACTTGAAACTGAAAGGCCTTAACCCGAAACCGGAAATCATGGTTCCGTTGGTGGGTACCGTGAAAGAATTAAGACAACAAGCAAACATCATCCGTTGCACTGCTGACGTGGTATTTGCAGAAAAGGGCGTGAAAGTAGATTACATGGTAGGAACCATGATCGAAATTCCCCGTGCCGCATTAACCGCTGACCAGATTGCAGAAGTTGCAGAATTCTTCTCATTCGGAACGAACGACTTAACCCAGATGACTTTCGGATACTCTCGTGATGACGCTGGTAAATTCTTACCGGAATATATCAAGAAAGGAATTTTGAAAACCGATCCGTTCGCTGTATTGGATCAAGAGGGTGTCGGACAATTAGTTCAAATGGGAGCCCAAAAAGGACGTTCTACTAACAGCAAGTTGAAACTTGGAATCTGTGGAGAACATGGTGGAGAACCTTCTTCCGTGATCTTCTGTGACAAAGTGGGTATGGACTACGTTTCATGTTCACCGTTCCGTGTACCCATCGCTCGCCTGGCTGCGGCGCAGGCTGCTATCATGCATAAAAAATAATGAATTGATTTTAATACTAAAATAAAGAGCTGTTTCGTAACGAGACAGCTCTTTTTTCACGCTTTTTCATCCGATTTTTCCACAATTCTCCCCTAGCAAAATACTTTCATTTTACCTTCAGCCAAATGGCAAAAATTTGTTATTATATTGCAAAACACTCCCTTCATTCATTAGCGCATAAAGCTACTTTTTAGAATGAAAAATACGTAAAACAGACAATATATCCCTTTAATATCACAATACAGTCTGTTAAATTCATTACAAATAGCAATATTAATATTATACATATTATTTCACTATATTAAAATAATTTATGATAAAATATTAGACTAAATTATTTCCAAATTCAAACAACACAAATAACATAATAATTGCTACATAGTTATATTTCCAAAAATATCAAAAAACGATCGTTTATTCATACAGCAAAATTACGATATTTATTGATATAACAATTTTTTTGAATCTACTTTTTTATCACTGATAATTATGTAGTTGCGCTTTTTGACATTATACAATAATTATCAAATAATTTAACATCAATAAATGATCGTTTTTTGATATTAATAATAAATTGAAAATATTTACAGAACCATGAAGATATGTGTAATCATTCTTACTTTAATAATGCTTCTAATGGAAGGCATAACACGTGTTTGTGCCCAAGAACATCGACACGAAATAGATTCTGTCAATAATATTGTATTATATTTTAAAATTGATGGAGCTACTTTGGACAGCACATACATGGGGAATAGCAAATCGTTGAAAAAGCTGGATGACTTAATTAAAAACAAATTAATCATATCCAATCTAGATTCAATTACAATCGTAGCCTCCTCATCTCCCGACGGAAATGAAGTTTACAATCTAAACTTGTCAAAAAAACGAGCCGAAAGTGTCAAAACTTACATCATAGAAAAATACCCAATGATTAAGAACAAATTAATTCGGGCTCTATACACGGGTGAAAATTGGATTGATTTTAAACGCATGATCGAAACAGATAAAAACATACCATACCAAGAAAAATTAATCTCCATTATAAATTCAAACCGTAAAAACGAGGCGAAAGAGTGGTTAATCAAGACTTTGGCAAACGGGGAAGCCTGGCGCTATATAAAGAAAAACTTTCTACCACAACTACGTACAGGAGCTGTTTGTGTGATTTATTACAAACAAGAACCTATCAAAGAAGAGAAGAAAGAGGTACAACAACAAGAAGAAAAGATACTCATTCCCCCCAAGGAACCGGAACACGCGATACCTCCGAGCCCGATAATAATCACGAAACCCCTGTTCGCTATCAAAACGAACTTGCTCTATGACGTACTTTCAGCCGCGAACCTAGAAATCGAGGTTCCCATCGGGGAACAGTGGTCGATAGCGGCAGAAGGCATATTCCCATGGTGGAAAGCCTCGCGAGCCGACTGGACGATGCAGCTATTGGCAGGCCATGCCGCAGTGAAATACTGGTTCGGAGACCGCAACAAGAAAGACATACTCACCGGATGGAATATCGGACTGTACGGAGGAATCGGAAAATACGATCTGCAATTTTTCGACAAAGACGGAGAGCAGGGTGATTTCTTCGACGCGGGAGTCCAAGGAGCCTACGCCCACAAAATCGGGAAGTATTTCCGCATGGAATACAGCCTTGGCGTGGGTTACTTGCAAAGAGATAGCAAGAAATACGATAAAGTGAACGACACGATGCACGGAGACATTAAAGTTTTCAAGTATCCATGGGAAGTCAAAAGACAACAATGGTTCGGCCCCACGTCTGCAAAAATTTCACTTGTGTGGTTGTTAAACAAAAAAACAGTAAAAAAAGAAGGAGGTGTGAAATGAGAAATATAGCTTACCTCACCGGGCTTTGTTTCGCTCTTGCCTGTTCCTCCTGCAACAGAGACAGGTTATATTACGCCATGGAAGAACAAGGATTCGTACGCTTAAACGTTAACTGGCAACCGACACAATTGAATCCAAACGGGATGTCGGTCTACGTGTTCGATCACGAGAACGGGAAAGCTATCGGCAAGTGCCAGATATCCAGTGATCCCAACACGATGGACATTGCCCTCCCCGTGGGAAAATTCGACCTGTTGGTAATCAACAACACGGAGGAAGAACTGGCAACTCTTAACTTCACCGGTACAACCAATCTGGCAACATTCAAAGCCTGCCTGGCGGCAAAAGAAAAACCGCTATATTCGAACCTGCTTTCAAAAGCAGAAGGAACTACTAGAAACACCTACCTGACAGAATGCGATATTCTTGCAAGCGCGCTCACTCGGAATGTAGAGATCACCCCGCAAGACATCCACTATTTCAAGGAAAAACCGGCGGCGGGGACCCATGAGATAAGTCGCACCGTCGAAGTCTCCCCGGAACGACTGACTGAATTAATCGATATCGAAATCAAGGTGACAAACATCACGTCGGCGGCAGGGGCACCACGCACCCACCTAACAGCCATGCGCGAGGGAGTGAACATGGAAACGACATTAAAATACGGAAACAGCATCACGCACGAGTTCGTACTGAACAACAAACGTATAGACCCTGACAACTACAAGGTGGGTACGATATCGAAAAAACTAGTCGCATTCGGACCGGAAAAAGTAAATAACAAATGTATTAATAATCATCTGTTAATTATGAACTTTATCCTCATAAACGGGGAAACCCACACGATCACTCTTAACGTGAAAGATCTGATCAAGACTTCGCATGATAGGACACAATCCGTCCACAAGATCCAAGCGGAAATCACGCTCCCGGAAGCAATCGGTAACGGAGACGGAGTATTCAACCCCGACATCGAAGAATGGGAAGAAATTGAAACGGAATTACCTATTTAAGTTTAGAATAAATATTTACTCATTTTTTAATTTACTTTATTATGAAGAGAAACTTATTGTACGCACTAACAGCAGTAGCCATGCTTACCGGCTGTGCCAAAAATGACGTTGTTGATTCCGAAATCAACAAGGAAGGCAACTTGATCGGGTTCTCGACCTACAAAAATATATCAAGAGGTAACCCGGTAGATGACAACAACGAATTTCAGACAGAGAACAACAATTTCGGGGTAACGGCATTTATTGATGACAAGGAATCTCCGTATATGGGAACCGTTGACAAAGGAATTGAAATTGTATCCGATGGTTCAAAATGGACGTATGCAAACGCGGCAGATCAGGCATACTGGCCTACGAATAACGAAGAACTTGATTTCTATGCATATGCCCCGTATAACAATACAGCCATCAAAGCAAGTTTTAGTAATGCAGGCGGCTTGATATTAACATATACAGTGCCTGCCACGGAAGCCGAGCAAGTAGATTTAATGTATGCATCAGCTCTTGATCAATCAAAACCAGCTGAAAACAACAGTGTAACCTTACCATTCAAGCACGCATTAACCCAAGTCAATTTTAAAATCGGAACTAAAACCACGAACCTAAAAGTGGATGTAGAAGCAAACGGCATCCAAATTCATAACTTGAAAAACTCGGGAACATTCTCAACAAAAAATGAAACGTGGACATTAACCGATGATGCAACCGCAGAATACACGGTTACTTCAGAGGAAGTATTGGAGGCCAGTTATTATGGTAATGACCAAAGTCAGTACACCACTATCGGAAATGCTGATAACGCCTTAATGTTGTTGCCACAAAGATTTGAGGCAAAGAGCGAAGAACTAACAGACGGAGCGTACCTGACAATTTCCTGTAAAATCTACCAAGTACTTGCCGATGGGGAAACCAAAGTTTACTTGCATGGTTCTGAAAGCGAGTATAAGAATATTACTGTCGGAATCTCCAGCAAAAAAGAGGAAACTGAGATTTGGGAAAGAAACAAGAAAGTTACTTACAACCTGTTGATTGGTGCTGTCGGTAGCATTTTAAAGCCTATCGAATTCGAAACCACGGTTAAAGACTGGATACCCGCTGATGGCGGGGTCATTGAACCCACTGAAGTAGCGGCCCCAGTCCAAGAATAATTCCAAAATTAAAGTATAAGCATAGTACTCAGCCTAACGGCTCACCCGGTGGCGGTTGAATGTCCGCCCCCGGGTACCAATAAAAACTCAAAAAAGTCAAACGATGAAAAGAAGAGAATACATTTTATTGTCGGCTGCACTACTGATCGCGTTCACATCGTGCGACAAAAGTAACCCGGAATTTGTTAACGAAAGTGACAAAATAGATTTCGTCGCCACGCCATTCCACGAATCCTTCATCCAAGCCAATCAAGCCCGAGGAAGCGAAACAAGGAACGACAACATACAAAATTTCGGTGTATACGCCTACTACACAGTCGATGATTTTATCCCGGAGTCAAGCACCCCGAATTTCATGTGCAACACTCAAGTGGAAAAAGTAAATGGACAATGGACTTACAATCCTCTCATGTTCTGGCCAAATAGCGGGAAGTTATCATTTTTCGCTTATTCCCCCCACGCCAACCAAGGAGATTCGCACACCTCTTTAAGTTCCACTCCCTCCACCACGGGGTATCCTCAACTGACCTATACAGTTCCGGATGACGTGATTTCCCAACAAGATTTATTGGTATCCATTCCCTTGCTTAACCAAACGAAAACAGCCATGAACGCTGACGGTAAATTACCGTTAAGATTCAAACATACCCTTGCATGCCTCACATTTAAAGCCAAGATGACAGACGCTTGCAATTTCCCGGTAAAAGTAACTGCTATTACCCTGGGAAACTTCAAAAACAAGGCCTCTCTCTCGTACACGTATAATCCGGATGGCCAAGAAACGACATACACCTGGATACCATCCGAGGATGCCAAGAATAAATCCTACTCGCTAAGTATCGGCAACAGTCTTTTGATAAACACAGACCTCAAAGCAATCACGAGCCAGTACACGTCAATCACCTCTACGAATTCTTATTTAATGCTGTTGCCCCAAGCGATTGATGAAGAAGACTACATTGAAATTACCGTCTTATACGATCAAGCAGAATCACCCGAAACCCGAAAAACAATAGTTCCATTAAAAAATTTAATCAAATCGTTAGATAGCGGGAAACGTTACTCTATAAACATTTTGGTCTCCGCTTTATCTGAAATCACGTTAACATACGAAGTTGCAGCTTGGACAGAAACCCCGGTAGATATTCCTAGCTTTAATTAAAAATTCCGACAATGAAAACAATTTACAAATTAATTATAGCAATCTATATCCTCTCGTTCTTTGCGAGTTGTTCCGATGAACTGCTTAAGCATCAAGACACTGTTGAAGAAGGAATACCCACACGCATCGACCTGCATTTTGAAACAGGAAATGCTCAAAGCCTCTCGCGAGCGACCTCCCCCGAAAAAGATGAGTATAAGGTAAATAACCTTTACGTGTTCATATTTAACGCTGACGAATCCTTGGCCTCAAAACAGTTTTTCGATTACGAGCACTTGAACAACAAACAGGAAAAAGGAGAAGGAGCTGCCAAGACCACGGGAAACGTAACCTTGCAAACCGTATCCGGCAGTGGAAAAACAATCTGGGCCATAGCTAATATCAACAACAGCATGAGAGACATCACGAAAGAGACTCTCGATGGTATTTCAAATTTAACGACACTAAGACAACAAACAGCCTCATTACAACAAGAAACTATCGCTAGGGGAACTAGCTTTCTCATGAGCGGGACAACCGAAGACATAAACGGTTCTCCGACAACCATCGATATTCCGGCAGGAAAATTCAACCTGACCATCCCGATCGTCCTAAAACGCGTGGACGCAAAAGTCACTTTTAACATCAAGACAAAAGCAGGAATAACGTTTACCCCTAGCGAATGGAAAGTTGTCAAAGCATCTAAAACAGTATCATTACTCCCCGGTGAATCGGATCCGGAAACGGACACCGATGATTATTTCGAATCATCATGGGCTCATTACGAAGGAGAGGGGGATAATTTCGGGCGAACGTTCTCTTTTTACGTGGCTGAAAACCGGAAAAAACCGAGAAAAGAAATTTTGCCGGAAGAAAACGGCCAACGATTATCAAGAGAACAAATGTATGCAAAACGGGAATTACAAGAAAAAAATAATGACCTGGAACACGAAGGATACGTCAAAAACGGAGCATACGTCCATGCGAATGAAAACTCCACATACGTGGTAATGAAAGGAAACATCACTTACAATGTTAATGCATCTCAAAAATTATCAGCCGATGTCATCTACACTATACACTTGGGATACGTGAATGGTGCCAATGATTTCAACACTAACCGAAACACGCATTACATTTATACCGTAACCATTAATGGAGCACACAACATTGAGGTTGAAGTTGATGAAAACAAGGAAATAGAACCGGGAACCGAAGGTGAAGTTATCGTAGCCAACAACATCATAACGCTGGATTGCCACTATGGGGTCGAAATAATTAATTTTCAAGTTGATCAAATCAGTGATCAATTAACATGGTACGTGAAAACAGTATTTAGCGAGGGTATGGCAGAAACAAACCCTCAAGATTTTCAATGGATAAAATTCAGACTCAATAATTTAAACGATGGCTATTATCATGACAATATTCGTCAAGCCTATCCCGGACCGGTAACATACACAGACGAAGAAATAGCAAATCTAAACTACGTGATCCAAAATGATAAACTCGTCAATGTCGAACAACTTGTGGAACTTTTAAAAGCGAACAAGCGCATTTATGAAACTAGCGGGAATCAAAGGGCTGGAACTCTTTTTGATGCAGGATTAAATATTACTTTCACTGCATTCATTGATGAAAATTACTACACGCACGATCCGGAAGGAAAGGTTAACTCTCCTTATTTATGGAAATACTTTGTTAACCAACCAGAACGGATCATGCATATTTTGTCTCGCACAAAATATAGCCAAGATCGAGAAAGCATAAAACACACTGCCGTAACTTCATTTATACAGAAATCCATTCAAACCATGTATAACGTGAACATCGGAGATGAATTACAAACAGCATGGGGAACCGAATGTATACAAGAAACGGACAAAAGACCATTTTGGAATAAAGAACATCAGTCAGACCCTGACTATACAGACCCTCGGAACGGGCTATCTAACACTAGAAAATTATGGCAAGATGCTTCATGGTCATACGTAAATTCGGAAACTGGCAAAATGCTTGATCAATACAATTACGCCCGGTACAACTGCATGTTACGAAATCGCGATTTAAACGGAAACGGGACAATCGATCCGGACGAAGTGCGATGGTACCTAGCTGCCATAGACCAACTTACAGACCTATGGATCGGAGAAAACTCCTTTGACGCGGAAGCTCGTCTTTTCAAAGGTTCTACTTGGGAAGAGGATTGGTATGTTAGTAGCACGGTTCCCGATCGCTACCAATTATACAGCTGGAATATTTCCCCAAAGGTTAAAAGTCAATGGGATAATCCTACGGTACTATGGTCTTCTGAAGGTTCGTCAATAGGACCTATGAGAGATGTACCCGGCTATATCACAAAAACTTTCAAGTATTTCAATACAACATATGCCCAAGAGCACGATCTAAACAAAACATTTAACTATCGCTGTGTTCGTAATTTAGGTACATCACCGGATTCGGACAACATACCACAAGATTTTGCCAAATATGAAAATGGAACGATCTCTCTTAAATACTTGAACGAAAAATCCATCCGAGCCTATACCCAAGAGGCCGAACTCCCTGAACATCACGAACGTCAGGCCGACAATCTTCCCTGGTGGAATTTCAAAGTCAACTCGACATCTAGCCAACTAAGCACAGGACCCGCCAATTGGATTGAAATCCGGAATGCCATAAATAGGAGGCAATCACCATGTCCCCCGGGATGGCGAGTTCCAAACCAACGGGAATTGGCCCTTATGCTATCAAGAGTGGGGAATGACGAGGGGTGGACCCTAGATCAGCACATGTCAAGAACTCGTTTTTCCATGAATCCCCAAGACCAATATCGTCACGGTTTTTCCGTAACGAAACAAGCCGGAATATTATTTTTGATAAATAACTCTAATGAAAAAGGCGGAGTTCGCTGCGTAAAAGATATTAACCAATAACAAAAGGAACTATGAATAAACGAGAACTTACAACACTTATTGCGGAACGCACCGGATTCAAAAAAAAGGACGTTCTCAAAACTTTACAAGCCACGATTGACTGCATTTCCGAGGCCATACAAGCCGGAGAACGGGTCACTTTCATGGGTTTCGGTTCCTTTTATACTCAAGAGCGAGGTCCGCGAATGAGCTACAACGTTTACACGAAAGAACGTAGACACCTAGATACCCGAAAAGTGATAAAATTTAAATCGACTTTACCGAAACAAGATAAATAATTGCAACCAGAGAGAGGGGAAATTATCCCTATCAAGATTTCCCCAACAGCGAGGAGGCCGATCGGAAAGTAAAATTTTCGGTCGGTTCTTTCTTACTTGACGCTGTCCCCCTCAAGCACGCTCTCTCGTTTTGAATTTGCCCGCAAATTTTTCACCCGACGTCCACACCTCACCCCTTACCACGCACACAATCAGTAATCCGAAACAATTATTTTCACTTGCAACTTCCCCACATTAACCCTATCTTTGTCAAAGATTAATTTAAAATGTCATGCAACAAAATATAGAACATCCTGAAAATGAGGCTTATTATGAAGGACTTGCCGTCAACAAGGGTATAGAGCAGCCGGACCCAGTGAATCCTGCAATAGCCGAAAGATTAAAACATCTGAGGAAAAAGACACTTACCACGGACGAGTACGTGTCAGGTATTCTCCGCGGAGACATTAACATTTTAAGTCAAGCGATCACCCTCGTGGAAAGCTCCCGTGTTGATCACCAAGCCATGGCACAGGAAGTAATCAACCGTTGTCTCCCGAACACGGGAAAATCCATCCGTATCGGAATCACGGGTGTACCCGGGGCCGGAAAAAGTACATTCATCGAGGCTTTCGGGAAATTCCTCACCGGGCAAGGACATAAAATTGCCGTGCTTGCCATCGACCCGAGTAGTGAACGCTCGAAAGGGAGCATCCTAGGAGACAAAACCCGTATGGAAGAGTTAGCCTGTGATCCACACGCCTACATCCGCCCTTCCCCATCGGCCGGCTCGCTGGGTGGCGTTGCCCGCAAAACGAGAGAAGCCATGTTACTTTGTGAGGCTGCCGGATTTGACATTACCTTGATTGAAACCGTCGGGGTCGGTCAAAGTGAAACAGCCGTACATTCGATGGTCGACTTTTTCCTATTGGTACAAATTGCCGGAGCCGGAGATGAATTACAGGGCATTAAACGAGGAATCATGGAAATGGCTGACAGCATCATCATTAATAAGGCTGACGGAAACAACATCACCCGAGCCGAACTCGCTAAAGTTCAGTTGCAAAATGCTCTTCACCTCTTTCCCCCTCACGAATCAGGCGTGGAACCGAAGGTCATGACCTGTTCCGCTTACGAGAAAACCGGGATCAAGGAAATATGGAAAAATATACTGCACTATTGCAGCGAAACCCAACAAAGCAAATATTTCGACATCCGTCGCAACGAACAAGCCAAGTACTGGATGTACGAAACCATTGACGAACAACTGAGAAATCGTTTCTACCAGAGTCAGAAAGAACAAATAAAAGAGGCAGAAGAAAAAGTGCAGCATAACGAGGAAAGTTCTTTTGCCGCAGCATTCCGCTTGTTAGACAACTATTTCAAGGAAGACACGAAACTATAATCGCAAAAATATTTCCGACATACTAAGAACGAGAGAATATCTAAAATCATTTTTGGATACTCTCCCGTTCCGGTTTCATATAACGTGAGAGTATCTTCTTATTGGACTTTCCATGGAAATCACCTGACTGTTGGGTGATTGCTGGCAGACAATTATTTATTCTAAGACCCGATAAAAGTATTGATTTATGTTAGGACATACCAACACATATTCCGAAAATACAGTTTTAAGATAAGTACAAGCGTCAAATATTCCTTTGTAGAAGAATCATTAAACGAACGTTTAATAAAAATTCATTTTATCCATGCTGAACAAATATAATAACTTTTTAATCACCTGTGAATTGTTGATTATCAGATTCGAAAAAAAGAAATGAATTATGAGAATTTGACGAAATTTGTTTATATTTGAATGGCATTAAACGTTGGTTTAATGATATAGAAGGATCAATGTAGCCTAAAAAAATTCAGAGTCCGCCTCTATGGTTGCAAATTGTATGTGAAAGAACATGTTACATTCCCATCGGCATCGCTTAGGCGATGTCGGGGACATGTTCAATTCTTTTAAACAAAAATCCTGTTTACCCGCAAAAATTCGGAATTTCAGCTAACATTTGAAATTTTCCATCCCCGGAGATCTCCCCACAAAAATGCAAACACCCGTTCGTTATCGCAACAAAACGAGCTGCAATGGACAAATTATACTGGAATGCCTGATCGAAGACAGCTTGCGATAACACCACGGAAGGAGCCTTACACTCCACGATAAGGTAAGGAACCGCCTGCCTATCATAACATACCAGATCGAAACGCCTCTTCATACCGCATACTTGAATCTCTTTCTCGACAGCAATCAACCGAGCAGGATAACCTTTACTCTCGATCAAGAAATGAATAAAATGCTGCCTTACCCACTCTTCCGGAGTCAACACGACATATCTTTTCCGAATAATATCGAAAATCCAGATCTGCCCGTTCTGCTTTTTCACCTTGTACTCGAAAGGAGGTAAGTTCAAACTTTTCACACGCTCACTTTTTATCTTTTCTTACTTTCAACAAACTACTATCACCATAACTCAAAAAACGAAAATCGTGAGCCAAGGCATAATCGTACACATTGTGCCAATCTTCCCCGATAGCCGCCGCAACCAATAACAATAACGTACTCTGTGGCTGATGAAAATTGGTAAACATCGCCGTGATCACCCGGTACGAATAGCCGGGAACAATAATAATCGTGGTCTTTGCCTTCAACAATTCGGCATCCTGTTCATCGAACCACCCCAACAAGGCTGTCATAGATTCTTTCAACGAGTAACCGGAAGGCAAGTCGTAAGCTTCCCACTGCCCCAGCGAACTGAAATCCTCATCTTCCAAAATTCGTTTCACCCCCATCCAATACAGACTTTCCAAGGTACGGACGGATGTTGTTCCCACGGCAATAATATTTTCCGGGTGAGTACATAGATGCTCCACGACTTCCCGCCGAACGGAAATATGTTCCGTATGCATATCGTGCCCCCCGATAGTCTCGCTTTTCACGGGACGGAATGTCCCTGCCCCTACATGCAAGGTCAGCTCCTCAATCGTTATCCCTTTTTCCCGTAAAGCTTTCAACACGGGGATACTGAAATGCAAACCGGCTGTCGGGGCTGCCACCGATCCCTCATTCTTGGAATACACCGTTTGATAGCGAATTTTGTCATCCTCTTCCGACTCTCGATTCAAATAAGGCGGGATCGGAATACGCCCACAACATTCCAACACTTCACTAAAACTGGCCGGAGCATCCCAGGTAAATTCCACGATAACATCATTCTCTTCGCGAAATTTCAGTGTCGCAGCCAACTGATATTCTTTCCCCTCAAACTGATAATGACAATAAATCGTTCCTTCTTTCCATTTCTTCAAATTTCCGACCATACATTTCCACTCGCACTTCCCGTAAGCGGCAAAGCTCTGCACGTAGTCAGAGGGCCGGTAAGGTTCCAAACAGAAAACCTCGATCACGGCTCCCGTGACCTTCTGAAAAAGAATCCGGGCATAGATCACCTTCGTGTTGTTAAACACCAACATCTTCCCGGTATCAAGAATTTCCGGCACCTCGTAAAAATGCCTCTCGTCAATCCTGCCCTCGTCATAAATCAACAACTTCGACGCCTCCCGGCTTTCCAAGGGGAACTTGGCAATCCGCTCGTCGGGCAGATCATATATATAATCCTCAATCCTAATTTCTTTTAGCCTCTCTACCATGTCACGAGAATTTTCGATCGCTATTTTTTTTGTCATTCGGCAATAATATCTTACTTTTAAGGCTGCAAAAGTAATGATAAATAACGAAAAAAAGGAAATGAGATATTCCATTCTCAAATTTTCCAACCGACATATTATGAACATGAAAACAAAAAAAGATATCGTGGAAGATTGGCTGCCCCGGTACACCGGACGGGCCTTGGAAGACTTTTCAAAACACATCATCCTGACCAACTTTGATTACTACCTTGACTTGTTCGCGGAAAAATACAATGCACCCATCATCGGGGAGAATAAAAATATGCCCAACGTTTCGCACGACGGGATTACCATGATTAATTTCGGAATGGGTAGTGCTAACGCCGCCACCATTTTGGACTTACTTTCTGCCATAGAACCGGAAGCCGTGTTGTTCATCGGGAAATGTGGGGGACTGAAAGCCAAACACCACGAGGGGGACTACATCCTTCCCATTGCCGCCATCAAAGGAGAGGGTACATCCAACGACTACATGCCGAAAGAAGTCCCTTCCCTGCCCTCTTTCAGCGTTCAGAAAGCCTGTTCAAAAATAATTACGAATCATGACAGGCAATATTACACGGGAGTGGTGTACACCACCAATCGACGAGTATGGGAATTCGACGAGAATTTCAAAGAATATTTAATCAAAACACGAGCGCTAGCCGTGGACATGGAAACCGCCACGATTTTCACCGTCGGGTTCGCCAACCGTATACCGACTGGAGCCTTACTCTTAATATCAGACAGGCCCATGATTTCCGATGGCATAAAAACATCTGAATCAGACAAAATCGTCACGCAAAATTTCGTCCGGCAACATCTCGATATAGGCATTGAAACCATGCAATATATCAAGGATAAAAATTATTCCATGAGGCATCTTATTTTTTAAATATTATGTCGTATTTTCGTTGTCAAATTATATTGCATATGCTGAAGGGACTATTTTACATCTTTTTAGGGATCATGCTCGCCTGCTCATGTAACAGCAAAAGTAAAAAACAAAACGAACAGGAAGTAAACACCCCGACCAGCGTGAATGATTCTAACACGATTGCCAAAATTGAATTCCCGCAAAAATCATTCAACTTTGGCGACCTGCAAGAAGGAGAAATCGTTACGCACACGTTTCGTTTCAAAAACACGGGAACCAAAAGTCTTGTCATTCTCAACGTGGAAGCTAGTTGTGGCTGCACTACCCCCAAGTATGACAAAAAACCGATCCCGCCGGGAGGAGAAGGAAAAATCGAAGTTGAATTTAACTCTTCGGGCAGATATGGTAAACAATACAAAGTAATTAATATCTTTGCAAACGTTCCGGAAAAAGTGATTGAACTAAAAATAATCGCAAATATCAAGAATAAATAAAAAAGTAAATTTATGAACACAATTTTCATGTTAACATTACAACAAACTGCTACACAAGGTAACGCTTTCATGCAATTCTTACCCCTTATTCTTATTGTCGTTGTATTCTGGTTTTTTATGATCAGACCCCAGATGAAAAGACAAAAAGAATTGAAAAAATACCGGGATGAATTGAAGAAAGGCGACAAAGTCATGACAACCGGGGGTATCTTCGGGAAAATTGTCGAGATCAACGACTTTACCGTTATCATTGAAGTAGAAAGTCAAGCCAGATTAAAAGTAAGCAAGGAAGCCATCGTGAAAGACATGACGGACGTTCCGGCTAGCAAATAATTTTAGTTACAGGTTACAAGTTCGCCAGTTACAAGTTTTGTCTTTCGTAACTCGCAACTTGTAACCTGAAACTTGTAACCCTTCCAGCATATGCGTGGTTTTATCGGTAAAATACTCGGTTATTTTGGTGCATCCCATGAACTGCACATCAAACGTAACGTGGTCACGTACGGAATCTGCGTTATCATCGCAACCGTCTTGTGGTTTTTAAACGCACTGAACAAAGAGTACACCACGGAAATTACTTACCCGATAAAATACACGGAACTTCCCAAGGGAAAACTGCTCGTTTCCGAGCCGCCCAAAGAAATGACCCTAGCGATAAAGGCTCACGGTTTCGCCCTATTGCGTTACAGCATCAGCACCTCTTTTTTACCGATCGTACTCAATGTAAGTTCGTTACTAGATAAAAAAGACCTGCTGGAATACACGATAAACACGTCTGAGATAAAAGACCGCATCAGCACCCAGTTGAACACGGACATACAGCTGATATCTATTAAACCGGAAAGCATCACGTTTAAGTTCTCTCGGTTCGAAAGTAAAAGAGTTCCGGTTATTCCCCAGGTCGAGTACACGTTGAAACGACAGTACATGCTGAAAAACGATATTTCTGTTACTCCCAATCACGTGGCCATCAGTGGACCGGCCTCTATTCTTGACACGCTAAAAGCGGTGTACACGGAACCTATTTCCTTAAAAAACCTCTCTAAAGAGGTAACCAAAACCGTCTCGTTTGAAGAAATTTACGGGACTCAAATCAACGAGAACGATGCGAAAGTCAAAATTGAAGTGGAGCGATTCACGGAATCGAAAAAAACAGTCCCCCTCGTTGTTAAAAATCTACCGGACTCACTCTTGATCCGTCTGTTTCCTCACTCGATAGACGTGACATTTGACGTGGGATTAAGCCGCTATGAAGTAGTATCTGATACCAGTTTCTCTTTCTACGTGGATTATAACCAAATCAAGACCAACCCGGCATCCTTGAAAATCGAAATCGAGCGATCCCCTCGTCACATAAAAGACCTGGTATTCACCCCGGAAACAGTTGAGTATCTTATCGAAAAGAAAAAATAATCCCATGCTAAAGATTGGTTTGACAGGAGGCATCGGAAGCGGAAAATCCACGATAGCTAAAATTATCGCAACATTAGGATACCCCGTGTATATTAGCGATTTCAAAGCATCCGAGCTAATCAACCGGGATGAAGAAATCAAAAAACATTTAATCGAACTGTTCGGTAAAGATATTTACCAGCCCGACGGGAACCTGGATAAAAAACGGCTAGCAGGTATCATATTTAATGATAAAGAAGCTATCAAGCAAGTAAATGGCATTGTTCATCCTGCCGTAACACGAGATTTCATGGAGTGGTGTTCGGCACAACGACGCCCGCTTTTATTCTTCGAATCGGCTATTCTGTTTGAAGCAAAACTCGAAAACCTCTTCGATTACATCATTCTTATCACAACAGACTTGGAAACCCGCGTGGAACGAGTGATCTCAAGAGATTCTACTACACGGGAAAAAGTGATTGAACGCGTTAACAATCAAATGCCCGATGAAATAAAACAAACAAAATCGGATTTCGTAATTTATAACAACAATGATGACAAAGTGATAAAACAAATCCTTTCCATCATTCATCAACTAAACAATATTCATTCAAAACAAATATAATATGGCAAAATACGGTAAATGGATAGGAGCAGGTTTAGGTTTTGTCATGGGAGGTCCCATAGGCGCCTTGTTCGGTTATTTCATCGGTTCCACGTTCGACACCGCAACAGTTGTAACATCCGGCCCGGGGAATGATCCGGGTACTCGTCCCACGGGAAGAGGAGATTTCCTGCTAAGTCTTGTTGTTCTAGCAACAGCCTTGATGAAAGCCGATGGAAAAGTAACCCGGAATGAATTGGATTACGTGAAAAAGTTCTTCCGGGACAATTTCGGTCTGGAAGGAGAACGTGAGGCCTTAGCAATCATCAAGGATCTATTAAACAAAGACATTGAGGTGGAACAAGTTTGTACCCAAATCCGCATGAACATGAACGTCTATTCCCGCACTCAACTATTATATTTCCTATTCGGACTAGCCAAGGCAGACGGGATGGTATGTAAATACGAGATTTCTTTGTTGGACAAAATAGCCAATTTATTGGGAATCGATTCTACCACGTACCAGTCAATCAAAGCCATGTACTATGACGATTTGAACTCTGCTTACAGCATTTTAGGCATTAGCTCCACCGCTACCGACGAAGAAGTAAAAAAAGCCTACCGGAAAATGGCCATCGAAAACCACCCGGACAAAGTAGGGTACATGGGAGAAGATATTCGCAAGGCTGCCGAGAAGAAATTCATGGCTATCAACGAGGCTTACGAGAAAATCAAAAAACAACGGGGAATCAATTAGCCGGACAAGAAGGATTGAAATAAAAAAAATAAATATTTCATTGCTTTTACTTTTAAACATTGATTCGTACTTTTGCCCACCAATAACAAAACACAAAAAGAAAGCAATATGTTGAAAGAAATTTTATCCATATCAGGAAAACCCGGGTTATTCAAATTAATCAATAACACCGCAAATGCCTTGATTGTAGAATCATTACTTGACGGGAAACGCTTTCCTGCATATTCTAATGCTAAAATTATCGCCCTCGAAGATATTTCAATTTACACGGAAGATGAAGACATGCCTCTGAAAACAGTGTTCAAACGTATGTATGAAAAAGAAGAGGGCAAACCGGCCATCAATCACAAAGAATCATCCGCAGCGATCACGAACTATATTGAATCTGTCATCCCGGAATATGATGCGGATCGCGTTTATGTTTCAGACATGCGAAAAATGATCCAATGGTATAATTTATTATTAGACAAAAACCTTCTGAACTTCGACGAGCCGGAAGAAGAAAAGAAAGAAGAGTAAGTTTATAAAGTTTGAAAGTTTATAAGGTTTATAAACTTTCAAACTTTACAAACCTATTATCCAGCATGGCAAACGACTACTTCCAATTCAAACAATTCACCATTCGACAAGAAAAATGTGCCATGAAAGTCGGCACGGATGGTGTCCTTCTTGGATCTTGGGCAGATTTAACCCATGCACGACGTTTGCTTGATATTGGTACAGGCACGGGGCTTATGGCCATCATGGCTGCACAACGCAATCTCGAATTAATCATTGATGCTATTGAAATTGATCCGGCGGCTTTTGAACAGGCTCGGGAGAATGCCAATAATTCCCCTTGGCGAGAACGCATCCATCTTTTTCAAGGCGAAGTGCAAGCATTTACCCCCACGTACAAATACGACATCATTATTTGTAACCCGCCTTTCTTCATTAATTCAACCAAAAATCCGGAACTTAACCGCACCCTAGCCCGGCATTGCGAAACATTATCACACGAGGACATCCTCCAAGTTAGCGACAATTTATTATTACCGGGAGGCAAACTTTGTGTAATACTACCTGTTAACGAAGCCAAACATTTTATAGAATTAACCCAAGGCAAAAAATGGTTTGTTAACAAATTATCAACAGTTTACCCCACACCCGACAAGGCACCTAAACGTCAACTCATTGAACTCTCGAAAGTTAAAAAATACCTCGTAGAAGATTCAATAATTCTTGAAATAGAGAGACATACACTTCACGAGAGTTACGCAAACTTAACCAGAGATTTTTACTTGAAACTTTGATTCCCGAAGTTTTATCTCGTCCCACATCTTCATCAGGATTTAAATCTCCTTACAGAAAAGATTAACGATCTATTAACTATCGAATATGGGAATACCCCCTATCTTTGCAAAGTAGAAAACAGATAGAAGACACAGTTTTTTTTCATAAGTTTGTATGTTTAGGTTAGTAGTTAGTAATTAAATAAGAGACCGCCCCATCGGTCTCTTATTTTTTTTTATTACTTTTAACCACGCATTAGGTTGCAATT
>OGHO01001687.1_pt1 | contig 20155 bp, 9 predicted proteins | sample 1571421 | NCBI WGS metagenome assembly OGHO01 (sample SAMEA2581937, study PRJEB24529) | metagenome | biome: Human gut stool | place: China | collected 2011
GACGCTCTTCCGATCTCGCGTTCGACCATTTCGAGCGCCACGTTGGCGTGCTGTGCGGGCGTTACGTCGGGCAGCGGATTGGCCACGACGCCCACGGTCGGGATTCCTGCCGCCAATGCCGCTCGGTGACAGGCGACGTCCACGCCGAAGGCCAGCCCGCTCACGATCGCTGTATTCGGAATGCGGGCCAAGCCCTGAACCAACTCGGCGCAAAGCCGCTGACCGTAGGCCGAAATGCGGCGCGTGCCGACCATCGAGACGCAGCGCTGCGACAATACGGCGGCATTACCTTTGATATATAACACATGGGGATAATCGGGGATTTCGCGTAGCAGCGCGGGATAGGCTTCATCGGTCGATGCGAGGGGCGTGATTCCGTGCTGTCGGCACTGGCGGATTTCGCGTTCGGCCTCCGCATGACTCTTGCGGGCTGCGATACTGCGGGCGATATCGGGTCGTAACTCCGCCCGGCCGGTCAGGTCGTCCGCCGATGCGGCAAAGACCGCCGCGGCCGTTCCGAAAACCTCCAGCAGATGAACGACACCCTTGATTCCGAGGCCCGGAATCAGTGTGAGCGCAATATCGTCGATGGTCATAATGCAGTTTTTGTAAACCAAAGGTATGAATTTTTCGATGAAAACCGAAAGTTCCCGGAGAAGTTTTGTAAAAATGAGAAATGTTTGTATATTTGCAATCTCAAAACCGATCGTCTTCGTTTCGAGGTCGCTGCAAGGAGGGGTAGCGGGGATTCGGGCGGAGTAGAGATCGGAAATTTGGTCTGATGGCCGAGTGGCTAGGCAAAGGTCTGCAAAACCTTGTACAGCGGTTCGAATCCGCTTCAGACCTCACTAATGAAGAAATTGCGATTGATAATCAATAGATTATGGTCGCAATTTTTGATTTACACACACTTCTACACACATATTTCAGATTTTTCCTCCTCGTCGCTTTCTTAAAGATAATCAATATTTTCCTAATAAAAAGCTACCTATATGTTTAAGGCAGCTTTGATTGTCCAATGGCTTTGTGGGGTGACTTTCTTTAATGCCTCCAGAACTTCATCGGGTTTGAATAACACCACGCGATCATATTGATAATAGGGAATTATGCCCTCGTTCTTCATTTTTTGCGCGACGCTCTTGCTGATACCGAGAAAGTCGGCCAATCCTTGAAATCCCTTAATTACAGACGGAGTAGCGGCGGACGATAGCTTTTTTACCTCCTTCGTCAAAGCCTTTACTTCTTCTTTCAAAGAGGCAATTAACTCGACAGAGGGAGTGTCGATTGCGATTGTGGTATTTCTTGACTTTCCCATACTCCATTACAAATATCGGGAGTATAATTGGCAATTCCATCCACGAAAGCACATTATTGAACGTGCCGGATGCCCGATCTTTGCCGACACGTTTTGCAAAGGCGGCGAGGTATTCGTCGAACGTCTGCATCAGCAAACGGTAATCATCCCCGAAACCTTGCCATGCGTTCTTGACTTTATCGGCCGTAACATACGAATCTCGGTCGCAGATGCGCTGGTACTGCTTGCCGATGTTGGTCTTGATGTTCTCTAATTTCTCGTTGATGCGCTGCGCTTCGACACTCTTGCCCGAGGCTTTGTTGGCTTCCGTGTCCCACAAGGAAGGACGAGTGCAGTTTACAACTGAACTGCGAAATTGTGCCGTTAATGGTGATACGTCCCATGACGGGGACTTTACCATTTTTCTCTGACCGCTTTTTCAGGTAGAAAAGGACTTTAAAGGTGCTTCTTGCCATAACTCTAAATTTTGTATTAGTAATACGTGAATTAGAGTTATTTGTTGCTGATAAATAGAACGCAATAAACTGTAAAACAGATGTATATAAAAACAAGCACGGAAAAAGCCGCGGTAATGATTTAGTAACGCAACTCTTTCCGAACTTTGCTTTTCAATGCGGGTTAGCCGCTTCGGAGCCTTTTAACCCATAATGATAATCACTTAAATATGTGATGTTTGCATCATATTACGCTATCCCTGTCTTTTAACGGAGGGTCCAGCAGAGATAGCCCTTTTGTTTTGCAGGACGGGTTATTTCGAAGCGTTCGAACGCCACAGTACGGACATCTCTTCCAGCGTCTTGCCCTTTGTCTCGGGCACCCATCGCCAAACGAAGATTGCCGAGGCGAGCGACATCAGCGCGTAGATGCAGTAGGTGCCGCCGATACTCCATGTGCTCAGCGAGGGGAAAGTCGCCGAGATGAGGAAATTCGAAATCCACTGCGCTGCTACGGCGATGGCTACGGCCTGCGAGCGAATCGTGTTGGGGAAAATCTCGGCGATCAGTACCCAGCAGATCGGGCCCCACGACATCATGAACGAGGCGGTGTAGAGGATGATGAAGAAGAGCGCCGCCAGACCGATCGAGTCGCTGAACGACAGGGCGGCCAGCGCGGCCATGCCGATCATCATGCCGGTCGAGCCGATGATGAGCAGCGGCTTGCGGCCCACCTTGTCTACGGTGAAGATCGCCACGACGGTGAAGACGATGTTGACGACACCCATCACGACGGGCTGGATCATCGAGGCGTTGCCCGAAGCGCCCATGTTCTCGAAGATGCGCGGGGCGTAGTAGAGCACGACGTTGATGCCGATAGCTTGCTGGAAGAACGAGAGTAGCACGCCGATGATGATCACGGCGACACCGTAGGCGAAGAGCCGTTCGTGCCGCTCGTGCACCGTAGCCTTGATGTCGGCGAGGATCGAGCGAGCTTCGGCCGTGCCGTTAATGCGTTCGAGCACGGCGAAAGCCTTGGTGTCGTTGCCCCTCAGGGCGAGAAACCGCGGGGTCTCGGGGACGAGCATGATCAGCAGGAAGAAGGCGCTCGCAGGGAAGGCCTCGGAGAGGAACATACGCCGCCAGCCGATCTGAACCATGGCAGTCTGTATGGCTTCATCCGTGTCGCCAAGATGGTTGCGGATCAGGTAGTTGACGAAATAGACGACCAGCATGCCGAAGATGATGGCGAACTGGTTGCACGAGACGAGCGTGCCGCGGATGCGGGCAGGTGAGATCTCGGCTATATACATCGGGCAGACGGCCGAGGCCAGACCGACGCCTATGCCGCCCAAAATGCGGTAAAGGTTGAAGACGACGAGCAGCGTCTTCGTCGGTTCACCGTAGGGCAGGATACCACTCTCGGGGTACCACGAGCCGACGGCCGAGACGAAGAACAAGATCGCAGCGGCGATGAGCGAACGTTTGCGGCCCAAGCGCGAGGCCATCAGGCCCGAGATCGCGCCGCCGATGACGCAGCCGAGCAAGGCGCTCGACACTGTGAATCCGTGCCATCCCGAGGTGTAGAGGTCGTCCAGACCGCTGCTGAAGAAGTTTTCGAGGGCTTTTTCGGCTCCTGACACCACGGCGGTGTCGTACCCGAAAAGCAGTCCGCCGATGATTGCCACCAGAACGATGGAGAAGAGATAGGCGCGGCTGCCCTGTGCATTGGTTCGTGTCGAAGTCATTGGTTTTAATTTAGTTAAATAGCGCCGGCCTTCGAGCCGGAAAAATTTCCGAGGCACGGGTCGCTTCCAGAGAAAGAATCTGAGGTGGAAGTGCGCCCGGATCAGATGTACATGTTCACGATCGCCTCGTAGAGTTCTTGCTTGCCGCTGTGGGGCGTGGGCTCGTGGGTGCGGGCGTACTCAGCCGCCTGCTCCAGCGTGAGTCTGCCCTCCTCGAACGCTTTCCCTTCGCCGGCATCGTAGGAGGCGTAGCGGTCGGTGAGCATCTGGGTGTAGGACGACTTTTCGAGAATGTCGACGGCGATCAGCAGCGCGCGGGCCATGACATCCATCGCGGCGATATGGGCGATGAAGATATCCTCCAAGTCGGTCGAGTTGCGGCGCGTCTTGGCGTCGAAATTCGTTCCGCCGCCCTGAAGGCCGCCGCCGCGGACGATGACGATCATCGCCTGCACCATCTCGTAAAGGTCGATCGGGAATTGATCGGTGTCCCAGCCGTTCTGGTAGTCGCCGCGGTTGGCATCGATCGAGCCGAGCATACCGTTGTCGACGGCACACTGCAATTCGTGCTCGAAGGTGTGACCGGCGAGCGTGGCATGGTTTACCTCGATGTTGACCTTGAAATCCTGTTCCAGACCGTGTGCTTTCAGGAAGCCGATGACAGTCTCGGTATCGACGTCGTATTGGTGTTTCATCGGTTCCATGGGCTTGGGTTCGACCAGAAAATTTCCCTTGAAGCCCTTTGCGCGGGCGTAGTCACGGGCCATTTTCAGCATGGTCGCCATGTGCTCCTTCTCGCGCTTCATGTCGGTGTTGAGCAGCGACATATAACCCTCGCGACCGCCCCAGAAAACGTAGTTCTCGCCGCCCAACTCGATCGTAGCGTCAATGGCATTCTTGATCTGAAGCATGGCGCGCGCCGCCGTGTCAAAATCGGGATTCGTTGAGGCGCCGTTCATATAGCGTGCGTGCGAGAAAACGTTGGCCGTGCCCCACAGCAGCTTGATGCCCGTTTCGGCCTGCTTCTGTTTGGCATAGGCAACGATCTCCCGAAGGTTCTTTTCGTACTCTTCGGCCGTAGCGACTTCATCCACGAGGTCTACGTCGTGGAAACAGTAGTATTCGATACCCATCTTCTGCATGAACTCGAAGCCGGCGTCCATTTTGGCTTTGGCGCGCTCCATGGGGCAGGCCGACTCGTTCCAAGGAAACCGCTTCGTGCCGCCGCCGAATTGGTCGCCGCCCTCGGCGCACAGAGTGTGCCACCAAGCCATCGAGAAGCGGAACCAATCCTTCATCTTGCGACCGGCCACGACTTGTTCGGAATTGTAATAATGGAAGGCCATCGGATTCTTCGACTCCTTGCTTTCGAATGCGATCTTGCCCACGGAGGGGAAATACTCTTTTGTCGTCATAGGTTTTCTTATGTTTTAAGTGTATATTTTGTAAGTGTATATGGGTTTCGTAGTGCTGTTTGCATAACAGTTGCGGCTCTCTGGAGCGTGCGGGTTGCAGCCGGAGGTCCGCGCTCTTCGTTCGCACGATTCTCCGCAGGCTGCCGTCCGCTAAAATTAGGAATTCTTAATTCTTAATTCGATTTCCCGTTTCCATGCCCGGTAGCCGGCCTCGAGCGCTTCGCGGTCGGCCTCGACGGGCTCCACGACTTCGAGGCAGCGGAGCGAAGCAAAAGCCTCCTCGCGCGAGCGGTAGTAGCCGGCACCCAATGCCGCACCACGGGCGGCGCCCAGAGCGTTGTCGGTATTGAAAAGCTCGATACGGGCTCCGGTAAGGGTCGCCAGCGTATTGCGGAAGAGCGGAGAGAGAAAGAGATTGGCCTGTCCGGCGCGGATGACGTCGGGCTTCAGACTCATTTCGCGCATGATGTCGATGCCGTAGCGGAACGAATAGGCGATGCCCTCCTGTGCGGCGCGCAGGATGTGGGCCGTAGTGTGGCGGTTGAGGTCGATGCCGACGAACGCTGCCCCCGCAGTCCGGTTTTCGAGCACGCGTTCTGCGCCGTTGCCGAACGGTGGCACGAGCAAACCGTCCGATCCGGCAGGAGCCGAAGCGGCCAAGTCATTCATCTCGGAGTATGAGTGCATGCTCTGCACGACATTGCGGCGCAGCCATGAATTCATGCACCCCGTGCCGTTGATGCAGAGCAGGATGCCGTAGCGCGGTGCCTCGGGACGATGGTTGACGTGCACGAAGGTATTCACACGCGAGAGCGGGTCTGCCTTGGGAGTGTCGACGACGCTGTAAACGACGCCGCTCGTGCCGCCTGTGGCGGCGATCTCGCCCGCATCCATCACGTTGAGCGAAAAAGCGTTGTTCGGCTGGTCGCCGGCGCGGTAGGAGATCGGGGTGCCGGCGAGAATGCCCAGCAACCGTTCGGTGGCTTCGTTCGTGCGGGCTTGGATGCCGATCGAAACGTCGGCTTCGGGGATCATCCGCTTCGGAATGCCGTACCAGTCGGCGACGAAACCGGCGAGGCACTCTTCGCGGAAGTCCCACAGAATCTGCTCCGAGAGCCCGCTGATGCTGGTCGACATGCGGCCCGATAGGCGGTAGGCGATGTAGTCGCCCGGAAGCATGAACTTGTAGATCTTCGCGAAGATTTCGGGCTCGTTGCGCTTCACCCAAGCCAGTTTCGAGGCCGTGAAGTTACCCGGTGAGTTAAGCACGTGTCGCAGACAACGGTCGCGGTCAAGAGCATCGAAGGCCTCGGCACCGAGGCCGACGGCCCGCGAGTCGCACCAGATGATCGACCGGCGTAGCGGGCAGCCCGCTTCGTCGAGGCACACGAGGCCGTGCATCTGATAGGTGATGCCGATCGAACGCACGTCGCTCATCGGGTGTTCGGCAGCCATGTGCCGGATGCCTTCGCAGACGTAGTGCCACCATAGTTCGGGATCCTGTTCCGCCCAGCCGCTCTGCGGTGCGTCGATGGGCATCTCCTGTGCGGGGTTGGTCGAAGAGGCCACGCATGTACCCGTCGCGATGTCGAGCAGCGAGACCTTCACCGAAGACGAACCAATGTCGATTCCTAAACTTTTCATGGCCGTGAGATCAATATCGCCAGTTGTTGATGAACCCCAGTTGCAGCTTCTCCTTGAGCGCCCGTTTGTAGGCGCTGCGGTTGAAAGTGTAGTACTGTGCGGGTTTGTGTGCCACGCCCTGCTCCTTCTCTGCCGTGGGTGCCAGAAATCCCGATGCGAGGATCTTCTTGCGGAAATTGCGGTTGTCGATCTCGATGCCCAGCACCGCCGAGTAAAGCGTCTGCAACTCGCGGATGGTGAACTTGCGGGGCAGTAATTCGAATGCGATGGGCGACTGGAGTATCTCGCGGCAGAGCATCGCCAGCGCCGAGGCCAAGATCTGCTTGTGATCCATAGCCAGCCGCTGAATCGACTCCACGTCAACCCAGCGGGCTCCTTTGGAGGTCGTGTAGGCAATCGTCGAAGTGTCGAGTTTCACAAGGGCGTAGTAACCCACGGTTACCACCCGCTCGGTGCGGATGCCGTGGTGGCAGTTGATCCACTCCAGCTCCTCGCCGCAGACCCGCTGCGGATCGGAGAAGATTTCCAACTGTTTGAGATAGACCTTGCGCAGTCCGGTCGCCTCTTCCAACACGCGCGAGGCTGCCTCGGGCAGCGTTTCGTTTTCGAGGATCATCGCTCCGGGGAGTTTGAATTTGTCCAGCAGCGTGTTGGGCGTATAGTAGCGCCGTTCGACCAGCAGAACCTTGAGCGTCTTGCCGTTGAACCCGAAGACGGCGCAGTCTACCGAGAGCGACTGATTCATTTGGATCGACATGATTGCAATTTTAAGTTATTACAAATGTACGTCTTATTGTGCGAAAAAATAAATAAATACCCGGAATTACGCTAACTCGCTCGGCGAATTCTCCGCAGTGTTTCGCCGCACGTCGTTTCGGCGGAGAACATCTAATCTGATTTTGTACGCTAAGTGCCGGAATGTCCGATGCGGTTCGGATCGGCAGACCTGCGGTAAAATATTGATAATCTTTCGATAATTCCGAGCCTTTCCGGAGGTCGGCGGGCAGGTTTGCTGCGGTGCGCTATTTTTGTTTCATGCTGTCTGCCGACGGCATTGCCGTCTGGAATTTTCGCTCAATCGGTCCGAGCCGCCGCTCGCCCGGTCCGGTGAACCGGGAGATACGGCAATGCCCTCATGCCAGTCTGTACGACGGCGGGACGTCCGCCTCCTTCGTGGAAAGGGTGTATGAGAGCCTTGCAGCGGTGGTTGTTAACGTTGTTCGCAGCCACTTATCAGGCGTCATTCGAAATAGCGAATTCCCGAGTTGATACCCGTATATTCGCTTGAAAAATAGGGGACATCCGCGATATTGCTCAGATGGGACAACGAAATTGCCGGAGGGAGTTTACGTTCGGTTCTATCATTTTACAGGGTTCTCAGAATCTTTTCATATTTTTGTATGATAAATTGTCAAAATTCAATACAAAATAAGATATGAAACGCCTCCTATCCTTATCGTATGTAGTTTCGGGATTGTTATTGCTCGTCGTATCTTGCAGCGGCGACCCGGATTTCAAGGCCGAGACGGTAACCCGGCCTTTCATCCCGATCTCAAATGATGCCGATGCCTTGCGTCCGCTTGCACTTGAAAAGCTTCCTGTAGGCGCCATAAAGCCTGACGGTTGGGTACTCAAACAGCTTGAACTGCAACGTGAGGGTCTAAACGGCCACCTCGGAGAGATCAGCGCATGGCTTGACCGGAACAACAATGCATGGCTCGTAGATGGAGGTGACAGAGGCTGGGAAGAAGTCCCTTATTGGCTGCGCGGTTACAGCCATTTGGCGTTCCTGCTCGACGACCCTGAAATGCAGAAAGAATCCCGATTCTGGATTGATGCGGTACTCGGCTCTCAAAAGGAGAACGGTTACTTCGGCCCGCTTAACGAAATAAACGGCAGGCCTGAAGTCTGGGCACAGATGATCATGCTGTGGATTCTCCAAAATTATTATGAATTCACGGCAGACGATCGTGTCCTTCCATTTATGAAACGTTATTTTGAGTGGGAAATGGCTCAACCGGACGAGGACTTCCTCGAAAATTATTGGGAGAATTGCCGTGGCGGAGATAATATGTGGAGTGTCATTTGGTACTATGGCGAAACGGGAGACGCATCCGTGCTCCCGCTGATCGAGAAAATCCATCGCAACAACGCCGACTGTACCAACCCTGCCCGCCTCCCGAATTGGCACAATGTGAATATCGCGCAATATTTTCGCGAACCGGCCGAGATGTATCTGCTGAACGGCGATTCCACCTTGCTCACGGCCGCATATAACGTGTACGATCTTGTTCGTCGCACCTGCGGACAAGTACCCGGCGGAATGTTCGGTGCTGATGAAAATGCACGCATCGGTTGTATAGATCCTCGTCAGGGCACAGAAACTTGCGGTTTCGTCGAGCAGATTTTGTCCGATGGAGTCATGCTGAGCATAACCGCAGACCCGCTTTGGGCGGAGAATATGGAGGATGTGGCGTTCAACTCATTCCCTGCATCGATGATGCCCGATCTTACGGCGCTCCGTTATGTCACATCTCCGAACCATACGATCAGCGATTCCGAGAATCATCATCCCGGCATCGACAACCGCGGGCCGTTCTTGAATATGAATCCATTCAGTTCGCGTTGCTGTCAGCACAACCACGGACTCGGCTGGCCGTCATTTACTCAAGCTCTCGCGTTCAATACAAACGATCGCGGTGTGGCTTATGCGGTCTATGCTCCGAACAAAACCGATGTGAACGTGGCTGACGGCAAAAAGATCACGATCGCAGAAGAGACGAACTATCCTTTCGACGAGGCCCTCCGCTTCCTTATTTCGGCCGAAGAAAAAGCCCGCTTCCCGATGTATTTCCGCATTCCTGCTTGGGCACGGAACGCCAAAGCTTATGTCAACGGCAAGGCTGTCGGCAATCCTGAGGCAGGAACTTACCTGCGCATCGAGAGAGAGTGGTCGAATAACGATGAAGTAAGGCTTGTTTTTCCGATGGAACTCTCGCTGCGCCGCTGGCCGACAAACCGGAACAGCGCATCCGTGAACTATGGCCCGTTGACCCTCTCTCTCCGCATTGACGAAAGATATGAAAAGATCAACTCGGCGGAAATGGCTACGTGGGATTCTCGTTGGCAGGAAGATGCAGACGCGCATAAATGGCCAGCTTATGAGATTTATGCCGATTCCCCGTGGAATTATTCGCTGATCTTACCGAAAAGCAATCCATTCACCGGCTTCGAGGTGGTGCGTCGCCCATGGCCGGCAGACAACCAGCCTTTCACGTTGCAAAACGTACCGCTTGAGGTGAAAGCAGCCGGTCGCCTTGTCCCATCGTGGGATCTTGACGAGACCGGCATCACCGGAGTCCTTCCACGCGAAGACGCGCCACGTGCCTCCAATGTCGATGAAATCACGCTCGTGCCAATGGGTGCCGCACGTCTGCGCATTTCATCGTTCCCGACATCCGATAGGTAAAGCCGTTCCGCGCGATCTATCAGACTTTCGGTAGAAAGGCCTCTACCCGAGCGTCGAGGAGAAAGCGGCCAGTCTGCTCTATTTGGCCGTGAGAGCCCCCTCGTTCGGCAACTGCGGCAAACCTACCGCAGCATTTTTGTTCCTCCGGTTCGTGGAGAACGGCCGGATTCTCTATTGCGCCGACGGTTCACGCCTGTTGGACGATAATACACCGACCGTTCCGACGCCGATGATCGCCGAGGCCCGCCCCGCTCATCCTTTCGAATAGAGAGCCGAAGAAGACCGCGAGGCGCCCGTTTTAGCGGGCCCCAAAGCGTATCCCGCCGCTTTTCACCATGCTTGACTTCCGGTTGGCCGTCGTTTGCCTGCTTCGGTATAGCTCGAATTGCGTTCGGCTCTGCGCGCGGCTTGACGAAACCATTCGGGGAAATCGAATGCTTTCCATATAGGATTTCCGGAATTTAACGAAGTGTGGAAGACCGATTCGTTGGATCGGATTGCTGATATTCTTCAAAGGGGAACGTGTCGGTGAAAATGCGATCGGAAACCTATCCGGATTCTTCGAACAGCCCTCTTCCCCGTTCGGACGGTCGATGGGCGGGAAGATGACGGAGCAGTTCTTTTCCCGACGGGGCGGTATATTGTAAGAATCGCAGAGAGTAACAGTCTGTCGCTTGTTCGCGCCGGTCTTTTTCGGCAATGCATCGTCGTCTGCTCGGGAAATAACGGTGAACAAGCGATAAGGGGCTTTTAAAGGCGCACGGAAAGGTGCGGGGAACCGATCTGGAGGGCATAATCGTTATGAAAAACGAAAAACTCAGGCCGCGGTTTCTGAATTTGCGGGAAATTGATTATATTTGATAAGAGAGGCAGGCTTTTATCTTTATGTACTGCATTTTAGGATGGGATTTAATCCGGACTTACCGTACCTAATGGAATGCTGCTTATTGTATGATTTGCTATTGGCTTGAATACGCTTGAAGCACTCTTGTCGTGCATGGGATTTTTTGTTTTCATTGTATAAAAGTATGAAGAACTCGGTTTTGGGAATTTGCGGCATCGTGTTGTTGTGCGCGTTTTGCGCAGGAGAAGTTTCTGCGCGCGAGAAGAATAAAGATCTGTCGGTCCATATGCGCGAGCGGGGAGTCTCAAGTGTGGATGGCAGCGAGGGTGCTATTGAAGAGCGCAATGAGGTCTGGAGTTCGCGCGAAACGGCGATAATCATATCCGATATGTGGGACAAGCATTGGTGCGACTGTGCCACCAAACGTGTGGTCGAACTTGCGCCGGCGATGGATGAGATGTTGTGGGCCGCACGTGCGAAGGGGATTACGATTATCCACGCACCGAGCGATTGTATGGATTATTATGCCGACGCCCCCGGCCGCAAAAGGGTTGCGAAATATTACGATGAGTCGGTGAAGGCCCTTGCAGACGGCAGTAAACTCCCGTCGGAAAAAGAGGCTGCATGGCCGTTCGATCCGGACGGCGAGGGGTGTCAGAACCCCGATAACTATCCGCACAGGGTGTGGAGCAAACAGACCGATTTGCTGACTATTGCCGATGAAGATCTCATCAGCGATTCCGGGGCCGAGATCGTTCCATATCTCAAAAAACGCGGGATTAAGAATGTGATACTCGTCGGCGTGCATACCAACATGTGTGTCATGCACCGTTCGTTCGGTCTGCGCGCTATGAAACGGGTGGGTATGAATGTAGTGCTGATGCGCGATATGACCGATCTGATGTATGACCCGCAGACATATCCGTACACAACTCATTTCGGCGGATTGGAGCTGATGGTGGAGTATATCGAGAGATACGTCGCCCCTACGATCACCTCGGCCGATATTACGGGCGGAAAGCCTTTCGTGTTCCGCGAAATGTTGAGCGATGCCGAAAAGGTGGCTAAGGACAGGGCGCGCAATATCAATCTGCCTGCCAACGACTACCATTTCAAAGCTGTTGCGAATTACGTTGAAAAGGAGCCTGACCACGATTATCTCCACGCTTCGGCAGAGGCCCATGATCGGTTTCGCGATATAAAGTTTTCGGTCAGGATTCATTGGGGCATCTACTCTATCCTTCAGATGAATGGGGAGTCGTGGGGCTTTCTGAACCTGTCGAAAGAGGAGAAACAGAAGTACAACGAGCTGTATAAGGAGTTCAATCCGACCGGATTCGATGCCTACGAATGGATGGATCTTTTCGCTCGCGCGGGTCTGCAAGCGATTGCTTTCACGACCAAGCATCACGAAGGGTTCTCGATGTATGACACCGCTACGAGGGTGCGGCGGCGGGTGAATTACCTCGATCCGGCGAATCCCGTCGAGGAATGCAACCTTGCTTACAGCATAATGGAAACACCGTTCGGCCGCGACATTACCAAAGAGCTGTGCGATGCGGCCCATGCGCGCGGGATTAAGGTGGATCTCTACTACTCGCATCCCGACTGGTACGATGCCGATTTCCGGCCGTACAATTCGCATCCGCTCGCCACGCCCGATTATCGCGATAACACTTCGGCTTACGGTAACATCCGATTCGACTCGCGCTCGATTATTGCCTCGGAACGTACTCCCGAAGAGACTCATCGGATGGTAATGCGCCATCGCGAACAACTGCGCGAGCTGTTGACCAATTACGGAAAGGTGGATATGCTTTGCCTCGACCAGTGGCTCGGTAAGGATGTGTGGGAGGAGACTAAGAATACGATCAAGATGGTGCGCCGGCTTCAGCCCGACATCATGATACGTTGCCGCGGTATCGGTAATTACGGCGATTTCTACACTCCCGAGGGGTTTGTGCCGGGGAGCAAGGAGAATACAAATATGCCTTGGATGGTGATCTATCCGTTGGGAGCCTCGTTTTCGTACGATAAGAACGGCGAAAACTACAAAGGCGCCGGCTGGATCATCGAAAACCTTGTCGATGCCGTTGCCAAAGGAGGCAGTTTTATGGTCGGCATCGGACCGGACGGGGACGGCAAGTTCCATCCGGAGGCGGTCGCTCAGCTCGAAGAGACGGGACGGTGGCTGGCCGTCAACGGCGAAGGGATATACAATACGAAGGCTCGTGAAGTGTGGAGTGAAAGCGGTATCCGGCTGACGCAAAGCAAGGACGGCCGCCGAGTCTATGCATTCGTCAAGGATTTGTCGCTGTCGCAGATCGCTCTCTCGTCGGTGTCGCTGCGTCCGGAGAGCCGTGTGAGGATGTTGGGTTACGGGGAGCCCTTGTCGTGGGAACGTAGCGGCGAAGGGGTGCGTGTCGATATTCCGACAGCGTTGCGCGAAGGGAAGAATCTGCCCTGCGGCCATATGTGGACACTTGTTTTTGAATTGTAAATACGAAGGATTATGAATCTGAATAAGTACATCGGAAAGGCGCTGCTTCCGCTCTGCTTGCTGACGGTGTCCTTGCATGTGCTCGCACAAGGGACTACTCCTGAAACGTTGCAGTCGATGGCGGCTAAGTTCTCCTCGCCGGGGCAGGAGTACGGCCCCCATGTGTGGTGGCAGTGGATGGGGCCGAATTTCAGCAAGGAGGGTATTACGAAAGACCTTGAGGCCATGAAGGAGTGCGGCATAGGCGGGGCTACCATCTTCAACCTGACGTCGTCCGTCCAAGAGTCGCATTTCCCAATAGAGAATAACCCGTGGCCCTCGCAAACATACCGCAGCGATGCCTACTGGAATGCCATGGAACATACGATGAAGGAGGCGCGGCGGTTGGGCCTGAAAATCGGTCTTCACGGGACGCCCGGCTACTCGCTGACGGGCGGTCCGTGGATAGACGAGGAGAGGGGAATGAAGGCCTTGATAAGCAGCAAAACCGTGGTCGGCGGTGGACGAACAGTCGATACGGTGCTTCCGAGGCCGGAACTGCCCGAATTCACCGGATACGATAGCAAATACACGAAGGACTACAAACCCCATAAAGCGACTGCATATTGGGATGAGGCAGTGATCGCGGTTCGTTGCGGCACGGGTCCGACCGTGAACGATGCCGTGGATATCACCGGATGCATGGATACCGGCGGACGGCTCGTCTGGGACGCGCCTGACGGCGAGTGGGCCGTCTACCGATACGGTTACGCTCCCACGATGGGGCATCCGCATCCCGTGCCCGACGATATTATCGGCAAGGTGCTGGAGGTCGACAAAATGAGCCGCGAAGCCAACCTGTTTCATTGGCAGCAGTTGCTCGAACCGCTGAAGGAGCATCTCGGAGCCTATTTCGGTGATACGTTCGTCTATATCTGGGTGGACAGCTACGAGGCCGGTTACCAGAATTGGACACCTGATTTCCGCAGGGAATTCATCCGTATCAAGGGATACGATCCCATGCCGTGGATCGCACTTTATCAGTTCAAGAACCGCAAGGAACTTGAGTGGCATTTCAGTGCGTATACAAGCTCGAAATTCAAGACCGAGATGCCGGAATTCAAGGTGTTCCTCAAGGATTACGATGATGTGGTGAACCGGCTGTTCATCGATAACGGCTGGTATACCGCAAAAGAGATCCTGCGGCAGAACGGGCTGAAATTCTATTGGGAACCGTACGGCGGGCCGTTCAGCAATTACGAAGGGGCCATGATTGCTGACATCCCGGTCGGGGAGTTCTGGTCGTCGGAGCCGGTTATTGGCAAAAACCCGAACACGCTGAGGGCTGCTGTCGATTTCAACAAACGGATCGTGGGGGCAGAGGCACTCACCGGAGCACCTTTCTTCAGCCGTTACAACGAGGATCCCGCCTATCTGAAACATGCAGTCGACGGTGGCTACGCAAGCGGACACAACCTCTTTTTCTTGCATCATTGGGTTCACCAGCCTTTCGATGACAAGTACCAGCCCGGTATGGGGATGGGATGGTGGGGAAGCCATTTCGGACGCTTCCAGACATGGTATGAGCCGGGAAAGGCCTTCTTTACCTATATGGCACGGTGCCAGATGCTGCTCCAGCAGGGCTCCTATGTGCTGTCGGATCAATACATGGCTCACCGCCGGACTCCCGAAGCCGATATCTTCTTCGTCACCAACACGGGCGACGAAATACGGACGACATACTCTTTCCCGGTCACGGGCCGTGCTCCTGAATTATGGGACCCGTATCGCGGAACCATCACCGCTTCCTCGAGGTGGCGCAGCGAAGGAGAAAACACGCTTGTCGACCTCGATTTGGGGAAAGACGAAGCCATGATCGTCGTCTTCCCTTGCGTGAAAGGGAATTACGCCGTGTTGCCGGAACTGAGAACGGTGAGACGGACGGAGGAGCCTGTCGAGGGGGCTTGGGACGTGGCTTTTCGCCCGAAGCTCGACCGGCCGTTCGATCGGAAATTCCCGTCGCTGGCGGATTGGAGCCAGTCGAGCGACCCGCAGCTGAAGTATTTTTCCGGTACTGCCGAATACGAAAAAAAGGTGAATATTCCGGCACGGGATCTCGGGCCGGGGAAGCGCGTGATGTTGGACTTGGGCGAACTGCACGATATCGCCGAGTTGGAAATTAACGGCAGGAAAGCAGGGGTGCTGTGGTCGCCGCCCTACGATGCCGACATCACCGAATACCTCAAACCGGGCAAGAACGTGATAACGGTTCTGGTTACGAACAATTGGGCGAACAGGCTGATCGGCGACGAACAGTTTCCCGCCGACTTCGAATGGGGACAGGATCGGGGCGACGAGGGCCACGCCATGAAGTCGTTCCCCGACTGGTTCCTGAACGATGAACCGAGGCCGTCGCAAGGCCGCAAGACGTTCAACATATGGTACTATTACAGGGCGGATTCACCGTTGTTTCCGGCTGGACTGCTCGGTCCGGTGAAACTGATTAAAGAGGATGTCGAGTAGCGCTATGATGAAACGGAAAATCCTCTTTGTGATATGCGCCGCATGGGTCGCGTTCAACGCGGCCGCAACCGGTGCGGTGAAAACAGGCCCTGCCCGTAACGCTCCTTCCGTACTCAATGGCGAAACACTGGAAAGCCTTGCCGCCGGATTCGAGGCTCCGGCGGATGAATACAAGCCCCATGCGTGGTGGCATTGGTTGGGGACGAACTATTCGAAAGCGGGGATTACCAAAGATCTCGAAGCCATGAAAGAGTCCGGAATAGGGGGCGTGGTGATATTCAATGCCCCGTCGTGGCTCGATCCGGCTAAAAATCCGTGGCCCGAACAGACCTACCGCAGTCCTGCTTATTGGGATGCCGTAGGACATGCGCTGGCTGAAGCACGGAGGCTCGGAATGACGGTCGGCATACAAAACTCACCAGGTTGGTCCACGACCGGAGGGCCGTGGATAACTCCCGAAAACGGGATGCAGGCCGCCGCTTTCAGCACGACTGCGGTTCATGGCGGGAGCGCGGTCCGCATTCCGCTGCCGAATCCGAAGGAGGGTGATGTTACGGCGCAGTATTTCAGGGACGTCGCCGTTATGGCCGTACCGGCCGATGGCGATGCCGGCGGGATTATCGATATTTCGGAGCACTTCGCCAACGGGATTCTTCAATGGGATGCCCCGCAGGGAGAGTGGACTGTGTATCGTTTCGGTTACTTCCCCACCATGTCGCGCTGCCATCCAGCGCCGGAAGATGTGGCCAATACGGCGTTCGATGTCGATAAAATGGATCCTTCGGCGACCGCCCTGCATTGGGCGGCCGTGCTGGGACCGTTGAAAGAGCGTTTCGGCGAATATGTAGGAGATACGTTCAGGCATATCTGGATCGATAGCTACGAGGCCGGTTGCCAAAACTGGTCTCCCAATTTCCGCGAGGATTTTATTCGTATCAAAGGATACGACCCCGTGCGGCAAATCGTGCTGGCATACCACCGGGGAGACAAGATACTGAATGACCAAAATTTCGGTATACGGCGGCCCGACGAGGGTTTCGCTCCGTCGACCAACCGGTTTCTCAGCGATTATGCGCAGGTGATAAACCGTCTGTTCATGGATTGCTGGAAGCTGGGCAAGCAGCTGGTCAACGACGCCGGGTTCGAGTTGTGCTGGGAGCCGTACAGCAGCGTCGGTGTCCAGCAGTTCGACACGCTCGAAGGGCTGGAGGTTCCGGATATTCCGGTGACCGAGTTTTGGGTGCACAGCCGGGAAGTGACAGCGGCCGACATGCTCGCCCGTGCCGCCGCAGGCAGCGACCGGCGCATCGTCGGGGCCGAGGCGTTTACGGGTATGGAGGCGACCTGCACCTACACCGAAACTCCGGCCATGCTCAAACGCCCCGCCGATATGGGTTTCGCCCAGGGCGTGAATCTCTATTTCCTCCATTCATGGGCCCATAATCCTTGGCCCGACAGCTACCAGCCCGGTTGGAACTTCGCCCATTACGGCACCCATTTCAGTCGTAATCAGACATGGTTCCGGCCGGGCAAAGCGTTTTTTACCTATCTGGCGCGCTGCCAGATGCTGCTCCAGCAAGGAAGCTTCGTGTCGTGCGGCGAGGAGTATCTGCATCGACGGACGCCCGAGGCCAATCTCTTTTTCGTGCGCAACGCTGGGGAGCCGGCCGAGAAAACCATAACCTTCCCCGCTGAAGGGGACCCCGAAATTTGGGATGCCTATGCAGGGGTTATCCGGCAGCCGGACGGGTGGCGGCGGTGCGAAGGGGGAACGTCGCTCACACTCTCTCTGGGCAGGGACGAATCCGTTTTCGTCGTTTTCCCGCTGCATGAGACAACCTATCGGAAAGTTCCCGTGACGGAGGTTGCTGACGAGAACTCCCGGATATTGGGTGGCGGATGGAACGTTGTGTTCATCCCGAAAACCGGCGGTGAACCCTTCCGGCGCTCTTTCGATGCCTTGTCCGATTTCAGCCGGCGGGATGACCCCGAAATAAAATATTTCTCCGGCACGGCGGTTTATGAGAAACGCGTCGATATGGCGCGTGCCGACTTGAAGCCGGACCGGCGCGTTATTCTCGATCTGGGTGAGGTGTACGATATCGCTGAGCTTGAGATAAACGGAACCGGTGCGGGAGTGTTGTGGATGCCGCCTTTCCGGAAAGATATCACCCAATTCCTGAAATCCGGCCGCAACGTAATCAAAATTTACATTACGAATACGTGGGTGAACCGGTTGGTGGGGGATGAACAGTATCCCGAGGATTTCGAGTGGACGGATCGGAATCAGGGATTGCGGGCCATGACCGGACTGCCCGAGTGGTTCACGGCCGGAGAGCCGCGTCCCCAAAAGGGGCGGAAAGCATTCGTGCCGTGGTTCTATTTCGACCGGCATTCGCCGCTCTCTTCGGCGGGACTGCTGGGGCCAGTGACGCTGAAATTCCAGCGTGTGGAGGAGAAGGCCGATTGTTCGGAGAATTGTAATTGATCATGGAAATATCGACGGTTATGCGTAAATTCTGGTATCTGATGCGGCTCGCACTTTGCGGTTTGCTGCTGTTGGCTGCCGGATGTCGAGAGGATCGTTTGCGGGTTTGCGGCCTGCGTTGCGAATATCTCGAAGAGCCTTTGGGCATTGACAACCCTTATCGGATGGGGCAGACTGAGAATTTCGAGGATTTTTCGCCTCGCCTGAGCTGGAAAGTGACGGCAGCCGACGGGAGTGCGGGACAAACGGCCTATCAGCTTGTCGTGGCCGCTAATCGTCGGGATGTTGAAAAGGGTAAAAATCTCCTGTGGAGTAGCGGTACGGTCGAGCAGAGCGGACAGTACTGCTTCCTCCCTGCCGAAATCATGCGTCCCGGGCAGGCCTACTACTGGAAAATCGGGGTATGTTCCGGCGATTCGCGTTCGTTTGTCTGGAGCCGGCCGGCGCGCTTTACCACGGGGCTGACGCGGGACGGGTGGAAAGGGGAGTGGATCGACCTTCCCGACGCACCCGCCGAAAGTCACGTGTGGTTTCGCAAAGAGGTCGTGCTTCCGGGCCGAACGAATGTCGCGGCCGACTGCTTTGCCTATGTTGCATCGCTCGGTTATCACGAACTTTACGTGAACGGCGAAAAGGCGGACGACCGCGTGCTTGCGCCTGCCGTTTCGAGAATCGACAAAAGGGTGTTCTATGTAACCTACGATATCGGAAGGTTGTTGAGGCCGGGCAGAAATGTCATAGCTGTCGCATACGGGCCGGGATGGAGTATGAACAACTATTTCGCCTACAAGAAATCCGGCCGCGGCATTCTCATGCAGGTATGCGGCGGAGACCGCTTCTCGCTGTCCACCGACTCGACGTGGCGGTGCAGTCGGGCTTGCAGCCGCAATGCCGGGCGGTTCGATTTTATGAATATGGGCGGCGAACTCGTCGACGGCAGACTTTATACCGATTGCTGGGCCGACCCCGATTTCGACGACTCGTCGTGGTGCTCGGCCGCGGATGCCCGGTTGGAAAAACACCCCGTGTTGTCATCTCAGATGACAGACCCGTCGCGTATCGTTGCGACGATAGACGCCGTGAAAGTTACCGAGATCATCGACAGCACGGAGACGGACCCGCGCCGGAGGGTGCTCTATCGTGTCGATATGGGCCGTGAGTTTACCGGTTTCTTGGCGGCGCGGTTCGAGGATTTGGTCGAAGGCGATACGGTCGAGATGATGGTGTCGATGAGGGACAGGAATCCCGAATTCGTCCAAGCGACCTGCGGCATCGGCAACTATGTCATCGAGGAGCAGAAACAGCGGCAGATATACGTCGCGCGCGGCGAGGACGGCGAGTCGTTCCGCAATCGCTTTAATTTTTTCGCAGGCAGGTATATCCATTTCAGGGGACTTCGGAAAGCGCCGGAACTCGGAGATGTAAAGGGATTGGTCGTCTCTTCGGCTGCTCCGCTAACGGCCTCGTTCGCATGTTCCGACGAGCTGTACAACGAAATCTTCCGGCTCGATGCCTACACCTACCAGATGTGCAACACCGAAGGGGTGACCGTCGACTGCCCCAACCGCGAGCGGCTGGGGGACGGGCCGGAGGGCGCCTACCAAACCATGTGGGGACTGGGGCTTCCCTGTTTCGGCTCTGCGGCTTACTATATCAAGAATGTGAGGGATTGGGCCGATGTCCAATCCGATGACGGTTATATCAACAATGTGGCGCCGCAGGTGAGCGTCATGTATGGTTGCGTGCTCAATGGCAACGCGATATTGAATACGGCTTGGGAACACTACATGCAATAC